>OOCH01001432.1_pt1 | contig 18653 bp, 14 predicted proteins | sample 1671641 | NCBI WGS metagenome assembly OOCH01 (sample SAMN06348177, study PRJEB24527) | human gut metagenome | biome: human gut; feature: ankylosing spondylitis patient; material: feces | host: Homo sapiens | place: China | collected 2015-10
CCCCACGGCCGTAGCGGCGGCGTTCCGCCAATTGGTGCTGCATGCACCCCGCCGCACGGTGGACAGCCGCCGGGAAATGGAACGGCTGGACGCGGAATTTCACTTCGACGCGGTGTGTGCCGTCTGTGCCCCCTACCGCACCGCCTTTGCGCTGGAGACCGCGCAGATCGGCGGCAAAAAGCTGCTGTTGCAGCTGGACCCCTACGCCAGCAACAAAGACTACACGGCCCCGGGTGGTTACGCGCGGGAAGGGCAGTTGTTGCAAACCATTGATACAGCGTTCATCACGCCCCAGGCCCTGCCGGATTATGAGGGCGGGCCGCTTTCCTCCTGGCGCGGCAAGGTGCAGGTGCTGGGCTTCCCGGTTTTACTGCCGGGCGGGCCGGTGCCTGCGCACGAGGGGGTGCGGTGCGTATTTTGCGGCAGTTTGTACCCCACGTTACGGGAGCCGGATTTTACGCTGGAATTGTTTACCGCGCTGAACGCCCCCGACCTGACTCTGACGATGGCCGGCCGTGGGTGGGAACCGTTTGAAGCGGCGGCGCAAAGGGCACAGGGCGTTTTGGGGGCACGGTTCGTCCGCCCCGGTTTGCTGCCGCCGGAAAAGGCGGCAGAGCTGGAAAGCGGGGCTGACATTTTGCTCAGCCTTGGCAACGCCTTTGACAACCAGATGCCCAGCAAGCTGTTCAGCTACTTGGGCACCGGCAAGCCGCTGTTGCACCTGGCCGTGACCGACACCGACCCCACCCTGCCTTACCTGGCGAAGTATCCGCTGGCGCTGGTGCTGCACAAAAAGAACGGCGTAACGCCGGAAGTAGTAGACACGCTGCGACGCTGGCTGACTGACATGCAGGGGCAGTGCTTGCCCTATGCGCAGGTGGCCGCCCTCTACCCGGAGTTTACGCCGGGAGTAGTGGCACAGACGTTTATTGGGCGGATTTAGTAAGCCGCATCGCTCTTTGGCTCCCTCTGCGCGGGAGCCCCCTCGCAGAGGGGGCCGTACCTCAACTCCATGAAAGGACCTCAACCTTTATGCACATCCTCTGGCTTGTAAAAACTGTATTGCCGCAGGCGGCGGCTGCCTGCGGGCTGGCAGGTGCCAGCGATGTAAGCGGCAGTTGGCTCACCGGCCAGCTGGCAGCGCTGCGCCCCCACGGGGAACTGCGCCTGACCGTAGCCTGCACCGATGCCCGCCAGAAAGCATCCTTGCAGGGGGAGCAGGACGGCGTAAGCTACCGCATCCTGCCCGGTGCCGATGGTTTTGCCGCCCTGCTGCAAACCGAGCAGCCCGACCTTGTGCATATCTGGGGCACCGAGTACCCCGAAGCCGCCGCCATGCAGGATGCCGCCGCTGCGGCGAACCTGCCGGTGCTCATCAGCATCCAGGGCGTGATGCGGGACTGCGCGGCGCACCTGTGCGACGGCGTGCCCGACGCCTACCGCCATTCCGGCGGACTGTGGCACACCATTGATAAGGTCATTCCCGGCGAACTGCTGGACAACATGCAAGCCAATTTTGACGTTCTGGCGCAGAAAGAAGCCGCCGTTCTGGGCAAGGCCCGCTGCGTCACCGGCCGCACCGGCTTTGACCGCCGCGCCGCCGCCGACCTGGCCCCCGCCGCCCGCTACTACCCCTGCAACGAGACGCTGCGCCCCCTGTTTTACACCGGGGCGCTGTGGCATGCGCGGGAGTTTGGCCGCGCGCCGGTACTGTTTCTGCCCCAAGGCAACTACCCGCTGAAAAACCTGCACACCGTCATCCGGGCGCTGCCTGCCGTGCGCCAACAGTTTCCCGGTGCCACGCTGCACATTGCGGGCTGGCCGCCGCTGGACAAAGGCCCACTTCTGCGGCCCATCATCGACCGCATGTTCCCCTATAAACTCTACTGCAAGCGGCTGGCAGCGCAGCTGGGCGTGGCCGATGCTCTGCATTATACCGGCCCGCTGGATGCCGCCGCCATGCGCCAGGCGTACTTAGAGGCAGACGTGTTTTTGCTGCCCTCCAGCTGCGAGAACAGCCCCAACAGCCTGGGCGAGGCCATGCTGCTGGGCATGCCCTGCGTGGCCAGCAACGCCGGGGGCATCCCCGATATGCTGGCCGCCGGCCGCGAGGGGCTGCTTTACGGAGAGAGCCAGGACGCGGACGCCCTGGCCCGCTGCCTGCTGCAGGTGCTGACCGCCCCCGACGGCGGCACGGCCCTGGGCCAGGCAGCCCGCGCCCGTGCCCTGCACACCCACGATGCCGCCGCCAACGCCGCCGCGCTGGTGGGCATTTACGAAACGATTTTGAAGGGGGATGCCCAGTGAGGATCGGCGCTGTCACCATCATCATCCCCTGTTATAAAGCCGCTGCCACGCTGCGCCGGGCTGTGGATTCCACTCTGCGCGGTGCGCCAGCCGATACCCGGCTATTATTGGTGGACGACGGAAGCCCGGATTCGACCGGCACGCTTTGCGACGAGCTGGCCTCCGCTGACCCCCGCATCACCGCGCTGCACCGTGCAAACGGCGGCGCGGGTGCGGCCCGCAGCACCGGGCTGGACGCCGCTACCGGCGACTGGGTGCTGTTTTTAGACGCCGACGACGAACTGCTGCCCGGCCTGTGGGACGAGCTGGCCGCGCTGGATGACACCGCCCAAAAAGCCGACCTGCTGCTGTTTCACCTGTGCCGGGCCAGCGGCGGCGACACCACCGGGGTGCTGGCACCGGGCTTTTACCCGGATCTGTCCGCATTGGGCGCTGCGCTGGAGCCGCTGCTGTTTACCAGCGGCCTGCTGGCGGCCCCCTACCCCAAACTGTTCCGCCGGGCCGTGATAGGGGCGCTGCGGTTCGACCCGCGGCTGCAGATCAACGAAGATGTTTTGTTTAATCTGCAATTTTTACAAAATGGCTCTGCCATTTATTGCCTGCATGGTGTATACTATAAACAAAACGATGTAGGGATCGGCAGCCTTTCCCGCTCACTGCGGGGGGACTTGCTGGATGCCGAGGCCATCACCCGCCCGGCGCTGGAAGCTCTGCTGACCCAAAACGGCATTGACCCCGCCCCCTACCTGCAAACCAGCCGGGTGCGCGCCTGCATCAACCAGTACGGGCTGCTGACCGGCTGCAAGGGCAGTTTAACCTATAAACAACGGCGGGATGTATTTGCCCGCATTTTGGCTGATGCCGATGCCCGCGCGGCGTTGCGGGCGCGGCTGCAAAACGACCCCAACCGCCTGCTGGCCCTGCCCTACAAGCTGGGGCTGGCGCTGCGCGCGCCGGGGTTGCTGGCTGCCTACACGCTGGCCAAACAGCGATTTTTGTAAATGATAAAAGGAGTCCGCCATGGCGATGGATCACCCCAAAATCAGCATTATCACCACGGTTTACAAAACCGGGCATTATCTGCCGCTGACCGTGCAAAGCATCCTGGCCCAGACGTTTACCGATTTTGAACTGCTGCTGGTCGACGACGGCAGCCCCGATAACAGCGGCGAGGTCGCCGATGCACTGGCCAAGACCGATGCCCGCATCCGCGTTTTCCACAAGGAGAACGGCGGCCCTGCCAGCGCCAGCAATATGGGACTGGACAACGCCCGCGGCGACTACATCGGCATGGTCGATTCCGATGATTTGATAGAACCGACCATGTTTGCAACGCTGTACAGCGCCGTGCAGGTCGATGGCGTGCGGCTGGCCGCCTGCGCGGGCGACTGCATCGACGCCGACGGCAAAAAAATCGAAGGCCGCATGGTCACGATCCGTCAGGGCGGCGTGCGCGATGCGCAGGAGCTTTTGCTTGAGGCGTTCCAGACCGGCAGCTTTTACGGACCTTTAAGCTGGAACAAGCTGTTCGACGCGCGGTTGTTTAAGGAAAAGGGCATTCATTACGATGAGACGATGCTTTTCGGTGACGATGCCAGCGTGCTGCACCGTGTATTTGAGGGTGAGCGCTGCAACTGCCTGACCGATGTGCTTTACCATTACCGCACCCGCGCCGGGCAGATCACAACGGCTGGCTTTCCGCCGCGCAAGACCGACGACCTGCGAATGTATTGGGAGTGGCTGCAATACTTCTCGGCCCGTCCCGGGCGCGAGGAGTACTACGACTGGGCCGTTGTGCGGTACTGGAAGATCTTTTACCAGTTCTGGTGCCAGTCCGATGCGGCGGGCAACCTGCCCGAGGTCAGGCCAAAGTTTATGGCGCACAAAAAGCATTTGGATGCCATTTTGCCCGACATACTGGCAAGCAAATACCTGCCGCTGGGCGAGAAGCTGCGGGCTGCCGCGTTCTGCGCCAGCCCCACGCTGACCTACGGCGCGGCGGCTGCCTGGGGACGCCTGCATACGAGGAAGGGGAAATAAATTATGGAACATATCGCGATCAGTGTAATCGTGCCGATCTACAACACGAAGCCCTACCTGGCCGAGTGCATCGAGAGCATTCTGGCCCAGAAGATCAATGTGCCCATCGAGGTGCTTCTCATCGACGACGGCTCCACCGACGGCTGCGGAGAGGTCTGCGACAAGTACGCCGCCCGTGATGAGCGCGTGCGGGTCATCCATCAGGAGAACCAGGGCCTGTCCGCCGCGCGCAACGCCGGCATCGACGCCGCCAAGGGCCGCTATTATTCCTTTATTGACTCCGATGATGTCGTTTTGCCGCGCTTTTTGCAGACACTGTACGACGCCTGCGAGGAGCACGACGCCTATATGTCCCTCTGCTCTGTCGAGGACGTGCAGGAGGACGGCAAGAGCTGCGACCCGGCCTACTTCACACGCCCCACGCAGGAGGGTGTTTTCTGCGGCAAGGACCTGCTGAACGAGTTTTACACCCCCTACGGCACGGTCTACACCGTCGCGTGGAACAAGATGTACCGCGCCGAGGTCTGGAAACTGCTGCATTACCCCGAAGGCCGCCTGCATGAGGATGATTTCGTCGCACACCGCCTGTTCTGGCGCTGCGACAAGGTCGTCTGCATCGACAAGCCGCTCTATCACTACCGCCTGCGCAACGGCAGCATCTGCCGCACGAACATACGCCCGGAGGCGTTCGACGCCGTGGACGGTCTGGCGGACCGCTATCGTTTTTATGTTGAGAACCACGCGGACCGCGCGGTCATCGACGCGGCCTATGCGGCCTGCTGGCGGCGGTATCTGTTCCTCTGCGCGAAGGTGCGCCAGTCCCCGACGCCCGAGCTGGTCAAGGCCATCAGCAAGGAGCAGTTTTTGATGCAGGGGCTCATCAGCTACCTGCCCAACTGCCGCCAGATGAAGATGACCGAGAAACTTTCCGCCGCCCGCTGGGCCATGATGAGCGCGGAGAGTTTGTGCCCGATCAAAAAATAATTTTTGTGGTTCGTGCTTTTTTGTAGGGGTCGATGCCCGCATCCGCCCCTACAGTACGGCGTGACCCTAACAAGGAGTTACCCCCTTTGCCCATCCTGAAACCCGACAAAGAGAAAGACGCAAACAAGCGCCCCCGCGTGCTGCTGATCCCGCCGCCGGACCTGCCGGTGCCTGCGGTGCAGGGCGGCGCGGTAGAAACGCTGCTGACCCATCTGATCCGCGAGAACGAGAAGCAGGGGCAGCTTGATTTGCTGTGCGCCAGTGTCACCGACGATGCCGCCCGCCGCGCCGCCGAGGGCTGGCAGCATACGAAGATGCTCTACATCAACCGCCCGGGCGGCCACCGCCGCTACTGGCCGATGGTCTTTCTGGAGCGGTGCGCCGGGATCGCCGCGCCCTATGACCCGTGGTACCAGAAGGTCCAGCTCTCGCTGGCATTGGAGCTGCCGCCGCCTGACCTGATCGTGGCCGAGGGCGGAAACCTGACCCAGTGCAGCGCCATCAGCCGCATGTTTGGCCGCAAACGCTGTCTGGCGCACCTGCACGGCCAAACGACCTGTACCCCCGTGATGGACGACATCTACGGCGGCGTGCTGGCGCTGAGCGATTTCATCCGCGAGGATTACCTGCAATCCAGCACTCTTGACCCGCAACGGGCCTACATTCTGCACAACTGCATTGACACGGCCCGTTTCTGCCCCGGCCCGGCATCCAAAACGCTGCGCGCGCAGCTCGGCTTTACCGACGAGGATTTCGTCGTGCTCTACTGCGGACGGCTCGACCCGGACAAGGGCATCCATAAGCTGATGGAGGCCATTGCCGCGCTGCATGAGCCGCACATCAAGCTGCTGATCGTGGGCAGCCCCTTCTTCGCCCGCACCCAGCAAAGCACGTTCCAGCGCAAATTGGAGCAGCAGGCCAAGAGTCTGGGCAACCGCGTACAGTTCACGGGCTACATCCCCAATGAGGACCTGCCCGACTATTACCGCCTGGCCGACCTGTGCTGCGTGCCCACGCTGGTGGAGGAGGCCGCGGGCCTTGTGGCCGTGGAGGCGATGGCTTGCGGACGCCCCGTGCTGGCGACCCGCAGCGGCGGTATGCCGGAGTATCTGGCTGGCAGCCAGGCCGTGCTGGTGGAGCGCGGCGACACTGTGACCGACCAGCTTGCGTGGAGCATCCGTATGCTGTACGAGCACCCGGCCCTCTGCACTGAGATGGGCGCGGCGGGCGCGGCGCGCGGCAGGGAGTTTTCCACCGCGCATTACTATGAGGAATTTGTGCGCATCGTGCGCGATGTGACGGAAAACGGAGGTGCCCAGTGAGCAAGCCGACCCTCTGCGTGATCGTGCCGGTCTACAAGGCCCCTGCGACACTGGACCGCTGTGTGGCCAGCGTTCTGGCCCAGCAGGTCGCAGGCGGGCTGCACTGTATTCTCGTGGATGACGGCAGCCCCGACGAAAGCGGCGGTCTGTGCGACGCCTGGGCCGCCAGAGACCCCCGCGTGACGGTTTTGCATCAGGAGAACCGCGGCGTGTCCGCCGCGCGCAACGCCGGACTGGCTGCGGCGGACAGTGAGTACCTTGTCTTTCTCGACGCAGATGACGCGCTGCGCCCCGGCGCTTTGCAGGCGGCGCTTGACGCCCAGAACACTGCACCGCAGAGCTTTGTGCTCTGGCACTACACCACTGACGAGCAGGACGCTGCAGCGGTAACTTCGGATACTGCCACCCGCCCGCAGAATATGCTGGCGCGGCTTTGGCTTGACTGTCTGCTGGCTATGCCGTGGAATAAGCTCTACCGCACCGCGCCGGCACAGCAGCTGACATTTGACACACAGTATACTTTGGGTGAAGATTTACAATTTGTATTGGATTATATCGACCTGCTGGGCAGGACTGCCCCCGATTTTGCCTACACTATCCTGACCGCACCGCTGACGTTTTACGATTGCAGCCGCGAGGGAACACTCTCGACGAAATACCACGCCGACTACTGCAAGATCTGGCCCGAGCATTTTGCCCGGCTGAACAAGGCGTGCTACGCGGCACACTGCCCGCAGGAGGATATGCGCCCCCTGCATCGCGCCGAGCTGACCGTTTACGCCGAGGGCGTGGCGGACATCCTGCGCCGCGACCCCGCCAAGCGCAGGGCCGTGCGCCGGGACAAGGCCTATGCCGCCCTGCGCAGCCCGTGGCTGCACGCCCTTTTGGAGCGGATGCGCATTGAGGGCTGCTACAGCGCCTACTACCTGCCCTGCCGCTGGCGCAGCATCCGCCTTGTCTGGGTCATGGCCGAGGCCAGGCGGACCGGCTCTCCCCTGTTCGGCAAGCTGGACTGGGCCGGATATTATCTGCTGGGCAGGAGGCTGCGCAGGGATTGATGTGCCGTACCTATCGGAAACAGCTTGCAGGTGCGACGCAATCACTGCCCCCTGCAATCTCTACACCTCATAACTTCAAGCGCGGCCTTTTTAATGGGCCGCGCTTTTCTTTGCGCACCAATCGTGCAGACTGTGCACAAATGTCCATGCGTTTTGCTCTGCTTTCCACTGTAAACCGCGCACTTCTTCGTACAGAACGGGTATTCTGTCCTTTTTGCGGATTGGTTCGTTGACTATGTTAAATTATTGTCGTATAATACAACCATACGCAAAGCGTGTAATGCTTAACAAAGAGAAGGGTTCCTCATGGAGAAAAAACTCATCCTTGTCACCTCCCCGCCCGCCTGCGGCAAGACCTACGTGGCAAAGGCGCTGGCTAAAAATTTAAAGCACATTGTCTACCTCGACAAGGACACGCTCATCGTCCTCTCCAAGCAGATTTTCAAGGTTGCCGGGCAGCCGTATGACCGCAGCAGCGCGTTTTTCCAGCAGAACATCCGCGATTATGAGTATGACTGCGTTCTGGACCTGGCCATGGAGGCACTGGACTACGACGATATTGTCCTGATCAATGCGCCGTTCACCCAAGAGGTGCGCGACAACGCCTTTATCGCAGACCTGAAGGCCAAGCTGGCCGCCAAGGGCGCGACGCTGGCCGTCATCTGGGTCGAAACCTCGCCCGAGGTCGTCCACCAGCGAATGATCGAGCGCAACTCGGACCGCGACACCTGGAAGCTGGCTCACTGGGATGAGTATCTGCGCCGGTGCAACTTTGCCATCCCGGAGAACCTCGCCGACCCGCAGCACAAGGACAATCTGATTTTGTTCCAGAATAATAACGACGACGAATTTGACGCTTCGATGAAGCGCTGTGTTGCCATCTTAGAGGAATCCCTCGAGGATTGACTTTCCTGCCCGGCTCCCGCCTGCTGCGGATGCCGGGTCTTTTTTGTGCCGTCCGCTGCCAGCTCATGCAGCAGCGGCGCGTAGGCTGTGCACTCAACCTTGCCGCCCGGGTAGAAGATCAGACCGGCACGGGCAGGTGTGGTCTGCGGGGCAAAAAGCCAGCCGCCGGCATAGCCCTAACGATGGGCATAGGCTTCAGGGCGAAGCGCTGCTTTTTCAAAATGGTATGTCCCCGGCAGATTAGAATGCAGATTAGAATATGACACGAGATTTTTCAAGAAAACATTTGCATTTTGCTCCCGGATTTGGTATACTATAAAGGCATTCGGGGCCTTGGCTCTGTTTGACAGTAATTCATCAACCTGCGTCCGTAGCTCAGCTGGATAGAGCACTGGCCTCCGACGCCAGGTGCCGGGGGTTCGAATCCCTTCAGGCGCACCAAAAGCCTGTGACATAAAGAATGTCACAGGCTCTTTTCTTTGTTGTATCGCGCAAAATCAGCGAAGTCGATGACCGATTTTCCAGGTGCGTTTTATAGAGATGTCCAACCATTTTAAGTCGGCTGGGCTTTTTTGTTGGGCGGCTTGGTGTGCGTTTTCCCGCCCCTGCCGCCCCGTTTTGCAGTTTTTCAGCGGAATTTTCAACTTTTTCCTGCTGTTTTCAGAATGTTTCAATTTCCCCGCAGCCAATTTCCTGTTGGCTGCGGGTTTTTTTCGTTTTTTGCAGTTGCCGGCAAAATGGGAACGGCCCGCACTTTCATTCCGTTCCCCATTATGCGAATGTGTGGCGGGTTCTCAAATCGGATATCTTCTATGTAAAGACTGCAAATTTCTGGTACACGTGCGGCGGTGTCATACAATACGCATAACCCGTAAGGCCTCGCCGCCCTGTGTACCGGCGGGCAAAACGGTGCAGTGGACCATTTTTGTGAAAGGTACATACCGCGTTGTAACAAAATGTGATTATTCTCTCCCGCTTCGGTGCAAAGAAACAAAATGATACAATAAATTGAAAAAGGGCGACCTTTTGTCATTGTGGAATACAAAGGAATAATCTATCATTGAATTGTTGGAATTGCACGAATTCGGGCTTTGTTGGTTGAGAATAACTGATGAAATGACAAGGAGGATAATAATGCTCAAGTCTGTCCGTGTGAAAAATCCGGACGCAATTACGCTGCGGGACTGTTTCGGCGCAACGGCGCTGTCTACTGTAAATGGTCTGTGTACCGTGTTTATGTCCAGTATGTTTATGCAGTATATGACCGACTATGCCGGGCTGGGCGCTATGGGGGCGACCTTGGCTACATCGCTTCTTCTGTTTGCGCGGATTTTTGATGCCGTGGATGATCCCATTCAGGGATTTCTGATGGATTGCGGGAAACGAACCAAAATCGGAAAGTACAAACCTTTTTTTCTCCTCAGCATACTGCTGACCGGCATTGGCTGTGTATGCCTCTACTCGTTCCCGTCCGAGTTGGCGTCCAAGCCCGTACTGGTTGTTGTGTGGGTTATCGTTTTCTACTTTTTGTTTGATGTGGGAACATCCTTTTATAAGGATAATCTTTTGTTCCGAACGATGACCAATGATCCCAACGAACGTTCCAAGCTGGTTATCGGGCCGCGGGTTTGGACCATGATCCTGGGCGTCGTTACGTCCGCCTTTACAGCTGTGCTGGTTGCGGTCAACGAACACGTGGGCAACTATCACGACTCGTTTGCCATCCTGATCACCGGTATTGTTGGTGCAGCGATGGTGCTCTCCCTTATTGGCTGGTTCCTTGTCAAGGAAAAGCACAGTGTGCAGGAAGAAAAGGCAGAGCCGGTAAAGTTTAAGGACTTCTTTCTTCTGTTCAAAGAGAACAAGCCGATGGTGGTCTACTATTTGAAAGGCATCTTTTCCGGTTTTATCTGGTCCCTTATTTTTGCCACGCCTGCGTATTACATAAAATGGGGATTCTGCACGGATCTGACCACCGGCGTCACAAACATGGAGCAGTATGGTGTCCTCAACGGCATTTCTTCCATGATGATGCTCATACCGCTCCTGGTTGGTGCAGTTATTGGTCGTCCGCTCTTGAAGCTCTTTAAGAACAACCCGATCAAAATGACTTGTTTCCTTCTGGTTGTGCAGTCTGTCGGCGGGGTGGTCCTGTTTATTACCCAGATGGCGGGTCTGCTTACGAATGTTCCTGCGCTGTTCTTCGTTACCCTGTTCATCATGGCAGTGGGGGTGGGAACTGACTTTGTCCCGCAATCCATGGTGGAAATGGAGATTATGGACTACAACATTTATAAAACCGGCAAGGATCGTTCTGCCTTGACAATGGTTGTCGGCGGTTTCATTGTCAAAGCCCAGGCAGCGCTTTCGGCTGCAATTATTGGCGCTGTGCTCATGTCAATCGGCTACAACGTGGATCCCGTCACCTCCGAATACATGGGGGAACTGTCGCAGATTCCGACCATGCTCAATTGGTTTATCGTTATCATGGGTCTTGTTCCTGCCATCCTCGGCGCATTGTCGGCTTTGATCCTGCGGACATACCCGATCAAGGACGATGAGCGCCGAAAAATCCGGGAATGCCTGGATCACCGCAATGCCGGGTAAGGATCATTCCTCCGCAATATGGCGGCGGTATTCCAATGGGGTGAGGCCGTACTCGCGCCGAAACACTTTGTAGAATTGCGTTCTGTTCTCATAGCCCATGGATGCCGCGATCTGGCAGACCGGCAGCTCTGTGGTTCTCAGAAGCCGCGCCGCCTCGGCCATCTGTACCTTTTGACAGTACGCTTTCAGAGTGTATCCGGTGTTTGTCTTGATGATGCGAGATATATGCTCGCAGGAGTAGTTAAGTGCCTCCGCCAGATTGGTCCGCTGGATAGCCCCGTGGTGAGTTTCAATCAGTTTCTTGACCTGTTCCGCCGTCAGCAGTTCTTGACTGTTCCTCAGCGAAATGTGTGTTGCTTTGTATATGTCAGGATTCTCCAAGGCGGCAAACAGCCGGAGCAGAGAGGAATAAACGTCAAACTGGTATCCGATCCGCTTGACCGTAAAGGCGCGAATCAATTCCTGGGTGAGCTGCGGGATCGTATCTGCTCCTAAAAGGGTAAAGTCCAGATAGTCCTTTTTATAGTCGGCACGTTCCGACAGATTGTCGCTGAAAAACTGATTGAGAATGCTTTTGTACTGAAAGGGCGGCGGAAATGATTTGGGCCACTGTGTCAGCAGAGAGGCATCGATGCCGATGTAAACGATATCCGCATTCGACATATCTGTTTCGCGATGCATGGTGTTTCGATTGAGGAGACAAAGGTTTCCCTGCGTATAGGTAGTCTCGGCCCCCTCGATCATCACCCGGACTTGGCCCCGCTGCACATACATCAGCTCAAAAAAATTATGTTTGTGCATGTAGGTCTCATGAAAGAATTCGTGCTTGTTCGGGGTGTGAACGCAAAAGGACCATGCATCCATATAGTTGGAAAACAGATACTCCTGAGGTTTCTGGATGCTGGTTACAATGGACAACGGAGAAAAATAGTCCCGTTCGGCCGTATGGTTGCGAAGATAGTTCGGACCATGGCTGCCGGTCTGGTTCCGCATTTCATCAATGCTGTCAAAAAACAGGTGTTCCATGCGGGCATCCCCCCTTTTATGGCAGTATAGCATGGAATTGAGTATAGTATAACATAGAATTGAGTGTTTTTAAAGGAGGAAGTATCTGTGAAACGGCAATGCTATAACCCCTATCTTCCCAGTTGGGAATACATCCCGGATGCTGAACCGAAGGTATTTGGTCAGCGGCTGTACATTTATGGGAGCCACGATCTCTTTGGTGCCAAGGAATACTGTGAGGGCGATTACGTATGCTGGTCGACCCCGGTAGATGATCTTTCCGACTGGCGGTATGAAGGCGTAATCTTCAAAAAGCAAGATACGCCGTGGAATAAAGAGAACCTGTCCTACTATGCACCGGATGTGGTGCGCGGCACAGACGGACGGTACTACCTTTACTATTCGGTGGCCAATACGTCGATCACATCGGTCGCTGTGTGTGACAAACCTGCGGGAAAATACCAATATTTGGGCGATGTTCACTTCCCGGACGGGCGAGTCTACGGCTCAAAGCCGGAGGATTGGTTTATGTTTGACCCAGCCGTTCTGGTGGATGATGACGGGCGGGTGTTTCTCTACGTGGGCAGCGGGCAGAAATCCAATGGAGAATTCGGCCACGAGATCAAGGGGCTGTTTGTGATGGAACTCAGCTCTGATATGCTGACCATCATCAGCGAACCAACCATCATCATGCCGGCGGATTTTAATCCCAAGAAGCCGAACTATTGGGAAGGACCCTCTATCCGTCACATCGGTGAGTGGTATTATCTGGTCTATCCGGCCACGGACATCACCGGTCTCAATTACGCGATGAGCCTGTTCCCCGACAAGGGATTTATCCACAAGGGACCGATCCATTCCTCAAGTGATATCGGTCTGGAGGGCAGAAAGCTCATGAATGCGGCATATCCGATGGGGAACAGCCACGGCGGTATGGTATGCGTCCACGGGCAATGGTATATATTTGACCACCGAACGACCAATGGCGCCAAACGAAACCGGCAGGCGGTAGCTGAGCCCATTGAGATCCGTGAGGACGGGACCATCCGCATGGTGGAGTCCACGAGCTGCGGATTGAATGGCGGCCCTTTGAAGGGAATCGGGACCTATCCGGCCTACATTGCCTGTGTCCTGCACCATGCCGGAATGTTTGGTCTGCGCAACCCGATGGACGGACCCGAGATCACCCAGGATGGTCCGGACTACGAGCCGCCGGAGCCCGCGGAACGGGAAGTGACCATAGAGACAGAGAGCGCGGCACCAAAGGCGTATATTTCCAAAATGAAGAATGGCAGTATTGCCGGTTTCCGATATTTTGATCTGACTGAAAGCACCCACATTGCTGTAACGGTTCGCGGCGCAGGCGGCGTGCTGGAACTCTTACCCGGGGAAAAAGATCCTGTCATAGCATCCATTCCCCTTGCCGGGACAGCCGACTGGACAACCGCCGGAGTAAAATTCGATGCCGGACGTCTGGCGTTGGAGAGCGGGCGCCCCCTGGATTCCTGCCCGCTGTATTTCCGGTATAAGGGAAAGGGAACACTTGACATCTTGAGTATTACGTTGGCATAAAGGAGGATAATGATGGACTGGACACCAATCTGGCACCAAGCCGCGGCCCCTGCCTTCGCGATGGGCTTTTTGGCGGGCAAGAAAAAAACAGTGGTGTATTCTGTGATATCCCAGGTTTCGGGCGAGAAACTTCGGATCCGCTTCTCCAACCACTATGGAAAGAAACCCTACACCATTGGGGGACTGACCGTGTGGGCACAGGGAGAGATGCATACCGTCACGCGGGACGGCAGCTGTGTTTTCACGGTTCCCGCGGGGGAAAGCTGCTATTCGGATGCGTTGACGCTCCCAGTGACGATGGGGGAAGAGCTGGAAATCAGACTCTACTATGCATCCAAGGTCATGGACAGCAATATGATCGAGGAAAATGCGGTAAGCTACCAGGGAAATCATACGACGGACAGCGAGCTGCCCCCACCCCGGCGGGAAAAGTATATGGAACAGTACGGCCTTTATGAAGCGATTCCCGGGATGGATCAGATTGAGGTGTTTACCGGTCAGCCTTCCAAAATCATCGTGGCGTTCGGGGACAGTATAACGGCTATGAACCGCTGGGTAAAACCGTTGCAAAGGCGTCTGTTCGATGCGTATGGCGGTGACTACGCACTGATGAACGCCGGAATCAGCGGGAATTGTCTGCTTTATGATGTCCCGGGCCTGATGGGAGCTTCCTACGGGGAAAAAGGGGTGTCCCGCTTTGAGCGCGATGTACTCCGTTTTTCAGGACTCTGCGGCGTGATTTTGGCGTTGGGGGTCAATGATGTGGCCTACTATTCCCAAAAGACAGGGGCGGTCATCTCGCTGGAACAATATTGTTCGGCTGTAACCGATATTGTGGATCGGCTTCATAAGGCCGGTGTCCGGGTGATTGCCCAGACGCTTCCGCCCCGCAGCGGTTTTGTGAAAAAAGGGTATACCCCGGAGATGGAGGCGCTGAGAGTCCGCATCAATGAATGGATCCGAGATAGCGCGCTGTTCGATTATATGGTTGATGCGGATGCACTGCTGCGCGATCCGAAGAATCCTTCGTTCACCGACGAGCGTTATCACCAGGGGGATCACCTGCACCCGAATCAGGCCGGAGGAATGCTGCTGGCGCAGGCGTATGATTTGCAAAAGCTGACGGGGGAGGCGTAGGCATGGGAAAAAAGTATTTCACGCTCAGCTTTGATGATGGACTGGAACAGGACAAACGGGTGATCCGCCTCATGAGGCAATACGGACTCAAGGGAACCTTCAACCTCAATGCCGGTCTGTTTGGCACCCGCGGCGAGGTGAAGGGGCTTGGAACCTTCTCTTTTCAGGATTGCCCCGAAGGCGTAAAGCACAAGTTTCCATTTTCCTATGTGCAGCACAACCGAATTCCACAGGACGAGGTGCGCCAGGTCTATGAGGGAATGGAGATTGCCACCCATGGTTTCCGGCATGAACCGCTGGGGGCTGTCAGCGAGGATGAAATGCGCGCATCGGTGGATGCGGACAAGGCCGCGCTGGAAAAAATCTTCGGCACCACGGTCGTGGGGCACGCCTATGCGCAGGGTTCAACCTCGCCGGCTGCCCAGGCGTATCTGAAGGCGCAGGGGTATCAATATGCCAGAGTGGTCTTTCCCTCCGGCGGCTTTGCGTTCCCGGAGGATCCGATGAACTTTCGGCCTTCCTCCTCGCTGATTCTGAAAAATGCCGTGAAGCTGGTGGAGCGTTTCAAATGTGAGGAACCCGGAGAAAAGGATCTGCTGTTGTTCCTGTGGGCACACAGTTATGAAATGGACTACGACAAGGGAAACGCCAGTTGGTATGCTTTGGAGCGGCTTTTTGAATCGATCGCAGGCCGAAGCGATATCGTATATTGCACAAACAGCGAAGCGTTCGCGCATATTTAAGGAGAGCAGGAAAGTGAAAAAGAAAGATTTTAACCGAGGTTGGCTATTTGGCGCCGTGGGAAAGGAACCGTCTATGCAGCCGGTCACGCTTCCCCACGATGCCATGCTGTACGAGAAACGCTCGAAGGATGCGGCAACAGCGGGAGCATGCGGATACTTTCCCGGCGGGGCCTATGTCTACGTCAAACGGTTTCTTGTGCCTGAAACGTGGCGGACACAGTCCGCTGTGCTGGAATTTGAGGCAGTTTATCAAAACGCGCAGGTGTTCGTGAACGATGCGCTTGTGGCTGAACAGCGGTACGGGTATACCAACTTCTTTGTGGTGCTGGACCCACAACTGAAGTATGGCGAAGAAAATGAAATCAAAGTGATTGCGGACAACTCGTCGGTACCCAATTCCCGTTGGTATTCCGGCAGCGGAATTTATCGCAGCGTAAACCTCTTCCTGGGTGATAAGAGTCATATCCGCCCGGATGGACTGCTCGTCTCCACCTCCGGAAACGATGCGGCCCATGTGAAGGTTTCGGTCACCGGTGGTGATACGGTCAGAGTCTCTGTTCTGGATGGTGAAAAGGTGGTAGCGCAGGCCGAAACTGCGGTCAAGGAAGGCACTGCGTCGGCGGACATTCCCGTTTCCCAGCCGCGGCTTTGGGACGCGGAACATCCCGAACTGTACCGATGCAGAGCGGAACTGCTGAAAAATGGTGAGATGGTGGATGAGGCGGACGCCTGGTTTGGATTCCGTACCCTTAGCTGGAGCACCAGAGGATTTTTTGTAAACGGCAAGAAAACGCTGCTCCGTGGCGCCTGCGTCCACCACGACAATGGCATTCTGGGCGCCTGCTCTTTTGAGGATGCCGAGTTGCGCCGTGTCCGTCTGCTCAAGGAGGCCGGTTTCAACGCGATACGTTCCGCCCACAACCCTGCCTCCAAGGCGCTGTTGGATGCCTGTGACCGGCTGGGTCTGTATGTCATGGATGAATTCTGCGACAACTGGCTGGTACATAAAAACCCCTACGACTATGCGGACCGGGATTTCCGCGCATGGTGGCAGCAGGATCTCACAGCTATGGTCATCAAAAACTACAATCATCCCAGTGTGGTCATGAACTCTATCGGAAATGAAATCTCCGAACTGGCTATGCCCGAAGGACAGGAGTACTGTAAAAAATTGGCAGTCCTGGCACGAAAGCTGGACCCGGACAAAGCAGTGACGATGGGGGTCAACCTGATGCTGTGCAGTATGTCGGCCAAGGGCGGCGGCATATACGGCAACAAAAAGAATGGGAAAGAGAATCAAAACGGCAGTCAGACGATGGACAACGTTCCCACCAGCGCCTTCTTCAACATGCTGATGAACCTGGCCGGGGGTATGATTGAAAAAATGGCCGCCAAACCTGCCGCGGACGATGCCACAAAGGTGAGTTTCTCTTATCTGGATATTGGCGGTTACAACTACGCCGCGTCCCGATACGAGAAGGACGGTACGCTCCATCCCGACCGCGTCATTGTCGGGTCCGAGACCCTGCCCAAGAACCTGTATCATAACTGGCAACTGGTGAAAAAATTCCCCTATGTGATCGGCGACTTTATGTGGACGGGCTGGGATTATCTGGGGGAGGCGGGCATCGGTACCGTCCGTTACAAAAGCTTCAAAAATCCCGGTCAGGACGCGCCCATCATCTCCGCCGGCTGCGGCGTGATCGACATTTGCGGAAAGCTTCGCCCCGAGGTACAGTGGAATCGGCTGATCTGGGGGCTGGACCATACCCCCGGCATCGGCGTAGAACCGTACACCCACGCAGGGGAAACCGGCTCCGAATCCATGTGGCGTGACACAGACGCAGTGGCAAGCTGGTCCTGGGCCGGCTGTGAAGGCAAAAAAACCAAGGTCACGGTCTACTCTGACGGCGAAACGGTGGAACTCATTGTCAACGGGCATTCCTATGGCAGAAAAAAGACGAAGGAATACAAGGCTGTCTTTAAACACGTTGTCTATGAGCCCGGTACCATCACCGCAATCAGCTACGATGGCGAGGGAAAAGAACAGAGCCGCACTTCCATGAAGACAGCTGTAGGACCTGCCGAACTGCGTGTGGTGGCCGACCGGAGCACCTTGCAGGCAAAAACGCAGGATTTGGCCTACATCAGCATTGACCTGACGGGGGCGGATGGCATCACAAAATCTTCTGAGGATACTGCGGTCACGGTGGAGGTTGACGGTGCCGGAACGCTGCTGGCCCTTGGTTCTGCACGTCCTAACATGGGGGAAAACTTTTTCTCCGATACCCACACGACCTACTACGGCAAGGCATTGGCCGTGGTCCGCGGCGGCGATGCCCCCGGAAAGATTACGGTCACGGTGAAAGCAAAAGGCCTGCCGGCCAAAACGCTTGAATTGGAGGTAATCTGAGGAAAAGGCATAGGCCAAACGGAAAATCCCGATGTCTAACCAAAAAGACTGCAACAATTGTTGCAGTCTTTTTCTGCGTAATCTACCTCATGGATTTTGCGTAAATTCACATTTTCCTGAAAGTTGGCACATCGGCTAGTTTCAACAGCATATCATCGGTGGCGTCTGTGTACTGCCCCTGTTGAATTTTCTTGTTTCGCAACTGATTTACAGCACTTCTTGCAAGGCGGATTTCCTCACTGGTGAAAACTGATTTTTTACCGACTGGGAGAGAATCCACTTTCAGTATCAGATATCTCGTTTCACGCCAGTCTGTGTTCACAGCTCTTTGCAGGTAGTAGTAATCACCCAATGCTTTCAGCAGGATAATCTTGTTGGCGCGGGTCAGCTTGATTTTTCTCATCATAATCCAATCGCCTTTCCGAGTTTCTCTTGTGCCTTGCGTTTGTTCTTGTCAAATGCATGGGCGTAAATATCCAGCGTTGTGCTTGCCTGTGCATGACCCAGCAGACTAGCCACTGTGCGGACATCCACGCCCTGCGCAATCAGCAGGCTGGCG
>OOCH01001475.1_pt1 | contig 18253 bp, 18 predicted proteins | sample 1671641 | NCBI WGS metagenome assembly OOCH01 (sample SAMN06348177, study PRJEB24527) | human gut metagenome | biome: human gut; feature: ankylosing spondylitis patient; material: feces | host: Homo sapiens | place: China | collected 2015-10
TGTGAAAATATGGAACAGTTACCGGTTTATTAAAATGATCAGGAGGTTCTAATATGTTACGTTATCTGCCTGTAAGAAGGGTTCATGCAAGACAGGTACTTGATTCCAGAGGAAATCCTACAGTGGAAGTAGAAGTAACAGTAGGAGAAGGTGTGATCGGGATAAATGGATATACGGGAAGGGCAATCGTCCCTTCGGGAGCTTCCACCGGAAAGTTCGAGGCAGTGGAGCTTCGTGACGGAGAAAAAGGCTGCTACACCGGACTTGGTGTCCGCAAAGCAGTGGAGAATGTAAATACAAAGCTGGCAGAAGCAATTCTTGGAGAAAATGCTCTGGATCAGTCCTATATTGATAAAAAAATCATAGAAACAGACGGCACAGACAATAAAAGTAATGTAGGGGCAAATGCGGCACTGGGAGTATCCCTGGCAGTAGCAAGGGCGGCAGCAGCAGCTCTTCGCGTTCCTTTATATCAGTATCTTGGCGGCTGCCATACCAGACAGATGCCTGTACCGATGATGAATATCTTAAATGGGGGACGTCACGCTGACAATACGGTGGATTTACAGGAATTCATGATCATGCCGACGGGAGCGGAAAATATGGAGCAGGCGATCCGAATGTGTGCGGAAGTATACCAGTTTCTCAGAATTATCCTGAAACAAAAAGGTCTGTCAACAGCAGTCGGGGATGAGGGAGGTTTCGCACCGGATCTTTCCGATTCAGAAAGCGTCCTGGAAGTGATTCTGGAAGCAGTAAAAAAGGCAGGGTATGAACCCGGAAAGGATATCAGCATTGCAATTGATGCTGCGGCAAGTGAACTGTACGATGAAGAAAGAGGCGTTTATGTTTTCCCCGGAGAAGGAAAAATGAAAGGGGAAGAAGTTCTCAGGGATTCCGGCGAGATGAAAAACTTGCAGAGAAGTTCCCGATTGTTTCCATTGAAGATGGACTTGAGGAAGATGACTGGGAAGGCTGGAAACAGATGACAAAAAGACTGGGAGATAAAATACAGCTTGTAGGTGATGATCTGTTTGTTACGAATATCAAACGTCTTGCATGTGGAATCAAACTGGGAGCGGCAAATGCCATTCTGATAAAATTAAACCAGATAGGAACACTTTCAGAAGCATTGGATGCAGTGGAAATGGCACAGAAATCGGGATACAGGGCAGTAATTTCTCACAGATCAGGAGAATCGGAAGATTCATTTATCGCAGATCTGGCAGTTGCCACAGGTGCCGGCCAGATTAAGACAGGTGCACCCTGCCGTTCGGACCGAAATGCCAAATATAATCAGCTTCTGCGAATCCATGAACAGCTTGGAACCCTTGGAAGATATAACGATCCTTTTGCAAAAAAATCTCAGAAAAAGCCCTGCATAAAATAAACGGAAAATGGTTGAAATCCCGGTTTAGCTATGGTAAAATAACCTCTAGTTGATTAGGAGGTGTAACCGCGTGAACATTTTGAAGATTATTCTGACTGTAATTTATGCAATAGATTGTATCGCTCTGACTGTTGTCGTACTGATGCAGGAGGGCAAGCAGCAGGGTCTTGGCTCTATCGCCGGAGTAGCTGATACTTACTGGGGTAAGAATAAGGGCCGTTCCATGGAAGGTGGTCTCGTAAGAGGTACCATTATCATGGGAGTTATTTTCTTTGTACTGTCAATCGTACTGAACATTATCTGATCTGCCGGGAGCAGAACAGAAGTTGGGAACACTCTTGCTGCGTTAGCATGCAGAAGAACCTCGGATGGAGACTTCTTTTGTTAATCAGCAGGAGTGTTTTTGCGTTGATACAGGGTCACGGGTGAGACTTCCTCTGGAATGATAACAGGGTAAAAATGAAATAGAAACAGGAGAAATTGTGAAAAGATCGAAAAATTTTGAAAAAAGAAAAAAGTTTATAATGGAGCTTCTGGGAGATCCGCTGTATAAACCTATGCGACTGCGGGAGATGGCATCTCTCCTCCAGCTGGATAAGAGTGAGAAAAAAGAGCTTTTTGATGTGCTGGACGAGCTTTGTGCCCAGGGAAAGGCGGAAGTGGATAATAAAGGAAGATACAGCAAGGTTTCCGGCAAGCGCAGAGACAGACGGAAGAAAAAAGATGCTCTGAAGGCAGAAAAGCAGGAGCGTGGCCGTAAGGGAAGAGAACATAAGGAACACGAGCATGAGGAACGCCATTTTTCCGAGAAGGACGGAACTATTATGGAAGGAACGTTCATTGGCCATTACAAGGGCTTTGGCTTTGTGGAAGTGGAAGACCAGGAACAGGATATTTTTATTCCGGAAAGTGACACGGGAAGTGCCATGCATCAGGATAAAGTACAGATTCTTGTACGAAACGGACATAAAGAGGGCAAGCGCCCGGAGGGTGTTGTCCTGAAGGTTCTGGAGAGAGGAATGCCTTCCATCGTGGGAACCTACCAGAGCAGCCGGGATTACGGTTTTGTGATCAGCGATAACCCCAAATTTTCCAAAGATATCTTTATTTCCAGGAAAAATTCCATGGGAGCCAAAGATGGAGATAAGGTAGTTGCGGAAATTGTGGACTATGGTTCCAGAAACCGGAAGCCGGAAGGAAAGATCACAGAAGTGTTGGGAAATTTACGTTCACCAGGAACAGATATCCTTGCCATTGTGAAGAGTTTTAACATTCCGAGTGTATTTCCAGATAAGGTACTCCGTCAGGCAGACCGTGTGCCGGATCATGTGCAGGAAGCAGATATGGACGGAAGACTGGATCTTCGGGATCTTGTCACAGTTACCATTGACGGCGAGGATGCAAAGGATCTGGATGATGCCATTTCACTTACAAAAGAAGACAGGATCTATCATCTTGGGGTACACATTGCAGACGTCAGCAATTATGTCCAGGGTGGCAGTGCCCTTGACAGGGAAGCACTGAAGAGAGGAACCTCGGTTTATCTTGCGGACCGCGTGATCCCCATGCTTCCGGAACGGCTTTCCAATGGGATCTGTTCTCTGAACCAGGGACAGGATCGTCTTACTTTAAGTTGCCTGATGGATGTCAATGAAAAAGGTAAGGTAATTTCCCATAAGATCGCGGAAACAGTGATCCGCGTAGATGAGCGTATGTGCTACACCGATGTAAAAAATATTCTGGAAGATACCGATGATGCGGCAAAGAAACGTTATGAATCCCTGATTCCCATGTTTTTCCTGATGAAAGAACTTTCCGGGATCTTACGCAGCCGCCGCCATACAAGAGGTTCCATTGATTTTGATTTTCCGGAAAGCAAGATCATACTCAACGCAGCAGGAAAAGCTATTGACGTACAGCCTTACGAGGCCAATGTGGCAACCAGGATCATTGAGGATTTTATGCTTCTTGCCAATGAAACCGTGGCACAGGAATACTGTACCGGAGATTATCCGTTTGTATACAGAACCCATGAGAATCCGGATCCGGAAAAGATCGAAAGTCTTCTGATGCTCCTTCATAATGAGGGCGTTAACATCCGGAAATCCGGGCAGGAGATCACACCAGGTGAGATCCAGGAGATTCTGGAAAGCATTGAGGGAATGCCAAATGAGGCGCAGATCAGCCGCCTGACATTGCGTACCATGAAACAGGCAAAATATACCACCGAATGCAGCGGACATTTCGGTCTTGCGGCGAAGTATTACTGTCACTTTACTTCTCCGATCCGGAGATATCCGGATCTTCAGATCCACAGGATCATCCATGACCGTCTGAGAGGCAGACTGGTAAGAGAAGGACGTACGGAGCATTATAAGGAGATCCTGGATGAAGTGGCACGCCAGTCCAGTGTGTGCGAACGGCGTGCAGATGAGGCGGAAAGAGAATCTGACAAGCTGAAGAAAGCAGAGTATATGTCCTATCATCTGGGCGAGGAGTATGAGGGGATCATATCCGGCGTTACAGGCTGGGGACTTTATGTGGAACTTCCAAATACTGTGGAAGGACTGATCCATATCAATACATTACGAGACGACTATTATGTATTTGACCAGGATGCATATGAACTGCGGGGAGACATGACAGGAAGGATCTTCCGTCTTGGGCAGAAAGTCCGTGTCCGTGTGGCAGATGCGGATAAAATGCTGAAAACCGTGGATTTTGTTCTGGATGAAGAAGACTGAGGGAGCGCGAAATGGCAAAAAAAACAGGAATGAAACTGATCGCAAATAATAAAAAAGCTTTTCATGACTATTTTATCGAGGACACTTATGAGGCCGGCATTGCACTGGCAGGAACCGAGGTAAAATCCTTACGTTCCGGCAAATGCAGCATCAAGGAGGCCTTTGTCCGGGTGGAAAACGGGGAGGTTTATGTATATGGAATGCATATCACTCCTTATGAAAAAGGAAATATTTTTAACAAAGATCCTCTTCGTGTGCGGAAGCTGCTTCTGCACCGTTACGAGATCAACAAGATCGAAGCCAAATTAAAGGAAAAAGGACTGACCCTGGTACCTCTGAAGGTTTATTTCAAGGACAGCCTGGTAAAAATAGAGATCGGCATGGCACGAGGTAAGAAGCTTTACGACAAGCGTCAGGATATTGCCAAGAAGGATCAGAGAAGAGAAGCAGAGAGAGACTTCAAGGTAAAAAATCTTTATTAATCAGCCGGTTTCTGCTGAAAAAAATATGATAAAAAGCGGGGAATGAAAAATGGCAGAGGTACAGGAAAGACGTAAAAAAACGGTGGAAGCGTCCATGACAGAACAGGTTCATCTGATCATGCAGCAGCATCTGAACGGGGGCGGAAGGCTTTTTGGCGGAGCGCTGATGCAGTGGCTGGATGAGGTTGCCGGTGTGGTGGCCATGCGCCATGCGGAAACCTATCGTGTGGTAACTGCGGCAGTGGACAACCTCCAGTTCAAACATGCGATTTATGAGGGAGAGATCGTAGTACTTAAGGGATATGTGACTTATGTGGGAAGAACTTCCATGGAAGTTGAGATTGATACGTATGTGGAACAGCCGGATGGTATACGCCGGACTGTAAATCGGGCGTTCTTTGTGATGGTGGCCGTAGATAAAGACCAGAAACCGATCCAGGTACCGGAACTGATCATTACCACAGAAGCAGAAAAAGCCCGGAATGAAGCGGCGAAAATGCGCCGTGACATGCGGAAAAAAAGAAGAGAAAACGGCTTTTGACCTCAGATGTTTTAATTTTTGACATAGTCTGAAAAATCTAAAGATTCTGTGAAATTCAAACCGGTCAGGTTGACAAGAAAGTGATACTCTGTAATAATAGAAAGAGGTAAGCTGACAGCAAATTGAACCATTTTATATGGAGGAGATATAATGAAAAAACGTTATTTGATTCTTGCAGGAATTCTTGCGGCAAGTATGCTTGCTGCCGGATGTGGGAAGAAGAATTCCGTGGCACCTGAACAGAAAGTGGAAGCAACTGTGACACCGACTGTGACAGAAGCAGCGAAGACAGATGTGGTAGAAATGCAGACATCTACAGATGATACAGCAAACATCAAGAATGTGATGGGAACCAAGAGTGAGACAACCACAAGTATTGTGTTTACAAATAAAATGGGCTCTGCAATTTCCGCGATTTATGTCCGTCCTACCAGAGATGACGGAGATGACAGCGATGAGACATGGGGCAGTGATCTTGTAAACGGTAAGTTTACACTGGCCGACAAGGATAAAGCTGTTTATTATATGGAAAAGAGCCAGAAAGATGATGACGGTAACGCAGTAACAAGTTTTGATGTGAGAATTACGTTTTCTGACGAGGAGCAGAATGAATGCTTTTTCCGTAAACTGCCGCTTCTGACAATTTCTCAGCTAAGCTTCTGCATGGATGGCGAAGGCGAAGATGGAATCCCATATGCTACATATCTGGCAAGTGGAAGCACCAAGGAAGTTTCCACACTGAAGGATGTGAAGGCGAGACTTGGCATTGAAGATGACAGTGAAGAGAGCGACTCCAGTGACAGTAGTACAGATTCCACAGACGGTACAGATTCCAGCAGTACAGATTCCACATCTTCTTCAGCAGATAGCAGCAGGGATAATACTGACAGCAGTGATTCCAGCAGCACGGATTCACCATCTGCTCCGTCTTCAGATTCTTCGGATGATCCGGATCCTACAGAAGCACCATCCAGTGACGAAGATCCGGCATCTGTGGCAACAGGATATATTGGCCAGTCCATGACAGATCTTGTAAATGCATGCGGCAGTCCGAATGGCAGTGACTATGAGGACGAACCGGAGTCCGGTAAGACAGGTTATTATTATTATGATACGTTTACGGTTTCCACAACTTTTGACGATGATGGCAATGAAGTTGTGTCCGGCGTATGGTAAAGGAGAATAAACATATGAAAAGAGTGTTACTGAAATTAAGCGGAGAGGCTCTTGCAGGAGAGCAGAAGAGAGGTTTTGACGAAGCAACCGTTACAGAAGTTGCCAAACAGATCAAGACTATCGTGGATGAGGGACTTCAGGTTGGTATCGTAATCGGAGGAGGAAACTTCTGGAGAGGACGTACCAGCGGGGCAATGGACAGAAGTAAGGCTGACCAGATCGGTATGCTTGCTACAATCATGAACTGTATCTATGTATCTGACATCTGCAGATATGTGGGACTTAAGACAGAGGTGTTTACCCCGTTTGTATGTGGCGCATTTACTACTCTTTATTCTAAAGATGCTGTAGAAGAGAGCTTCGCAGAAGGAAAAGTTGTATTCTTTGCAGGTGGTACCGGTCATCCATATTTTTCCACAGATACAGCTACAGTACTTCGTGCTGTTGAGATTGGCGCAGATGCCATTCTTCTTGCCAAAGCTGTTGACGGAATCTATGACAGCGATCCGAAGGTAAATCCGGATGCCAAGAAGTATGATGAGATTTCCATTGATGAAGTGGTTGCCAAGAAACTGGCAGCTATGGACCTCACCGCTTCCATCATGTGCATGGAGCAGAAGATGCCGATGCTGGTATTCGGTCTTGATGAAAAAGACAGCATCGTCAACACGGTACACGGTAAGTTCTCCGGAACAAAGGTAACTGTGTAATCAGAAGGGAATAATAAAAAAATAACCATACAGGGAGATATGTGAAATGGATGAGAGAATTCAGGTATACGAAACAAAAATGGGAAAAACACTGAATGCTTTGGAGAGTGAGCTGACAACAATCAGAGCCGGCCGTGCAAACCCGCATATTCTTGACAAACTTACCGTAGATTATTATGGAGCACCAACTCCGATTCAGCAGGTGGCAAACATTTCTGTTCCGGAGGCACGTATGATTCAGATCCAGCCATGGGAGTCCAGCATGATCAAAGCTATCGAGAAAGCAATTCTCTGCTCTGATCTTGGTTTAAACCCGAGCAACGATGGAAAAATGATCCGTCTTGTTTTCCCGGAGCTTACCGAGGAACGTCGTAAAGAGCTGGTAAAAGACGTTAAGAAAAAAGGCGAAGGTGCCAAGGTTGCAGTAAGAAATATCCGTCGTGATGCCAACGATGCATTTAAGAAACTTGCAAAACAGGATGTTTCTGAGGATGAGATCAAAGAGCTTGAGGATCAGATCCAGAAACTTACAGATAAGTACATCAAGGAAGTTGACAAGGCGATCGAGAACAAGTCTAAAGAGATTCTGACTGTATAATTGTAAGAGATACGAGGATAAAGAGGGCTTCTTTGAAGAAGCTCTCTTTCTGTATGGAGGAGATTTATGAACGTACCAAATCATATAGCGATCATTCTGGATGGAAACGGAAGGTGGGCAAAGGAACGAGGAATGCCGAGAACCTACGGACATGTAAAGGGATGCGCCAATCTTGAAAACATTTGTTATGATATCAAAGACCTTGGGGTGAAATATCTTACGGTTTACGCTTTTTCCACAGAAAACTGGAAACGCTCCAGAGAAGAAGTGGAAGCACTGATGAAACTGTTCCGCAGTTATCTTAAGAAATGTATTAAAATTTCCAAGAAAAATAATATGCGGATGAAAGTCATCGGGGATATTACTGCTTTTGCACCGGATATTCAGAAGAGTGTCCGGGAACTGGAGGAATATTCCAAAGATTTTGACGGTATTTATTTTCAGCTGGCATTAAATTACGGAAGCCGTGATGAGATCCGCCGTGGAATGCAGAAGATGGCACAGGATGTAAAAGACGGAAAAGTTGAGCCGGACAACATTACAGAGGATACCATTGAGAGCTATCTGGACACTGCCGGTGTACCGGATCCGGATCTGATGATCCGCACAAGCGGAGAACAGCGCCTTTCCAATTTCCTGCTCTGGCAGCTGGCTTATTCCGAATTTTATTTTACCCCGGTTGCGTGGCCGGATTTCAATAAAGAAGAGCTGATCAAAGCCATCGAGAAATATAATCAGAGAGACAGACGTTACGGTGGCGTCAAGGAGGAGTAGATCATGTTTAAGACAAGACTGATAAGTGGTATCATCCTTGTCATCATTGCCCTGGCAACCATTATTTCCGGCAGCTGGATCCTGTTTTTTACACTTCTGGTTGTTTCACTGATCGGAATGAGAGAGCTTTACAAGGTAATGAAGGTAAGTGATGAGCACATTACTGTGCTGGAACTTGTGGGATATCTTGGAGCAGTGCTTTATTATATTGCCATGAAATTTGATTTTGGAAGTTATGGAACAATGGCGATCATCATCAGTATGATCCTGATTCTGTTTGTCTATGTATTCGGTTATCCGAAATACCGTGCGGAACAAGTGATGGCAGCATTTTTCGGAGTGATATATGTTGCGGTGATGCTTTCCTTTATCTATCTTACCAGAAGCCTCCCGGACGGAAAATTCCTGGTATGGCTGATCTTCTTATGCTCCTGGGGCTGTGATACCTGCGCTTACTGTGTGGGAATGCTCATCGGCAAACATAAGATGGCGCCGGTTTTAAGCCCGAAGAAATCCATCGAGGGAGCTGTAGGCGGCGTTGTGGGAGCGGCACTTCTTGGAGTGATCTATGCAGCGGCCACACAGGGAAAAATGGCGGAGTATGCCCTGATTTGTGCAGTTGGAGCCCTGATCTCCATGGTAGGTGATCTGGCAGCATCTGCGATCAAGAGAAATCAGAACATTAAGGACTATGGTAAGCTGATCCCGGGCCACGGAGGAATCCTGGACCGTTTTGACAGCGTGATTATCACAGCTCCTGTTATTTACTATCTTGCAAAAACGATTCTTGGAATTTAGGAGATATTGAAATGAAGAATATTGCAATCTTAGGTTCTACCGGTTCCATCGGAACTCAGACACTGGATGTGGCAAGAAAAAATGAAGATCTTCGTGTTGTTGCGGTCAGTGCGGGAAAAAGTGTGGAGAAACTGGAAGAACAGATCCGGGAGTTTCATCCACTTCTGGCTGCAGTCTGGGATGAAAAGGCAGCCCGGGACCTGAAAACACGTATTGCGGATACGGACACAAAGGTAGTCAGCGGAATGGAAGGACTTCTGGAACTTGCGTCCATGCCGGAATCCGATATCCTTGTCACTGCGATCGTGGGAATGATCGGGATCCGCCCTACTATGGAGGGAATCCGTGCCGGAAAGGACATCGCCCTGGCGAATAAGGAAACCCTTGTCACAGCCGGTCATCTGATCATGCCAATGGCAAAGGAATACGGCGTATCCATCCTCCCGGTTGACAGTGAACACAGCGCCATTTTCCAGGCTATCCATGGAGAAGAAAACGAAGAGATCCATAAACTTCTGATCACGGCATCCGGCGGACCATTCCGCGGACGTACCACAGAAGAACTTCGAAATGTTACGGTTGCGGATACTCTGAAACATCCAAACTGGGTAATGGGACGGAAGATCACTGTAGATTCCGCGACCCTGGTAAACAAAGGTCTGGAAGTTATGGAGGCCAAGTGGCTGTTTGACATGGACCTGGATCATATTCAGGTGGTGGTACAGCCACAAAGTATCATTCATTCCATGGTGGAATTTAAAGACGGCGCGATCATGGCACAGCTTGGAACTCCGGATATGAGACTTCCGATCCAGTACGCTCTGTACTATCCACACAGACGTTATCTGGATGGAGACCGTCTTGATTTCACGAAACTTTGTGAGATCACATTTGAGGTTCCGGATATGGAGACATTCCGCGGACTTCCTATGGCAATCCAGGCATCCCGGGAAGGGGGAAGTATGCCGACTGTCTTTAATGCGGCCAATGAGCTTGCAGTAAAGAAATTCCTGGAAGAAAAGATTGGCTTTCTGGATATTTATGAGATTATTGCACAGTCTATGGAAAGACATAAAAAAATCGCGCATCCGGATCTGGATGAGATCCTTTCTGTAGAGCAGGATACTTACCAGTGGATCGAAAGTAGGTGGTAAATTGAGATTTGTGATTGCTGTAATTATTTTCAGCGTTGTGATACTGATCCATGAACTGGGACATTTTCTCCTGGCAAAAAAGAACCACATTGAGGTGGTGGAATTTTCTCTTGGCATGGGTCCGAGGATCATAAGTACGGTAAAAGGTGGCACACGCTATTCCGTGAACGGAGTTTTCCCTTGGAATGGGGCCAAGGCTGCTTAGCACAGAGAAGAATGGAACAAGGTATTCTCTGAAACTTTTGCCTCTTGGCGGTTCCTGTGCCATGGCGGGAGAAGATGCGGAAGATGACAGTCCGGGAACCTTTAATTCCGCTCCTGTGTGGGGCAGGATCGCGGTGGTTGCCGCTGGCCCGGTATTTAATTTTCTACTGGCCTTTGTTCTGTCTGTGATCATTGTGGGTTGTATTGGCTATGATCCTGCAACCGTATTGCAGGTAACAGAAGGCTCCGCAGCGGAAAAGGCGGGCCTGAGAGAAGGCGATGTGATTACAGAGTATCAGGGATATCATATTGACCTGGGAAAAGATCTCTATGTGTATTCGTATCTCAATGAACTGAAAGAGGGAGATACCATTCATCTGAAGATAAAACGTGATGGAAAGGAACAGGAGATTTCCTATAAACCAGATGTAAATGTGCGATATCTTCTTGGCTTTAACCGTTCCGATGTAAATTCCATGACAGTGGAATCACTGATCAAGGGAATGCCACTGGAAGAGGCAGGTCTGGAAGCAGGCGATGTGATCACGAAGATCAACGGTGTGGAGGTTCCGGATGGAAATGCATATGAAAAATACATCGAGGAGCATCCGTTATCCAAGAAACCTGTGACGATCACCTATGAGCGTAACGGACTGGAATATGAGGCAGAGATAACACCAAGGGAATACAGAACACCGGTTTCCGGTTTCGGATATAACACATACAGTGAAAAAACTTCCGGCTTTAATGTTCTGAAATATGGTGCTGTGGAAGTGAAATACATGATCCGTACTACGATCTTAAGCCTGAAAGAGCTTGTGACCGGTCACCTTGGAATGAAAGACTTAAGTGGTCCTGTGGGTATTGCGGATGCCATTGGCGACACTTACGAACAGTCCAAGAGTGAGGGAACGCTGATGATCTGGATGAATTTGTTGAATATGGCAGTTCTTCTTTCTGCAAACCTGGGAGTGATGAACCTTCTTCCTCTTCCTGCGCTGGATGGAGGAAGGCTGGTATTTCTGGTGGCAGAAGCGATCCGGAGAAAACCGGTAAACCGTCAGGTAGAAGGCATGATCCATTTTGCGGGACTGATGCTTCTGATGGCGCTGATGGTTGTGGTTATGTATAATGATATTCTGAAGATATTCTGATGAGGATTATGAAGTAAAGATATATAAAAGATGGAATGGTCAGGAAGATGTCCGGATTGTTCCATCTTTTTTTAATGAAACATATGAAACCAAGATGAAACACATGAAACAAGATTGACATTCTATTTGTAACTTTGTACAATCAAAAATGTAGATAGCGATATTAAATCGTGCAAAATACTAAAAGAAATAAGGAATAAATCTCAAATAATAAGAAAAAATCACATAAGGAGATGAGACAATGGCAGGTACAATCAGAAAGGTTGCACAAATGGCACATGTGTCTCCAGCAACTGTTTCAAGATATTTTTCAGGACAGAATGTAGTGAGTGATGAATTATCCAGAAGAATTGAGGAGGCAGCTAATACGGTTGGTTATGTGCCAAATCATCCAACACGTAAGTCAGATGGTGTGATCGTAGTTCTGATTCCTAATCTGGAATTTGGATATTTCAGTGAATCCATAAAGGAGATTATCCGGCAGATGCCAAAATACAAATGTAGAGTGATATTTCTTCCTACATTTCCGGGAGATGATAGTTATAAGAGTATCCTGAAGGAATTGTATGTGATGGGAGTTATTTATCTGGAGGAGGAGATTGACCGTGAGGTGATACGATATATCCGGGCAAAGAATATCAAAGTGGTTATGCTGGGAGGCGCAGCTTTTGACAGCAGATGCGATATGGTACACATTAACGATATGATGGCTGCTTACGAGGGAATGAAATATCTTCTTGAAATGGGACACAGGGAGATACTGATTCTGACTGATCTTTCTACAAGCATCAGTTCAGGATTCCAGCGGTTAGTTGGCTGTAAGAAGGCAATGGAGGAATATGGACTTATGTTCAGTGATGACATGGCAGAATACGGTCAGCTTACCTTCGAAAAAGGCTATCGATCTATGAACAGTGCATTGCGAAAGAAAAAGAAGTTCACTGCAGTGTTTGCTTTTTCCGATGAGACTGCGGTAGGAGCAATTACAGCGCTAAATGAACATGGTTTGAAGGTTCCGGAAGATGTATCCGTTTTGGGATTTGATGGATTAAGTATATCAGAGCGGGTGGTTCCTAAACTTACTACGATTTATCAGCCACTGGATAAGATGGTGGAATGGACTCTTGAGATTTTGTGTAACAAAAGTAGAAACAGAGAAGAAAATATAGAGTATACACTACCCTATAAATTATTGGAAAGAGGAACTGTACTCAGAAGGGAGGAAATATAAAATGGGGGGGGGAAGAGCTTTAAAGATATTCTTTGGAAAATATTTAGATTTGTTTTCCTGGGATTTATGGCACTGATTTCAGTAGGACCATTAGTATGGATCGTGATGTCATCCTTTAAATCCAATAAGGAGATCCTATCATCTGCATTTGCACTGCCTACATCATTAAGCTTTAATGGGTATAAGGCTGCATTGGATTTGGCTCCAATTTTTAAGTTTTATGGAAACAGTGTTGTGATTTCTTTCACAAGTACCCTGCTAAATATCCTGATTGTTTCCATGGCTGCCTATGTGTTGGCCAGATATACGTTTAAGGGAAGTACCTTTATCACATTGCTTTTATCTGCGTCTCTTCTTGTACCTACTTCAGCACTTCTGATGCCAATCTATAAGATCATGATGGGAATCGGAATGTTTGATACAAGGTCAGGGCTTGTACTTGTGTATGCGGCACTGGGACTTCCTACTTCACTTTTCGTATTCAAAAGCTATTTTCAGGGCATCCCCAAGGAACTGGAAGAAGCTGCCTATATTGACGGAGCCGGGTTTTATCGGACATTCTTTGTAATTGTATTTCCATTGGCTAAATCAGGACTTGCAACAGGGGCAATTTTACAGTTCCTGACGTCATGGAATGAGTTCATGTTCGGACTCGTTCTTACCAAAAGCACAGAAGTAAGGACCCTTCCTCTTGCTCTGAATTATTTTACATCTCAGTTTTCGTTTAACTATACAGCGATGTTTGCGGCATTGACTATGGTAATTCTACCAAGTATCGTAATCTATGTATTGCTGCAGGAACAGGTTACTACCAGTATGGTAGCAGGATCTGTCAAAGGTTGAAGATGAAAATTTATAAATTATATAAAAGGAGGCAATTAATATGAAAACAAAAAAGGTGATGGCCACAGTATTGTCAGCAGTGACAGCATTATCCATGGCAGGAGGCATGGCCACAACAGTAAAAGCGGATGATGTGACAGAAATCACATTTCCTACATCCTGGGTTGGTGTCAGTGTTAATACAGAATGGTTCCAGGATCGTCTGGAAGCTTTTAATGAGGAGTACGGTGACAGTATCAAGGTCAATGTGGAAGAAATCGCAGGTGATCAGAACTATGTGGATAAGCTGAAAGTTCTGTATTCTTCCAATTCTCTTCCGGATACATTCAGTACAGGTGGATATAATCTGATTGATTCAATGAAGGATCAACTTGTCGACCTTACTGATTATGTAGATGATGACTGGAAAAAACTTGCAACTGATGCATGCTGGGATGTAAACTCCCGCGATGGTAAGATTTATGGAATTCCTTATACCAGACAGGTAATAGGATACTTCTACAACAAAGATCTCTTTGCTCAGGCAGGAATTGAGAAACCGGCAAAGACATGGGACGAGTTCTTTGAGCAGTGTGACAAGCTTCTGGATGCAGGCATTACACCGCTTTCCATGGATACTGCAGATTCCGGTTGGGTAACTTCACTGATGCTTGGTGCTATGATTGGTGAGAGCGATGAGGGAGAACAGTTTATGAATACCATGCTCCCGACAGATTATAATACAAAAGAATTTATCGATGCAGCAACCAGGATTCAGACCATGTTTCAGAAATATACAACTCCGGATGCAGTTGGTGGAAAATATGAGAATGCTGCAAGCAACTTCTTTATGGGACAGACAGCTATCATTGCAAATGGTCCTTGGATGATTAGCGATTTCTATGATACTTCTATGGTTGAAGATGGATTTGCAGATAAAGTCGGTACTGCAATGTATCCTGGTGATGTTATGTATAACAGTGGAAAAATTGGCTTTAATGTTGCTTCCAAGGATGAGAAAACACTGGATGCAACTCTTACATTTGTAAAATTCCTCACAAATGAGGAGAGCCAGCTTAAAATGCTTGAAATTACAGGCGATATTCCGGCTATGGAGGGTCTTACATCTGATAATGTAAAGCCACTTGTAAATGAAGTCATCGCAAACGGCGATAAAGCAGCGCACAGTATTAATGATTTCCAGAGCCTTTGGTATGCAAATGTAGTGGATGAGATCAGTATTCAGTATCCGCTTCTTGCGCAGGGTGAAATTACTCCGGAAGAGTTCGCACAGGCTCTTACAGACGCTGCACAGAAAAACTGATAATTATATGATTTCCGCGGCTTCGGCAGGACATACCTTCTTCTGAAGTCGCCGGAGGCTAAGAACAGACTGAAACAGGAGAGATGAGAAATGAAAGTTAAAAAATGGAAACTGGCAAGCTTTCTTTTGCCGTGTCTGCTCCTTTTTGCATTGATTTACCTGGCTCCGATGTGTATGGTGTTTGGAAGTTCATTTTTTGAATGGAAAGCAGGCGGTGTATTTAAATTTATTGGACTGGATAATTATATCAATGCTTTCCGGAACGACGCACGAATGCTTACAGCACTGAAGAATACGGGAATCTGGGTTGTGCTTCAGTCTGTTGTGCATGTGATGCTAGGAACTGTGATCGCGTTTATGCTTTCAAAAAGAAAAAAAGGTTGGAAAGTCCTCAGAACTATCTATATGATCCCGAATGTGGTATCTGCAGCGGCACTGGCTGTTATTTTCCTGAATGTATTTAATGCGCAGTATGGTATTATCAATTCTTTTGTAAAAACAGTAACCGGGAAACCATTTATGAAAAACTGGTTCTTTGATCAGAACAGTGCCTTTATCACAGTTACATGGAGCTGGCTTCTGTATACAGGAATGATCATCATTCTTGTGCTTGCAGGTGTTCTGTCCATTCCCGAGGATGTTGTGGAAGCGGCCAAGATCGATGGTGCTACAGACATGCAGATCAATATGAAGATTCGTCTCCCACTGATCCGTACTATTATTGGAACCTGTGAGATTCTGGCGGCAACCAGTATGCTGAGAGAATTTGAACTCATTTATCTGACAACCAACGGAGGGCCGGGAGATACAACACTGAATCTTCCACTATACCTGTACAAAACATCTATGACAGATAATAATTATGGTTATGCCAACATGATGGGAGTAATTCTTATTATTGCAGGGGTAATTGTAGTAAGTGCCATTAATCGGTTGTTTAAGATGAATGAGGCAGACTACTAAAAAGACAGAAAGAGGAGGAATTACAGATGAAAATAGCAGTAATCGGCGGTGGTGGAGTACGTTCCATGTTTTTGGCAAAAAGCCTTGCTCAGAGCAGTTTGGAATTGGGGATCAACCAAGTGATTTTTATGGATAATGATCCAAAGAAGCTTAATATCTATGGTAAAATGGCACAGCAGGTTGCAAAACGTCTGCAGCCAGACTTGCAGCTGGACCTTACCGGCGCCCCTGTAGAAGCCATTAAAGATGCAGATTATATCATAACAACGATTCGTGTTGGAGAGGATGATATGCGTATCCAGGATGAACGAGTAGCTCTGAATCTGGGGGTTCTGGGGCAGGAAACTACCGGTGCGGCAGGGTTTTCTTTTGCTATGCGTTCTGTGCCGGCTCTGGTAAAATATTGTGAGCTTGCAAAAAAATACGCTTCTCCGGATGTAAAGATCTTTAACTTTACCAACCCAGCGGGAGTAGTATCTCAGACTCTGCGTGATATGGGATATGATTTTACCTATGGTATCTGCGATGCTCCAAGTAGTCTTCTCCATTCCTTTGCAAAAATGTATAAGGTTCCGCAAAATTCTGTGACGGGAGACTGCTATGGATTGAATCATCTTTCTTTTTTTGACAGTATTAAGCTGGATGGAAAAGAGATTTTGCCGGAGCTTTTAAAAGATGAAAGATTGTATACGGATACAGATATGCGTTTCTTTAAAAAAGATCTGGTAGAGCATATGGGATGTATTCTTAATGAATATTTGTATTATTTTTATTACAGAGAAGAAGCAGTTCAGCATATTTTGGATGCGGGTATCACCAGGGGAGAAGTGATCCGTGATGTGAATATCCATATGACGGAGGAACTGTCACACATGGATGTCGAAAATGATTTTGAAAACTGCCTGAAGGTTTATGATAAGTGGTATGGCAAACGTGAAGATGCTTATATGGCAAATGAGACCGGCGTATCCAGAGCAAAAGAACCCTATCATTTTGATATTTATGCAAAGGATGATGGAGGCTATGCAGGTGTTGCCCTGAAATATATCCGTTCCAAATTAAGTGGAAAAGACAGTGAGATGATCCTTTGTGTACCGAATAACGGAGCAATTCCGGGACTCCTTAATACAGACATTGTGGAAGTTACATGTGATCTTAAAGATGGTGAGATGATTCCGCATAAAGTCCCAAATCCCGGGGAATTGCAGATGGAACTTATTCGCAGGGTGAAGATTTACGAAAGGCTGGCTTCTGAAGCAATCCGTACAAGAAGCATTAGTAAAGCAATTGACTGCCTTATGGTGCATCCTCTTGTCAATTCCTACTCACTGGCCAAGAAACTGGTGGAAACATATTTAGCCACAAATAAAGACTATATGGAGGAATGGAACTGATATGAGTTTTGTAGGTGGCGTAGGCTATTCCAATATTGATCTGATCTATTCTGGTCTTGATAGACTGCCTGATAAGGGAGAGGAGATTTTCGCCAGAGGATTTTCCATGCAGTTTGGTGGTGGGATTCCGGCTACCATGATCAATCTTTCAAGGCTTGGAGTTGAGTCCAGAATTATTACTTTTGCAGGGCATGATCTTTTTTCGGAATTTGTGAAAAAAACACTGAATAGCTATCCGGTAAAAACTGTGAATCTTTATAAAGGAAACAAGATGCCGGTGGTGCTGTCTTCCACCTTGCTATATTGTGGTGACAGAAGTTTTATTTCATATACAGACGGAATGGATCTTAATGATGCTGTTATGGATGAAGTTTATGAAAATCTGAAAGGTGCATATGTGGTAGATATGCATGTTGGATTTTTAGATGTGTATAAAAGACTGAAAAAAGATGGTTGTATCCAGATTTTTGATACGGGATGGGAAGATGATCTGACATTGGAAAAATACAAGGATTATCTGGAAATTGCAGATTATTATATTCCCAACCAGAAAGAGGCCATGAAGATTACAGGAACGTCCAGTGTGGAAGAGGCTGCTGACATTCTGTCGGAATTTTTTTCTGACGTGACGATCAAAATGGACAAGGAAGGGTGCCTGCTTAAAAATAAGGATGGAATAAAAATCATATCTTCTGTACAAAATGTAAAAGCTATTGATGCAACAGGAGCAGGAGATGCATTTTGTGCTGGGACAAGTGCTGGACTAACTTATGGTAAGAGTATGCTTGAGGCTA
>OOCH01001478.1_pt1 | contig 18236 bp, 16 predicted proteins | sample 1671641 | NCBI WGS metagenome assembly OOCH01 (sample SAMN06348177, study PRJEB24527) | human gut metagenome | biome: human gut; feature: ankylosing spondylitis patient; material: feces | host: Homo sapiens | place: China | collected 2015-10
GTATCTTCTCAATCAGAGTTTCGCTTTTCTTCTTTGTAATGAACTTCGATGACTCCACTGCATCTATCAGCAGTTTCAATTCCGGCAATTCAAACTTGCGGCTGGCTACAAAGTATTTGCTCTGAGTAGAGTGGATAGTAACAATGTCCATTCCAAACTCCTGAAGTGCTGCAATGTCTTTTGTGACCGTCGTTCTATGTGCAGATATTCCGTATTCATCATTCAATATATTGATTAGCTGCGTCGTCGAAAACGGATGTTCCTCGTCCGTTCGTTCCTCTAATATTTTCTTTAAGTATAATATTCTTGGCTTTGTTTCCATTGTTTGTCCTTTCCAAGTTATTACTCATATAGTCCTTTGAAAATTTCTCCTTGAATCTCGCTGATTTGTTCAATCGGGATAACTGTTTCATCCTGCATAATCAGTTTGCGTTCAAATTCATCAATCTTTTTTACTACGCCGGAATGCGTGAGATATGCTCCTCCGGATTTTTTATCATCAGGCACGAAATACGTTATTGATACTTCCTGCTCTGTGCCGATATTATCTCTAATCATATTTAATTGGTCATTCAGTCTCATAATGACCTCATCACTCAACTCTAAACGTTCATCCGTCAGTCTTGCGGTTTCTTTAATGGCTGCGTCGTGTCCTGTAAGTGCCGCAAAAGGAGCAAACTGTGCTGCTCTGTCATGAAGTGACATACGAGGATGCTTCTTCGATGTCGGATTCGGCAGATTGATTATATCGTCATAGGAATGTTCATCCATCTGTTACAGCACCTCCTTTGCTCGACAAACTTGAATTTTCAAATTAGTCTTTGCAAATAACCTTTGAACCTTCACCATCAATTACAATTCCCTGACGGTTGTTAATTGGGCATAGATTCAAATCCGAAAACTCAGTCATTATTTTCTCGGTAACTTTCTTAAATGGTGCTGTAAGATAATGCGGAAGAACATAGAAATCAATCAAATCAAGCCCTGCATCATCTTCTTGTGAGTAGTCCTCCGGCTTTTCATCCATTTGTTCAATATATTGGATAGTTGGAGCGCATATAATCGCACCCGCCGATTCACCGATCATCAGTTTTCCCTTTGCCAATTCTTTCTTCAATAGCTCATCCGTTCCCGTTTTACGGAGCTGGTCCATAAGGAAGAAAGAATTTCCACCAGTAAAATATATCACATCCGCATCTTCAAAAACGGACTGTATCGTTAAATAAGCCTCCGTTGAAATATCAATTTCCGTTACGGCTGCTCCCAGTTTATTGAATAGCTTTCGAGCCGAGCCGACATAACCGGTATAGCCTTCACGCAGCGAAGCTGTGGGAATAAATGCGACTTTCTTGTTATCAATTTCTTCTTTTATCAAACTTCCTACACTTGAAAAGTGCGAACATAAAAACAGTTTCATCCATATCCTCCTTAATAACTTCCGATTTGAGCGAGTAAAGCAAGGGGCTAATGCCCCTTATGCTTTTCTCTTTTCTTTTGCTGTTTCATTTCAAACTTTCGCAGTTCTTCCGCTTCTTTTTTCTCTTTGCTTCTAATCTTGCGTTCCTGTTTGTTTTGTTCCTGTTGCAATTTCAATGCCTGCTGTGATTTTGTTCCAATGCCCGTTTTCTGCATTTGCTTTCTCGCTTCACGCTGCATTCTTTTTGGATTTCTGTTTATATCCTTTACAACAGTATCAACAGCCGGACTGAATTTCAAACTAACATAATATTTTTGAACATATTCCAGCACCTCATAATCTTTTGGTTCTGCGCCAAAAGTCACCTTTGCTACAAACAACTTGCCGTCCTCAATACGCTCAAATATGCCTACCCAGAACGGTTCTTCAAAATACACCGTCAGTTTTCCATTTACTTTGTCCATAAGAATCCCTCCTAAAAATTGTTGAACAAAGAATGGACAACCCGGAGGGGCAGGTTACTTACCCTATTTACATAGGACGGCTGGGCTACCTACCAGCTCTAGTACATTGCTGAATGTACATTGCGTTTTTATCTTTGTATCTATAATCAAGCCATATGGCACGATTAACTTAGCATATTATACAAATTTGATATGGTTTCCTCGGAAGTTATCTTTTTCTTCCAAAATATCTGCATACTTTCGATTTGTATTGTAAATACTCATTTCCGAATGTTTCTATCAAAAACTTTTCCTCTACACAAACTATCTGCAAATGAAAAAATACCAATGCAAAGCCCGTGGCAAAACAAAGAAACCAATTAAAGAATGAAAGCAGTATTCCTATATACATTAAATCAAAGCCTAAAAACGCAGGATTTCTGCTAATGCAATAGATACCTGTTGTTACCAAATCGGTCTTATCTTCTTTTTGCACACCTGCTCTCCAATTATCTTTCATCTGTGCAACAGAAACAATAAAAGCAAGTACGCCGAGCATCGTTATTATAACTCCCGTCAATCGCAACGCAATACATACCATCCCGGAATAAAGTGCAATGCTGACAACCTGTATTGCGGGAAGCAAATATGTAGTTGTTTTAAGAGTTATTTCTATAAATTTGACAAATCCCTCTTTTCCTTTTCCTAATTGGTCTGTCTTTATTCCTTGCTTTTTCTGGCTGAACATCTTTGCAAAATAACAGATATAAAACGCTGCCATCAGCGAAATTGTAACCGTTTCTATTATCATTGTGTACCTCCACAACTTCTTATTTATAGTTCTATCCAATATCGTTGAATGATGCCACTCTCGCTCAGTCTAACATCATCAAACACTTGGCAAGCATATCTTCCTTATATTGCATGACTTACTCAGCATATGCACCTGTAGGTCTAACAAATTTCAAATACATTTCTCTATTTCCGTAAATTTTGATTTCTTTAAGCCTTATGACCGCCGATTTGCTCGTTTCGGTCTTTGGCGGTTGCGCCTTCTTCAAGGTTCATTCCTTTTAACACAGCATTCTTGCCAAACTTCTTTTTGATACTCAGCATTGCTTCTTGCATACGCCTTTCTCGTTCTAATTTTTCTTCTTCCTCCGCCTGCTTCTTCCTCTGTGCCTCGTAATCGGTAAAGAGGTCGAGTTGCTGATATTCATTTTCCTGTTTGACGGATTTTTCATCAACAAGTTTATTCGCTGTAATTGTTATCCTGCGTACAAGCAAATGCTCGTCAACTATCCTGTCGTACAAATCCATCACAGCATTGGTAATCAATCGAGTAGAGGACGTCTTTTTCTTAAGGTTTGCTGTTCCGTGTGCGTGTTTTGGAACTTTGCGTCCATATCGGTCAATCGTAATCTCGCTTTTGTATTGATTTTTTAGGTTCGGATTACTTAAATTTTCAATATCATAGCCGATTGTCAACACAAGTTGGTCAGTTACAAGTCCTTTATCCACCAAATCAAGCACCATTTGGTCGGTCATTTCTTTTACAATCAACTTTGCCTTGTCATAATCATAAGGGCAATGCAATACCTGACCGGAAGATACACTGTTTGTTTCCGGCTTATATGCTTTGACCTGCTCCATTGTGCAAGGCTCATATCCCCAAGCGTGGTCTATGAGCAGTTCCGCATTGATACCGAACAGCTTGTACAGCAATTCCTCGTTATACAGTTCATTGGGCTTTCCGATAGAACATCTTGCAATATCGCCCATTGTATAAAGTCCGTGTTCCTCTAACTTCTTCGCATAACCATTTCCGACTCTCCAGAAATCGGTTATCGGGCGATGGCTCCACAATTTCCGGCGATATGACATTTCATCAAGTTCAGCAATACGCACACCATTCTTGTCCGGCTCAATGTGCTTTGCCACAATATCCATAGCAATCTTACAGAGATACATATTCGTTCCGATTCCTGCGGTTGCTGTTATGCCTGTTGTTTTCAGAACATCCTGTATCATCGTCATAGCAAGTTCTCTTGCAGTCATACGATATGTTTGCAGATAATCGGTCACATCCATAAACACTTCGTCGATGGAATAGGGGAATATATCCTCCGGTGCAACATATTTGAGATAGACATTATAAATCTTTGTGCTATACTCCATATAATATGCCATACGGGGCGGAGCAACGATATAATCTATCTCCAATGCAGGATTTGCGTCCAACTCTGCCTTGTCATCGGAAGAACCGTTAAATGTTCTGTTTGGTGCTTTCCATCTGCGTTTATTGTTTGCTTCCCTGACCTTTTGGACAACTTCAAACAATCGTGGTCTGCCGGGTATTCCGTAACTTTTCAAGGACGGAGATACCGCAAGACAAATTGTTTTTTCTGTCCTGCTTTTATCAGCAACCACAAGATTTGTTGTCAAAGGATCACGATTTCGTTCTTTACATTCCACAGAAGCGTAGAATGATTTTAGGTCGATTGCGATATAGGTCTTTTGCTTTGCCATCATTCTATGCTCCCTTCTAAAATTCCTTTGAGTAAATTATGCTATCGTTGCAATATAAAGATTGTCCTTGTCTACTAATAACTGCACCGGATTATTATTCAGTCGATTTACAGTATCAATATTATCAATAAACGGACGGACAAAGTTACTCTGTCGTTCAATCAACTGCCGCATCTGTTTGCGGATTTTTTCTGTTCCCATGTCGCCAAGCTTTTCCCCTGCTGCAATGAGCGTTTCATCAGCCTGCGTATCTCCAACAACTGGTATCCGCTCTACAATCTTGCCGACTGCTTTCGTTGTCTTTGATAATCCTTTCAGCAAAGAGGATTGTATAGAAGTAGCAGAATATCCAGATATTTCTTCATAGCATTGCGTATAAAGTTCTCTGTATTTCATCGAATAATCATCCAATTTTTCTGAAATACCGGACAAATACTCTTTGTCATAATTTCCCACAAGCATCACATCTAGGAATGAGGAGAATGCAAGTGTATATAATGCGAGCTGGTAATCTTTAAATTGGTCTTGTACCGCCTGCAACTGCTTATTTACCGTCTGGTCACTATGAATCAAAGATTTCTTATTTACTTTGGCAATTATCTGTTCACGGTAAAATACTATCTTTGCTTCTGCTTCTTTTTTTATGGCAAGCACCATTGTATGATTGCTATTCTTATACATCTCATTATTCCAGTTATACTTGTAATTATTGAACACGTCATACAGAAATGTAAGATTTCCTTTTAATTCAGCCTTTTCCTTCTGAACAAGAAAATCCATCATTTCCTGCTGCATTTCTTTTATAGAATCCAGTTTTTTATCAATATTCGCAAGTGCAGCCGCCATAAATAGCATTGTTGGGTCAAAAGCAAGCGGCATCATCTGAGCCTGTCCTCCGCCAACCAAACCTGCTGAGGTTTTCAGAGAACCGATAAAATTGCCCGTTTCCTTCATCTGAAACATTGTTTTTCCGGCTGTATTAACATAGTACAATCCACTTCCACCAGCTCCGGTTACTGCGGTTTGCACAGCAGTTGTCAATGGTTGAAACGCTGTTCCCATATCTGCCAATCTTGTTACTGGTAATTTTGTGTAATTGGAAACACCAACTTTTGTTTCCTCTAACAAAGGACACAACGATGCATCGTTCATCATTGCCATTATCTCATTGTCTTTCCCATTATCCATTTTTACAATCTCGCCCATATTCATACCTCTTTTTGGTCTGTTATTTTAGTTTCATAACAGACCTTGTAAATTTTGCGAATATCCTGCCCATAATTAGGAACAGTCAAAATATCTTTGTACTATATCATCTAACTGCCTCTTTATTTCTGCAAATTCACAGTCCAAATCCAGTGTTTTTACTGATATTTGATTTCCACCCATTTTATAATCATTATTTGGCAACACAATCTCATCCGTTTTGGCATATAATAACATTCCAGCAACATTACCGGAGTTGCTTGTATCAAGATTTTTCACATAAGTAAATATCTGATACAAATTTCCAGAATGCAGCGTATTTGTATTGTACTGACTTTGCGTGGTATGAGCATAGTATTTTGCATCAATTACCAAAGTTTTATCTCCGCTTTTAAGCATAATATCGCTCTGCATAACAGGGAGCATTTCCCTGTATCCATCATCTGTATCCCACGGAATTTGAGAAGCCGACGCCTTAACTTCGGGGTGTTCCTTCTTAAAATACTCAAGGATAAACTTTTCATAAAGCCTGCACATACGCTGCTCATCAAGGAAATCCATTAACTTTGTACTTCCATCAGAGGTTGTTTGTAGCAATCCTTTGAGTATCAGATAACAAATTGAAATCAACATCTGATAGGTTTGATTATTCTTATTAAATTGAAGCTTCCAATTTATGCTCTCACGGTTCAAAGGTTCGACTTCTGCAAAATAAATGAGGAGCTTACGAAGCTGTTTTTTTCTGTCCTTGCTGATATTGCTTCTTATGAGAGTGTCCATTGTTGTTCGGATAATTCTATTCATATATGAATTGACCGAAAACTCATCATAGTTGCAGACAAGGCGTTTTCTCAGCATAGTTTGCTCTTTTACCGAAGCAGAAATATCAATTTTGCCCCTTAATGAAGATAATTCCTCCGTTTGAACAATATACTCTTTGCCCAGTCCTCGTTTTAGCTGAGAAGAAACACCTTTTATCAATATGGCAGTACAGAGTTCGGCTGCATTTTCAAATTCTTCGGTAGCAACCTGCTTATAGCCATCTTCATTGAGAACCTGAAACGCATAGGAAAGCATATAGTATATGTTCTGTATGCGAATCATTTAATTGCACTCCTTAAAGTTGCAGACCAATCTCTAACTTTTGTCGGCTCGTCAAACCAATATTCTTTGATAAGCGGTATTACTTCATATTCCACAACGGATTTGAGCCATTCATCAGTAATTTCTCCATCGGTACAGAAATAGCTGTGACCGATTCTAAAACCATCTCCCAATGACTCATCAGAAGAAATGGTGTTATTAAGTGACTCAACAGCAGTTATCAGGCTCTCTAATTTCGGAGAGTTCTTTTCTGCCAAGTAATTTTTGAAGCCTTCCGAAGAAAACGCCGGAGCAAAATCAAAGAAAGCAAATCTTCTTCTCAACGCATAATCCATTAGTGCAAGGCTTCTGTCAGCGGTGTTCATCATACCTATAATTCTGACATTCTGAGGCACAGTGAACCATTCGTTTGAATAAAGCAGTTTGATTTTTTCGCCACGCTTATCTTTCTCGATTAACATCATAAGTTCACCGAAAATTTTACTCAAGTTACCACGGTTGATTTCATCAATGATAAAGAAATAGGGGCGTTCATTATCTTCTTCCGCTTCTTTGCAAAACTTATAGAATGTCCCGTTTTCAAGCTCAAATCCGTCTTTTGACGGTCTGTATCCTTGAATGAAATCTTCATAAGAGTAGCTTTGATGGAATTGTACCATTGCTACACGGCTTGTGTCTTTATGACCCATTATAGAGTAAGCAAGTCTCTTTGCCGCAAAAGTCTTTCCGACACCGGGTGCGCCTTGCAGAATAACATTGTATTTTGCTTCAAGCAATTCCGTCAGAGTGTTATATGTATCTTCGTCCATATAGACTTCATTCAGAAAATCATCTTTTGAATACAACGGATACTTGATTTCCTTTTGTTCCGATACTTCCTCAGAAGTATCTTCCGCAAACAAAGCAAGCAGCTTTTGAACATAATCGGGGTAAGCCGATATGTTGGTGAGCGTTTTCATAACTGCCTGACCGGGATGTTCCCATTCGCCTTTATTTTGCCAGTCAACTTTTCTAATGTGCTTGTAGGTACTTCTTGCAGTATCATAAATATAATCGGAAGTTACAATGCCTTTGCCGATAATTTTATGCATTCCTTTTTTGACAAAAATCACATCGCCGACTTTGATTTCATTTGCAAACTGCCAAAGGCAATGAGCGTTGTTTTTGTAGGAGTAACTTGGGTCGTAAACCTTTTTCATATAATCTTTGATTTCCTCTTTTGAAGAAAATCCTTTAAGGTCTGTAACATCGTCCCAACCGATACCCATTATGCCGGATTTATAGAACTCGTCCCACATTGAAGCGTTGTCACCGGGAGAGTAAATCCAATAATTCGTTTCTTTTATATTTGAATCAACTGTGGTTGTCGTGGTTTCTTCTGTTTTGCCCGATTGGTTGCTTTTCCAAGCATAATAAGACAGTTCGGGGAAACTGTGATATTCGTATTCTTTCTGATTAAGAGCGTTCTTTGCCTGCTCGCACATAAACAGATAGTTTCTTCCGTCGGGTAAGCCTTTATTTATATCCGAGAATATGGTCGTGAAATAATGGGGCATATTGTCCACATCTGTAATAAAAGCTCTGTTGGTAGAGTCTAAATTGATGAATGTATATGGTCTTGCCCAATAAAGTCCCATCGTAATATTCCACTTAATCATTTTCTGCTTTGTAACTGTGTCATAAGCCGAAATGAAAGCATTTTTATTATCTGTGGAGGCTTCATCGGAATATGCTATTGCTTTTTCAAGCAAATCCCAAAGGTTATCTATGTCGTGTTCTCCACGATTTTCTTTATACGCAAAGAACCACGCACTTAAATTCATTACTACCGGAATGCCGTCAAACTCAGTCGGTACGGCAGCCTTAATAGAGAATTGCTTTGCAAATTGTTCCAACAAAGCTATGCGATTGGCATTTGTTATGCCCTTATTAAACGAGCCGAAAACGGTAAATGGGCAGATGTCCTCATATACTTCTTTTCCTCTTTCCTTAAACGGAAAATTCATTCCGGCATCAGCAAAGATAGTTTTGAGTTTAGCAATCAGTTCACTTCTATTGTTTTTGTAATGAAGTAGGGCAGAAGCCAACTCCATATAAAATTCTGTCCATTGAAATCTCTTATCCATATTCATTCTCCATCAACCTACGCTTCCATCATATTATCTGTCCAAAGTTCGCACTGGGTCATAACCGTTTGAACTGCATCGTCCATACCCTCCGGCGGATACTTATGCTTTTTCAAAAGTTTCTTAATGAGCATACGCATTTTTGCTCTTGCCGACTCACGCTTTTGCCAGTCAATCGTCTTGTTTCTACGGAGAGTATCGGCAAGCTCTTTTGTAATGGCTATGAGTTCGTCGTTTTCGTAGAAGTCCTTGATTGCTTGTGGCTTCGTGAGAGCGTCGTAGAAAGCAAGCTCATCGGCTGTAAGTCCGAGTTGGTCGCCCTCTTTTTGCGCCGCTGCAATCTGTTTTGCCAGTTTCAGCATTTCTTCAATGACTTCTTCATTGGTCAACATACCGTTCAAATACGCATTAAGTGAACGCTGCATAATCTCACTGAACTTTTCGGACTTAACAACATTCGTCCTGCGGTAAACAGAAACCTGCTCTGCAATCAACTTTTTCAAAAGCTCAACGGCAAGGTTCTTTTCTTTCATATTAGCAACTTCTTGCAGGAACTTCGGGTCAAAGAGTGAAAATTCTTCTTTTATATCCGAGAAAAGGTTGATAACACCTTCGCTTTTGATACTCTGCTTTAAGAGTTCGTTAATCCTTGCGTTCATTTCGGGCAGGGATATTTTTTTGCCGACACCTGTGTTTGCAAGTCTTAAAACGAGTACACGCACAGACTCAAAGAACGCTGCTTCGATACGGTCGTCCTCATCGACCATAGAGGAGCAAAGTGACAAAGCCTGATGAAGCATAAGCGCTTCTTTTACGAACGAGTCCTTATCGTCAATTTTTTCTCTGCCCATAATGAAGTTGACAGCGCCACTAATAGTCTTAGACCTTTCAAGGTCTGTGCCGGTTTGGAACTTAGAATAATCAAATCCGTGGAACTTATCACGGCAGACGGACAGCTTTTCTTGGAATTTCGGGAACGCAACCTTTGCAACATCGGTGTCGCCATAATTCTTTTTATCACGGGCGGTGTAGTCGTTCATTGCCTTTTTAAGTGCTGTTGCAATACCCACATAGTCAACAACAAGACCGCCTTCTTTGTCACGGAACACACGGTTTACACGGGCAATAGCCTGCATAAGATTGTGTCCCGACATCGGCTTGTAAACATACATAGTGGCAAGGGACGGCACATCAAAGCCTGTGAGCCACATATCTACAACGATTGCAATTTTAAGCGGACTGTTGTTGTCTTTGAATTTCTTTGCAAGCTCGTCCTTGTGGTGCTTGTTGCCGATTATCTCACGCCATTCTTCCGGGTCGTTGTTGCCGGAAGTCATTACAACCGCAACTTTTTCCGTCCAGGCAGGGCGCAACTCTAAAATACGCTTGTAAATTTTCATAGCGATAGGACGAGAGTAAGCAACAATCATTGCTTTACCTGTCAGCAGATTTTCTCTGTTGTTCTCGTAGTGGTCGAGTATATCGCTTACAAGCGAATTGATGGTGTTATCATTGCCAAGGATTGCTTCCATCTGACCGAGTTCACGCTTGCTCTTTTCGATAACTTCTTCGTCTGCGTTGGCGGACATAATATCATACTCGGTATCAATCAGCCGCAGCGTTGCTTCGTCGAGATTGAGCTTGATAACACGGCTTTCGTAATAAACCGGGCGTGTAGCACCGTCCTCAACCGCCTGTGTCATATCGTAAATGTCGATATAGTCACCGAATACTTCACGGGTGCTACGGTCTTTTGAAGAAATAGGTGTGCCTGTAAAACCGATATATGTAGCGTTAGGTAGGGTGTTGCGGATAACACGAGCCGTACCGATTTTGACCTTACCGGTTTTAGCGTCCACGGTTTCGGTCAGTCCGTATTGTCCACGGTGTGCTTCGTCTGCCATAACCACAATGTTGTGGCGTTCGGATAACGCTTCGTGAGCCTCCTCGAACTTTTGCATAGTGGTAAAAATAATACCGTTTGCCTGTCTGCCGGCAAGGAGAGATTTCAAATTCTCTCTGCTTTCGGCGTGCATTGGTTCTTGCCTTAAAAAGTCTTTGCACTTTGCAAACTGACCGTAAAGCTGGTCGTCAAGGTCGTTTCTGTCTGTGATAACAACAATCGTCGGGCTGTCCAACGCTTCTTGCAACAAATGAGCATAGAACACCATAGACAGCGACTTTCCGCTGCCTTGGGTGTGCCAAAACACACCGCCCTTACCGTCGGTAACGGTAGCGTGCTTTGTGGATTCAATCGCTTTTCTGACTGCAAAGTATTGATGATACCCTGCAAGTATCTTAAACGAGTTGATACCCTCGTTAGAAAAGCAAATAAAGTTTTTGATTATATCAAGCAGTCGTGCCTTTTGGAACATACCCTCAAAGAAAGTATCAAACTGTGCATACTGCGTGTTTTCATAGTCGCCGTCTTTTGTTTTCCACTCCATAAAGCGGTCTTCACCGGAGGTGATCGTACCCGCTTTAGAGGTCAACTGGTCGCTCATTACGCAAATTGCGTTATAAATGAACATAGATGGGATTTCTTTCATATAGTTACGGAGCTGCCTGTACGCTTCGGAAGCATCCGTTTCTTCACGGGACGGAGATTTCAACTCAACCAATACAACCGGCAAGCCGTTCAAAAAGAGAATTACATCAGGGCGTTTATTGCTGTTCTCAATAAAAGTCCATTGATTAGCAACGATAAAGGAGTTGTTGTCGGGATTTTTATAGTCAACAATATAGACGATAGAGGAACGCTCCTCACCGTCAGCAAAATATCTAACCGGGATACCGTTTTGCAGATAGTCCATAAACACGGCGTTTTTCTGCACCAGTTCTCCGTTTTCAAAATTCTTTAGTTTGAATAATGCGTCCTGAATGGCATCATCAGGTAACCCTCTGTTCAAACGGTACAGAGAGTCAAGCAGAACTTCCTCATATAACGGACTGTAAAAGTCTCTTTCTATATCGGGTCCGTATGCGTACTCGTATCCCAAATCATTTCTGAAAAGCTCGATTACTGAATTTTCATAATCAGCTTCGGTATATAATCCCGGCATTTTCATTTCTCCTTATTTTACAGCTCGGAGCTGCATATTCTTTCTTCGTTATACTTGATTAAATTATCGTAGTTTTCGGTTTTACAGTCAAACATCACAACCTTAGGAAGTTCAAAAATTCCTTGTGAAGTTCTGAGCAGTTTATATGGTGCATACCAAATCAAATAATCAATACCGCTATGTAAAAAGACATTTACAAAGTTTTCATCCCAAAAGAACAAGTGTGGTTTTCCTGCTATCATTTCGCCTTCGTGTACTTCATCCATATTCGGCTTATTGCTTTCACATTGAAGATACGCAGAGGACTCATCCATAACGAATAAAACGGTTTTGTAACCGACGTGGTTGCTTTGGTAAAGAGGAAGCTTCTTTATGTGTTCGGAAACTATTCGTTCAAAGTTTGACTTGTAGAACAAATAGTTATGGTCTTGCTCTGACGGCAAAAGTGTTTTGGCATTAACTATAAGTTCTGCATTAGGAAATATTTCTTGTATGCCACTTTCTTTAAGTTCTTTATAAAGCTTGCTTTCTCCGGCGTTTGTCGGATTTTGAATTTTCCCCTTTTTATCTACAAAAGCGTGGTCGTCAACTCGCATAACATCCATCATCAGCTCGTCTTTTGGCGAATAGTAATCAGGTGGCGGGTCAGACTTGCCGGAACTATTTATCCAATTTTTCCATAAGGCTTCTGTATGAATTGAGGAATAAACAGCTTCAATCGTCTCAGACTGAGTTGCAAACATAACCTCATTGTCGTTGACTTCCTGAAATTGAGATATTATCTTATCTTCATCATCAAACCTATTCATTTCTAACCCTCCTATCCTTATAAACAATAATTTAGAGCAGCAAGCTCAGTTGTTATTTAAGTCGTGGTTCGTTGATTTTGAACCTTTTAACGGAACTATGCCATCAGATTGGGAAGTCGTTCCTTTTGAAAAAATTGTTGACTTCCAAAACGGTTATGCTTTTAAGAGCAAAGAACTTCTTAACGAACCATCTTCTGATTGTTACCAAGTTTTCAAACAAGGACATATTGCCCGTGGTGGTGGGTTTATTCCCGATGGAACAAAAAGCTGGTATCCGAAGAAACTTGCTTCGAAATTGGAAAGATTCGTCTTAAAAAAAGGCGACATTCTTATGGCGATGACTGATATGAAGGACAATGTCGCAATATTGGGAAACACAGCTATTATGCCGATTGATAATGAATACATTGTCAATCAACGAGTTGGACACCTGAGAGTGAACGGATATAAAGGAATTACATATCCTTTTATCTATTTGCTAACAAATAGCACTGATTTTCTTATTGACCTTCGCAGTAGAGCCAATAGTGGTGTTCAAGTTAATCTGTCTTCTGCTGAAATTAAGGCTTCGCAAACTGTTTTGCCATCTGAAAAAGTTAATACAGCTTTTTCTGAGATAACACTTCCGATGTTTGAAGCCATTATAAGTAATCAGCTTGAAAATCAGCGATTGGCTCAACTCCGAGATGCTCTGTTACCTAAGCTTATGTCTGGCGAACTTGATGTCTCAAACATCGACCTTTAAGCCGCTAAATTATTGTTTATAGCATTATTCTCTTTAATTTTTTCATCTATCGACCTTAGTATAGCAACAATTCTTTCCTGCGTTTTTTTATCAGGAAGCATAAACTCCAAATTTTCTATATCCGAAGGTTTTAGAGAAGGATACGCTGATACACTTTGTTCAGCAATAGCTTGAAGTTGTTCTGTGACCTCTTGTTTAGTCAAAGCATAATAAATGAAATCAGGCACAGCCTTGTCGTAATTAACCTCAATTACTGTAAAACCTGTCGATACTAAGAAGTTATCAGGCTGTTCCTTGATAATTCCATAGTGTAATTGGTTTGGTCTTACAGTCGAGTAAATAATGCTATTTGTTTTAACCTTTCTTTTTGCTCTGCTTGGCAGTTTATCTTTAGCCGTGTTAATATACTGAATTTCATCAATTTTATTCATTGTGATATTTCCGGTATCCAAGTAATTTACAAACTGCCAATTTTCTTTTGGAGAATATGTGCTTTGATTAGTCTTAACTATTTCTCCAAGTCGAACTGTCTGCCATTCAGCCATAGTTTTTTCCTCTCTATCCGATGTATTTTCGATGGGCAATTTTCACATTGCTCTGCTTGACCATTGCATACTGCAAGGTCGTATCTATCTTTCTATGCCCCAAGAGTTGTTGAAGTTGCTCAATGGGCATTCCCTTATCTATTGCCATAGTTGCAAGTGTACGCCTGAATTTGTGCGGGTGTACCTTGTTAAGTCCTAATTGCTTTCCAAATTCTCTAAGACGGACTTCAACACCACCGATTTTCAGCCTTTCGTGCGGCAATTTCAGCGATACAAACAACGCCGGGTTATCGTCGCTTCTGCTGTTTAGGTAGTTCTGCAAATGTATCTTTGTGCGAGCGTCAAAATAGACCACTCGTTCCTTACTGCCTTTACCAAAAACAATACATTCTCTTTCGTTGAAATCAATATCATTTCGATTAAGCAGTACCATTTCGCCAACACGCATACCCGTTGAAGCAAGCATATCAATAATCGCTAAGTCTCGAAGCTCTGAGCAGTTATCCCTCATAAGCTCTAACGCTTCATCGGAGTATGTTTCCTTGATATTCGTGCCGGTTTTTACTCTGTGTATGCGTCTTACTGGGCTTTTCAGTATGTAATCCTCGTCCTCTAACCAAGAGAAGAAGCTGGATAGAATACGGCGGATATTGTCTATCGTTACCTTGCTTGATTTCTTCTTTTCCTGATATTCCGTCAGGTATCCTCTGATGTCGTCTGTAACTATGTGTTTAACATCTTTTTTGAGTTCACAGAGCATAGCTTCGATAGTTGCCTTGTAGTATTTAAGAGATTTCTCGGAGCAGCCCTCAATTCGCTTTGCCGATAGGAACAGTTCTACGAAGTTTAGCTCCGAGTATTTCTCTTTGTTTTGATTTTCCGTTACCTCATACTTTGCAAGGGTGTATTTCAACACCTCTTGCAATTTTTCATTTTGTGCGTTGTTCAGGTAAGGCAACATTCCCTGAATAACATCTTTGATAAAATCTTGTTTCACAGTCAATTCTCCTTTTTATTCTTAGAGAACGACTATGGGGCGGAAGTCCCCCGATATTAACTCCCGCCACCCACGGAAGTTATGGGATATGTTATAAACAATAATTTAGCGGCTTAATGGTCAATGTCAGAGACATCAAGTTCGCCGGACATCAACCTTGGAAGCAGGGTATCACGTAAAGAAGCGAGCTTTGCAGATTGAATAACATTATTTGATATTCCTGCAAAAATGGAATCAAGTGTACAAAACAGAGCGTTTTTATCCTTTTCACTTAATAGCGGAATAGGAATAGCTTGTATGTTTTTAATAGGTAACTTCTGCTGTACAGCACCCACTGTACCTTTAGCAATGGCTTCTCTTCCTAATTGAGATCGCAGGTATAGCAATAGATATTCTGGTGTTATATGCTTTAAGTTGGTTACTTTGACGCAATTTTCGGTCAGATTAGCCTTATCCAAAGTTGAATCTACAATAGCTGTTAAACCGATTGTTCCAACAATCGAAATCAGAACATCTCCCGTAGAAACTATGTAACGGGAAATACTTTTTTGTGTTTCTTTGTCAACATATGCGTAATTAGGAGTAAGAGATGCAAACAGAGCATTATTTAAGTCTCGTACTCTAATATATGGATGAGCATTGGGTATATCTATAAGGTTGACACCTTTAGGTAATCGCTTACCACCTTTCACATCTGCAATTTCGCCAAGATTAACGGTTGTGATAGCGTTGCTAAGGATTGATTGAAAAATTGCTTCTGCTTGCTGCTCTAAATTATTGTTTATCTTATCATTGAGTGCAATTTTGTCATCAATCAGCCTCAGAAATGAACCGATTCTTTCTTGTTCAACTAATGGCGGCACATCAATTTCAAGATTCTTTACCACATCAGTCTGCACACGTTGTCGTCCGGATGAACCGACCATAGATTTTATTGACGGTTCTCTTACTTCCGGGCTACAAACAAGGTAGTACAGGTAATTCTTATCAGCAATTCCTTCTTTTGCTCGGAACACAATATATTCCGTTGAGCCAAAGCCAACCTCTCCATCGTTTAGGATTGAGACTTGAGCTGTCTTTCCGTTTTCCAAACAAGGCGTAATCCTTGCCATAATTGTATCGCCATTGCGAAACTTCGTGCCACCTGAAAAACATTCTTCGGTATAATACGGAACATCTCTATAAAATGGTCTAAGTACATCCATAGAGATTTTCTTAGCTATTTCACCTTTTTTTATTGTTTCTCTCGGATTGAAATCTGCAATATCAGAAAGCTTCATTTTAGTCCATTCAGATTTCATACCCAATCGCCCCCAATTTCTTACGGATTTCATCCTCCAACTCGTGAGACTTTGCGAACATATCGGAAAGCTCGGATGTAAGGCGTGTCATTTTTTCTTCAAAGGGTTCGCCGTCGTCCTCGACTTCTTCAATACCTACATATCTGCCCGGAGTAAGGATAAAGTCCTGCTTTTCGATTTCCTGCAAATCGGCAACAGCGCAGAAGCCTTTCACATCTTCAAGCGTTCCTTCTTGGAAAGCGGTAAAGGTATCTGCCAACTTCTGAATATCGTCATCGGTAAAATCTCTGTGCTTACGGTCAACCATATAACCCATTTTGCGGGCGTCGATAAACAGAGTTTTACCTTTTTGCTTTTTATTCTTTGTGATGAACCAAAGGGTAACAGGAATAGTAACGCTGTAAAAGAGCTGCGTCGGCAATGCAACAATTCCTTCTACAAGGTCGGCTTGAATTATGTTCTTTCTGATGTCGCCCTCGCCGCTTGACTGAGAGGATAAAGCTCCGTTTGCAAGTACAAGACCGATTTTTCCGTTAGGCGCAAGGTGGTGTATCATATGCTGAATCCACGCATAGTTGGCATTGCCAGCAGGCGGTGTGCCGTACTTCCAACGGACATCGTCTTTGAGTTTTTCCTGTCCCCAGTTAGAGAGGTTGAAAGGCGGATTTGCCATAATAAAATCTGCTTTCAAAGTCTTATGCAAATCATTGAAAAATGTATCTGCCTGATACGGGCCGAAATCGGCGTCAATACCTCGAATAGCCATATTCATTTTTGCCATTTTCCAAGTGTCAGCGTTGGACTCCTGACCGTAAACAGCGATTTCGCCACGCTTACCGCTGTGAGCCTGAATGAACTTTGCACTCTGTACGAACATGCCGCCCGAACCGCAGCAAGGGTCATATACACGGCAGTTTTTGAATGGCTTTAAGATAGCAACAATGGTTTTAACAATACTTGCAGGCGTGTAGAACTCACCGCCCTTAACACCTTCGTAAGCGGCAAACTGCTGAATACAATACTCATAAGTTCTGCCGAGCAAGTCTTTGCTTTCCTCGGTGTCGCCCATATCCATATTAGTGAACAAGTCAACAACATCACCCAAAACACGCTTGTCCAAATCAGGGCTTGCGTAATTCTTAGGCAATACGTTTTTAAGGGTAGTATTTTCTTTTTCAATGGCTCTCATAGCATCATCGATAACCGTACCGATTTCAGGAGTATGAGCAGATGAAGCAATTTTGCTCCAACGAGCGTCCTCCGGTACGAAGAAAATATTGTCCTCAACATAGGCGTCTCTGTCATCTTCAAAGCCGTCGCCTTCTGCAACAAGCTCTTGATAACGCTTTTCAAACGCACTTGATATGTAACGCAGGAAAATAAGACCTACGATAACTTTTCTGTATTCTGCTGCGGGAATATGTCCCCAAAGGACACACGCTGCGTCCCAAATCTGTTTTTCAAATCCGATATTTGCATTATTACTCGATGCCATTAACATATCCTCCTATAAAATCAAGCGAACCATAATACATAACTTTTTATTACTCGTCTAAAATAACTTCGCATATATCTCCGATGTCGCAGTGAAACACCTGACATATCCTCATCAGTACTTCAAGAGATACCGGCTCATTCTTATTTATCTTCGTTGCAGCGTATGATGTAATTTCGGCTGCACGCATTAAATCCTGTCTTTTCATTTGATTGTCAATCATAAGTTTTTGAAGTTTGTTATAGCATATCTTCATCAGTAACACCTCTTCATCTTATAATTCTTCTTCGTTACAGTTAGTCATTTAACATTATATATTAAATTTTCAGGCATTTCAAGATTTCAGGCAGAAATGTAACCTTTCAGACACCAAGGTGTCACTTTTTACAAACACCTAATACGACTCTTTTAAAGAATAATAAAAAAGAGATGCCGAAGCACCTCAATTATACATTCT
>OOCH01001483.1_pt1 | contig 18198 bp, 9 predicted proteins | sample 1671641 | NCBI WGS metagenome assembly OOCH01 (sample SAMN06348177, study PRJEB24527) | human gut metagenome | biome: human gut; feature: ankylosing spondylitis patient; material: feces | host: Homo sapiens | place: China | collected 2015-10
AGAAGGGCAATGCGCCCATCGAGCGCAAGCTGCAGCGCCTGTTCCGCCGCGAGGATGCCTGCAAGATGATCAAGCGCTGCAACGACTTTGGTGCCGGCGGCGTTTCCGTTGCCATCGGCGAGCTGGCCGACGGCCTGTACATCGACCTGAACAAGGTAACCAAGAAGTACGAGGGTCTGGATGGCACCGAGCTGGCCATCAGCGAGAGCCAGGAGCGCATGGCTGTGGCCCTTGCCCCGGAGGATGTGGACAAGTTCATCGCCATTGCCACCGAGGAGAACCTCGAGGCTACCCCTGTGGCTAAGGTCACCGAGGAAAAGCGCCTGAACATGGTGTGGAACGGCGTTTCCATCGTGAACATCAGCCGTGAGTTCCTGAACTCCAACGGTGCAGAGAAGCACCAGAACGTCCATGTGGAAAAGGGCAGCGTCTGGCAGCCCCAGTGGGCCGGCCTGACCTTCAGCCAGAAGATGAAGTCCATGGTGGGCGATTTGAACGTCTGCAGCAAGAAGGGTCTTTCCGAGCGGTTCGACTCCACCATCGGTGCAGCCACCGTGCTCATGCCCTTTGGCGGTGCATACCAGCTGACCCCCCAGAACGCCATGGTAGCCAAGCTGCCGGTGGACGGCGAGACCACCACCTGCTCCGGCATGGCATGGGGTTACAACCCCTACCTGATGAGCGCCAACCAGTATGTGGGCGCACGGCTGGCCGTCATCGAGAGCGTGACCAAGCTGGTAGCCACCGGCTTCCGCTACGAGGACGCTTACCTGACCTTCCAGGAGTACTTCGAGCGTCTGGGCAACAAGCCCGAGCGCTGGGGCAAGCCGCTGGCTGCCCTGCTGGGCGCACTGGATGCGCAGATCGGTCTGGGCATTGCTTCCATCGGCGGCAAGGACAGCATGTCCGGCTCCTTTGAACAGCTGGATGTGCCCCCCACGCTGGTGTCCTTTGCCACTGCCATTGGCAAGGCAAGCCGCGTAGTCTCCACCGAGTTCAAGAAGCCCGAGAGCACCGTGGTGCTCGTGCGCCCCATCATTGACCCGGAGACCGGCTGCCCCAACTTCTTCTCCCTGAAGGCCAACTACAAGATCGTGGAGAACATGATCGAAGAAGGCATGGTCGCTTCTGCCTGCTCCGTGGGCTACGGCGGCATTGCCGAGGCACTGTTCAAGATGGGTCTGGGCAACCGCATCGGCTTCAAGATGCGTGCGGACATGACCACCCATCAGATGTTTGAGCCCATGTATGGCTCCATCATTCTGGAAATGGTGTCTGATTCTCCCGCCGGTATGCTGCTGGGCGAGACTACCAAGGAGTACACCTTCGAGTCCTGCGGCGAAAAGCTGGATATGGCCGAACTGCAGGAGATCTGGGAGAGCAAGCTGGAGCCTGTGTATCCTTACCGCAAGGCCGGCCCCGCTGTGGAAAAGATCAACGGCAGCCTGACCGCTCCCGCTGCACCCAAGATCGGTGTTGCAAAGCCCAAGGTCATCATCCCGGTGTTCCCCGGCACCAACTGCGAGTATGACACCGCCAAGGCCTTTGCCCGCGCCGGTGCCGACCCCGAGATTCTGGTGGTGCGCAACCTGACCCCCGCCGACGTTGCCGAGAGCTGCAAGGCACTGGTCAAGGCCATTGACGCAAGCCAGATCGTCATGCTGCCCGGCGGCTTCTCCGGCGGCGACGAGCCGGACGGCAGCGCCAAGTTCATCGCCTCCTTCTTCCGCAATCCTGCGGTCACCGAGGCTGTGCGCCGTCTGCTGCAGCAGCGCGATGGCCTGATGCTGGGCATCTGCAACGGCTTCCAGGCTCTGATCAAGCTGGGTCTTGTGCCCTACGGCGATATCCGTCCCATCACCGCCTGCGACCCCACCCTGACCTTCAACACCATCGGCCGTCACCAGAGTATGCTGGTGCACACCCGTGTGGCTTCCACCGGCAGCCCGTGGCTCAGCAAGTGCGAGGTGGGCGAGATGCACACCATCGCCATCAGCCACGGCGAGGGCCGCTTTGTGGCTCCGCAGGAGGTGCTGGACACCATGCTGCGCAACGGTCAGGTGGCTACCCAGTATGTGGATCTGACCGGCGTGCCCACCATGGACCAGAGCTTCAACCCCAACGGCTCTGTGCTGGCTATCGAGGGCATCACCAGCCCGGACGGCCGCGTGTTCGGCAAGATGGGTCACTCGGAGCGCAGCGGCGAGTATCTGTACAAGAACGTCACCGGCGATAAATACCAGCCGATCTTTGAGGGCGGCGTGGACTATTTCAAGGTTTGATGGTAGAATAGAGAAAAACTCCTTCCGTCATCGCTGACGCGATGCCACCTCCCTCGGAGAGGGAGGCTGAAAGGCCCCCTCAAAGAGGGGGCTGTCGCCGGAAGGCGACTGGGGGAGTTACTTTCAGGAGGAAACAACCAATGTCACAGCATGATCGCTATATCAGCCCTTTTTCCACCCGCTATGCTTCCGATGAGATGCAGTACATCTTCTCGGACGACAACAAGTTCCGCACATGGCGGCGGCTGTGGGTGGCGCTGGCTCGTGCCGAAATGGATCAGGGTCTGACCAACATCACCCCGGATATGGTAGCTGAGCTGGAAGCCCATGTGGACGATATCAACTACGAAGTGGCCATCGAGCGGGAAAAGCTGGTGCGCCACGACGTCATGAGCCATGTCTACGCCTACGGCCAGCAGTGTCCCAAGGCGGCAGGCATCATCCATCTGGGTGCCACCAGCTGCTATGTCGGCGACAACACCGACATCATCGTGATGCGTCAGGGCCTCGAGCTGGTGCGCAAGAAGCTCATCGGCGTGCTGGCAAAGCTGGCAAAGTTCGCCGAGGAGTACAAGGATATGCCCTGCATGGCCTACACCCACTGCCAGCCCGCCCAGCCCACCACCGTGGGCAAGCGCGCTACCCTGTGGGCCAACGAGCTGGTGATGGACCTCAACGAGATCGACCACCGTCTGGCTACCCTGCAGCTGCGTGGCGTCAAGGGTACCACCGGCACCCAGGCTTCCTTTATGGAGCTGTTTAAGGGCGACGCCGACAAGATCCGCGCCGTGGATGCTTCCATCGCTGAGGAGATGGGCTTCGACTGCGAGGCCGTCATCCCGGTGTCCGGCCAGACCTACAGCCGCAAGGTGGACGCCTTCATCCTCAACGCCCTGGCCGGCATCGGCCAGAGCTGCATGAAGTTCGCCACCGATCTGCGCCTGCTGGCCAACTTCAAGGAGATGGAAGAGCCGTTTGAGAAGAACCAGATCGGTTCCTCCGCCATGCCCTACAAGCGCAATCCCATGCGCTGCGAGCGTATCTGCGCTTTGAGCCGCTACCTGATGGTGGATGTGCTCAACCCCAGCTTCACCACTGGCACGCAGTGGTTCGAGCGCACGCTGGACGACAGCGCCAACAAGCGCGTTGCCATGGCTGAGGGCTTCCTCGCCACCGACGCCATCCTGAACATCATGCTCAACGTCACCGACGGCCTCGTGGTCTACCCGAAGGTCGTGCGCAGCCGCCTGATGGCCGAGCTGCCCTTCATGGCCAGCGAGAACATCATGATGCAGGCCGTGGAGAAGGGCGGCAACCGTCAGGAGCTCCACGAGCGTCTGCGCCAGCACGCCATCGCCGCCGGCAAGCAGGTCAAGGAAGAAGGTCTGCCCAACGATATGGTGGACCGCATCGCCGCCGACCCGGCCTTTGGTCTGACCAAGGAAGAGATCACGGCGGGCCTTGTGCCGGAGAACTTTGTGGGCCGCGCTCCCCAGCAGGTGGAGGAGTTCATTGCTCACATCCTCAAGCCCATCTTTGACGCCAACCCGGATGCTGTGGAACAGCACGCAAACCTGAGCGTCTAAACGTGATTTTACAGGAAAAGAGGCTGTTGCCGCAGGCAACGGCCTCTTTTCTGCACACAGAAGGAGTTTTCATGAGACTCGATAAATATTTAGCCGAGACGGCCCAATGCACCCGGAGCGAGGCGAAGGCACTGCTGGCGAAAGGCCGCGTCACGGTCAACGGCGCGGTCTGCAAGAAAGGGGACACCCAGCTGAAAGAGGCTGACGCCGTGGCGGTGGACGGCAAGGCGCTGGCCTACCGGCAGTTCGTCTACCTTATGCTCAACAAGCCCGAGGGCGTCGTCAGCGCCTCCACCGACAAGCGGGACACGACGGTCGTGGATCTGGTGGGGGATGCCTATCCCCGGCGGGAGCTGTTCCCGGCCGGGCGGCTGGACAAGACCAGCACCGGTTTCGTCCTGCTGACGGACGACGGCGGCTTTGCCCACGACATCCTCGCGCCTAAACGCCATGTCTCCAAGACCTACACCGTCGTCATCGACACCCCGCTGACAGAAGAGATGAAGGCCGGCTTTGCCGCAGGCGTCACCCTTGCCGACGGCACGGCCCTTTCGCCGGCGGAAGTGTCCGCCCTCACCCCCGACGGGCTGACGGTCCGCGTCCTGCTCAGGCAGGGCGTGTATCATCAAATCAAGCGGATGTTCGGCGTCTACGGTGCGGGCGTCAACGCCCTGCACCGGGACGCCATCGGTGGGCTTGCGCTGGACGAGAGCCTTGCCCCGGGCCAGTGGCGGGAGCTGACAGCTGACGAGGTGGCGAAAATTACCACGGGGTAAAGGACTGCTTTTCACCCGGTTTTCAAAAAAGTATCACATTTTACCGGTAAAATAGCTCTCAGAACCACGCAGAAAGGCCCTTTTTGGCCCGAAAATGACCCCGAAAGATAATTTCAACAAGAAAGAAGAATTTTTTTTGGTGAAATATGTTGCAAAAGTAAATTCTTTTGTGTAAAATATAAAATGTAATGCGGCGAAATTGTTAAAAATCACAATCCCGCCCACCTGCGGTTTGCACAAGAGAGGAAAAGGGGTATCCATTTATGGCCAATAGAGTATTTCAGAGCGTGATCTACCAGATGAAGGACGCGATCGACCGCGTGGTCGGCGTTGTGGATGAGACCGGCGCTGTCATCTCCTGCTCGGAGCTGAATCTGATCGGTGAGGTGCGCGAGGGCTTTATGGCAGAGCGTCTGACGGCCGGTGACCGCTTCGTGCGGGATGGCTACACCTACCAGCAGTTCTCCAGCGCAAAGCATAACGATTATGCCGTTTTTGTGGAAGGTGCGGACGAGACTGCGGGCCAGTTTGCCGCTGTGCTGTCCATCAGCCTGCAGAGCATCAAGCAGTATCACGACGAGAAGTTCGACAAAGCCAACTTTATCAAGAACGTGGTGCTGGACAACATCCTGCCCGGCGACATCTACGCCAAGGCCCGTGAGCTCCACTTTGCTACCGACGTCTCCCGCGTGGTGTTCATCGTCCGCGTCACCAGCGGCGGCGACATTTCCGCTTACGACGTGGTGAGCAGCCTGTTCCCCGACAAGCAGAAGGACTTCGTCTTCAACATCAGCGAGACGGACACCGTCCTGGTCAAGGAGATCCGCAAGGGCATCGACCGCACCGATATGGAGAAGCTGGCCGCCAGCATCGTGGACACCCTGTCCGGCGAGCATTACATCAAGGCTGTCGTGGGCATCGGCACCCCCATCGCCAACGTGAAGGACCTGGCTACTTCCTTTAAGGAAGCACAGATCGCCATGGAGGTCAGCAAGGTGTTCGACACCGAGAAGCAGATCATTCGCTACGACAATCTGGGCATCGCACGTCTTATTTACCAGCTGCCCACCACGGTCTGCGAGATGTTCCTGCGCGAAGTGTTCAAGCAGGGCAGCATCGAGAGCCTGGACCAGGAGACCCTGTTCACCATCCAGCGCTTCTTCGAGAACAACCTGAACGTCTCCGAGACCAGCCGCGGCCTGTTCGTCCACCGCAACACGCTGGTGTATCGTCTGGAAAAGATCAAAAAACTGACCGGTCTGGATCTGCGTGAGTTCGACGACGCTATCGTGTTCAAGGTAGCGCTCATGGTCAAGAAGTACCTGTCCAACAACCCGGCCAAATATTGATATTTCGTCTCAGCCGCTCCGGCTGCGGACGCCGAAACCGGCCGCTCGACCCCGATGCTGGCCGGTTTCTTTTGTAATGGTCTGGAACTTCTGTGCCAAATAACTTTTCAGGAGCAAGATACTCATGATAGATTTTGAACATGTCACCAAGATATACAAACGGAGTGATACTCCCGCTTTGGAGGACATCGACTTCCATGTAGACGACGGCGAGTTCGTCTTTCTGGTGGGCCACTCCGGCGCCGGCAAGTCCACTCTGCTCAAGCTCATCCTCCGCGAAGAGCTGCCCACCGAGGGCCGCGTCATGGTGGACGGCAAGGACGTCGCCCGGCTGCGCCGGGGCAAAGTGCCTTTCCTTCGCCGCCAGATGGGCATCATCTTCCAGGATTTCCGCCTCATCCCCACCATGACGGTCTACGAGAATGTGGCGTTTGCCATGCATGTCACCAACATCGGCAAAAAAGACATCAAAGAGCGCGTCAACTACATGCTGGAGCTGGTGCATCTGGAAGATAAGGCAAAGGTCTACCCCGAGTTCCTCTCCGGCGGTGAGCAGCAGCGCGTGGCCGTGGCCCGCGCTCTGGCCCACAGCCCCCGCCTCGTCATTGCGGACGAGCCCACCGGCAACATCGACCCCGAGATGAGCCTTGAGATGATGGAACTGCTGGAACGCGTCAGCGAGATGGGCATCACGGTGCTTGTCGTCACCCACGAGCATGAACTGGTGCGCCGCTTCAACCGCCGCACCATCACCCTGAAGCATGGCCGCATCATCTCCGATGTTCCGGCCAGTTTCGGCGAGGAGGTACACGTATGAAAATCTCTACGTTTGGGTTCCTCACCCGGCGCGGCGTGCGCAACCTCGGCAAGCACTGGGCCATGACCATCGCCTGCATCGCCTCCCTCAGCGTCTGCATGACCCTGAACATCTTCGCCAGCCTCATTGAAGTTAATGTGGACAGCATGGTGAGTTATCTGGGCAGCCAGAACGAGATGGTGGTCTACGTGGACCCCGAGGCCGATGACGCCACCATCCAGTCTGTGGGCAATGCCCTCAGCGGCACCGCAGGTGTGAGCCGGGTGCAGTATATGTCCAAAGAAGACGTCCTCAACCAGTACAAGGGGTATATGTCCGACTATGCCGCCCTGCTGAACGAGTTCGAGAACGACAACCCTTTCAAGGCCAATTACCGCGTCTCCCTGTCTGATCTGAACCAGATGGAGACCATCAGCAAGCAGTTCGAGAACATCAGCGGCGTCTACAGCGTCACGGCTCCCATCGAGATGACCAAGACCTTTGTGGAGGTCCAGCAGGCCGTCACCAAGGTCGGGCGCGGTGTGGTGCTGGTGCTGATGGCTGTCAGCATCATCACGGTGGGTACCACCATCCGGCTGAGCGTCTTTGCCCGCCGCCGTGAAATCGAGATCATGAAGTATGTCGGCGCTACCAACGCCCTCGTCACCCTGCCTTTTGTCATCGAGGGCCTGACCATGGGCCTGCTCTCCGGCATCCTGACGGCAGCTGCCACCATCGGCGGCTACGCCTACATCGTTCAGCTGGCGCCCACGCTGGGCGGCCTGTGGCAGATGCTTATGGGTACGGCTCTGGTGCCGCTGGAAAATGTCTGGCCCACCATCCTGACCTACAGCCTCGCGAGCGGTGCTCTGGTGGGCGGTCTGGGCAGTATGTTCTCCATCCGCAAGCACCTGAACGTGTAAGGAGGGCCTACTGTGTACCACGACAAGCATTCCGCAGGCTTTGTTCTGCATCATCCGCCCCGCCACGCAAAGCCGTCGGGCCATTCGGCCATGATGCGCGCCGCTTGCGCCTTTCTGGCCGCCGCCTGCCTCGTGCTGAGCGTGACGGTCTATCCGGCCAGTGCGGCCACCAGCATGAGCTCGCTGCAGAACAAGCTGGACAAGATCTCTGCGTCCATCAAGCAGCATAAGACGGAGCTGAACGACGCCAAAAAGAAGGAAGCTGCTGCCAAGGCCCTCGAGTCTGAGCTGAAGGAAAAAGTCTCGGTGCTCCAGAGCCAGATCGGCGTCCTCAAGAGCCAGATCTCCGAGGTGCAGAACAGCATCGGCGTCAAAGAGCAGGAGATCACCGCCAAACAGAATGAGATCGCCCGGAAAGAGCAGGAGATCGCCGACCAGTGGGACGATTTCAAGAGCCATATGGCCGCGATGCAGGAGCTGCGGGACGGTGGCAGCGTCGCCATGCTCCGGGCTGTGAGCGATCTGTACGAGCTTCTGACCTTCAACGAGGTCATGCAGGACATTTCGGTGAAGGATACCGAGATACTCGACAACATGAAGGCTGCGAAGGAAGCCCTCGTGGCCGACCGCACCCAGCTCGTGGAGGAGCGCACCCAGCTGCAAAACAAAAAGGCTGAGCTGGACGCCCAGAACAAGCAGATGCAGTCCAAGCAGAACGAGCTCAACAACAGCGTCAAGGAGGCGCGTCTGAGCGCCGCTGAGGCCCAGCAGGCCCAGAAGAACGCCCAGGCGGCCATCGAGTCGGACGAGATGAACTACGAGGCCGTCAAGAAGGAGATCCAGAAGCTCATCGCAGCGGCAGCGGCCAGCAAGCCCCAGCTGAGCTTCAGCGGCTTTATCTGCCCGCTCAAGAGCTATACCCGCATCTCCAGCGAGTACGGCTGGCGCAAAAACCCGGTCTCCGGCGTCAACAAACTCCACGCCGGCACCGACTTTGCCGCCCCCGCAGGCACGCCCATCTACGCAGCCGCCAGCGGCTATGTGCAGGTGGCCGGCTGGTCCAGCGGCGGCTACGGCAACTATGTCATCATCTATCACGGCAAAATGACAGACGGCAACGCCTACTCCACCCTCTACGGCCATATGCGCTCGGTGGCAACGTCGGCGGGCAAGTATGTCAACCAGGGCGACCTCATCGGCTATGTGGGCTCCACCGGCAACTCTACCGGCAACCACCTCCATCTCGAGGTGTGGAAGGGCGGCTCCAAGGCCAATGCGGTCAACCCCCGCGGTTATATTCCGATAAGATAACACAACTGTAATTGAAGTCGAGGGGTCAAAGGAGGCCACAAGGCGAAATGAACGAGCAAAAACGCAAGCGTATCCTTCGGGTGGGCTGTCTGATTCTGGCAGGAGTGTTCCTGCTGTCGGTGCTGGGCAGTGTCATCCTGATGTTTTTGGTCTGAACTGGGGAGGACACTGAATGAACCGCAAAATTTCCGTAGGGATGACCGTGACCATCGTCATTCTGGCAATGACGGTCACTTTTTCCATCACGATGCTGATGGCGATGCGGCTGTTTGACCACACCGTCACCAGCGTGAAGGAAAAGGAGAGCATGTACAACAAGGTGGCCGAGGTAGACCGCTATGTGCGCGCCAACGACTACTACGACATCGACGAGACCGTGCTGTACGACCGTCTGACTGCCGGTTATCTGCTGGGTACCGGCGACAAGTACGCCCGCTACTACACCGCCTCGGCCTACACCGACCTGCTCAACGCCCAGAGCGGCAAGCTGATGGGCATTGGCGTGGAGCTGGCCATCGACCAGTCCGGCTACGCCAAGGTCATCAAAGTGTATGACGAGTCTCCTGCCAAGGAGGCCGGCCTCCAGCGGGGCGATTACATCACCACCATCGACGGCGCAGACATCAAAAGTCTGGGCAGCGTGGAGGCTGTCCAGAACAAACTCCGGGGCGAGAGCGGCACGAGCGTCAATGTAGGCTGGCTGGACAGCGAGAACGCCCAGCACACCGCCGATCTGACCCACTCCGGCTTTACGGCCAACAGCGTCGATTCCGCGCTGGTGCAGGGCAATGTGGGCTATATCAAGATCTGGCAGTTCGACAACTCCACCCCCAGTGAGCTGGACTTTGCGCTCCGCAGCCTGACCGCCAGCGGCGCCCAGAGCTTCATCTTCGACCTGCGCGACAACGGCGGCGGCATCCTTGACGACGCCATCAGCTGCATCGAACTCGTCGCGCCGGAAGGCGTGCTGGCCTACGCGGAGGATAAGGCAGGCAACCGCACCCTGCTGGGCAGCAGCACCGGCGACTCGGTCATCAGCCAGCCCACCGTCTGCCTCGTGAACGAGAACACCGCCAGCGCGGCAGAACTCTTTGCGTCCAGCCTGCGCACCCTGTGCGGCACCCGCCTCGTAGGCAGCACCACGATGGGCAAAGGCACCATCCAGAGCAGCCCCCAGCGCCTCTCGGACGGCAGTGCCGTCGTGGTCACGGTGGCAAAGCTCATCTGCGGCGACGGCTCCTGCTTCGACGGCACCGGCCTGACCGTGGACGTGGAGCGCCCGCTGACTGCCGACGAGCAGACCAGCTACTATGACTACACCCTCGACACGGACCCGCAGATACAGCGCGCCGTCAGCTGCGCACAGCAGCTCACCGGTGTCACCACCGTGGGCGGCGTGAACGACGCTGACATCGCCGCCGACTCCGCCGCTGCTTCTTCGGAGGCCGCAGCCGAGAGCACCGTTTCCGGCGAGGCCGCAGGGGAGGCAGAGGCTTCCTCCGAGGCCGGTGCAGAAGGGGAGCAGGAGGCTTCCAGCACGGAAAGCGCATCTTAAAAAAGGCTCTCCCTTTGGGAGAGCTGGCGCGTGAGCGCCTGAGAGGGCAAGGATGCTGAAATGGAACAGTGCAAGGCTATGATGGTCTTGCTCTGACAAAGGCCGCTGCCTATCGCTGTGCAGCGGCCATTTTTCTGCGGCCTTGCCCTCTCCGTCATCGCAAGCGATGCCACTGCCCGGGTTGCGGCTCCCAGCGTCTGCTTCGCTGTCGCTCGCATCCTGCTGGCCGCGGTCCCAACAGCTTCTCCCTGTTTCCGCCGCTGGCGGCGGTCATCGCTGTTGCTCCCAAAGGGAGAGGCTTTGGCATGTACGTTACCAAATGACAACCGAAAAACAGAAAGGAAAACCACTATGCCGGAGCTGACCGACCTCTCCGTTATCCGCACCCTGTGCGAAAAATACGATTTCGCGCTCTCCAAGGGCTTTGGACAGAACTTCATCATCAATCCCGGCCTGCCGCCCAAGATCGTGGACGCCAGCGGCGTCGATAAGAGCTGGGGCGTGCTGGAGATCGGCCCCGGCATCGGCGTGCTGACCAAAGAGCTGGCCCAGCGCGCTGCCAAGGTGGTGTCCATCGAGGTGGACGAGCGCTTGCCGCCCCTGCTGGCCGAGACCATGGCGGGCGTGGATAACTTCAAGCTGGTATTGCAGGATGTTCTGAAAGTAGACCTCCGCGCCCTCATTGAGGAGGAGTTCCCCGGGATGCCGGTGGCTGTCTGCGCCAACCTGCCCTACTACATCACCAGCCCCATCGTCATGAAGCTGCTGGGCGACCGCCTGCCCATCCAGAACCTCACCGTCATGGTGCAGAAGGAGGCCGCCGACCGTCTGGCCGCTGCCCCCGGCACCCGGGCGTCCAGCGCCATCAGCTGTGCCGTGAGCTACTACGCCACCTCAAAACTGATGTTCACCGCCGCGCCGGGCAGCTTCTACCCGGCCCCGAAGGTCACCAGCGCCGTTGTGCGGATGGACATCCGCACCACTCCCGCCGTACAGGTGGAGGACGAGGACGGCTACTTCGCCCTCATCCGTGCCGCTTTCGGCCAGCGCCGTAAGACCGCCGCCAACGCCATCGCCAGCGGCCTCGGCCTGCCGAAAGATAAGGTCATCGCGGCCATCGAGGCGGCGGGCTTCGACGCCCGCATCCGCCCCGAGGCCCTGACCCTCGAGGACTTCGCTGCCGTACAGCGGGAGCTGAAGTAAGATTTTATCAGAATAAAACGCCAAGGCCCTCGCAGTTTGGAACAGAACTGCGGGGGCCTTGGTCGTTATGTGGAAGGAATGGAGGATGGTAATGTGCTTACCTCAGCAGTGCGGTGTGGTCTGCGCCGCCCACGGTGAAGGTGGCGGTGGAGCCGCTGTGGCTGAGGATGAAAGGTGTGCTGCCCGCACCGAGGGCTGCAACATCGGAGAGGGAGAGGGTAGAAGTGCAGCTTTCGGTGGAGAAGACAACGGTCTCGATGTTCTCAGAGCGGAGGTCGATCAAATCGGAAAGGTCGCCCTGCAGGGACGCCGTCTCCTGAGCGACATAAATGTAGAGAGTATGGTTGATCTGGCTCAGCTGGACCAGCTGGACGTTCTGGATGATATTGGTCTGGGCCGGGTCGAGGACACGCAGACCGGTGGAGATGCTGCTGTCGCTGTTGTGGGAGACATCGCGGTACTCCACCTCATTGCAGACCTCGCAGATGCGGTACTCGCGGCTGCTGTCGCCTTTGACAGGCGTCCAGTCGCTCCACTGATGGCCGAGGGCGGGCAACTCCTCCGTCTCAGTGACGACACAGCCGCTGATGGTGCAGCTGTGCTGACGCTCGCCCTTCTCGGTGCAGGTGGGCTCTTTGGTGATGACCCACTCGCCGAAGGTGTGGGTCTTGCTGACGGGGATGACCTCAGTCTGGGTATCGTCACCGCGGATGCAGTCACGGTGCTTGGAGCCTTCCTCGACACAGGTAGCGTCCCGGTCGATGACCCACTCGCCGTACTCGTGGCCGAGGGCCTTGATGGCCTCAGTCCGGGTATCGCCGCAGACGGAACAGGTGAAGGTCCGCACGCCGTCGGCAGTGCAGGTGGGCTCCTTCGTGACGACGCCTGCATCCCACTTGTGGGTGCTCTTATCCACCGGGATGCTCTCGGTGTAGCTGTCGTTGCAGACGACGCAGGTATAGGTCATGATGCCTGGCTCGGCGCAGGTCGCGGCCTTGGTCACGACGCCCGCGCCGTAGCTGTGCTGGCCGGTGGCGTTGAGCGTTTCGGTCTTCGTCTCGTTGCAGACCTCGCACTGGTAGGTGACGGTGCCGTCCTGGCCGCAGGTAGCCGCTGTCGTAGAGAGGACTTTCCACTGATGCTGGCCGGTGGCGGGGATGACCTCAGTCTGGGTAGCGTCGCTGCGGATGCAATCACGGTGTTTGGAGCCTTCCTCGATACAGGTAGCGTCCCGGTCAATGACCCACTCGCCGTACTCGTGGCCGGGGGCCTCAATGTCCTCAGTCCGGGTATTGTGGCAGACGGTACAGGTGAAGGTGCGCACGCCCAGCTCAGTGCAGGTGGGCTCCTTCGTGACGACACCCTCGTTCCAGGTGTGCTGGCCGGTGGCGGGGAGAGTGTGGCGGAAGGTGGCGCCGCACTTGCCCACCATGCAGGTGTATTCGATGTAGCCGTCCTTGCCGCAGTTCGGCTCCTGACGGTCGCTGACTTTCCAGTTGTGGACAGAAGCGATGTCGCCGTACTTGGCCTTTTCTGCCTCACTCATCTCGGGCGTTACGCGGTCGTGGGAGTGGAAAGTGGAATGGTTGGCCGCGTAGGCACCGTTGTGGAAGAGCCGCGAGAGGCTGTCGGTGCCGCTCTTTACGAGCTTCACGAGGCCCTTCTTGCCGTTTTCCGCGAGGCGAATGACAGCGTCCAGCTTCTTGCCGTCGTTGCTTCGGATGGCCTTTTCGGCGTCGGGGGCGGTTGCGGTGATGTCCAGCTCGGCACCGGCATTCTCGACGCCGGTATTGCTGATGGAGACGCTGCCGTTGCCGATGGCCGGGGCGTCGCTGGTGCCGGTGGCGGTGATGGTACCGCCGGTTATCGTGATTTTGCTGGAGTCGCCGCTGTAGCTGCCGCCGATGCCGGCGCCGGTGTCATAGCCGGTGGCGGTGATGTTGCCGCCGCTGATGGTGACATCGGCGTAGCTGCCGCCGATGCCCGAAGAACCGGAGTTGCTATGCTGGTTGCCTTTGGCGTTGACCGTGCCGCTCTTGATGGTCACGCTGCTGCGGCTATTAAGGCCCGAGCCGATGCCGGCAGCGGAATCGCCGCCCGTTGCGTTGATGGTGCCGCCGTCGATCACGACGTCCACCTTGTCGGAGTCATAGCCTGAGCCGATGCCGGCAGCGAGATTGCCACCCTTGACGTCTTTGAGTTCGGCGTTACCGGAGATGTTGACCGTGGAAGAGCGACCGTAATAGCCTGAACCGATGCCGGCGCCGCCGTTCTTGCCCTCGGCCTTTTCAATGGTGCCGTCGGTGATGTTGATGGTGACAGCGCCCTTCTTGCTGTTGTTTTTGGTGTCACTGCTGCCGCTGCCGATGCCTGCGCCGCCGTATTTGCCGCCCGTGGCGCTGACGATATGGGCGTTGTCCTTGATGTTGATGGTGGTGGTGCCGGCATTCAGGCCTGCGCCGATGCCCGCGCCGCTATACCAGCGCTTAGAGCTGGACACATACTCGCCGCCGCCCGTGGCCTTTTCAATGTTGCCGCCGGTGATGTTAATGGTGACAGCGCCCTTCTTGCTGTCGGGTGTGCTGCCACTGTAGCTGCCGCTGCCGATGCCTGCGCCGCCGTATTTGCCGCCCGAAGCGCTCTTGATGGTGCTGTCGCCGGAGATATTGATCTCGGTCTCGCCGGAGACGTTGGAGCCGGAGCCGATGCCTGCGCCGCTGAGCCACTTGTCGGAGTGATTGCGAGAGTCAAGGCTGACGCCGCCCGTGGCCGTGATTTCGCCGCCCTTGATGTTGATGGTGGTCTTATTAAGGGCGTTGCCGCCGGAGCCGATGCCGGCACCGGAAGCCTGGCAGGACCCGTTCTCTTTGCCGCCGCCCTCAGCCGTGATAGTGCCGCCCTCGATGTTGATGATGGTGCTGCCGTTGCTGCCGTTGCCGCTGCCGATGCCCGCAGCGGTGGAGCCGCCCTTGGCAGTAACTTTTGTTGCACCCTTGATGAGGATGTCGGTGTTGCCCTTGGCTCTATTGCCGCTGCCGATGCCTGCGCCGCCACCGCCGCCAAGGGAGGAATTACCGCCGCCGGTGGCCTTAACGGTCACGCCGTCGTGGAGAGTGATGTGGGTGTAGCCGGTGGAGTGACTGCCTGAACCGATGCCCGCGCTGCCGTCGTAGCCGTCGCCGCCGCCCATGGCCGTAACAGTGCCGCCGGAAATATCAATGGTGGTCTCTCCGGAAGAACTGGTACCGGAACCAATGCCTGTGCCGATGTCTGCCGTGGCTGTGACATTGCTGCCGGTGATGTAGATGCCGGTCTTGCCCTTGGCGCTATCGCCGCTGCCGATGGCAGAACCAGAATAATTCGAAGCCTCGATTTTGCCGCCGTTGATGTGGATCTCCGTGGCGTTGGTAGAATAGCTGCCGCTGCCGATGGCTGCACTGGGGCCGCTGGAGGCTGTGACGTTGCTGTCAGTGATACGGATAATGGTCTTGAAGGTGTTCGGATCACCTGTAGGAGGACTGAAGACGTCTCCTTCACTGCCGCTGCCGATGGCTGCGCCGGTGCCGATGCCTGCGCCCGAGGTATTAGTGGAAGCAGCGGGGGTCTCCAGAGTGCTCACAGACGCGTTGCTGATGGTGACGTAAGTTTTGCCCTTGGCGTAACGACCGCTGCCGATGCCGGCACCGCCGTAGGCAAAAGCACTTTTGACACCCTTTTCGGGATTCGTATCGTGGATGTTGATGGTCGTCTCGCCGGTGGAGGATTCGCCCGAACCGATGGCTGCGCTGCCGCTGCTACCTGCGGACACGAGCGCATCTCCGGTGATCTCGATGTTGGTCGCGCCGGAAGACTCTTTGCCGCCGCCGATGCCTGCGCCGCCATTGCCGTAGCCGGTGGAAGCGTTGACCTCGCCGCCGGTGATGTTGATGGTGGTAGCCTTGGAGGAGTTCGAGCCGCCGCCGATGCCTGCGCCGCCGCCCGTACCCTCGGCCTTTGCAATGGTGCCGCCGGAGATGGTGATTTCGGTAGCATGGGAGGTGTTTGCGCTCGTGCCGATGCCTGCGCCGCCGCCGCTGTCGCCGCTGCCGCCGGTGGCAGACTCGATGATACCGCCCGAAATATTCACAACTTGATCGCCGCGGATGCCGGTGCCGCCTTTGCCACTGTTGCCGGTGCTGTCGCCGCCGGTAGCCTGCTGTATCTCGCCGCCGGAGATGGTGAGGAAGTCGCCGCCGTAAATGCCTGAGCCGCCGGTGCAGGTGTTCCCGTTGGCATTGCCGCCGATGGCTTTTTGGATGATACCGCCAAGGATCTCCATGGTCTTGCTATAGATGCCGTGGCCGCCGTTGCCGCTGCCGCTGCTCTTGCCTTCGCCGCCCTGCGCGGTTCCGATGGCGCCGCCGGAGATGGTGAGCTCACCGACGCTGTAGATGCCGCTGCCGCCGGTAGATTGGCTTTCGCCGCCCGTGGCTTTGTTGATTTGGGCGCTCTGAGAGATGGAGAGGTCGCCTTTGCTGTAGATGCCGTTGCCGCCACCGTACCTGCCGTCGCCGCCCTTGGCGTTCTGGATGAAGGCCTTGCCGGAGATGTTCAGGGTGCTGTCGCTGTAGATGCCGTGGCCACCGTACCTGCCGTCGCCGCCCGTAGCGTTCTGGATGACGGCCGTGCCGGAGATCTCTAGGTTGCCTTTGCTGTAGATGCCGTTGCCGGCGAGACCGTTGCCGTTGCCGCCCTGCGCTTTTTCGATGGTGCCGCCCTGAATCGTGACGGTAATATTCTTGTTATTGTTGCCGCCGCCGATGCCGTCGCCGGTGCTGCCACCCACGGCCTCCTCGATGGTGCCGCCGCTGATGGTGATATTGGTGTTGCCAGTAGCCATTGAACCACTGCCGATGCCGGCACCGTTGTCGCCGCCCTTGGCTTTTACGGTGCCGCCGCTGATGGTGATATTGGTGTTGGTGTTGCCAGTAGCCCTTGAACCACTGCCGATGCCTGCGCCGCCGTCGCTGCCGTTGCCGCCGTTGGCGGTGATGTTGCCGCCTGCTATTTCAATGATGCCGGCACCATTGTTCCTGGCACCGCCGATGCCAGCAGCGCTACTGCCGCCTGTGGCAGTCAGGATGCCGGAATCTTTTTCGGATGTGATGGTCAGTTTGCCGGTGTCAACAGAATCATCGTTGTCATCCTTGCTCTTTTCGTTGTGCTCGAGGCCGGCGTGTCCGTCGCCGCCGGTGAGGGTATTGCTGCCGCTGAGCGTGATTTTCGTGTTGCCCGCGCCCTCGACGCTGAGGGCGGCGTCGTTGTTGGCCTTAATGTTGACATCCTCCAGCGTCACGTTGAGGGTGCTGTCTTTGACCTTGTTGATGATTTTGATGACGTAGTTGGTGACGTTTTCGGCTGTGTTCCTGAAGTTTTCCGCCGCGGTCTTCAAGGCCGTGGTCGATTCGTCCCGGGTCTCTTCGTCGTCATTGGCGTCGGCGACATTGAGGGATGGGCCGGTGTACGTGATCTGGCTTCCCAGCACGGGGCTGTCGCTGGTCTGGGTCTTTTTCGTGAAATCAGTCTCGTTTTCCTCGCCGCCGGTGGTGTCGCCGGTCTGGTTCTCGTTTTCCTTGCCGCTGCCCTTGGTGTCGCCGAGGTAGACCATGTCATTGTTTTCGCTGTCTTCTGATGGGGGCGTGGCCGACATGGATTTGGCGGGAGATTTTGCGAGGGTGGTGCCTTCAGAAGAGCCGCCGCCGGGGGCGGGGGTATTTTCTGGGTTCCTGCTGTCCCTGATGGTGATCTCGCCGTTGTCTAAATCACCCTTGGTTTTATCTTTGCTGTTGGCGTGCTTGACATAGACGTCGCCCTTTTCGTCTTTGGTGATGGTGATGTTACCTTTATCTATGTAATAGACATCCGCATACGCCGGTGCGGCCATGCCGGCCACCATTGCGGCTGTCAGCGCCAGCGCCGTCACCCGGTGGGACGCAGGGTGGGGGGGGTTGTCGGCACCCGCAGCGGATGCCCCAGAACGCGCATTGCAAGCTTGCGATAAGAAATCATAGAAACCTCCTCTGAAAAGTGTGAGTTTTGCACAGAAGCTCCCAACAAAGCGGCAGGAGCTTGTGGAAGAAGCATAAATGTTGAATCTGATTTATTCTACCACATTCCGGCCATAATGTGAACAAATCTGCGTGAATCGCCGTTTTTTGTGCGTGAATCGCCCCTCGGATGTCTTGAAACGTCCCGCAGATGTCTTGAAACGCCCTGACGATAGCGCTGCATGGGCCGACAGCGGGGCCGGGGGGCAGACAAAGATATTGACAAGCGGGGAGGTTTCTGGTATTCTACTAAAGTACCCTGTGCAAACGATACTCGCTGGTGTGGCGCAATGGCAGCGCAACTGATTTGTAATCAGTGGGTTGCAGGTTC
>OOCH01001492.1_pt1 | contig 18135 bp, 15 predicted proteins | sample 1671641 | NCBI WGS metagenome assembly OOCH01 (sample SAMN06348177, study PRJEB24527) | human gut metagenome | biome: human gut; feature: ankylosing spondylitis patient; material: feces | host: Homo sapiens | place: China | collected 2015-10
TTGCAAAGCAGGTAACATCATCGTTCGTCAAAGAGGTACTGAATTCCACCCGGGTGACAACATCGGTATGGGTAAAGACCACACTCTTTTCGCTTTAGTAGATGGTACAGTTAAATTTAAAGTAGGTAGAGAAGACAGAAGATATGTTTCTGTTGTTCCTGCTACTGAGGCATAATTGCACAACTGAAAATATTTAAGAGAAGGAGATGTAATCCAAGTGATTGCATCTCCTTTCTTTTTTTATGCAGATTTTCATTGCTCGCTTATTCGTTTTTTCTTTATCTTTGTAGCCTTAATAAAGAAAGTTCATAAAAAGTATAGATATGCTTACCATTAAACAAATTACAGAAAATACAGAAGCGGTACTCCGCGGACTGGAAAAGAAGCATTTCAAGAATGCAAAAGAGACGATTGACGAAGTCATCGCCCTCAACGACAAGAGACGTACTACGCAAAACCTATTAGATAAGAACCTGGCAGAGGTTAATTCACTTTCCCGCACGATCGGTCAGCTGATGAAAGAAGGAAAGAAAGAAGAAGCCGAAGCTGCACGTGCACGTGTTGCCGAACTGAAAGAAAGCAACAAAGCACTGGACGCTACCATGACACAGGCTGCTACAGACATGCAGAATGTACTTTATACGATCCCTAACATTCCTTATGACAGCGTACCCGAAGGCGTAGGTGCCGAAGACAATGTCGTAGAAAAGATGGGAGGCATGGAAACAGAACTTCCCAAAGATGCACTGCCTCACTGGGAACTGGCTAAAAAATACGATTTAATCGATTTCGAGTTGGGTGTGAAAATTACCGGTGCAGGATTCCCTGTGTATAAAGGCAAAGGCGCTCGGTTGCAACGGGCTTTGATTTCGTTCTTTTTGGATGCCGCTCGCGAGGCCGGTTACCTCGAAATACAACCTCCTTATGTCGTGAATGCCGCTTCCGGTTACGGTACAGGGCAATTACCCGACAAAGAGGGTCAAATGTATCATTGCAACGAAGACGATTTGTATCTTATTCCCACAGCCGAAGTTCCGGTGACGAACCTCTACCGTGACGTAATTTTCAATGAATCGGATCTACCGATTAAGAATACGGCTTATTCGGCTTGCTTCCGTCGTGAAGCTGGTTCGTACGGGAAAGACGTGAGGGGATTGAATCGTCTGCATCAGTTCGATAAAGTGGAGATCGTGCAGATACAACACCCCGACCATTCGTATGAAGCTTTGGAAGAGATGAAAGCTCATGTACAGAGTCTGGTGGAACGTCTCGAATTACCGTGGCATATTTTGCGTTTGTGTGGCGGCGATATGAGTTTTACCTCGGCCATAACATTCGATTTCGAAGTATATTCCGCCGCACAGAAGCGTTGGTTGGAAGTCAGCTCGGTATCCAATTTCGAAAGCTATCAGGCCAATCGGTTGAAATGCCGTTATCGTGGAGCCGATAAGAAAACGCATTTGTGCCATACGTTGAACGGTAGCGCTTTGGCATTGCCCCGTATCATGGCAGCCTTGTTGGAGAATAACCAGACCCCCAAAGGTATAAAGATACCCAAAGTGTTGGTTCCTTATTGCGGGTTCGATATTATCGATTAAGGATTGAATTAAATCGTATATAAAACGGGGCAGTATGAAAAAAAATCATACCGCCCCGTTTTATTGAATCCGGAAAATAACAGGGTTCTTTTGTTTGTATCTTGTAACCGTTCCTTTTACTTTCTGCCGAAATCGGCGGGGATTTCACCCCATTTCTCGGTATCCCATTTGATAATGGTATTGGCATAGACGTGAGTATGCAGCCAGCGTTCTGCCCGTGCGATAAGGTCGAATATGGGAGCATTGGCTGCGTTGGGGGCTAGTTTGGTCTTGCATTTTTTTTGTTTAATCCATAGTATGGCATTACGGCTGTCGGAATAGATGGGTATATCGGAGTCTCGCTGTTGCAAGTAGGCCAACCCATGAACGAGGGCGAGGAACTCTCCTATGTTGTTTGTACCTTGCTCCAAAGGGCCTACATGAAACAGTTCGATTCCCGATTTCGTGTCTACTCCCCGGTATTCCATTTTTCCGGGGTTTCCGCTACAAGCCGCATCGACCGATAGACTGTCGGCGATAACCGAAGGGGGTAAGATGGGAGCAGACAGTTTGTCACGGGAGTGTTCGCCTATTTTACGCATGACATCGAAATAATCGTCGGGGGCATTGCGGAAGGCTTCGGTAGCGGCTTCCAGACTGTCGAAACTTTTGTATTTCGCTCCTTTGAAATTGTCGACTTGTTCTTTGCATTCTTCCCAAGAATCGAAAATTCCACGGGCACGCCCTTCCCATACGACATAATATTTGTATTTGGCCATGATTCGGTTATCGTTATAAATGACGGGTACAAAAATATAAAAATTGTCGTATCTTTACGCACGTTAGCGGAGATAAGCCTGTGCGATGCTTCTTTTATGTTGCCGATAAGCCGATTCTCCGTGGCATAATCGAATAGCGATGGGAAGAATTGGTATATACGGAATTTTATCGGTAGTCTTGTTTGGCCTGATCGGGTGTGCTCCCGGCAAGAGCGACAAGGAGGAAAGTGTGCGTTTATATAAAGAAGCGATAGTTTTGCTGGGGAGCGATTCCGTGACTATCGATGATTGTCTGGCAGCCCAGAGATTATTGGAGCAAGCTCTTGATGCCGACAGCGAAAATATAGATGTATATTTCGGGAAGGTGTTGAACGAGTTGAATTTGTGGCGTCCGGACAGTGCTTACCGGACAGCTTCGGCCGCTATCGAAAAAATAGGAGAAACGGGGAAAAACCGTATGAAGGCTTATTTTTATACGGTAAAAGGGTTTATCGCTTATGACCGGGGTGACGAGGCAGATGCCGAGAAACAACTGTCGGAGGCCTTGTCTTTGTATGAGAGTTATTTAACGGAGGATCCGGCGAATATGGATTATCTGTTGAACAAATCGGTCTTGCTATCGGGATTGGAGGGGAAACAAACGGCTTTGGACTTTATTGCAAAGTCGCCTTTGAAAGAGGCGGATAAACAGGCGTTGATTCACTCTTTGTCGGAGTTTGAATTTCGACAGTTCGGAGAGACTTGGAGAGCGAAGCATGATGCTCTGGTCGCTAACGGGCAGACAGAGACAAATACGATATCGAATACTTTTAAGAAATGAAGCCTTTGTTTTTGGTTGGATACATGGCGGCAGGCAAGACGACATTGGGACGTCGGGCGGCTCAGCTTTTGAATGTCGAGTTTATCGACCTCGATGCTTATATCGAATCTAGATACAGGAAACGGGTATCCGATTTGTTTGCCGAACGGGGAGAAGAGGGTTTCAGGGATATAGAGCGTCGTATGTTGCATGAGGTAGCGGAGTTTGACAATGTGTTGGTCGCTACGGGCGGTGGCACGCCTTGTTTTTTCGATAACATGGAGTACATGCGTCACCGGGGAGTCACGATTTATTTGGCCGCTTCTGTACAGACGTTGTGCAGACGCTTGTCCCATGCAAAAGTAAAACGCCCGTTGGTGGCGGGTAAAACGCCGGAGGAACTGTATGAGTACATTACCGAGATGTTGAATCGTCGCGAGTCTTATTACCGGCAAGCCGATTATCGTTTCGATGCCGACGGGTATGAATCGCTCGATTCGGTCGACGAGGCTGTGCATCGGCTGGCTGTCTTGATGCAAAATCCTGCTTATGGAGATGGAGCTGATGAAATATAAATATATAATTCTGGTTTTTACCGAAGTATATTTGTAAATTCGTCTTTATAAATTTAAACTTCGTGGTTATGGCTGGTAGCTTTGCTTGTAAATCGAATGCAGGGGTCGCACCCCAAGAACAATTGTTGGGAACGATGGCCGGTAATAGACGTTTGTCCATAGGGTTACCGGCGGAACATAACGGAGGGGAAAAACGATTCCCTCTGACGCCCGAGGGGGTTGCCTTGTTGACCAAAGAGGGGTATCGCGTTTTTGTGGAAAGCGGAGCCGGCGAGGGTATCAAGTATTCCGATTTACATTATACCGAGGCTGGGGCGCAAGCGACAACAGCCTCAGAAGTTTTCAGATGCGATGTCGTTCTTAAAATTACTCCGTTGAATGAACAGGAGGCTGCTATGATACGTCCGGGGGTGTTTCTGCTCACGTTGTTGCAGCTTCAATATCAATCGGCTTCGGTCGTGCGCATATTGATGCAAAAGAAAGTTACGGCAGTCGCGATAGATTTGATAACCGATGAGCGAGGCCGTTATCTTTTTGCCGATATATTGGACGAAATTGACGGTCGTGCAGCCATTGTGTTGGCTTCGGAATTGTTGAGTAACCGGAGTGGAGGAAAGGGTGTTTTGTTGGGGGGCATCCCGGGGGTCGCCTCCTCGGAGGTTTTGATTATAGGAGGAGGCCTTGCAGGCCGTGCGGCGGCTCGTGCCGCTTGTGGATTGGGTGCTTTGGTGAGGGTATTCGATAATGATTTTTATCGTTTAAAAGCTACTCAGTTGGAAGTGAGTCCTTCTATCTTTACTTCCAATATGCACCCTCATGTCTTGGAAAACGCCATGCGCTCGGCCGATGTGGTTATTGGCACGGAAGTGCCGGAGGGAGGCCGTTTAGGAGTAAGCTATATCGAGATGATGAAACGAGGGGCATTGTTGTTCGATTTGTGTATGGATAAAGGAGGCTGTTTCGAAACGTCGAGTTGTAGCGAGGCTCCTTGTAATAAAGTGTATGAGCAATGCGGTGTTTTGCATTATTGCTTGTCGAGCGTTGGATCTGCCGTTGCCCGAACGGCATCGATGGCGTTGAGTAATTTATTAGTTCCGGTATTGATCGATTTGAATGACCCTGCCATGCTCTATGGCCATATTAAGTCGGACGAAAGACTTCGGAATGCCGTGTATTTGTTCGGTGGAAAGTTGACTTATAAGGAGTTGAGCATACGATTGGGATTGCCTTATTATGATATGGCTCTTTTTATGTCGATGTTTTGAAAAGATCTTTGTTTTTATCGGAACAGCTTTTAAAATGATGAATAGATAGGGAGCTTACATATTTCTATGAAAATATTTCAAATGCTTACAAAAAAACACTATCTTTGCTAAAATAGTAATATTGGAATTGAAATATATCATGTTGGATTAAAATTGTAATATAAACATGACGGAAAAAACAAAAGTGAAAGTATTGGAAGAAGTCGTGGTACGATTTTCCGGCGATTCCGGTGACGGAATGCAATTGGCCGGGAATATCTTTTCCAATGTTTCGGCCGGTATCGGTGATGAAATTTCTACATTCCCCGATTATCCGGCAGAGATACGTGCTCCGCAAGGAACGTTAGGGGGAGTGTCTGGTTTTCAGGTTCATATAGGGAAAGGTGTTCACACTCCGGGAGACTTGGCCGATGTATTGGTTGCCATGAATCCGGCAGCGTTAAAAACAAATGCTCGCTATGTGAAAAAAGGCGGTGTGGTGATTATCGACTCGGATAGCTTTCGGGCCAGCGATTTGGAGAAGGCGGCGTTTACGACGGACGATCCTATTCAAGAGGCGGGCCTTTCTCATGCACAAATCGTTCCGGTAGCGATTACCCAAATGGTGAAAGATTCATTGGCCGATTCAGGCTTAGACAACAAGTCTATCGTACGGTGTAAAAATATGTTTGCCTTAGGGCTTGTCTGTTGGTTGTTCGACCGTCCTTTGGAACAAGCTCAACATTTATTGAAAAATAAATTTGCCAAGAAGCCGGCTATCTATGAGGCTAATGCGAAAGTGATGCGCGACGGCTACAACTATGGTAATAACATACATGCTTCGGTTTCGACCTATCGAGTAGAGTCTGCGCAAGTGAAGCCCGGTATTTATACCGATGTGAACGGAAATACGGCTACCGCATGGGGGTTGATAGCCGCATCTGAAAAGTCGGGACTGCCTTTGTTCTTAGGAAGTTATCCCATTACCCCGGCCACAGATATTTTGCATGAGTTGGCCAAGCGGAAAGATTTAGGCGTAAAGGCTATTCAAGTGGAGGACGAGATAGCCGGTGTTTGTACGGCTATCGGGGCTTCGTTCGCCGGAAATTTGGCAGTGACTTCCACGTCGGGGCCCGGTTTGGCATTGAAGAGCGAGGGTATAGGTTTGGCCGTTATGGCGGAATTGCCTTTGGTCATTATTGATGTTCAGCGAGGTGGGCCGTCTACGGGATTGCCGACGAAAACCGAGCAGACCGATTTGTTGCAGGCTTTATACGGCCGGAATGGCGAGAGTCCGGTGGTAGTGGTGGCAGCCTCTACACCGACCGATTGTTTCGATATGGCATTTCAAGCGGCTAAAATCGCTTTGGAGCACATGACTCCCGTTATCTTGTTGACCGACGGATTTATTGGAAATGGCTCTTCGGCATGGCGTATTCCGGAAATCGATGAATATCCCGAGATAAAGCCCAATTATGTCATGCCGGAACAACAAGGTACGTGGAAACCATACGACCGTAACGAAAAAGCCGTACGTTATTGGGCGAAGCCCGGAACAGAGGGTTTCATGCACCGGCTCGGAGGATTGGAAAAGGATTATAAGACTAGCGCAATTTCTACTGACCCCATCAACCATGAAAAGATGGTTCGTGCCCGGCAGCAGAAAATCGACAGCATAGCCACCGATATTCCTTTGTTGAAAGTGTCGGGCGATTCTTCTGCCGATTTATTGGTTGTCAGTTGGGGCGGAACCTACGGGCATTTGTATTCTGCCGTGGAAGCTATGAATGCAGAAGGGAAACCTGTGGCTTTCGCTCATTTCAATTATATCAATCCGTTGCCCGCGAATACCGAGGAGATATTACGGCGATATAAAAAAGTGGTCGTTTGCGAGCTGAATAACGGGCAGTTTGCATCGTATTTGTCAGGGAAAGTTCCAGGTGTGAATTTCTTGCGATATAATAAAATTCAGGCACAGCCGTTCATGGTGAGTGAGTTGATGGCGCATTTTTCAAAGCTTTTGGAGGAATAGGATATGGAAGAACAAAAGGAATATACGGCAAAGGATTTTAAAAGCGACCAGTATGTACGTTGGTGTCCGGGTTGTGGAGACCATTCTATCGTGGCTGTGTTGCAGAGAGCTATGGCGACACTGGGAGTGCCTCCCCACGAAACGGTGGTGATTTCGGGTATCGGCTGTTCGTCGCGTTTGCCTTATTATATGAATGCCTATGGTTTTCATACGATTCATGGTCGTGCCGCAGCTGTGGCTACCGGGGTGAAGACGGCCAATCCCGATCTGACGGTATGGCAGATTTCGGGAGATGGCGACTGTCTGGCTATCGGTGGGAACCATTTTATTCATTCGGTACGTCGGAATGTGGATATCAATGTGGTCTTGATGAATAATAAGATATACGGTTTGACGAAAGGCCAATATTCCCCGACGAGCGACCGAGGTTTCGTTACTAAATCGTCTCCTTATGGAACGGTGGAAGATCCTTTCATTCCGGCAGAACTCGTTTTCGGGGCGAGAGGAACATTCTTCGCTCGTTCGCTCGATGTGGAGATGTCTGTTTCGCAAGAAGTATTGGTAGAAGCAGCCCGCCATAAAGGAACGTCGGTGGTGGAGCTGTTGCAGAATTGTGTGATTTTCAATAATAATATTCACAGTTATGTGGCTGATAAAGAGTTTCGTGCCGACCGGACTGTTCATTTGCGTCATGGTGAAAAGATGATTTTCGGGAAAGACAATAATCGAGGCCTCGTGTTGGACGGTTACAAATTAAAGGCTGTGACTATCGGGGAGAACGGTGTGACTCTCGATGATATTTTGGTACATGATGCCAAGTCTCCCGATAATTTCTTGCATCAAAGTCTTGCGATGATGGACGGACATGAACTGCCTTTGGCAATAGGTGTGATTCGTAATGTGGAGGCTCCCGTATATGACGAAGAGGTGGATAGACAAGTAAAAGAGGTAACCTCGAAAGTACCTTATTCCTCCTTGCGTGAATTTTTGTTGACCGGGGAGACTTGGGAAGTGAAATAATGTATTTTCCCCAAAAGGGTAATAGCACCCGAAAGACTGTCTGCATAGCCTTTCGGGTGCTATTGTTATATGTTTGATAGACAAGTCTTTTTAAGAAATTCAGAGCTTGACTGACTTGAAAATTTTTCTTAAATTTGTGTGGATAAATTGTGAAATAAGGGAATACGGATTGATTCATGATTGTTATTCCTGTCAAGAAAAGATATAGGTGTATTAAAAAATTGATTGAATGGTTGTAACGTTAATAATTTTAGCTTTATCGGCGGTGTTTTTCGTGAGTGGTAAAATACGCTCTGATGTGGTAGCCTTGTGCGCTTTGGTTTTGTTGTTGCTTTTCCATATTCTTACTCCCGATGAGGCGTTGTCTGGATTCTCCAATTCGGTCGTGATTATGATGATCGGTCTTTTCGTAGTAGGTGGTGCGATATTCCAAACCGGGTTGGCGAAGATGATAAGCGGAAAGATATTGCAGTTGGCAGGAAAGAGCGAGGCAAGACTTTTTATTTTGGTCATGCTGGTTACTTCGGCTATCGGAGCTTTTGTGAGTAATACGGGTACGGTGGCCTTGATGCTGCCTATTGTCGTGAGTCTGGCTGCCAACGCTCATATAAATTCAAGTCGCTTGCTTATGCCTTTGGCTTTTGCCAGCAGTATGGGAGGTATGATGACGTTGATAGGTACTCCGCCGAACCTTGTCATACAGAATGCCTTGACCAATGCCGGTTTTGAACCGCTTACTTTCTTTTCTTTCTTGCCGGTCGGTTTGATTTGTGTTTTTGTAGGAATGGTCGTATTGATGCCTTTGAGTAAAATTTTCCTGACCAAACGGGGAACCGAAAAGTCTGATGGTAAAAACAAGAATAAATCTTTGAACGAGTTGGCAAGAGAATATCAGCTTTCCGAGAATTTGTTTCGGATACAAATCCCCGAAAAATCGATAATTGCCGGCAAAACGATTGTCGAGTTGAATATTCGCCAACAATATCATTTGAATATATTGGAGGTACGGCGCACTGTTTCGTCGCAGTCCCGGTTGTTGAAAACGGTCAATCAGAAATTGGCCGATCCGGGTACTGTATTATGTTCCGGCGATGTGTTGTATGTGAATGGCGATTTCGAAAAAGTGAGGGAGTTTGTTTCTCGATTTTCTTTGGTATTATTGGATGCCCATACCATCGAAGACGGTAAGGGTAACTTGACTTCCGATTTGGCTTTTTATGACATAGGTATCGCCGAGATTGTCTTGATGCCCTCGTCACGTTTGTTGAAACAGACGGTTGGAGATTCGGGATTTCGGGAAAAATTCAATGTCAATGTATTGGGCATAAGGAGAAAGAACGATTATATATTGCATGATTTGAAAGATGTGAAGATGTTGTCGGGCGATGTTTTGCTCGTGCAAGGTACATGGAAGGATATAGCTCGGTTGAGTTCGGAAGATTCCGATTGGGTGGTACTCGGCCAGCCGTTGAGCGAAGCCGCGAAAGTTACTCTCGATTATAAAGCACCGATTGCTGCTGCGATTATGCTTTTAATGATTCTTATGATGGTGTTCGATTCTATACCAGTGGCTCCGGTTACGGCTGTGATGATTGCTGCGATACTTATGGTATTGACCGGTTGTTTCAGGAATGTGGAGGCAGCCTATAAAACAATTAACTGGGAGAGTGTCGTTCTTATCGCCGCCATGCTTCCCATGTCGTTGGCTTTGGAAAAGACGGGAGCATCGGAATATATATCGAATAGTTTGGTTAGTGGTTTGGGCGGTTACGGGCCTTTGGCTTTAATGGCTGGTATCTATTTTACGACTTCATTGATGACGATGTTCATCAGTAACACGGCAACAGCCGTTTTATTGGCTCCTATCGCCATGCAATCCGCATTACAGATCGGAGTGAGTCCTTATCCGTTTTTATTCGCTGTTGCCGTGGGGGCGAGCATGTGTTTCGCTTCTCCGTTTTCTACGCCACCCAATGCGCTGGTTATGCCTGCCGGTCAGTATACTTTCATGGATTATGTAAAGGTGGGTTTGCCTTTACAGATTATTATGGGGATAGTTATGATTTTTATTTTACCTTTGTTGTTCCCATTCTAAAAAAGAATTTATGTCCCGAAAAAAGCGTCTTGCCGTATTTGCCAGTGGAACCGGCAGTAATTTTGAAGCGATTGTGACTGCTTGCGAGCAGGGTAAGATCCCGGCCGAAACAGTGGCTTTGGTTTGCGATAAACCTTCGGCTCGTGTCGTAGAACGAGCTTCACGTCATGGTATGAAGTCTTTCACTTTCGACCCTAAGTCTTTTGCTTCTAAGGTCGAAATGGAGACCGTCATTGCCGATTTTCTCGATGAGAACGGGGTGGATTTGGTTTGTTTGGCCGGGTATATGCGGATTATTTCGGATACATTGTTATCGCGTTACGGCGGTAAGATTATTAATATACACCCTTCTTTGCTCCCCGCTTTTCCCGGAGCTCGTGCCGTAGAACAAGCTATGGAGTACGGGGTGAAAGTGTTCGGAGTAACTATTCATTATGTGGACCGTACGGTAGATGGCGGACGGATTATCGCCCAACGGGCTATCCCGTACGAAGGAAACGATATCGATGAGTTATTCGGACTCATTCATGCGGTCGAACATGAACTTTACCCGGAGACGATCGCTCGGTTGTTGTCTGTTTAATGTTTGCAACGAGTCTATGTTCAGTAGAAAATTCATGGGGATAGACTTGAATGTTGATGAATGAGAGGGACTTAATCCGCTAGCTATGAGGAGAAACGTTTCCGGTTAGGTTGAGCTTGTCCGGCTTTTGGAGAGGATAGTTTGCTATTGACCTCCTCCATTGCCGTGCCCCGTAGCCTTACGGGGTGTGGCATTAGCCATATAGGTGAGGTGTCACGAAGTGACGGAGGAGCTGGAAACAGTATTTCATCAGTCGGTTTATGTCGGGTCTTTAACCTCCTCGCCCTGTGGGCACTCCCCCTATATTCCCTTACGGGAACACAGGGGGGAGAGGTTGAGATGTATTCCTTTTTCTCCCTTGCTTCGATTTTATGAGCTACACAGAGAGAAAGGGGTGAAAGTGTCGTTTTGAACAGCTTTTTACCCTTTCGGAACTTTGTGGGTATTCTCCCTTCTCCCCAGCCGTGTTTCGTAGCATTATGGGGTGTTCTGTGAAATAGTATAGGGGGAAACACTGAACAATCCCCATTGATTATCGATTGAGCCCAAATCTATATAAACAAAGAGCCGCTATAAATTTTATAGCGGCTCTTTGTCGTATGGGCTTTTTATTTATGAACTTCTACCCGTTGTGTAGAGGGTTTAGTTGCATTGCGCTCCTCTGTGGCTTTTACGACGGCTTCGGCAAGTTGCTTGAAAGCTAATCCGGTAATGGTATCGTCGAGTGCCACGGGGTGTCCCGCATCACCGCTTTCGCAGATACTTTGTACAATAGGTATTTGTCCCAAAAGAGGAACTCCGGTTTCTTGGGCCAGTCGTTTCCCTCCGTCTTTACCGAACAGGTAGTATTTGTTTTCCGGGAGTTCGGCAGGAGTGAACCAACTCATGTTCTCGACCAATCCCAGTATAGGGACGTTTACCTTATCCCCGGTAAACATACTGATACCTTTCCGGGCATCGGCCAAAGCAACCTCTTGCGGAGTGGTTACCACAATCGCTCCGGTGATAGCGAGTGTCTGTACCAAAGTGAGGTGTATATCGCTGGTTCCCGGTGGCAAATCGAGCACAAAATAGTCGAGTTCGCCCCATGCGGCATCGGTGATGAGTTGTTTCAAAGCGTTACTTGCCATTCCTCCCCGCCAGAGTACGGCATCGTTTTTACGAACAAAAAAACCGATGGAAAGAATCTTCACGCCGTATCGCTCGACCGGGAGAATGAGGTCGCGTCCTCCGATGTTCTCGGTATAGACTTCGGTGTCTTCGATATTGAACATCGTGGGAGCCGAAGGGCCGAATATGTCGGCATCCAGCAGCCCGACTTTATACCCTTGGCGGGCCAACGCCACAGCTAAATTGGAGGCTATGGTAGATTTACCAACGCCGCCTTTTCCCGATGAAACGGCAATGATATTCTTTACATCGGGCAAGGGATTCTCGGGGTTCGGACGAGCTGTTTGTCTTGCCTTTACAGCTATATTTCCTTTGATATTTACTTCTGGACTTACGAAAGTGAGAATGGCAGTTTCGGCGGCTTTCACGACCGATCGGATAAAAGGATCGGTCGGCTTGTCGAAAATGATGGAGAAACTTACTTTGTTACCGTCGATACGAATGTCGTCTTCGATCATTTCATTAGCGACCAAATCTTTCCCGTTGCCCGGGTAACGCACTTTGGCGAGTGCGTCGAGTATTAGTTTCGGATATAGTTGCATATTGTCGTGTTATTTTGATGTTGTATTTTCTTGACTACTTTGTTTACCGCTACGTTTTCCCCGGTTGAAGCTCCGGTATGTGTCGTAAGGAATATCAACGTCGGGTTCGATGAATTGTTCACGGGGTTGGCAGACGAAACGAATATATTTGATATTCATGCCCCGTTCGAGCCACTGTTGCTCGTAGAAAGTTTTTATTTCCAGTATGTCGTCGGTTATTCCCGAATGGTAGAGATCGTCGGTCGAAACCTGTACGGGATAGCCGTTTGCTTTTACCATTTCACAAGTATAGGTGTACATGAACGGACTGTCGCTTTTCAGATGGATCAAACCTTCGGGCGATAGAATATTTTGGTATAGTTGCATAAACCGGGTAGAAGTGAGCCGCTTTCTCACTTTTTTCATTTGCGGGTCGGGGAAGGTAATCCATATTTCTGATACTTCACCTTTGGCAAAAAAACGATCGATCAACTCTATATTGGTACGAAGAAAGGCTACGTTATTTATTCCTTCTTCGAGGGCCTGTTTGGCTCCACTCCACATGCGGGCTCCCTTTATATCTATTCCTATAAAGTTTTTTTGCGGGTAACGTTTTGCCAGACCTACGGCATATTCGCCTTTTCCACAGCCCAATTCAAGGACTATCGGATTTTCATTTTTGAAGAATTGTTTTCCCCATTTGCCTTGCATCTCAAATCCTTTTTCTTGTAGTGCAGAGAAAGGATATTGGAATACATGTGGGTAGCCTTGCAGGTCGTCGAATTTTTTCAGTTTATTTTTTCCCATTTTGAAATGAATATCGACAGGTTCTGGTTAATTGACTCTTCCTAATTTTAAATGATAGTATTTTCCTGATTCTATTTGTACAGAAAAGATAAATACTTCTCCCGAATACGATTGAGTATCGATTTTCGCTTCGGTCATTTTGCCTTGTTTTTGATATATTGTGCGTCCGTCGATTGTATACAGGGTTATGCGGTGCATGGGTTCGTACGAATTTACGATGAGCATTTTTTGCTCGAAATATGCTTTCAACGCCTTGTCGTCGATTTGTTGCTCATCTACCTCGGATAAATAACGAATGTCAAACTCTTTCCATTGAGGCGTGTTCAAATAGAGAGATAGACTTTCGTCGGGGATTCCCAGCCGGCAATCTTTTTGCGGAACATTTCGAAAGACATTTTCTCCCAGTATCGGAGGCTCGGTCGGATAGGATAACATAACATTCAATCTCGTGCAATTATCGAAGGCGTGGTCTCCGATGGTCTTGACTGTCGACGGTATTTTTGCGGAAAATAAATATTTCATACCATAGAACGGCCATCGACCTATTTTTTCAGTTCCTTCGGGCAGGAAAGAAAGTCCTGCGATCCTACTGCATCCGGCAAATGCATAATCGCCTATGGTTCGGACAGACTCTGGTAGAATACAGTCGGTGAGCGATGTGCAATAATAGAATGCGCCTTCTCCTATTTCTGTTATGGTATTGGGGGCTTGTATGGAGAGTAGTTTTGTACAATGGTCAAAGGTGTAAGGGGGCAGGTTTTCCAATGGACATTCTTTTATATCGACCTCTGTTAACGAGATACAGTGGGAGAAACAACCTTCGCCCATAGATTCTAGTTTTTGAGGGAGTGTTATTCCCGTCAGAGACGAGCATCCGGCAAAACATTCTTTGCCGATAGATTGTAACGAGGCGGGTAGGGTTATCGAGGATAAGGCGGTACAGTTGAGAAATGCTTGGTTCCCTATCGAACGAAGGACAGACAGGGAGAGGTCTATTCCGGTAAAAGAGGTGCATTGTTTGAATGCATATTCGCCTATTTTTTCCAATGTCTGTGGTAACGATGTGTTCAAAGAGAAACAGTCGCAAAAAGCGAATCCTGCTATTTCCTGTAAATTGTTTCCCCAATCTATGTTTTTTAGTTTAGTACAGCCTGCGAAAGCGCCTTTTCCTATTTTTTTTGTATTCTGGGGAAGCCGTACGGTCGTTAACTCTTGAAATCCGAAGAATGTGTTTGCTGGGATACAGTTGGCATCGAAACGGGTTTGATTTCCGAGGTAAATATCTCGACTTTCGAATGCATCTATCGTACAATCTGCAAGGTTTATGCCGGTTAAGTGAAATAGGGAGTCGTTTATGAAAGCAAAATCGCGAACGTCGATTGTTCCCGAGACGGTTAGATTCGTAATTGTCCGATGCTGTTCTTCGATGAGAGATTGTAGTTGTCCCGCTTCGGTGTGACAATTGTAATTTGTCGCCTGCAAATGTTTCCCGACGGATAGGAACAGAACGATATATAACAACTTTCTCATTGGAGTGACGGCGGGTTTGATTGTTTTATAAAAATAGAGAGAGATAGGAATAAGATAAAACGGACAAGCTCGTTTTTTATACCAAGTCGCACCCTATTTTTGTATTTGCAAAGATAGTATAAACGAATGTAGAAACAAATTTTATTTGTCGGGTCGGTATGTTCGGGTGTTTTTGTTTTGACAGACAGAATGTTGAGCCTGAATTTTTGAAAAAATGGAGACTATATTTGGGGGTAATCTTTAATCTCTTGATATGCGATAATGTGCGCCGCAGTCGAGTATGAAATCCAGTACATCTTTGAAAAGTTCTTCTACATGAGACGGCACAAATACATACGACGTGTCGCCGCAATGTTTGCATATGGTTTGGGGTAAGTCGGTTAATTTTACATTGAGTTGTTCCGACATAGCCATTGCTTCGTCTTTTTCGATTATCGCATAGGTATGATGTTGTACATTTTTATAATCGTAAAAGGTCAGACAGATGACCAGACTTTTAGTGTAGTTGAATCCGACCGTAAGTGTCGACCAAGTGTCGAAGTCCTCGTGGGACATGGCGATGGTTATTTCTTCCAATGTTGACATAATTTTCGTGAAAGTATTGTGGGCGAGCTATATATATTTCTCGTAGTCATTAAATGCGGCTGTCTATGCGTATAATGTTTTCGACAATGAACAGATCGCAAATTTCTTTTTTCTCGATTTCGATGTCGTCGTATTCTTTGTTTTCACTGCGTAGGATAACCCTATCGGGATTATCGTGTTTACGAATATATTTGACCATGCGGTAATCTTCCAGCAATATGACGTAGATTTGCCCCCAGAAGATAAGCTGGGGATTTTTTATTTCGCGGATTGCGATCATGTCACCATTGTTAATAACGGGTTTCATGCTGTCTCCGCTTACTTTGACAATGCTGCAATCGGGATTGATGAAAGGAACGTCTATACTGCCGATTACCAAATCCTCGGTAAACATGCGATCCCGCGCCAAATTACCGGCGGTTACGTCCAGACCGTATACTTTCGCCCCATTTCTTGCTTCTGGTATAATCGCTTCCGAGGGAAGAGTTAATGTGCGTATATGAGAGTGTGCATCGTTGTCTGAGGGACGAAACATATATCCTTTACCCGTACATAGCCATTCTTTCGATACGCCCAAGTCTGCGACGATTCTGTTGATAAGTGAGTCGCTGACAGGTAGTTTTCCGGTCAGGTGTTTCGAGAAGTTGGACGCATCGATCGATATGCGTTTGGCAAATTCCGACTGGGTTACTCCAAAGTTTTCCATTAATGTCTTGATTCTCTCTATTTTAGCTTCATTCTCCATAGTCGTTCACTTTTTTATTTTCATAATATGGTAAAATTACCATAAATAATTTGCTTTTCAATAAAAGTGGTAGTATATTTGTGTGGTTTTATTACCAAAACAAAGGTATAGACTTTTTTTGAAAAACAAAATAATAGATTAGTAATTAACATAGTTAGCCATGTTCCATCGGGGTATATTGCCTATAAAAATTGTAAACAAAAGGAGGAGATACACAGACAAAACGGGTAAATGCAGTGTGAATATACCCTGATGGAAGTGTGCTAACAGAATAGGAGAAGTTATGAGAACGATTGAATGGGAAGCTCCGGCTTTGGCATCATTAGCGGCAGCACATTGGTTGGTAGCTTATGAACGGGAAAATTCGCCACGAAAGAGGGTGAGGTATGAGAATGAAATAGAGTTCGACGGAGTGGCTTATATGTTGATGTGTGAAATCGAATTAGTGGAAAGAGAACATAAAGCGGTGTCGATGATGTGCGGTATAGAGCCTCAATATACCGATATGCCGGTAAGAATTATTGGAAATATGGGAAAGGCCATCGGCGAGATTTTGCCTGTGCTGAATAACTTTTTGGATAGTTACGGTGTTATATATGTATGATATAAACAGAGGGGTGATCCGAAAGGTGTGGCGTGGTATAAGAAGGATACTTTCGGGGTATATGACGAGGGTGTACCTGTCGGATTAAAGAAAAAGGCTGAACAAACTGTTCAGCCTTTTTCTTTTTTATCGGAGAAATAGAATTATCCGTTAACTTTTGCCATGTGGGCAATCAAATCGAGTACTTTGTTAGAATAACCGATTTCGTTGTCATACCAAGAAACGACTTTTACGAATGTGTCGGTCAGAGCTATACCAGCTTTTGCGTCGAAAATAGAAGTGCGAGTATCACCCAAGAAGTCAGAAGATACAACAGCGTCTTCGGTATAACCGAGAATGCCTTTCAATTCGCCTTCGGAAGCCTCTTTCATAGCAGCGCAGATTTCTGCATAAGTAGCCGGTTTAGCCAAGTTAACTGTTAAATCGACAACCGAAACGTCCAAAGTCGGAACACGCATAGACATACCTGTCAATTTTCCGTTCAAAGTGGGGATTACTTTTCCTACGGCTTTGGCAGCTCCCGTAGAAGAAGGAATGATGTTGCCAGAAGCGGCACGACCACCACGCCAGTCTTTCATAGAAGGACCGTCAACCGTTTTTTGAGTAGCGGTAGTAGAGTGAACGGTAGTCATCAAACCATCGAGAATACCGAATTTGTCGTTCAATACTTTGGCGATAGGAGCCAAGCAGTTGGTTGTACAAGAAGCATTGGAAACGAATTGAGTACCTTTAACGTAAGTATTTTCGTTAACACCGCAAACGAACATAGGAGTATCGTCTTTGGAAGGAGCGGACATAACTACGTATTTAGCACCGGCTTCGATATGAGCTTGAGCTTTTTCTTTGGTCAAGAAAAGACCGGTAGATTCTACAACATATTCAGCACCTACTTCATTCCATTTCAAATCGGCAGGATTCTTTTCGGCTGTAACACGAATAGTTTTTCCGTTTACAATCAATTGACTTTTTTCAACATTCGCTTCGATAGTTCCATCGAATTGTCCGTGCATAGTGTCATATTTCAACATGTATGCCAAATAGTCAACCGGGCAAAGGTCGTTAATACCTACGATTTGGATGTCGTTTCTTGTTTGTGCTGCACGGAAAACGAAACGTCCGATGCGGCCAAAACCATTGATACCTACTTTGATACCCATTTCAGTGTTCCTCCTAAAAATGTTGAAGTTTGAAATACTTTTAGTAGATACATTTATTATACACTAAAGCGTGTCTTTGCCGCAAGGTGTAATATTTGTGATTTTTTTGTCATTCCGACCGGTATTTTTGTATAATTTTCTTTGCAATGACAGTAGCGGCAGTGGTATAATAAACACATCGTACAAAATATGGGGATTCGGTTTGTATAATCCCCCGATTTTCGGGATGAGAAAAGCACAGCGCGCGCCGGGCTGTTTTTTCACATCCGCGAAGACAGAGATTAGTATGCCAAATACCGCGCAGCATATACC
>OOCH01001513.1_pt1 | contig 17893 bp, 16 predicted proteins | sample 1671641 | NCBI WGS metagenome assembly OOCH01 (sample SAMN06348177, study PRJEB24527) | human gut metagenome | biome: human gut; feature: ankylosing spondylitis patient; material: feces | host: Homo sapiens | place: China | collected 2015-10
AAGTGGAAACATGATTTCGAGTGCGACCTCTTACGACCACTTGAGTAATGCTCCACATATTAAATTTTAGAATGCTCCGTGCATTCTGGGAAAATTTTGGAGAGAATTTCAGGAGAGAACGACCGAAAATCGTTCGCTCTCGAAGCCGGAAAACTCGCATGAAACCTAGCAAAATCGGAAATCCACTTCCAAAAAGCCAGTTAGATTTCGAGTCACGCCTCTTCGACCACTTGAGTACTACTCCACGTTGTATTCTGAGAAGAAATTGCAATTTGTATATTGTCGATTTCCTCTTGAATCTTAGAAATTTACTGCTAGAATATTGTTAGAAAACGCATCGTTCAGACAGGTCAAAAAGCCTGCCAGAACATCAAATTCTGACGTTTCCTCGTGTGAAATGGAGAAATGCGGCGAAGCATCCACTTGGATTTCGAGTCGTTCTCGTTACGACCACTTCGATACATCTCCATATTGTAGCCTTTACAGTATAGCAAAAAAGGCTGGTCCCGTCAACCGTTTTTTGCTGCGCGCCGGGTGGGCCGGGGCGCAAAAATGCCGCTGCGGCGTGTGGGCTGCAGCGGCATTTCACTTGGCTTTTTTGTTCTCAGGTCTTCGCTCAGACAGCGCCGCCGGGACGGTAGGTGCTGTACTGCTGGGACTTCAGCCAGTGGTAGCACTGGGTCAGGGTCGCCTGATGATAGGGCATCACCCACAGGGTGCCGACGCCCAGGCACAGCGAGCCCACAAAGTACCAGCCGATGAAGCTCAGGTGCAGCACGAACAGATCGCCCTTGTGGCCGTTGGTCAGGGCAGTGCTGGCATCCAGGCACTGCTTCCAGGTGTACTCCGGGTGCTCGACCTTGATGTAGTAGGCCATGGACCAGCCCAGAGCCTTGATGATGCCGGGCACTACCAGCAGCAGAGACCACAGCGCGATGAAGATGGACATCAGCAGGTGCAGCAGGAAGTTGCCGCCGAAGTCATCCTTGAAGCCATCGAACATCTCCGCAACGTTCATGGCCTGGCCGTCCCGGCTCTGCTTGAGCAGCATCTTGGCGATGCCGTAGCTCAGCGGGCCGGTGAGCAGCAGGCCCACCACTCGGCCCAGCAGCGGGATCTGGCCGCCGACCAACTGGATCAGAGCATTGATGAAGAAGACCAGCACGGCATACAGCCACACCGACCCAAAAATACTTCCGCCCAGCTGTGCCTTTGCACGCTGTTTCAAATCCGCACGATTCATATGATTTGCCCTCCTTGGCTATTTTTCATGATTATACCATATTCTTCGGCCCCGGAACAGCCTTTTTGTGAAATTTTGGCCCCTGCGGGCAAAAAACCTTTTCCACTGCAATTTTGTGCTACCATTTTGCGCCGGGTCCGTTTATAATAAAGTGTATGGGCAAAACAGGGCAGATGCCCTTTCTTTTATTCTATGACGCAGAAGGAGACACATTCCATGGCACAGACAAAACAGGATATGGGCACCGGGAACGTGAAAAAGCTGATGCTGCAGCTGATGATCCCGGCCGTGGTGGCGCAGGTGGTGAATCTGCTGTACAACATCGTGGACCGCATTTACATCGGGCACATCGCGGGCATCGGCGCAGCGGCGCTGACCGGCGTGGGGCTGTTCACTCCCATCCTGATGCTGCTGAACGCTTTCGCCATGCTGGTGGGCGCGGGCGGCGCACCGCGCACCGCCATTGCGCTGGGGCAGGGCGAGAAAGAGCAGGCGGAGAAGATCATCTCCAACAGCTTCACCGTGCTGTTGTTCTTTGCAGTCGTGCTCACCATCGGCTTTTACGCGGGAGCCCCGGCGCTGCTGCGGCTGTTCGGTGCCAGCGACGCCACCCTGCCTTATGCGCTTTCCTACAGCCGCATCTACATTCTGGGCTCGGTGTTCGTGCTGGTGGTGCTGGGCATGAACCCCTTCATCACGACCCAGGGCTTCGCCCGGACCAGCATGCTCACCACGGTCATTGGTGCGGTCATCAACATCATTCTGGACCCCATCCTGATCTTTGGGTTCGGGCTGGGCGTGCGGGGCGCGGCCATTGCCACGGTGCTCAGCCAGGCCGTGGGCGCGGTGTGGATCCTGAAATTCCTCACCGGCAAAAAGACCATCCTGCACCTGCGCAAAGACTTTCTCAAGCCGGAACGGCAGATCATCCTGCCGGTGATGGCGCTGGGCATCTCGTCCTTCGTGATGCTCTCCACCGAGAGCCTGCTGTCCATCAGCTTCAGCTCCAGTCTGGCGCGGTACGGCGGCGATGTGGCCGTGGGTGCCATGACCGTTATCACCAGTGCTTCCCAGCTGTGCACCCTGCCTATTCAGGGCATCTGTCAGGGCGGTCAGCCGGTGATGAGCTTCAACTTCGGCGCAGACAAAAAGTCCCGCGTCAAGGAGGCGTTCCATTTCCAGCTGCTGCTGTGCAAATGCTACACCTGCCTGTTCTGGCTGCTCATGATGCTGGCGCCGGGGGCTGTGGCGGGCATCTTCACCTCGGATACGGCGCTGATCGACTACACCACATGGTCCATGCGCATCTACATGGCCGGTATCTTTGCCATGGGCTTCCAGATCGCCTGCCAGCAGAGCTTTATGGCGCTGGGACAGGCCAAGGTCAGCCTGCTGCTGGCCTGTCTGCGCAAGATCATTTTGCTGATCCCGCTCATCTTCATTCTGCCGCACCTGCTGCCGGACCCGGTGTTCGGCGTTTTTCTGGCAGAGCCGGTCAGCGATATTCTGGCGGCCACCATCACCACCATCACCTTCTTCTCCCGCTTCAACGGTATTCTGGAGCGGGGCGCCGCGAAGGTATAATAATAACAACAAAGGCTGCTGCGCATTCTGCGCAGCAGCCTTTGTGCTGTGTAATTGATTTTAGACGGCCTCCGGCTCACCCAGAGCCAGCACCTTCGTCAACTCAGCCTGCACCTTGGCGTTGGTGGCATCGGTGACGGCCAGCACATCGGAATAGAACTTTTCCATCTCGTCACGGGTGGAGAAGGTGGCCACATACATCTGGTTGCCCATGGCACCGGACAGTGCCTCGGGGATGCGGTCTACCATGCGCATGTTGTCCTGATACTTCTGCATCAGCTGCTCGTGGCTGTAAACGAAGCTCTTGCCGTCCCGGCGGCCGGCAAAGGCGCAGTAGTAGTGCTCACCCACCGGCATATCGGTGCCGCCGAAAGCAATCATGTCTGCCCAGATCTTGTACACGTTGGTGGAGCGGGCAAAGTCGATCATGTCCGGGGTAAAGCCGCCGCAGGGACGCATGTTGACTTCCAGCGCCACGATCTGACCCTTTTTGCCCATGCTGGACTGATTCTCGGTCATGCGGAAGAACTCGAAGTGGACAAAGCGGCTCTTCACCCCAAAGCTCTTGACGGCGGCACGGCCCGCAGCGCGGGTGTCCTCCGGCAGATCCTTGATGATGTAGTAGATGGAGTTGTCATCGTTGTTCACGATGTCCATGATGGACACGGGGCTTACGTTGCCCGCCTCAAAGATGGGGTTGCCGTGGGCGTCAATGATGGCATCGTAGCTGTTCACCTCGGCACGGACGAACTCCTCCATGATGTAAGCCACATCCGGGTGCTCTTTCTCCTTGTAAGCCAGAAATTCTTCCAGTTCCTTGTCGGTGGAAAGGCGGTGGGTATCCGAAGCGCCCACGCCGTTGTCCGGCTTAACCACCACCGGGTAGCCCACCTGTTCCACAAAGGCCTTGCAGCCTGCAAGGTCATCCACCATGTGGTAGCGGGCGGTGGCGATACCGGCCTTCTGATAGTACTCCTTCATCTTGCTCTTGTACTTGATGCGGGGCATATCAGAGGTCTGGAAGCCGCTGGTGATGTGGAAATCGGTGCGCAGGGCGGCATCCCGTTCCAGCCAGTATTCATTGTTGGACTCCAGCCAATCGATGCGACCATACTTGAAGGCGAAAAAGGCCACGGCGCGGTATACCTCGTCGTAGTTTTCCAGACTGTTCACCTTGTAGTACTCGTTCAGGCTTGCCTTCAGCTCCGGCTTCAGCTCCTCGTAGGGCTGGTCGCCGATGCCCAGCACGTTCAGGCCGTTGTTTTTCAGCTCCCGGCAGAACTGCCAGTAGTTCGTGGGGAAGTTGGGGGAGATAAAAATAAAGTTCTGCATAGTATTTGTTGATTCCTCTTTCCGTTACCTCTATGATTGCAATGCCCCTGCGGGGCGGGACAGACTTTAATATTGGGAAACAACGGCGCGTCCATGGACGCGCCGTTGTTTCGTTTTCACGGGATGGGTCACTGCTGGCCCAGAACGTAGGGCATATAGTATGCTACCTGCTTATACCACCAGTTCCAGTCGTGGTTGACATCGTGACCCCACAGGTCTACCCAGATGGGGATATGCTTTGCTTCAAAGATGCGCTTGAGCAGCCATGTGGTGTCCGGCTGTTCCCAGTCGCCCTGACCGCAGCAGATGACAGCTTTCTGGCTGCGGAACAGCTGCATATAGGGGTGATCTTCCGGGAAGTTCTTCATGTAGTCCACGGGGGAGTTCATGTATACCAGCTCGTCCATGTAGTTGCCAAAGCCGTAGTGGGCGGTGTAGATGCCGCTGAGTGCCAGACAGCCGCAGAAGATATCCGGGCGGCGCAGATACAGGTTTACCGCGTGGGTGGCGCCCAGACTGCACCCGAAGGCGATGATGCCGGGCAGGTCGCTCCAGCCGTTGCGCTGCTGCGCCAGATGCTGAAGCATCGGAGCGACCTCGCGGGTGATGTAGCGCAGCCACTGCTCATAGCGGCGGATGCGCCAGTAGGGGTTGCCCTGTGCGTCCGACCAGGTTTCCTGATCCATGGTGTCGATGGAAAGCACCATGATCTGCCCGGACTCGATCCACGGGGCAAGGGTGTCGGTCATGTGGAAGTTTTCAAAATCGAAGAATCGGCCGTCCTGACAGGGAATATACAGCATCGGGCGGCCTGCGTGGCCGTAAAGCTTGCACTCCATATCCCGTCCCAGTTCCGGGCTGTACTCCTTGAAATACTGCATCTCCATGGTGTTTCCTCCTTTGATGTTGTCGTGCTATGGTGTCACCCTTCTCTTATTCCTCCACCTCATACAGCAGGGTGTGGAACACGAAGGGCAGCTGCTTTTCCCAGCTGGCCTCGCAGTGGGTGCCGCCGGGCACGATACGGCTGGTCAGGTGGATGCCACGGGTCATCAGCTTGCCGCTCAAGGTAGAAAACTGTCGTCGGATGCCCTCGTGGTTGCCCATCTCCCGGGAGCCGTAATCCATGTACAGCACCGTGCCGGGGGCAAGTTTTGCGCGCCCCACAAGGCCGGAAAGCTTATCCGGCGCCACCCAGATGGAAGGCGACAGTGCCGCGGCACGGCTGTAAGTATCGTTATACTGCAGCAGGGCATACAAGCTCATCAGCCCGCCCATGCTGCTGCCGCCGATAAAGGTATGTGCCCTGTCCGGCAGGGTGCGGAAATTTTGGTCGATCAAAGGCTTGAACCGGTGGATGAACCAGCTCATGGTGGCCTGTCCCTTACCGTCAAAGTGGCCGTAGGTGGGGTCATCGAAGCGGTAGGGGGAATACTCCACCAGACGCTCGTTGTTTGCCCCGGCGTTGCACTCGATGGCCGCCACGATCAGCGGGGTGTCGGTATAGTCCAGATAATCTGCCACGCCCCAGCTTTTGCCGTAGGTGGCATCTTCGTTGAAAAACACGTTCTGCCCATCGAACATATACAGCACGGGAAACCGGCGCTCCGGCTGTGCCTCGTACATGGTGGGCAGATAGACATACGCCCGGCGCTGTTCGGTGCCGTTGACCGCCGGGTAACTCATGCTCCATTTTTTGATCATGGTGCTTCTTTCCTCTCAAATCTTCCTGCAAAGGGCACAGGCGGCAAGCCCACGCCCTTTATAGGTAGTGTAGCACCATGCGGCGGGAATTGCAATGATTATAGAGCAAAGGGACTGTTGCCCCAGACGGTGTGCAACAGTCCCTTTAAAAGCCGTAGGGTGACAGGCGGCTTCTTAGTATTTCTTTTCCACGGGAACGATCCAGCCCTTGGTGTCGGGCAGCTTGCCCCACTGCATACCGGTCATGGTGTCGTACAGCTTCTGGGTGACAGGGCCGATCTTGCCGTCGCCGATGTAAGCGTGCTCGCCCTTCCAGACCAGCTCCTTGACGGGGGAGACGACTGCGGCGGTACCGGTGCCGAAGACTTCCTCCAGCTTGCCTTCGCGGGCAGCGGCCATGATGTCGGCAATGGCCAGCTTGCCCTCGATGACCTCATAGCCCCAGTCCTTCAGCAGCTCGATGCAGCTGCGGCGGGTGACGCCGGGCAGAACGGTGCCGACGGTGGCGGCGGTGTAGACCTTGCCGTCGATCTTGAACATGATGTTCATGCTGCCGACTTCCTCGACGTACTTCTTCTCAACGCCGTCCAGCCACAGCACCTGTGCGTAGCCCTGCTCCTCGGCCAGCTCACCGGCCTTGATGGAAGCAGCGTAGTTGCCGCCGCACTTGGTGAAGCCGGTCAGGCCGGGAGCGGCACGGATGTACTCGTCCTCAACATAAATACGGACGGGGTTGATGCCCTCGGCATAGTAAGCACCCGAGGGAGCGCAGATGATGCAGAAGATGTAGTGCTTGGAAGCGTGGACACCCAGGCCCACGTCGTTTGCAAACACGAAGGGACGGATGTACAGGGAAGCGCCGTCGGTGTGGGGCACCCAGTCACGGTCCACGTCCACCAGGGTCTCAACAGCCTGGATGTAGTCCTCCACGGGGATCTTGGGGATGCACAGACGGTCGGCAGAATCCTGGAAGCGCTTTGCGTTGCAGTCCGGGCGGAACAGCTGCACGGTGTCGTCAGCAGTGCGGTAAGCCTTCATGCCCTCAAAGATCTCCTGAGCATAGTGGAACACGACGGTAGCCGGGTCCAGCTCAAAGGGGCCGTAGGGGACGATGCGGGCGTCGTGCCAGCCTTCGCCCTCGGTGTAGTCCATGACGAACATATGGTCGGTGAACTTCTTGCCGAAGCCCAGATTGTTCTCGTCCGGCTTCTGCTTGGGAGCAGTGGTACGGGTGATCTTGATATCCAACATGATTGTATTTCCCTCTTTCCTGATCTCGGGCGCAGCGAGTGAAAATGCGCCCGCAAACACCGAATGTTGTTTTCTATTATAAAAAGCATGAATGCGATTTGCAAGGAAGCGAAAAATCTTTCATCTTTCGCCCTGTTAAGTTGCGCGGAATTGCGACCATATCCATGTGCAAATTGCACAAAGTATGGTACAATAAGGGCACACACGACGTTTTCGGGGCTGGAAAGGAGCTTTTTGCATATGATCAGGGGCGTTATTTTTGATATGGACGGACTGATGTTCGACACTGAGCGCATCTGGGCCACCCTGTGGCGGCCTGCGCTGGCGACGCTGGGCCTCCCTTATAAGGAAGGGCTGGACGCCGCCGCCCGGGGCTCGGCGGGCGACTCCATGCGGGCGGTGCTGCGCCGCTTCTACGGGGAAAACTGCGACACGGACGCCATCATCGCGGCGCTGCACGCACAGGCAGAAAAGGCGTTTCAGGCACCGCCGCCCAAAAAGCCCGGGCTGGACGAAATTCTGACATGGCTGGACGCGCAGCACATTCCCATGGCAGTGGCATCCTCCAGCCGGATGGCGTCTATCCGGCATCATTTGGACGGCTGGGGCTTGACCCACTACTTCAAGGTGATCGTCTCCGGCGAACAGTTCACCTCGTCGAAGCCCGACCCGGAAATTTTCCTCACAGCGGCCAGGGCGCTGGGCACTGCCCCGTCCGAAACGCTGGTGCTGGAGGACAGCTACAACGGCGTGCGGGCCGGGGCCCGGGGCGGTTTTGTCACCGTGATGGTGCCGGACCTTTCGCCCGCCGACGACGAGATGCGCCGCCTGTACACCGCCGAGTGCAAAGACCTGCACGAAGTAAAGCAGATGCTGGAAACCGGCAGACTTTAAAGAAAGAGGAAATGCAGCAGGGCCGCACCGGAAGGGTGCGGCCCTGCTGCGCTTGCGGAATAGGACAAAAAGAAGAAGGAGGTTTGTGCAAATTTTATCTGCAAGCTTATTGTCGCACACTTTGCCGCAAATGGGAAGCGACCCGGCGCGAACGACCCCGAAACCGGCGTGAATCGCGCTGTGCACAAAAAATTCACATTTCCTCTTGACAAGCAAAGGACGGATTTTTATAATAGCACTGTCGGTTAGTTCGTACTAATACAACCGATTTTCTTTTGCACCAGAAGTTAGTATCTGCTAACAAACTGTTTTCGCAAAGGGACGGTTGAAATTTGAAAGGAGTGTCTTTTCCGATGAGACTGAAAAAGATCGCCGCTCTGGCGCTTTCCGCAGCCATGGCTCTGAGCGTCATGGCCCCCGCTGCACTGGCAGCTGCCCCCGATGATTCCGAGAACTGCATTGCTGCAGTGCAGGAGTTCTTCGACAAGATGACCAGCTCCAACTACACCTATCTGTACGCCGCTCTGGACTGGAACGAGTACTGGGCAAACGAGAACGTATATGCCGCTGGCAGCACTGCTTCTTCCGCACAGGAGGACAGCCATGGCGAACACGATCTGGGCGCTTTTGATGCCGTGTCCCGTGCTACCGCTAACCACGGCCTGCACCGCGGCAGCTTCCAGCAGGTAGCTACCATCTATGCACAGGACGGCAGCACCTACACCGTGTCTCACTGGTCCGATGACGGCAAGACCTTCTACACCCCGGACGGCACCGCCTACGGCTGGAACCGCGGCACTGTTACCAAGCCCGATGGCTCCACCGTCAAGATGGACCACTATGAAGTCTCCGGCGTCAAGTATGTGCCTGTCCGCGTGGCAAACGCTGACCTCGCCGACTTCTGCTCCAAGTACGCTACCGTACGCAACGGCGGCCAGCTGGTGGGCGGCTATGCTGAGAACAAGCTGCCTACCTACGCTCTGACCGCTGCTGTGGATTACAAGACCAACGGCCTGAAGTACGCCACCAAGTCCGGCGACGGCTACACCTTCTCCGCTGCCCACAAGGGCACCGGTTCCGGCGTGGCTGAAGAAGGTCAGAAGACCGCTGACGGCCTGATCGTCACCGTCAAGAGTGGCGACGATGTGGGCAGCTACGGCGAGTTCATTCGTGTGGACCTGACCGGCAACTACGGCGAGCTGGGCTCCCGTCTGCAGTCCGTCACCTGGACCTACTACGGCAATGACAGCACCTACACCAAAGCCAAGGCTACTTACGGCACCAAGTTCGCAGCCGACAACTGGATGCACAAGGTCATGGGTATCCAGCTGGGCCTGACCCAGTCTGCACGCTTCCAGCTGCCCGAAGGCACCGACGGCACCGGTTACTGGACCCTCACTCTCCATGCTCTGGGCTATGCTGACAGCGTCATCAAGATCCAGACCACTGCTGACAACCTGGCAAAGCACGAGCTGGCTGACGACGCTGACCGCGCTGCGCTGCAGGCTGTGGTGGACCAGGCCAAGGCTTTGAACAAGGCCAACTACACCGCCGCAAGCTGGGCAAACCTCGAGACCGAGCTGGACGAGAGCGTTGAGCTGCTGGCAAAGAGCATCCTGTACAAGGCAGATGCGCAGGAGCAGGTCCCGCACCTGACGCAGGCTATTCAGGGCCTTCAGGCAAAGTAAGGCTTTCCTGAACTAAAAATCATCGAAACAAGGTCGCTCCCGGAAACGGGAGGGACCTTGTTTCCGTGTCTGAGAGGGGTATTTCATGAGGGAAACGAAATCCGGGAAACGGCTGCTGCCGCTGGTGCAGCTGCTCCCCGCCGTGGCCGTGGCAGGCCTTGTGCTGGTCACCGTGCCGCGCACCGCGCCGGTGCTGGCCGCCGTGCCGGAACGTCTGGCCGAAGCCGCGTCTGAGCCTGCCGCAGAGCCCGCCGCATCCTCGGAAGAAGAAGCCGAGGGCCTGACCGCCGTGCTGCCCTATGCCGACGGCGTCTACACCGGCTCCTCCCGGGGCTTCGGCGGCACCGTGCAGGTGCAGGTGACCATGGAGGGCGGCCGCATCACCGATGTGCAGGTGCTGAGCGCCGCCCACGAGACCAGCGCCTTCCTGCGCCGAGCAAAGCGGCTGCTGAACACCGTGCTGGACGCCCAGACCTGGGAGGTGGACGCGGTGTCGGAAGCCACTTATACTTCCCGGGGCATTCTGGGTGCCATCAAAAACGCGCTGACCGGCGAGGTGGTCAATAACCCGCTGCCGCCGCAGACGACGCCCGCCGCACCGCCGGTGGAAGAAGAATTCACCACGCCTTCCGCCTACCGCGACGGCGTGTACACCGCCTCGGCCGAGGGCTTTGGCGGCCCCATCACCCTGCAGGTGACCATTGCCGACGGTGTCCTTGCCGACATCACGGTGGTGAGCCATGACGGCGAGACGACCTCTTACTTCTACAAGGGCCGTCAGGTCATCGCCACCATTCTGGAGACCGGCACACCCGAGGGCGTGGACGCCGTTTCCGGCGCGACCTATTCCTCCACCGGCATCCTGAACGCCGTGAAGCAGGCACTGGCCAAGGCCGCCAACGACGCGGTTCCCGCCGAGACGCCGGACACCGCTCCGGCTGACGAAACGCCTGCCGAGCCCGCCGCACCGCAGTACGCCGACGGCACCTACTCCGGCACCGGTTCCACCGCCGACGGCCCGGTGAACGTGGTCATTACCGTGAAGGACGGCAGCGTCACCGATGTGCAGGTGCCGCCCACCGAGACCGAAGAACCCACCTTTACCGAGAAGGTGCGTGCTGCGCTGGAAGCCTTCTTCTCCGGCAAAGAGCAGAGCGCTTCCTCCGGCCGGGTGTACACCGCCGATGAGCTGGATGCCGCCGTGCAGGATGCCCTGCAGAAGGCGCTGACCACGCCCGAAGTGCCTGCGGCTTCCGAACCGGAAGCACCGGCTGAAAGCGAACCGGCTGCTGAGCCCGCTGCAGAAAGCAGCCCGGCAGCAGAACCGCCGGAACAGGACCAGCCGACAGGGGAGGAGAACGCATGAAAAAGCATTGGAACTTTATCGTCCGGGCGGTGGACCTGCTGCTGATCCTGGCCGTGCTGTGGCAATACCAGCAGGTGGCACTGGTGCGGGCCGACGCCGTCAGTGCGCGGCAGAAGGAGATCGACGAGGCGAACGCATGGAACACCTCGGTGCTGCAGGCCCAGCAGGCGGCCGAGGAAGCCGAAGCCGAGTCTGGCCTGAAGGACGGCACCTATGAGGGCACCGGTCTCGGCTTCGGCGACGACATCACGGTGCAGATCACCATCTCCGGCGGGCAGATGACCGACATCACGGTGCTGCAGCACGACGGCGAGGACAAGCCCTATTACACGCAGGCTCTGACCATGCTGGACAAGATGCTCACCGCCCAGACCGGCGATGTGGACCTCGTTTCGGGCGCGACCCTCACCTGTGAGGGCCTGCGGGATGCAGTGCAGGACGCACTGGGAAAGGCGGCGGCATGATGCAGACGACAGAAAAAAAGCCGCTGACTGCGGCCCAGAAAAAACAGCGCACCCTGAAGCACCGGGCCTGGCTGCGAGCTGCGGTGCAGCTGATGTTCTTTATCGCGATGCCCGGTGCCTTTGTGGCGGGCTTTAACGGGGTGAAACAGCTGTTTCTGCGCATCGGCCATGGCGAGGTGCTGCAGCTGGACAGCTTCACCCTCTCGCTTCTCGGCCTGTGCGGGTTCACCATCCTGTTTGGCCGCTTCTTCTGCGGCCATGTGTGCGCCTTCGGCAGCCTGGGCGACGGTGTGTGGTGGCTCTCGGGCCTTGTGCAGAAGAAGCTGCTCCACCGCAAAAAGCAGTTCCAGCTGCCGGAAAAGGCCGTGCGCCGGGGCCAGAAGGTCAAGTTCGTGGTGCTGGCCGTCATCGTGGGCCTGTGCACTGTCGGGGTGTACAGCCGTCTCACCGGCTGGAGCCCGTGGGAGGTGTTCTCCCGCCTGACCGCCCTGCGCACCCCTCCGGCCGGTTTTGGCCTTGGCATCGCGCTGTTCGTGCTCATTTTGATCGGCATGGCGGTGCAGCCCCGCTTCTTCTGCCAGTTTTTGTGCCCGATGGGCGCAGTGTTCGCCCTGCTGCCGGTGCTGCCCTTTGCACAGCTGCACCGGGACGGCGAGAACTGCATCCCGGGCTGTTCGGCCTGCGCCCACCGCTGCCCGGTGGACCTGAAGCTGGACGAGCAGAGCCTGCGCAGCGGCGAGTGCATCGCCTGCGAAGCCTGTGTGGGCACCTGCCCCAAAGGCAACATCAGCCGCTGGGACCTTGCCCTTGGCAAGAACTTCTGGCTGCCCATGCTGGCAAAGGCCGTGCTGTTCTTCATTATGGGCGTGTGCCTTGGCTTCTGCCGCTTCTTCTGAGAGATTCCTTATTATAAAAGCACAAGCAGCCGCTTCCTCGCAAAAAGGGGAAGCGGCTGCTTTCGTTTTATCTTTTTCTTATTCTTATTTTTCTGGGTGCAGCGGCAGCCACACCGTGGTCTTGGCCCCGTGGGGCAGGTTCTGGCTGAACACCGCCTGCCCGCCGTGGGCGGCGGCGATCTGCTCCACCACATGCAGGCCCAAAATGTGCGGGGCATTCTCGCCGGGTTCCGGGCTGTGCAGAGCCGCCAGCACCTGCGGCGGGTAGCCTGCGCCGTCGTCGGCCACGGTCAGGCAGAGCCGCCCGCCTGCTACTTCGGTGCCGATGTGCACCCGTACCGGCCCGGCGTTGTGCCGCACCGAATTGTTCAGCAGGTTTTCCAGCAGGCGGCCCAGCAGCGCCGGGTCGGCGTCCAGCAGGGCGCGCTCGGCGGCTTCGGTCTGGGTGAGGGAAAGCTCACACCGGTCAGCCAGCGGGCTCTCGCAGAACTGCGCCGCCAGCTGCCGCACCAGCGGCCCGGCGGCAAGAGTCTGCCGCCGCAAGGGCTGTGCGCCGTACTGCAGCTTGCTGGTGAGGTTCAGGTCATCAATGAGCGACCGCAGCTTTTCGCTCTGAGTGCGGATGCCGCCTGCCTTCTGCCGGGCCGCACCGGGCAGGGAAGGGTCCCGTTCCAGCTGTTCGGCCCAGCCCAGAATGAGGGCCAGCGGGGTGCGCACGTCGTGGCTGACCCCCGCGATCCACTGGGTGCGGGCGGTGTCCCGCCGGGCGAGCATCTCGCCCTGCTTTTGCAGGTGGGCGCTGGTCTGGTTGAGCTTTTCGGCCACCTCCCCGGCAAAGCCGTCGGTGGGCAGCTGCACGGGCTGGCCCTCGGCCAGCGCATCCAGCCCGGCGGCCACCGTCCGCAGCTGCTTTGCGCCGCGCCCGCTCACCAGCAGACAGACCGCCAGCCCCAGCGCCAGCAGGCACAGCGCCGCCGGCAGGATGCTGTTCACCACGTCGGTGAGCAGCTGGGGCGAATTGTAGAGGTTATACTTCCAGATGCTGCCCTGCGGCATGGCGATGACGAACAGGCCGTAATCCTCCGTCCAGCAGAACACCGGGTAGTCGTCGAGGTACCACCGGGCAAAGCGGGCCACGTCGGCGGGGGTGTAGCGGCGGGCGAGGTGTTCCGGCAGGGCATAGCTCCACACCACATCGCCGTCATCGTCCAGCACCATGGCCCAGGCGTAGCCGTCCATCCATTCTTCCGGGGTGTGCTCCGGCCCGAAGGCAAGGCCCTGCGCCGTCTGCACCATGGCGTCCGCGATGACGCCGGAGGAATATTCTGCTTGCGGAGTGTGGGTGCTCTCCCGCCAGCCCAGCCAGACGATGAACCCGACACACAGCACCGCCAGCACCAACACCATGCCCACTGCTGCCAGCACATACCGCCGGATGAGCCGCCCGAAGGTCTTCATGCCGTTTCCTCCTTTGCCAGCTTGTAGCCGATGCTGCGCACCGTGAGCAGGTGCTGCGGGCGGCTGGGCTGTTCTTCCAGCTTTTCCCGCAGGTGGCGGATGTGGACGTTCAGGCTGTTTTCGTAACCGTAGTAATCCGCGCCCCACACGGCGGTGCACAGCGCGTCGTAGGTGACGATGTGGCCCCGGTTCTCGGCCAGCTTGCGCAGCAAAGCCAGCTCGGTGGCCGTGAGAGCAAGGGTGCTGCCGTCCGGCAGGGTGACGAGGGCATCGTTCAGATCAACGCTGCGCCCGCCCAGCCGCAAAGCATCGCTTTTGGTGCGGGACAGATCGGCCCGGTAGGCCCGCTGCAGAATGTGCTGCACCCGCAGCAAAAGCTCCTGCATCAGGAAGGGCTTTGTCAGGTAGTCGTCCGCGCCAAGGCCCAGCCCGAACAGCCGGTCGGCGTCGGCGTCCCGGGCCGAGAGGAACAGCGCGGGCACATCCGCTTTGGCCCGCAGGGCCCGAAACAGCGAAAAGCCATCCCCGTCCGGCAGGTTGATATCCAGGATCATCAGTTCCGGCTGCTCGGCGGCAAAGCTTGCCCGGGCCGCCGCGCAGCTCCGGGCCGTGCGGATATGGCGGTACCCGGCATCCTGCAATTGCTCGCACAGCAGCCGCAGCAGGTCGGCGTTGTCGTCCACGAGGAGAAGTCTGGCGTCATAGATGGTGGTCATAGTGTAAACCCTCTCAGGCGCTTCGCGCCAGCTCTCCCGAGGGGAGAGCCTTTGGCAGGCAGCCTGCCGGGCCGCGCCCTTTCTTTCGCTCTTACTATAACACACTTTGTCCCCCGCAAGGGCGAATGCCCGAAAATTTAAGCGCAGATTAAGCTGGGCTTCCGGTGGGATTAAGGCGGCAGGTGTAAGATGACAGCGTAGACCACAAACGAAAAGGAGCGAACTGCTATGAAACCTGTCATCGAGACCCATGGCCTGTGCAAGAGCTACGGCGGGCGCACCGTCGTGGACCATCTGGACCTGACCGTGCCGCAGGGCTGCGTCTACGGCTTTCTCGGCCCCAACGGCGCAGGCAAATCCACCACCATGAAGATGCTGCTGGGCCTTGTGCACCCCACCGGCGGCAGCGTGGAGCTGCTGGGCCACACCCTGAACGAAGAAAACCGCATCGGCCTGCTGCGGCAGACCGGCAGCCTGATCGAGTCGCCCTCGGGCTACCTGCACCTGACCGCCCGGGAGAATCTTGCCATTGCCGCCGACCTGAAAGGCGTGGAGCGCAGGGACATCGACCGGGTGCTGGACGTGGTGCACCTGACCAGCGCCGCGAACCGGAAAGTGGGGCAGTACTCCCTCGGCATGAAGCAGCGGCTGGGCATCGCCACGGCATTGCTGGGCAGCCCGAAGCTGCTCATTCTGGACGAGCCCACCAACGGGCTGGACCCGGCGGGCATTCAGGAGATGCGCAGTCTCATCGCCGCCATGCCGGAGAGCACCGGTGCCACCGTGCTCATCTCCAGCCACCTGCTGGGCGAGATGGAGCAGATGGTGTCGCAGGTGGGCATCCTGAACCACGGCAAATTGCTGTTCGAGGGCCCGCTTGCCGCGCTGCAGCGCCACGCCCGGGGCGGCGTGCTGCTGCGGGTGCTGGACGCACAGCGGGCCGTGGCCGTGCTGCAGGCGCAGGGCATCCGGGCCGTGACCCGGCCCGTCCAGCCGGACACGCTGGAACTGCCGCCGATGCCGGACGAAGCGCTGGCAGCCCTCGTCGGTGCCCTTGCCGGGAGCGGGGCCGGGGTGGTGGGCCTGACCAGCCAGACGAAGAATCTGGAGGAGATCTTCCTCAGCCTGACCAAAGGCGACGGGGAGGTGGCGTGAGATGGCAGCCTTCCGCGCAGAACTGCAAAAAGCCCGCCGTCGGCACGACCTGCTTTTGTGCCTGCTGCTGCCGGGCATCGTGGTGCTGTGGGTGGGCGGACTTTCCCCGTCCAGCCCCGAGGAGCTGGCCAACGGCTACAGCGCCCTGCTCTACAGCATCCCGGTCATCGAGGCCATTCTGCTGCCGGTGATGATGGCGGTGCTGGCCTCCCGCCTGTGGGATATGGAGGTGAAGGGCAATACCGCAAAGCTGCTCTACACCCTGCAGAGCCGCCGCAGCCTGTTCGCGGGCAAGGCGGTGTTCGGCACGCTGGAAGTGCTGCTGACCGCTGTGCTGGAGCTTGCCTGCGTGCCGGTGCTGGGCCGGGTGCACGACTACACCGAAGCCTTCCCGAAAGGGCAGTTCGTGTACCTGTTCGTCTGCACCGTGGCCGTAGATTTGATGCTCTTTTTCGGCGAGCTGCTGCTCATGCTCTGGTGCGGTAATCCGCTCCCGGCGCTGTGCGTGGGCATCGTGGGGGCGCTGGTGGGCCTGTTCTCGGCCTTTCTGCCGCCGCTGGTCAGCTATTTTGTGCCCTTCGGCTACTACATCCCGCTGAGCGCTTATGAAGTGGCAAACTGGGACCAGGCCAGCCATCTGGTCACCTACGGCACCCGGGCCCACAACTGGGGACTGCTGGCCTTTACCATCCTGCTGGGCATCGGGCTGTTTGCCGCCGCCTGGCGCAAGGTGCAGACGGAGGAGGTATAACCCATGCTGCAAAACTGCATCCGTGCGGAGAACCGCAAGCTCCACGCTTCGCCCATCTGGATCATGTTCTTTCTGCTGCCGGTCATCTCGGCGGGGTACGGCACCTTCAACTACCTGCAGAATCTGGAGATTTTAACGGACGGCTGGTACAGCCTGTGGACCCAGCACACCCTGTTTTACTCCATGTTCTTCTTCCCGGCCATGGTGGCCGCCTACGCCGCCTACCTGTGGCGGCTGGAGCATCTGGGCCACAACTGGAACTTCATCATGGCCGCGCCCGTGCACCCGCTGGCGCTGTTCGCGGCAAAGTTCGTGGTTGTGGGCAAGCTGGCATTGCTGACCCACGCCTTCGTGTTCGTGCTGTACGCCTTCTGCGGCAAGGTGTTCGCCCGCCTGCCCGGCACCCCGCCCCTGGTGCTGGCGCTGTTTCTGCTGCGCGGGGCGCTGGGCGCACTGGCGGTCATTGCGGCGCAGCTGGTGCTGGCCATGGTCATCCGCAGCTTTGCGGTGCCCATCTTTCTGGGGCTGCTGGGCGGCATCACCGGCATTTTTGCTGCCGCCAAAGGCTTCGGCCTGCTGTGGCCCTATGCCCTGATGCAGGCGGGCATGAACGCCAACCGCAGCACCGACATGCTGGCGGGCCAGTACGCGCTGTTCTTTTTCAGCTGTGTGCTCTGGCTTGCGGCGATGTTTGCGCTGGCGTACCTCCTGCTGCAAAAGCGGGATGTGAAGGCGTAAAAGCGCCGGGCTTCAAAACCGGCGCGGCATAAAAGCGCAGAATAAAAAAGCAACCCCCGGGAGCATTTCCGCACCAAAACGGCGGGGAAACGCTCCCGGGGGTTGTGCTGTTTTTCAGGAAACGGTGCGGTTTTGGGGCGTGGCGCAAACGATCCGGCGTGCCATGCCGAAAAAGCAAAAAAGCCATGAAATCTTTCGATTTCACGGCATTCACGCACAGCTTCCACGTTAGACATTCCTATGGGATGGGACCCGAGGGCTAAGCAACAGCCCACTGGGCTGATTGCTTGCGGCGCTGCACGCCGCCGCCCTGTTCGAGCCCCTTCCATCGTGCAGACAAAAAGAAAAACCAGTACACAACGTGTACTGGTTTTTCTTGGTGCGAGTAGTGATACAGCACTTTTTGAAAACCATCGTAGTACAATTTGTTTTTGAGGTCATCGGATAGCAACTTGCTTGTATCGCACCCCGATGGGCGGCTGTATTGAAAAAACAGTTGCCTTTTATATACCACACAACCTAAAAATTATCAAGTACGCGCAGCGTTCACTTCTCCCATCACCGGGAGCAAATGGACGCTGCTTTTTTTGTTTGCAACGAAAGGAGGCATCCGTGAAATGGCAGTTTTTCGGGTAGAAAAGAACAGCGGCTAC
>OOCH01001520.1_pt1 | contig 17830 bp, 7 predicted proteins | sample 1671641 | NCBI WGS metagenome assembly OOCH01 (sample SAMN06348177, study PRJEB24527) | human gut metagenome | biome: human gut; feature: ankylosing spondylitis patient; material: feces | host: Homo sapiens | place: China | collected 2015-10
ACTTGTGGCTGATCTGCAGCAGGATGCCCACGCCGTCGCCGGTCTTGCCCTCGGCATCCTTACCGGCGCGGTGCTCCAGCCGCTCCACGATGGCCAGTGCATCGTCCACGGTCTGGTGGCTCTTGCGGCCCTTGATGTCCACCACAGCGCCGATGCCGCAGGCGTCGTGCTCAAACTGTGGATCGTACAGGCCAAGGGTGTTTTTCTGCTCTGTAAAGTTTTCCATAGACTTTCCCATCCTTTATCAAAATCCTCACCGGATGCGGCACCCTCCGCATTCTGACAAAAAAGAAAAGCGCCCCGCAAGGGCAGAGTTTACCCTTGCGGAACGCCTTTGTTCCGGTACTTTCTATTATAGCGGGCGCTGAAAAATCTTCAAGTGACAGCTGCACCAAATATGATGGCGGCTTTCCACCGCTTCTTGTGCGAAACGCCGCGAACGGCCCGAACTGTGCACCGTACAAAAACAAAACCGCCGCATCCGGCCGCCTTTGCGGGGCAGGGGATGCAGCGGTTTGTGTGCGCTCGTGTGGCTTTTCCGCCCTTAGTGCTTTGCAGCACGCTGTTTGCGGGTGAAGAACCATCCGCAGGCCAGCAGGCCGAAGCCGAAGCTCATCAGCACGACAGCCAGCCAGCCGGTGGTGCCGGTCTGGGGCAAGGTGTCGGCCTTGGTGGTATCCTGTGCGGGGGTCTCAGCCGGCTGGGCAGGCACGGTGGTGTCGTCCTGTGCAGGTGCGTCGGGCTCTGCAGGCTCCTCGGGGGTCTCGGGGGTCTCCGGACTCTCGGGCTCCGTGGGTTCCTCGGGCTCCGTCGGGACGACCGGGACATCGGGGATGTCCGTGCCGTTCTTCAGGTTGGTGAAGACGATCTCGGCGGTGTCATTCTTGGGCACAACGCCGGTGTCTGCGCCGCTGACGCTCTGCAGGGTCCAGCCGGTCTGGCGGACCTCGGCGATGGTGTAGCCAACGCCTGCAGGCAGGTTTGCGATGGTGATGCTTTCGCCGCCCTTCAGCGAGAAGGATGCGATGCCGTTTTCAAACTGCACGCCGTATTCTTCTGCGTCTGCGGTGGTGATGGTGTTGTCATCCAGCATCAGCATAAAGTTGAAGACGGTGTCCGCGTCGTCGGCGTCCAGCTCACCGGCCAGCTCCTTGGTGACCACCAGGGAACCGGTTGCGGTCTGCTTTTCGTTGACGAACGCGATCTCGGCGGTGGCGCGGTAGGGCACTTTGCCCTCGGCGTCGCCGTCCACCCGGGCCAGCAGCCAGCCGCCCTTGGACTGCTCGGTGATGGTGTAACCCATGCGAACAGGCAGGTTTTCGATGGTCTTGCTTTCGCCGTCTTTCAGGGTGAAGGTCGCCTTGCCGTTTTCGAACCGGACGCCGTACCGCTCGTCGTTCACGGTGTTGATGTTCTCATCATCCAGCGTGAGCACGAAGGTGAACTCGGCGTCGCAGTCGTCCACCAGCTGTTCGCCGGTCGTCTGCTTGTGGACGATCAGGGTGCCGGTGGGGCCGTGGGCGGCCTTGAGGGACAGGCGGTTGGTATAAGAAGTGACGGGTTCGACGAGAACCATGTGCAGGTCCGCTTCGTCCTCCGCGTGGGCGTTCCAGCGGGTGTTGTCACTGTCGTCGTACCAGCCGTCAATGGGGTGGTAGCAGTCCGGATAACCGTCCAGTGCCCAGTCGCTGCCGGTAGCACCAAAGGTAATGGTGGCGCCGTCACCATTCTCAATGTCATCACCAGCATATCTTGCATGGTTGTTATACAGCTGTACGTCATCCGAAAGGGTCGCAGTGGCATAGTTTCGGAGACCGCCGCCATACCAAGTGGAAGTGGTGTTATAACGAACACGGCCGGAGAGCAGCGTCAGGGTCGCATTTTTGTTATTGACAATGCCGCTGTTCTTGTTGTACTCGACCTGCAGGTCAACACCGTTTTCTACAGTAAACGTTCCGCTGGTGGTGTTAAAAATACCGGCAGAACTATTATTGCAGACAGAAACGTTTGCACCGGTCGCTACAATAAACGTTCCGTGGGAATTACCAATACCGAAAGATTTATTGTTGTCGGCAGAAACATTTGCGCCATTTTCTATGGTGAAAACTCCACCGTCATTGTAAATACCGTAGCCTTCGTTACGGTCGGCAGAAACATCTGCACCGCTCTGAATTGTAAAGTAGTCATCTGCAGGGGTGGAGAAATTTCCGTAGACGGTGTTGTAAATGCCAGCAGACGCATTGTTGTTGGCAGTGACATGTGCGCCGCCCTCAATAAGGAAGAAACCTGTTGCCCACGCTAGATCACCACCGCCTGCATAGTTGTAGATGCCGACATCATTATTGTTTGCGGAGACATTGGCACCGCTTTTAATGGCAGTACGGGCATCAAAACTGTTTGCAAAGCCGAGCTGGCTATTGTCATCGACGATGACGGTTGCACCGCTTTCAATGTTCAGAATCCATTCGTTTAAAAGGCCGGATAAACCAACATTGTTGCGGGCATAGATATACGCACCGGATTCGATGGTCACGTTGCCTTCGTAGGTGGCATCGTCATGCTGTGCGTGCACGACAAAACCGCCGGTGGCACCATAAAGGTCAGCCTTACCGTTGCCCGTGCAGATAACCCGTCCACGAATATGACTTTCACCTTCACGGCTGTTGCCAATGCCGACGCCAGAGCCGCCGCTGTCAGTAGCATACAACGTAGAAGCAGCATCCATATCAAGGACACCAGCATAAACGGCATAGCCATACCACCCGCCGGGGTTATTGGTTGCGGTGAGCGTGGAAGATATCATGGTCAACGTGCCGCCATAGCTTCCTACACCATAACAGCCGAGAGCACCGCCATAACCGTAGAGACCGTTACCAGTAAAATAGACATCGGCATTGTCCAGCGTGAGATTGATGGGGTCGATGGTCATTCCGTACCAGCCACAGCCGGTGACTTTCAGAGAAGACGAAGTGACCCAGATGCCGTGACCGTCTTCACTGTAACTCTCTGCGTAGATACCGCTGGAGTCACCGTCAGAAAAGTCGGAAATCTCGGCATTTGTATTGTCTTCAAAATACAAATCACTGTCGTGCTCCAGGAAAATGCCGCTGCCTAAGATTTGGTCCGGTGTCAATTTGAATTCGACATGGCTCAAATGCAGCTTGCTGGAATGGGTGATCAGGTTGGCCGTATTGCCTGCGCTGTGTTCATGGGTATGCTGAGCCGCATGAATGGTCAACGTGAGATCCTTGAACGTGATATCACTCTGATACGCATACATGCCATACTGCTCCAGCGTCAGCGTGTAGGTATTGCCGCCGGAAATGGTCAAGTTCTTACTATGGAACTCAAGGCCCGTACTCAGCTCGATGTCCTGCAGCAAGTCGATCTGGGCGCCATCCTGTGCCGCAGCGATTGCCTCGGTCAGCGTTGCATAGGTTTTGCCATTGATCGCACACACAGCCTGATCGCTGCCTGTGCCGTCCGCAGAGCCGGGCGTGTCCGCGTAGAGATCGGGGATGGGGTCGTCTGCATACAGGTCTTCCACAAACGGCGTTGTCGCGGCCGCCGCTGTTTTCGCACTGTCTGCATCCGCAGCGTCCTTCACCGGGTCCGTCTCCACCGGGTCCGTCTCCGCCGGGCCGGAAGCAGCATTTGTGCCGGGGTCCACAGCCACCGGGGTCTGTTCCTGTGAAACATCTGAAACATCTGAAACATCAAAGGAATAGAGATCGGTGGAAAGGTCTTCCCAGCAAATAATGTTGCCGTCCGAATCCGTGATGGGGTCGGAACTCAGTGCAAGCGCACTCAGCGGCATGACACAAAGCAGCAATCCGATGGTCAGTATCACTACGAACCATCTTTTTTTCATAATTTATTACCTCCTTCTTTCTAAAATATGGTGCATTTTGTGCACCAATAATATATTACCATCTGAATTCTGGAAAAACAAGGGTTTCGAAGGATTTTGCACCACAAAAAAGCTGGCTTTTTGCGCCGATTGGGAACGGTACCGGAGTTTCTCCGGCATGTGCTGCCGAAACGGTCCTGAAAACGTGCACCCACGCCGAAAAATACCGGAAACGTGCACGAATCGCAACAAATGAAAAGCTCCCGGAAAATACCGGGAGCAAAGCGAAAATGACAGGGGAAATGTCCGGCGGGGTGCTCAGCCGCCCAGAATGGCGTGCAGGTCGTCTTCCGGCGTGGTGACGGCTTTCAGGTCATATTTTTGCTGCAGCACCTGCACCACCCCCGGCGAGAGGAAGGCGGGCAGGGTGGGCCCCAGCCGGATGTTTTTGATGCCCAGCGCCAGCAGCGCGATCAGGATGCACACGGCCTTCTGCTCAAACCAGCACAGCACCAGCGAGAGCGGCAGGTCGTTCACCCCGCAGCCAAAGGCGTCTGCCAACGCCAGTGCGATGCGGATGGCACTGTAGGCGTCGTTGCACTGGCCCACATCCAGAATGCGGGGCAGCCCGGTGCCGGGCACGTTGCCCAAAGGCAGATCGTTCAGCCGGAACTTGCCGCACGCCAGCGTCAGGATCACCGTGTCCTGTGGGGTGAGCTTGGCGAACTCGGTGTAGTACCGGCGGGAAGGCCGTGTGCCGTCGCAGCCGCCCACCAGGAAAAAGTGCCGGATCTTGCCGTCCTTTACCGCCTGCACGATCTCGCCCGCATGGCGCAGCACGGCATCGTGCGCAAAGCCGGTGACGACGGCCTTGCCGCCGTTCATGCCGGGCACGAGGGTGTCCTCTTTGTAGCCGCCCAGCTCCAGCGCCCGGCGGATGACGGGGGAGAAATCCCGCCCTTCGTCGATGTGCACGATGCCGGGGTAGGACACCACCGAGGTGGTGAACACCCGGTCGGCGTAACTCTCCCGCAGGGGCATGATGCAGTTGGTGGTGAACAGGATGGGCGCGGGGATATCCTCAAACTCGGTCTGCTGGTTCTGCCATGCGGTGCCGAAGTTGCCCTTCAGGTGGGGGTATTTCTGCTTCAGCTCCGGGTAGCCGTGGGCGGGCAGCATCTCCGAGTGGGTGTAGATGTGGATGCCCTTGCCCTTCGTCTGCTCGAGCAATTGCTGCATGTCGAACAGGTCATGGCCGGAAACCACGATGAACGGCCCTTTTTCAATGGTCAGCGGCACTTCCACCGGCACCGGGTCGCCAAAGGCCCCGGTGTTGGCGGCGTCCAGCAGCTCCATGCAGCGGTAGCTGGCTTCGCCGGTCTTCTGCACCAGCGCCCACAGCTCGTCCATGGAAAGGCCCTCGGCGCTCAGAGTTTCCAGCGCGGTGCAGAAAAAGCGGTCCAGCTCCGGGCTGATGCGGCCCAGCACCCGGGCGTGGTAGTTGTAGGCCGCCATGCCCCGCAGGCTGAACAGCACGAAGCTTTTCAGGCTGCGCACGTCCGGGTCCGGCTCGTGCCACAGCCGCTGCATGTCGTAGTCCGGCGCGACGGCCGGGCAGGCGGCGTGGACCTTCTCGGTGAGGGCGTCCACGGTGGCGGCGTCAAAGTTGACATTGGTGATGGTGGTGAACAGCCCCTGCATCAGCAAAAGGGCCTGCTCCGGGGCCGGGGTGCGGCCCGCGTCCACCAGCTGCCCGGCATAGGTGATCAGCGCGCCGGTGAGCCGGTCCTGCGCGGCGGCTGTCTCGGCCGATTTGCCGCACACACCCGCTGCCCCGGTGCAGGCCGTGCAGCCCGCCGCCTGCTCACATTGAAAACAGAACATCCGTTCGTCCATAGAAAAACTCCCTTTCCTGCGTGAGATACCGGGAGTATGGCCGAAAAGCGCCGCCGTTATGCACACACAAAAAACAAGCGTGCACACGGGGCACTGCCCATGCGCACGCTCGTTTGGAAGGGAGCCTGGTTTTGGCTTACTGGATGCCGGTCACCTTGTAGTCCTGGTCCTCGACGGCCTTCTTCAGCACGTCGTCGGCCACTTCGGCGTTCAGGGTGACGATGGCGGTGCCGGCCTCGTGGCTCACCACGGCCTCGTCCACCTCGGGCAGGGCTTCCAGAGCCTTCTTCACGCGGGCTTCGCAGTGGCCGCACATCATGCCTTCCACTTTCAGGGTCTTCTTCATGGTATGATCCTCCGTTTTGACTTCGGGCGCTTCGGCGTCCGATTTTTTGTTATTTTCAGCCGCAGACTGCACCGGGGCAGCAGCGGGAGAAGCGGTTTTGTGGTCGTGCCTGGTGCTGTGCAAATCGAACAGGTTCAGCCGCAGGGCGTTGCTCACGACGCAGAAGCTGGACAGGCTCATGGCAGCAGCACCGAACATGGGGTTCAGCGTCAGGCCGAAGGGGATGAACAGACCAGCCGCCAGCGGGATGCCGATGATATTGTAGATGAACGCCCAGAACAGGTTCTCGTGGATGTTCCGCAGGGTGGCGCGGCTGAGGCGGATGGCCGCAGGCACGTCCGAGAGCTTCGAGTTCATCAGCACGACGTCGGCGGCGTCAATGGCCACGTCGGTGCCTGCGCCGATGGCAATGCCGGTGTCGGCACGGGTGAGGGCGGGAGCGTCGTTGATGCCGTCACCCACCATGGCCACCTTGCCGCTGGCCTGCAGCTGGCGGATGACGGCCTCCTTGCCGTCGGGCAGGACGCCCGCGATGACCTCGTCCACGCCCGCCTGCCTGCCGATGGCGTCGGCGGTGCGCTGGTTGTCACCGGTGAGCATCACGACCCGGATGCCCATGTTCTGCAGCTGACGGATGGCTTCGGGGCTGTCCTCCTTGATGGTGTCGGCCACGGCGATAACGCCCAGCAGACGGCCTGCGCCGCCGAAGAAGAGGGGAGTCTTGCCCTCAGAGGCCAGCTTTTCAGCCTGCTGTGCCAGTGCGGCGGGCAAGGTGAGCTTGGTCTGGATGAAGGCGGCATTGCCGGCATAGATGTCCATGCCGTCCAGCTTGGCCGCCAGACCATTGCCCGGCAGGGCCGCGAAGTCAGTGACTTCCGGGGGAGTGATGGCCTTTGCCTCGGCGTCGGCCAGAACAGCCTTTGCCAGAGGATGCTCGCTGCGGCTTTCCAGCGCTGCGGCCAGCGTCAGAAGCTCCGTCTCGGAGACACCCTCAGCGGGCAGCAGGTCGGTGACGCGGGGTGCGCCCTCGGTGATGGTGCCGGTCTTGTCCAGCGCCACGATCTGGGTGCGGCCTGCGGCTTCCAGCGAGGCGGCAGTCTTGAAGAGGATGCCGTTTTTTGCGCCGAGACCATTGCCGACCATAATAGCCACAGGTGTTGCAAGGCCCAGTGCGCAGGGGCAGCTGATGACCAGAACGGAGATGCCGCGTGCCAGCGCATAGCCCAGCTCATGGCCCAGCAGCAGCCAGACGATGGTGGTGACAACGGCGATGGAGATGACCGCCGGGACGAAGAAGCCCGACACGGTGTCAGCGATTTTTGCGATAGGAGCTTTGGTGGCGGCGGCATCGCTGACCATCTTGATGATCTGAGCCAGCGTGGTATCCTCGCCCACGCGGGTAGCCTCACAGCGGAGGAAGCCCGATTGATTGGTGGTGGCGGCGCTGACTTTGTCGCCGACGGCCTTGTCCACCGGGATGCTCTCGCCGGTCAGAGCGCTCTCGTTGACTGCGCTGGTGCCTTCCAGCACCACGCCGTCCACCGGGATATTCTCGCCGGGGCGGACCACAAAGACGTCGCCCTTCTGCACGTCGGCGATGGCCACGGTCACTTCCGCTCCGTCCCGCACCAGCGTGGCGGTCTTGGGGGCCAGCTTCATCAGGCTCTTGAGGGCGTCGGTGGTCTTGCCCTTGGAGCGGGCTTCCAGCATCTTGCCCACCGTGATGAGAGTCAGGATCATGGCGGCAGACTCGAAGTAGAACTCCATCATATAGTGCATGACGAGCTCGTCGTTGCCATCCACCTGGGCACGGGTCATGGCGAAGAGGGCGTAAGTGCTCCACACGAAGCTTGCCATGGAGCCGAGGGCCACCAGCGTATCCATGTTGGGTGCGCCGTGGATGAGGCCCTTGAAGCCGTTGATGAAGAACTTCTGGTTGATGACCATGACGATGCCCGCCAGCAGCAGCTGGACAAGGCCCATGGCGACGTGGTTGCCGTCGAACCAGTGGGGCAGGGGCCAGCCCCACATCATGTGGCCCATGGAGAAGTACATCAGCACCAGCAGGAAGCCCAGCGAGGCGATGAGACGGCGCTTGAGCTTCGGTGTCTCGTGGTCAGCCAGTGCATCGAGGTCGGCGCTGGCGTCCGAAGCCTTACTGGAAGAGGCATTCTTCGGGCTTGCGCCGTAGCCTGCCTCCTGCACAGCCGAGAGGATGGCGGCGGGGGAGGCTGTGCCTTCCACGCCCATGGAGTTTGTCAGAAGGCTCACCGAGCAGCTCGTGACGCCCGGCACCTTCTTCACGGCCTTTTCCACCCGGGCAGAGCAGGCCGCGCAGCTCATGCCCGTGACATTGTATTGTTCCATTGCAGATTCCTTTCCCTCTTATAGGATGCCCGGAACGGGATCATTTCATGAGCCGGGGCAGCAGCTGCAGCAGTTCGTCCAGCTTCTGCGTCTCGCCGGCTCTCAAATCGTCGGCCACGCAGGTGCGGATATGCTGGCCCAGCAGCTCTTTGGAAAAGCCGTTCAGTGCAGCGTTCACCGCAGCCACCTGCACCAGAATATCGGCGCAGTAGACGTCCTTGTCCAGCATCGCGCGGATGCCGCGCACCTGGCCCTCAATGCGGCTCAGCCGGTTGGCAAGGGCGCGGTACTCCTCAGGGGTACGGTCCTTGTGGCGGCAGCAGGAGGGGGCAGTGTCCTTTTCGGCAGGCTCAGCGGCGCAGCAGGGCTTTTTTTCAGCATCGGTCATAGCAGATAACTCCTTTCCGGGTGTATCAGTGTGAAGAGAAGATGTACCCTGTGGGGGTAAATTTCCCGACACTCTGATTTTACCACTTGGGGGTATCTGTTTCAAGTGGGCAGGATACACCGACTGTGAAAACTTTGTGAAAATAAAAGCCCCGAAATGCAGAAACGGGAGCCTCCCGGTGAAGGAAAGCTCCCGTTTCTGTTTAGGATAGGAAAGAGAATGTCATAAATAGGGGAGAGGGTCACAGATTGGTGTAACCCATCAGATAGCGGTCCACCTCGGCGGCGCAGTCGCGGCCCTCCCGCAGGCCCCAGACCACGAGGCTCTGGCCCCGGCGCATATCGCCGCAGACAAAGACCTTGTCTACATTGGTGCGGAAGCCGTGGTCGGCCACATTGCCCCGAGCGTTCCGCTCCACGCCGAACGCCTCGGCCACATAGTCCTCGCAGCCCACGAAACCGGCGGCGATAAAAGCCAGCTGGCAGTCGTAGGTGAACTCTTCGCCGGTGGGTACCATGCTGGTACGGCCGGTGTCAGGGTCACGCTGGGGCTTGAGATAGGAGATGACCGCGCCGGTCAGGTTGCCGGCGTCGTCCTTCAAAAACTCTTTGACGGTGGTCTGGTAGACGCGGGGGTCTTTGCCGAACTTGGCGAGGCACTCGGTCTGGCCGTAGTCCACCTTCAGCACCTTGGGCCACTCGGGCCAGGGGTTATTCGCGGCCCGCTCTTTCGGGGGCTGGGGCATCATTTCCAGTGCCACGAGGTCGGTGCAGCCCTGCCGCAGGGCGGTACCCTGACAGTCGTTGCCGGTGTCGCCGCCGCCGATGACGAGGACATTCCTGCCTGCCGCGTTGATGGCCCTGCCGTCGGCAAACTTGCTGTCCAGCAGACTCCTGGTCACGCTGGTGAGGTAGTCCACTGCGAGGTACACGCCCTTCGCGTCGCGGCCGGGGACGTTCAAATCGCGGGCTTTCTTGGCACCGCAGCAGAGCACGATGGCGTCATAGCTGTTCAAAATCTCAGCGGCATCCACAGCCCCGCCCACATCCATGTTGGTGCGGAACTCAACGCCCTCAGCCTGCATGATCTTGATGCGGCGCTCGATGACGGATTTGTCCAGCTTCATGTTGGGGATGCCGTACATCAGCAGGCCGCCCACGCGGTCGGCGCGCTCAAAGACGGTGACGGCGTGGCCCCGGATGTTGAGGTATTCGGCCACCGACAGGCCCGAAGGGCCGCTGCCGATGACGGCCACGCTCTTGCCGGTGCGGGCCGGAGGCGGGGCGGCATGGAGCCAGCCCTTGGCGTAGCCCGTCTCCACGATGGCGTGTTCGTTCTCCCGGACAGTGACGCTGCTGCCGGTGACGTCGCCGCAGGTGCAGGCAGCCTCACACAGGGCAGGGCAGACCCGGCTCGTGAACTCCGGGAAACGGTTGGTGGTGCGCAGGCGGCGGAGTGCCAGCTCCCACTTGCCCTGATAGACCAAATCATTCCACTCGGGGATGAGGTTGTTCAGCGGGCAACCGGAGGCCATGCCGCCGATCATCATGCCCGCCTGACAGAAGGGGACGCCGCAGTCCATGCAGCGGGCTGCCTGGGTCTGCTGCTCTTCCCGGGAGAGCCATATGTGAAATTCGTTAAAGTTTTCAATGCGCTCCAGCGGCGGAACATCCGTGCTGGTCTTGCGCGTGTAATCCATAAAACCAGTGAGTTTTGCCATGATGTTCCCCTCCTTACTTGTTCTTCTGCACGGCGTAGAATGCTTCGATCTGCGCCTGCTCGCCGTCGAGTCCGCGCTCTTCCATGGAGGCGATGACCCGCAGCATATGGTCGTAATCGTAGGGGAGGACTTTCTTGAACTTGGGCAGGAACTCGCTGAAATTGTCCAGGATCTCCTTGCCGCGGGGCGAGCCGGTCAGCTCGACGTGCTCACGGATGAGCTCTTTCAGGGTGGCGACGTCGTACTTGTGCTCCACCGGCTCGAGGCTGACGGTCTCCTTGTTCACCCGCTGGTAGAAGTCCCAGTTCTCATCCAGCACATAGGCGATGCCGCCGGTCATGCCGGCTGCAAAGTTCTTGCCGGTCTGGCCCAGAACGACGACGGTGCCGCCGGTCATGTACTCGCAGCCGTGGTCGCCTACGCCCTCGACGACGGCCACAGCGCCCGAGTTGCGGACGCAGAAGCGCTCACCGGCTACACCGGAAACAAAGGCTTTGCCGCTGGTGGCACCGTAGAGTGCCACGTTGCCGATGATGATGTTCTCCTCGGGCTTGAAGGTGATGCCCTCGGGCGGGCGGACGACGAGCTTGCCGCCGGAGAGGCCCTTGCCCATGTAGTCGTTGCAGTCGCCGGTCAGCTCCAGCGTCAGACCCTTGGGAATGAATGCGCCGAAGCTCTGGCCGCCTGCACCGGTGCAGTGGACGGTGTAGACGTCATCGGGCAGGTCGCTGCCGTACTTGCGGGTGATCTCGCTGCCGAAGATGGCACCAAAGGCGCGGTCGGTGTTGGAGACATCCAGCTTCACGCTCTGAGGGGTCTTGCTGCTGAGCTTGAATTTCTTCATCAGCACCTTCATGTCCAGCGTGTCTTCCAGATGGAAGTCGTAGGTGTCTTCCTTCTGGAAGTGGACATTGCTGTTGACGATGGCGGGGTTGTGCAGGATGCAGTCGAGGTCCATCTTGGACATCCGGCTGTCGGCAGGGGTAGACTTGACATGGAGCAGGTCGGTGCGGCCCACCAGCTCGTCGATGGTACGGATGCCCAGCTTTGCCATGTATTCGCGCAGCTCCTGCGCCACGAAGGTCAGGTAGTTGATGATATATTCGGGCTTGCCGTGGAAGTGCTTGCGCAGCTCGGGGTTCTGGGTGCAGATGCCCATGGGGCAGGTGTCGAGGTTGCAGACACGCATCATGACGCAGCCCATGGTCATCAGCAGAGAGGTGCCGAAGCCGAACTCCTCAGCGCCCAGCATACAGCTGATGGCCACATCGCGGCCGGAGAGCAGCTTGGAATCGCTCTCGATGCGCACACGGGTGCGCAGACCGTTGAGGATAAGGGTCTGGTGGGTCTCGGCGATGCCAAGCTCCCAGGGCAGACCGGCATCTTTGATGGAGTTGCGGGGCGCTGCGCCCGTGCCGCCGTCGTAGCCGGAAACAAGGATGACCTGTGCGCCGCCCTTGGCGACACCGGCAGCGATCGTGCCGACGCCGGCCTCACTGACCAGCTTGACGTTGATGTTGGCGTGGCGGTTGGCATTCTTGAGGTCGTAGATAAGCTCTGCAAGGTCTTCGATGGAGTAGATGTCGTGGTGCGGCGGGGGAGAGATGAGGCCGACACCCGTAGTGCTGTGGCGGGTCTTGGCGATCCACGGATACACTTTTGCGCCGGGCAGATTGCCGCCCTCGCCGGGCTTTGCGCCCTGTGCCAGTTTGATTTGGATCTCCTCTGCCGAGACAAGATACTTGCTGGTGACGCCGAAGCGGGCGGAAGCCACCTGCTTTATCTTGGAATTGCTCTCGCTGTGGTAGCGCTCTTCGGGCTCACCGCCCTCGCCGGTGTTGCTCCGGCCGCCGAGGCGGTTCAGCGCGATGGCGATGGTCTCGTGGGCCTCGCTGCTCAGTGCGCCGTAGCTCATGGCAGCGGCCTTGAACCGCTTGACGATGGAGCTCACCGGCTCCACCTCGTCCAGCGGGATGCCGCCGTCGGGGGCATAGTTGAAGTCCAGCAGACTGCGCAGATGGACGCCGTTCTGGCCCATGTTGTCCACGGTGTGGGTGAACTGCTTGAAGGTGTCGTAGTCACCGGTGAAGCAGGCTTTCTGGAACAGGTGGATGGTCTGGGGGTTGAAGAGGTGCTCTTCCTTGCCGCTGCGGAACTTGTGGGCGCCGCCGTCTTCCAGCTGCATGTTGATGTCAAGGCCCAGCGGGTCGAAGGCTGCGTTGTGCAGGGCCTCCACGTCAGCCTGAATGTCCTCGAGGCCGATGCCGCCCACACGGCTCACCGTGCCGGTGAAATACTTGTCGATGACGTCCCTGGAGATGCCGACGGCCTCGAAGATCTGGCTGCTCTGGTAGCTCTGGATGGTGGAAATGCCCATCTTGGAGGCAATCTTCACGATGCCGCCCAGCACAGCCTTGTTGTAGTCGTCTACGGCGGCGTAATAATCTTTGTCCAGCAGACCGTCGTCGATGAGTTGGCCGATGGTCTCATGGGCCAGATAGGGGTTGACGGCACAGGCACCGTAGCCCAGCAGAGCGGCAAAGTGATGCACTTCATGAGGCTCTGCGCTCTCGAGGATGAGAGCCAGTGCGGTGCTCTTCTTGGTGCGGATGAGGTACTGGGACACGGCAGAAACCGCCAGCAGGCTGGGGATGGCCACATGGTACTCGTCAATGTCCCGGTCGGACAGGATGATGATGTTCGCACCCTCTTTATAAGCGCGGTCTACCTCCAGGAAAACGCGGTCGATGGCCTTTTCGAGGCTGGTGTTCTTGTAGTAGTTGATGGAGACAGTGGAGACTTTGAAGCCCGGGACGTTCATGTACTTGATGCGGAGAAGGTCAGTGGACGTGAGGATGGGATTGTTGACCTTGAGCACCTTGCAGTTTTCGGGCTTGTCTTCCAGCAGGTTGCCGTGTGCGCCCACATAGACGCTGGTGGAGGTGACGATCTTCTCGCGGATGGCGTCGATGGGCGGATTCGTGACCTGTGCAAAACGCTGCTTGAAATAATTGAAGAGCGGCGGGTGCTGGCCGCTGAGGACGGCAAGCGGGGTATCGGTACCCATTGCGCCGGAAGGCTCTGCGCCCTGACGTGCCATGGGCAGGATGAGGGTGCTGATGTCCTCATACTTGTAGCCGAACACCTTCTGCAGGCGCAGCAGGTCGTCGCCGGTGTAGCTGGGGGTCTTGATGTTGGGGATCTTGAGGTCCTTCAGCTGGACGAGGTTGCGGTCTATCCACTCGCCGTACGGCTCACGGCTGGCGTAGTATTCCTTCAGCTTCTCGTCGTCCACGACTTCGCCCTTGACGGTGTCCACCAGCAGCATCTTGCCGGGGCGGAGACGGTCTTTGACCAGAATGTTCTCCGGCTCACAGGGCAGCACGCCCACCTCGGAAGAGAGGATCATTCTGCCGTCTTTGGTGATGTAGTAGCGGCTGGGGCGCAGACCGTTGCGGTCCAGCACAGCGCCCACCACGTCGCCATCTGAGAAGAGGATGGCGGCAGGGCCGTCCCAGGGTTCCAGCATGGTGGCGTAATACTGGTAGAAGTCCCGCTTTTTCTGGCTGATGTTCTTGTTGTTCTCCCAGGGTTCCGGGATGGTGATCATGACAGCCAGCGGCAGGTCCATGCCGTTCATCACCATGAACTCGAGGGCGTTGTCCAGCATGGCGGAGTCGGAGCCGGAGGTGTTGATGATGGGCAGGATCTTGTTCATGTCCTCCTTCATGATGGGGGAGGAGATGGTCTCTTCACGGGCCAGCATGGCGTCGGTGTTGCCCTTGATGGTGTTGATCTCGCCGTTGTGGAGGATGAAGCGGTTGGGGTGGGCGCGCATCCAGCTGGGGTTGGTGTTGGTGGAGAAGCGGCTGTGGACCATGCCGATGGCGGATTCATAGTCCTCGTCCTGCAGATCGAGGTAGAACTGGCGCAGGTCGTGGACGAGGAACATGCCCTTGTACACGATGGTGCGGCTGGACAGACTGGGGACATAGGTGCCGTTGCTGGCCTGCTCGAAGACCCGGCGGACGATGTAGAGCTTGCGGTCAAAGTCGATGCCCTTGCTCACCTTGGCGGGCTTTTTGATGAAGCACTGCCAGATGGCGGGCATACAGTCGCGGGCTTTCTGGCCCACGGCGTCGGGGTCTACAGGCACTTCGCGCCATGCCAGAAACTCGAGGCCCTCTTTGCGGGTGACAAGCTCAAAAAGCTTCATGGCCTGGGCGCGCAGGTGTTCGTTCTGGGGAAAGAAGAACATACCTACGCCGTATTCGCGCTCGTTGCCAAGGCGGATGTTCAGCTCGTCGGCTACCTTGGCAAAGAAGCGGTGGCTAATCTGTAGCATGATGCCCACGCCGTCGCCGGTCTTGCCCTCGGCGTCCTTGCCGGCGCGGTGTTCAAGGCGCTCCACGATGGACAGCGCGTCGCTGACGGTCTGGTGGCTCTTACGGCCCTTGATGTCCACGACGGCACCGATGCCGCAGGCGTCGTGCTCGAACTGGGGGTCATAGAGGCCCAGAGGCCCTTTTTGCTCCGTGAAATTTTCCATAGACTTTCCCATCCTTTTTTCGATTTTCCGGAGAATATCCTGGCAATGCTGCGGCACATTCCGCAGAGTCCCTCTTAATGCCGGTAAAAAGAAAAGGCGTCCCAGATGGGTCGGCAAAGACTCATCTGGAACGCCCTTGTTCCGGATAACAAGAATATTATACAAAGGTGCTGAAAAAGATTCAAGTGACAGCTGCACCAAATGTGGGTACACGGCGACGGTTCTTCTTGTGAAAAACAGACACGCAGAGTAGGAAATAGTATGCCTTTTCCGGCTCAGTGCCGGCCCAGACAGGCGGCAAGATCGTCCTCCGGCGTGGTGATGGGCCGGAGGTCATACTTCTCCTGCAAAACAGCGGCCACCCCGGGGGAGAGGAAGGCGGGCAGGGTGGGGCCGAGACGGATGCCCCGGATGCCCAGCGCCAGCAGGGCCATCAGCACACAGACCGCCTTCTGCTCGAACCAGCAGAGGATGATGGAGAGGGGCAGCTCGTTGACCGAGCAGTCAAAAGCTTCGGCCAGACCCAGCGCGATCCGGATGGCACTGTAGGCGTCGTTGCACTGGCCCACGTCGAGGATGCGGGGCAGACCCGCCACCGTACCCAGCGGCAGGTCGTTGAGCCGGAACTTGCCGCAGGCCAGCGTCAGGATGACGGTGTCGGGCGGGGTCAGCTTGGCAAAATCCGTGTAGTACCGGCGGGAGGGGCGGGTGCCGTCGCAGCCGCCGATGAGGAAAAAGTGCCGGATGGCACCCTCGTGGACGGCTTGGACGATCTCCTCCGCATGGCTCAGTACGGCATGGTGGGCAAAGCCGGTGGCGACCACACTGCCGCCGTTCATGCCCGGGATGAGGGTGTCCTCCGGGTAGCCACCCAGCTCAAGCGCCTTGGCGATGACCGGCGAAAAATCTCGGTCCTCCCCGATGTGGGCGACGCCGGGATAGGAGACGACAGAGGTGGTGAATACCCGGTCGGCATAGCTGGGCCGGAGGGGCATGATGCAGTTGGTGGTGAAGAGCACCGGTGCAGGGATGTCCTCAAACTCCCGCTGCTGGTTCTGCCATGCGGTGCCAAAGTTGCCTTTCAGATGAGGAAAGCGCTTTTTCAGCTCCGGGTAGCCGTGGGCAGGCAGCATCTCGGAGTGGGTGTAGACATTGATGCCCTTGCCCTCGGTCTGCTCCAACAGGCACTTGGCGTCGTAGAGGTCGTGGCCGGAGATGACGATGAAAGGCCCTTTCTCGATGGTCAGGGACACCTCCACCGGCTCCGGGTCGCCAAACGCGCCGGTGTTGGCCTTGTCCAGCTCAGCCATGACCCGGTAGGCCATCCGCCCGGTGTCCTCCACCAGCTGGAAGAGCTTGTCCTTGTCCCGCTCCTGTGCGATGGCCCGCAGCGCCGTGCAGAAAAACAGGTCGATTTCGCCATCGGTATAGCCCAGCACCCGCGCGTGGTAGGAGTAAGCTGCCATGCCGCGCAGCCCAAAGAGGACAAAGGAGCACAGGCTCTTCCGGTCGGGGTCCGGCTCCTGCCACAGCTTCTGCATATCGTAGTCGGACACTGGTGCAGGTGCAGGGCTGGCCGAGGCAAAGGCTTCCTGCTTGGCCTTCCAGACCTTATCGGTCAGCTGCGCCACCGTTTGGGGGTCGAAATCAACATTGGTGATGGTGGTGAACAATCCTTCCGTCAGCAGGAGTGCCTGCGGGGGGCGGATGGGTCTGCCGATGTCCAGCAGCAGGGTGGCAAAGCCGATGAGTGCCCCGGTGAGCTTGTCCTGCGCGTCGGCTGTCTCGGCTGATTTGCCGCAGACACCCGCTTTTCCGGTGCAGGCCGTGCAGTTTGCTGCCTGCTCGCATTGATAACAGAACATCATTTCGTCCATGCAAAAACCTCTTTTCGTTTGATGAAAGGAGTATGAGCGGGGCGGCAGACGGTTATGCAGGCAGGCGGGGCAAACCAAAAAAAGCCGCACCCTCGCGGATGCGGCCCTTGTAGATCAGGAAAAGCTTAGTAGGTGATGCCCTGAGCCATCATGGCAGTAGCGACCTTCAGGAAGCCGGCGCAGTTTGCACCGACCATCAGGTTGCCCTCGGAGCCAGCGGCCACAGATGCATCGTAGGAAGCGTGGAAGATGCCCTCCATGATGCCCTTCAGCTTTGCATCGACCTCTTCGAAGCTCCAGCTCAGACGCTCGGAGTTCTGGCTCATCTCCAGACCGGAGGTAGCCACGCCGCCGGCGTTGGAAGCCTTTGCGGGTCCGTACAGAACGCCGTTGGACAGGTAGACCTCGATTGCCTCGGGGGTGCTGGGCATGTTAGCGCCCTCGCACACGACGGTGCAGCCGTTCTTGACCAGAGCCTCAGCGGACTCCTTGTTGATCTCGTTCTGGGTTGCACAGGGCAGGGCGATGTCGCAGGGGACAGTCCAGACCTTGCTGCAGTCTGCCACATAAGTAGCATCCTTGTGGGTCTCAGCATACTCCTTGATGCGGCCGCGGCGGACTTCCTTCAGGTCCTTGACGTAAGCCAGATCAATGCCGTTGGGATCGTAGACGTAGCCGTTGGAGTCGGACATGGTCACGACCTTGGCACCCAGCTGGGTTGCCTTCTCGCAGGCGTAGATGGCTACGTTGCCGGAACCGGAGATGACAACGGTCTTGCCCTCGAAGCTGTCGTTGCGCATGCACTTCAGAGCCTCAGCGGTGAAGTAGCACAGGCCG
>OOCH01001526.1_pt1 | contig 17772 bp, 18 predicted proteins | sample 1671641 | NCBI WGS metagenome assembly OOCH01 (sample SAMN06348177, study PRJEB24527) | human gut metagenome | biome: human gut; feature: ankylosing spondylitis patient; material: feces | host: Homo sapiens | place: China | collected 2015-10
GCCGCGCGGGTGCGGGGGGTAACGATCTTTTCGTCATTGGTCAGGGTGCCGTCCAGATCCAGCGCCAGCACCCGAATTTTCGATCCGTTCATTTCGATTCCTCACTTTGGGGCGCATCCGCCCGCTGTGTCGTATTTTTCGGTAACGTGTTTATTGTACAATGAACGCCCCGCCCAGCGCAACCCTCCGGCGGGCATTTACACAAATTTTTTCGGAAAAAGGCGGTGTTCCATTCCCGGCCGGTTTTCTCATTTTCCGCCAAACCCTCAGAACATCCAGTTTTTTGTCGGTTCGACATAAATTCTTAGCAAGTATTGCCGTTGCGCCGCCGGGGCTTTTGGGCTATACTGTTACACTGACCGTCACAAATAAACGCGCGGCCCGGCGTCTTCCGGGCTTCGTTTGACCGGCCCGCCCTGCCAGAGGCCCATTCTCCGGCAGAGCTGCCCCGAAGGGGGGGCTGTGCGGGCGCGATGAAGGGGGATTTTTTACGAAGTATCTGTTTCAGTTCGCACGCATCCTTGCGTTCTGTTTTCTGGGCGAGTTCTGCCACGCTGTTCTGCCGCTGCCCATCCCGGCCAGCATCTACGGCCTGGTCCTGCTGCTGGCTGCCCTTCTGCTGGGCCTCGTCCAGCTGGACGATGTGAAAGAGGTCGGCCTGTTCCTGACCGGCATCTTCCCGCTGCTGTTCGTGCCCGCGGCGGCGGGCGTCATGGAGCTGGGCAGCCAGCTGATGAATCTTTTACTGCCCGCCGTGCTGGCGATTGTGCCGATCACAGCACTGGTCATGGCGGTCACGGGCATGGTCGCGCAGAAATGCGCGGGCGGAAAGGAGCACAAAAATGGCTGAATTTTTGCAGCAATGCGGCAGTTGGGGCGTGCTGGCCACGCTGGCGGCCTACGCCGCGGGCGTCTGGGTCAACCGCAAGACCGGCAAGGCGCTGTTCAATCCCCTTTTGATGGGCAGTATCTTCGTCATCGTGTTTTTGAGCTGCTTCGGCGTGCCCTACGCCGATTACAAGTCCAGCGCCCAGCCCGTGAACTGGCTTCTGATGCCCGCCACAGTCAGCCTGGCGATCCCGCTGTATGAAAAGTGGGAGCTGCTGGAAAAGAACCTGGCCGCGATTTTTGCGTCGATTGCCGCGGGCGTGCTGACGAGCCTGGGCAGCGTGCTGGCGCTGGCCTGGGTGCTCAAGCTGGAGCGCGCCCACGCCGTGAGCTTTTTGCCGAAATCCGTAACGACGGCCATCGGCATGGATGTGGCCGAGACGCTGGGCGGCACGGCGGCGCTGGCCGGTGCGGTCATCATCCTGACCGGTATCGTCGGCAGCCTGCTGGGCGAGACGGTCTGCAAGATCTGCCGCATCACCGACCCGCTGGCGAAGGGTTTGGCGCTCGGCACATCGGCGCACGCGATCGGCACGAGCAAGGCCCTGCAGATGGGTGAGATCGAGGGCGCCATGAGCGGTCTTGCGATTGCCGTAGCGGGCATCATGACCGCGATTTTGGCACCTGTGGCGGCGAATTTTTTGCCGTAAAAGGACGGCAGCGGTAAGGCTCGGCGTCCCCGACGCCCCGCGGAGGGGTCAAGACCCCTCCCTACAAAGCGACTATTAAAGAGGGGTGCATTGGCAAGGCTGCGGGCCGGGCGTGCCCGGCCCCTACAAAGCAGCTGCTCAAAAGTACCCCGTATTCGTATGCACATCCTGGCTTTCCAGCCCCATAGAGACCCCCAGCGCCTCATCGACGCGGCGCATATCGTCGGGCGGGATGACACCGGCGCGCTCCCGCAGACGGCGCTTATCCAGCGTGCGGATCTGCTCGGTCAAAATGATGCTGTCCTTGGCCAGCCCGCAGCGGTCCGCCCGCACGCTGATGTGCGTCGGCAGGCGGTTCTTGTCCTGGCGGCTTGTGATGGCTGCCGCAATGACCGTGGGGCTGTGCCGGTTGCCGATCTCATTCTGAATGATAAGTACCGGACGTATGCCCCCCTGCTCGGACCCCACGACGGGGCTTAGATCGGCGTAAAAAACCTCTCCGCGGTGCACTTCCATAGAAAAGACCTCCCTTTGCTTGTTACTGAAAGTATAAGCAGAGGGAGGTCTTTTTAATCATCCGCTGTGATTTTTGCGGCGAGCGCGTCGCCTTTTTCGCACAGCGCTTTAAACAGGCGGGTATTTTCCAGAGGGCGCATCACAAGCACCGTGCGCAGGGCGTCCACCGCCGCACAGCCGAGGAACACGGCCAAAATCGCAAGCAGCGTATACCCCACCGACCCGTGGTGCGCCTCTGCCTGCAGCAGGCCGTTCCATAAAAAGCCGCGGAACGCGGGCACCTGATGCAGGATGTAGACGCCCAGCGTTGTGCCGGCCAGGGCATTGACCCACCGCACGCAGCCGAGGTCCAGCCCCTTGAACAGGTAGAACAGCGCCAGCGCGGCCAGCAGGTTGGGCAGTGCGCCCAGCGCCGTGCGATAGTAGGCCATGTACTGGAACGCCTTGCCGTCGGTCAGGCCGCGTGTCTCGAGCACAGCGCGCAGAATCGTGTTGAGAAGCGGCAGCCCCAGCCCGAGCCCGAGCGCCGCCGCGCGGTGCTGCAAAAGGTGCGCCAGCCGGTTGTCCGGCCAGCGGCGCAGGTAGGCGATGAGCAGGTACTCATACAAAAACATCCATGCGGTGTCGCTGACCGCGCCGTTCTCGCCGAACAGCGTCGGGTAGACGATAAGCGGCACAGCAAGCACAGCCAGCAGACCGCGGTGCGCCGGGCGGGACAGCCCGCGCAGCAGGCGGTTGAGCAGCGGCACACAGAGCAAGAGCAGCAGATAGTCCGAGATGAACCACAGCTGCCGCGTGGACGCCGGGAACGCCGCCCAGCGCAGTGCGCCCCACGAGACATCCAGCCCGGCGAGCTTGCACAGCAGCGTCACAGGCACGGTATAGAGCCACAGTGACAGCCACAGCGAGAGCGGGCGGCGGGTCTTATACGGCTGCTCACACAGGAACCAGCCACCGATCAGCACAAAGACGCTGCACGCAATGCGCGACCCGCAGCCGATCAGGCAGAACGCGAAGGACGACGGCAGGGTGGTGTAGTCCGCAATGCCGCTCTGCCCGGTCAGATGGTCGCCGATGATAAGCAGCATGCACAGAATGCGCAGCAGCTCCAGATTGCTGCTGCGTGTCGTTTTGCCGGGCATAGGTCACCTCCGTGATATACTTGCCTCCCTCTGCGAGGGAGGTGGCCCGTAGGGCCGGAGGGAGAGAACCTTGCGGCAGCCCGAAATATTTCGGGTTTCCGCGAAGCTCTCTCCCCCACCGCCTGCGGGCGGAGCCCCCTCGCAGAGGGGGCCAAGAATTACTCTTTCTCCAAAAGCACAAGCGCATTTGCCAGCCCGCGCTCATGGGTCAGGCTGACATGAACGGTCAGGCCCTGCTCCCTGACCCAGGCAGCGGCTGCGCCGGTCAGGGCAAAATAGGGCGCACCGCTCTTTTGGCGCAGTACGGCCAGCTCGGGCATGGCAAAGCCGCCCAGACCGGTGCCGGCGGCCTTCAAGAAGGCTTCCTTGGCCGCAAAATTTGCGGCGGCGGTCTCGGCGCGTCGCTTTTCGCCTAAGGATGCCAGCAGGGCCTGCTCCGACGGCGCAAATACATGGTCGAGAAAGCTCTGCTTCGCCAAACTTTTTTCAAGGCGGCCTGCGTCACACAGGTCGATGCCGATGCCGAAAATCATACGTGCAGGACATAGCCGGCCTTGCGGGGGCCGGGTGTGCGGGTGCCATTGGGCGCGGGATAGCCAAGAATGCAGTAGCCGACGCCGATGTACTTCTCGGGATCAAGGCCCCACTTGGCCAGCAGAGCCTTGCCCTCGGGCGTTTCAAACGTCTCTTTTGCGCGGTTGATCCAGCAGGAGCCCAGACCGATGCCGGACGCGGCCAGCAGCAGATTGCCCATCACAAGGCTGGCGTCCTGCACGCCGTTGGGGTTATTCTTCTCGCCCAGGACCAGCACCGCAGTGGGTGCGCCGTAGAACGGGTCGTTTTGGGTGCCCATGACGGCGGCGTTCAGGCGGGACAGCTCGGCCAGCGTTTCCTTGTCCTGCACAGCGACCATGACGGGGCTCTGCCTGCCCATAGCGGTAGCGGCCCAGGTGCCTGCGGTGGTGACGGCCTCCAGCTCCTCCGCCGTGATCTGCTCCGGCTTATAGGCCCGGCAGCTGCGCCGGGATGCGATAGCGTTGAGGATTTCGTTTTGGATGGACATAGTGGGAACCCCCTTTGTAAATTTCCAGGTGATTTATAATGCAGTATGCAGGGCAGCCAGCCCTCTGGCCGCCGTGGCCGTGTGCGGCGGCGGAAAGCCCCGCGGGCGGATATGGAATCCACCCCTACGGTGTAGAGGGCGGTATCCGCCAATGACTCGTTTGGCCGCACAGTCCGTAGGGGCGCATTCTATATGCGCCCGCAGAGGGGGCAAGACCCCTCCCTGCAAAGCGGCGGAAAAGGGGTGCGGATACCCTTCACTTTACCGCTGCCGCCAGCAGGGCTTCCCGCTCATTGGGCAGTGTGCCCTCCATAACGTCGTTCAGCAGCGTTTGCAGTGTTGCGCCGACGCCCGGCCCGGCGGGGATGCCGATGTCCATCAGATCCGCGCCGTTGACGGCCAGCTGGCGCATGGTGTAGCAGCCGGTCTTGGCCAGCTCGTTCATGCGGCGCTCAAAGGCTGCTACATCGGCGCGGCGGGCGGCAACCTCGGGTGTATTGGCGTGGGCGTCAAGGTCGGCGTATTTCAGCGCACAGAGACGGCGCAGAAAGATCGCCCCGCTGCGGTTCAGCAGCTTTAAAATGCCCACATCGTCGGCGGGCAGCGGTGCGTCGTGCACGGCGATCAGCCCCACCGCGCCGTCCACAAGGTAGGCGGGGGCCTTCAGGCGGCGCAGGATGACCCGCGCCAGCTGCGCACCGCGCTGGTTGTGGCCTTTGAAATGCGCAGCCCCGTCCGGCCCGACGGTGCGGCAGAGCGGCTTGGCAATGTCATGCAAAAACGTGGCCCAGCACAGCACCCGCACGCCGCGGGTGTCCTGCCCGCGCAGGTCCAGTGCGCCCACGGCGGCGGCGGAATGCTGCCAGACGTCGTAGCAATGCCATTTTCCGGGCTGGGTGCAGCCGATGCAGGGTAGGATCTCCGGCACAGCGCCGCTTAAAATCTCGCCGTACTGCGCCAGCGTCTGCCCGGCCCCCGGGGCCAGCAGCAGGCCGTCCAGCTCGGTGTAGAGCCGCTCGGCGCTGACGGTGTGCAGCGTATCCCGCGCGGCCAGCGCTGCGGCGGCAGTGGCGGGGTCGAGCGTAAAGCCGAGCTTCGCCGCGAACCGCAGCGCCCGCAGGATGCGCAGCGCATCCTCGGCAAAGCGGTCGGCGGGCGTGCCGACGCACCGCACGACACGCGCGGCCAGATCGCTGCGCCCGCCGTACAGGTCGATGACTCCCTCGCCGGGGGCGTAGGCCATGGCGTTGATCGTGAAATCCCGCCGTGCCAGGTCGGCGGCCAGGTCGTCCACAAACTGTACGTTATCGGGGTGGCGGTGGTCGCGGTAGCTGCCGTCCAGACGGTAGGTCGTCATCTCATACGGCTTTCCGTGCAGAATGACGGCTACCGTGCCGTGCTTTTCGCCGGTCAGGATCAGGCGCTGGTCGTGGAACAGCGCCTTCATCTCGTCGGGCCGGGCGGAGGTGCAGATGTCCCAGTCGCCGGGCAGACGGCCCAGCAGGCTGTCGCGCACGCAGCCGCCCACCACGTAGGCACTGTGCCCGGCAGCACGCAGCGTCTGCAGCAACCGGTAGGCGTCGTGCGGCAGACGTATCGTATCGCGGCTCATGCGTTCCCCTCCCCTCTCGCGGCGTTTCCGGCGGTTATTCTGCGGCGCGGGTCCACTCCTGCGTCAGGTCAACGATGCAGGCCAGGCTGTCATCCTCGTCCTTCAGGGAGTTGACCTTGGCGGCGGCCTTTTCGGCGTCCTCCATCCAGGTCAGGATGAAGTAGTTCTCTGCGGGCACGGCGTAGTAGACCCACGCGCCGTCGGCACGCAGCATATCGGGCAGATGGTCAAGCTCATCGTCCAGCAGGCCCTGGCCCTCCTCGCCGTAGATCATCTCGGGGCCGACCTGCAGAGAGTCGATCACATTGATGCTGGAATTGATGTAGGTGTCGCGGTCAACGGCCTTGTCGCCGGCCTCCCACGCGCTGGCGAACGCCTTGACAAGCAGCTCGCGGACTTCTAATTTATCGTCACCGGGTTTGTACATGATATATTCCCTCTTTTACATTGATATATGAAAACAGTATAGCACAAATTTTACAAATATGGTATGGTTATTTTATGAAAAAGTATTGACCTTCCAGTGGGTGCAGGGTGTAAGGTGAGAGCGAAAGGAGCGTGATGTTATGAACATCAAGCAGGCAGCGGAGCAATCGGGCGTGTCCGCCCGCAATATCCGCTATTATGAGCAGGCCGGGCTGCTGACCCCTGCCCGCAACCCTGAAAATGAGTATCGCATCTATTCGCAGGCGGATGTGCGCACCCTGAAGTTGATCCGGATGCTGCGCACACTGGATATGCCGGTCGAGGAGATCGGCACTGTGCTGAACGGTACCCTGCCGCTGGCCGAGGCTGCCGAACGCCAGCGGCAGCGGCTGGAGGCCGAGCAGCAAAAGCTGGCGGCAGCCGCAGCCTTCTGCACGGAGCTGGCCGCCGGCGACCGAACGGCGGCAGAGCTGGATGTGGACAGCTGCCTTGAGCGGATGGACTCCCCTGCCCCGGCGGGCGGCTGGTTTACCGGCTGGGTGCAGGACTACCGGAAAATGGCGGCAGCCGAGCATAAGCGGCAGTTTACCTTTACGCCGGACACCGCCATTGCAACCCCGCAGGAGTTTACCGCCGAGCTGTTGGCCTGGGCTGCGGGCAGCGGCGAGGAGATCGTCATCACCCACGAGAGCATGGCGCCGCGGTTTATGCTGGACGGCATCGAGTACAGGGCCGTGCGGTATTCGAGTCATGTGCGCAATATCCCGATCCTGCGGGTGCGGTGCGAGGTGTGCGATCCATCGGCGCTGGCGGTGGAGAGTGACCCGAAGCGGCTGCGGGTGCAGAGATTGCTGCACTACGGCCTGCCGATGCTTGTATGCCTTGCATTGGCGGTGGTCTGGGTCTGCACCCGGAATATGCCGCTTTGGCCCGACAAGGCGGCCATGCTGCTGGTGCTGGGCGCTCTCGGCATCGGATACGGCTTCCGCGGGTGGTATCTCTATTACAACGACCGAGACCAATAAAAAACGGGAGGCAGCGCGGGCTGTCTCCCATTTGCCTTATCCCAGCAGCAGCTTGTGCAGTTCCTCTACCGTCTCGGCCAGAGCGGCGGCCCCGGCGGCGGTCAGCTCCCCGGCTGTGCCGTAGCCGTAGACAGCACCGATGCAGGGCAGGCCGTTCTTTTTGGCACCCAGCACATCATGCTCGCGGTCGCCGACCATGACAAGGCCGGTCTTGTCGGTGATGCCCGCAGTTTCCAGTGCGTAGGCAATGACCTCGGCCTTGTCGGTGCGGGTCTCATCCAGCGTGGCACCGCAGATGAAATCGCAGTACCGCGCTAAATCGAAGTGCTCCATGATGCGCCTGGCGAACGCCTCGGGCTTGCTCGTCGCGAGGATGACGGTTTTCCCGGCGGCCTTCAGATCGGCCAGCAGGGCCGGGACGCCCGGGTAGACCTCGTTCTCAAACAGGCCCTTCGTGGGGAAATACTCCCGAAAGGCGCTGACGGCGCGGTCTGCGTCGGCGGCGTCCAGCCCCATCAGCTCCCGGAAGGAGGCGATAAGCGGCGGGCCGAGAAAGCGGCGCAGCGTTTCCTCGCCGGGGATAGGCAGTCCCAGCTTGCGGCAGGCGTAACGCACCGAGTTTAAAATGCCCGGCGCGGAGTCGGTGAGCGTGCCGTCCAAATCGAACAAAATAACATCGTAATTACGCATAAAACTTCCTTAATTGAACTTGAAGAGCTTCTGGGCGATGCGGTAGCCGCCGATGCTGATCTTGCTGCCCAGCCAGCCGGGCAGGTTGCAGCCCTCCGCCACCGAGAAGCGGCAGCGGCGGTAGAGGTGGCCGTCGTGTGCCTTGAGGTCATCCCACAGCTGGCGGCGCTTGGCCATCGCCTCCTTGCTGCCGTCCAACGTCAGGAAGATGCTGGAGATCGCCATCATCATCGAGAAATAGTTCAGCATGTAGGCACGCAGCTTGGCCTGCTCCGGCGGCAGGGCGTAGACATCGACCACGTTCATCATAATGCGAGTGACGCGCAGCTGCTGGTCAACGCGCTTGATCATGTTGGCCTCGTTGACGCTCTGATCCTCGCGCCCGATGAAGTAGCGGTAGAGGTCAAGGTTCATGTAGTAGATGGTTTTGACCTGCGGCAGCGGCTGGTAGACAAAGATGTTGTCAACATAGAAGGTGTGCTTGGGCAGCTCCATGCCGCAGGCGCGCAGGATCTCGGTGCGGTAGATGACCGAGTGCATCAGGATGTTTTTGCTCGGCGGAAACTTGCTGATTTCCTTCCAGGTGAAAACGCGGCCTTCGGGCAGGATACCCTTGTAGTCCACGACATTCTGGGTGTTGTCGGCCACATGCTCATAGACATAGTTGGCCATCATCAAATCAAGCGGCTGCTCGTCGTTGAGGTGGGCGCGCAGCTCGGCCAGGACCTGCTGCAGGGCATCGGTGTCGAGCCAGTCGTCGGAGTCGACGACCTTGAAGTAGACGCCGGTGGCATTGCGGATGCCCTGGTTGACGCCCTCGCCGTGGCCGCCGTTCTCCTGATGAATGACGCGGACGATGGTGGGGTACTTTTCGGCGTAGGCGTCGGCAATTTTGCCGGTGTCGTCCTTGGAGCCGTCATCCACAAGGATGATCTCGGCGTCCTCCCCCGCGGTGAGCAGGGTCTCGATGCAGTGATCCATATAGGCAGCCGAGTTGTAGCACGGCACGGTAAAGGTGATGAGTTTCATAGGTCGCTCCTTTTGAAAGGCATAATATACTTATTATAGAATACCGTGTTTTGACAAAAAAAACAAGAGGGAGTTTTGAAAGATGCCGCATGGTAGGGGCCGGGCATGCCCGGTCTGGAGGTATAAGGCGGACGGGCGCCGGGCATGCCCGGCCCCTACCTACACTACGATTCACGCCGCTCTTTTATTGCAAAATAAACCCCCACCCCGGTGCGGGGCTTGCGGGCCGCACCGGGGTGGGGGTTGTGGGATTCAGACGGCTTTAAAAAAGATCGCTGCGGTTGAAATTGTGGACGCCTGACGGAATCACGTCATTGTAAACATCCTCCGGCAGTCCGTAGGGACGTTCGGGATCCAAAAACCCGTGCATCCATTCGGCTAAAGTGTGCAGCTTCAACATAGTAACCCCGTCTCCTTTCCTAGTGTAGGGCTAAGTGTTCCGGGGGCTTTCGCTCCCCTCTTTCTGTCTTTATTATATGCGAAAGGCCGGACTTTTGCAAGCTGCATTTTGTACAAACTTACAAAAGTTATTTGTATATTTTAAACTATTTCGGCATGTTGTACATTTTTGGGTTGCATCTGTACGCATTACGCGGACAGCTCCTCCCATGCTTCCTGCATGGTATCGGCCGAGAAAAGGAACTCGCCGTACTCAGAATAGACCTCGATGTGGCCTGCTACGTAACGAAACTGCTGCGTCATGATGTGTACCGCCTTTCCTGTTTGGTTGAGCTTTGTTATGCTTCCATTATACAGGATGGCAAGTACCATAATTTGGACTTTAAGGCTCGGCAGCCCATTTCGCGATACGATAAAGCGGTCTTTCAGTCAAATTTTCGGCCCCGCGCAGCACCAGCAGCACCCAAAAGCAAAGCAAAAACCAGTAAAAGCTGTACAGCGGACAGACCAACCCGGCTACGTTGCCCCACAGGGCGCTGTAGTCCCACACGGCCAGGTGCAAAAGGTAGCGGCAGGCCAGGCCCACGCCCAGCTCTACCCCGCTGGCGGCTGCAGCACCGCATAACGCCGCTGCCCCCAACGGCAGGCTGCGCCGCCGGGCCAATTGCTGCAAAAGGCAAAGGCACGCCCCGCCTGCGGCAAACATTGTCCAATGGGTGGTGCCCCGCCAGGCAAGCTCGATGGCCTGATACCCGGCCCCGCCCAGTGCAAACAATATGATCGGCTCTAACATAAAAACACCCCTCCCGCCATAGTATGTGCGGAAGGGGTGCGTTGTAACCAATTTGTAATGTTTTACTTGGACAGTTTCTTCAGCAGGGCGCTGCGGGTATCCCACAGCTTCTGGCTCAGGTCAACGTAGTAGCGGTGGGGGTTCTCGAAGCGCTTGACCTCGTCCCAGAGGGTGTTGACCTGCGCCTTGCAGAACTTCTTGATGTCGTCCAGGCTCGGGGAACTGTAAACGCGCTTGCCGTTCTCGTAAATCGGGGTGGACAGGCAGCGGGCCGTGCAGTTGACGTAGGTGCATTCCTTCCAGGTCTCTATCGGGTCAAACAGCGTGATGCCGTGCTGGGTTTCGACGACCTCGTCGGCCATCGTGATAAGGTCGGCCATCGCCTTGCCGTCCTGGTCGTAGATACGCCAGACCTTTTTCAGGCAGGGGATCGTCATCTTCTCGGCGGATTCGGACAGCTTCATCTTCGGGGTGTAGCTGCCGTCGTCCTCCCTGACGGCGGCCAGCTTGTAGACGCCGCCGAACACAGGGTCGCTCTTGGCCGTGATCATGTTCTCGCCGATGCCGAAGCTGTCCACGCGGGCACCCTGCAGGATCAGGTCGCGGACGATGTACTCATCCAGAGAGTTGGACGCGCAGATCGTGCAGTCGGGGTAGCCGGCCTCGTCCAGCATCTTGCGGGCTTTCTTGGACAGGTAGGCAATATCGCCGGAGTCGATGCGGATGCCCTTCGGGCGCTTGCCCATCGGCTTCAGAACCTCGTCAAACACCTTGATGGCATCGGGTACGCCGTGGCGCAGCACGTTGTAGGTGTCCACCAGCAGCACGCAGGCGTCGGGGTACATCTCGGCGTATTTCTTGAAGGCGTCGTACTCCGTCGGGAACATCTGCACCCAGCTGTGGGCCATCGTGCCGGAGGCCGGGATGCCGAAGTCACGCGCGGCCATGACGCAGGAGGTGGAGCCGCAGCCGCCGATGTAGGACGCGCGTGCGCCGAAGTAGGCGGCGTCATACCCTTGCGCGCGGCGGGCACCGAACTCCATGACCGGGCGGCCCGCGGCGGAGCGCACGATGCGGTTCGCCTTGGTGGCGATCAGGCACTGGTGGTTGAAGGTGACCAGCAGCAGGGTTTCCAGCAGCTGGCACTCGATGGCCGGGCCCTCGACGGTGACGATGGGCTCCTGCGGGAAGATGGGCATGCCCTCCTCAATGGCCCAGATGTTGCAGTGCAGCTGAAAATTCTTCAGATAGGTGAGGAATTTCTCGTCGAACGCCTTCGTCGAGCGCAGGTATTCGATGTCCTCGTCGGTGAATTCCAGGTGATCCACGGCGTCGATGAACTGCTGCAGACCGGCCATAACGGCGTAGCCGCCGCCGTCCGGCACGCGGCGGAAGAACATATCAAAGACGGCGATCTTATCCACATATCCCTCGTCCAGATAGCCCGCCGACATCGTCAGCTCGTAGAAATCGGTCATGGTGGTCAGATTGCGTTTTACATCCAGCATGGGTAAACCCTCCTGTATATGCGGCTCAGCGTGTCTTGCGTGAGGCGAGCAGGACGCGGCCGGCAATATATATTCCATAGCAGCCAACGACGAAGATCGTCAGCGCAATGACGACTTTGAAATATGTGCTTGAAAAAAAAAGGCTCACGCGCGAAAGCGTGTACAAAACCTGATTGCGCGAGACATCGCTGCCCGCAATTAAATCGGCGGTGCCGATGACCTCGCCTTGGATCGTCAGCGTGACGGTGCCGACGACGTCGCCCTGCCTGATGGGCGCGGCCAGCTCGTCCGGCACATTGAACACCGGCTCGGTCAGCGCAGCGCCGCCCGCGGCGGGCAGCAGCGTCATCATATTGTCAGCCGGATAAAGCATGACGGTGTCCGTCTGGGTCGAGTAGGCGACCCGGACCTCGGTGATGGGCTGGGTCGTGTCCAGCGCCGGGGCGATGGTGTAGGTGTCGAACACCCAGTCCATGATCGTGCCGGTCTCCGCCAGCGCGGGGCGCATGCCCTCGGGGTCGGCGTCGTAGGGCACGTTCAGCAGTACGCTGATGTAGCTCTCGCCGTTCTGGCTGTGCCAGCCCGCAAAGTTCTGCCACTCGCCCAGGCTGCCGGTCTTGCCGCCCCTGGTGTAGTCGCGGTGGTAGCTGCTGTTGGTCACGAGCTTGTCGGTATTCTGGATGATATAGGTGCCGGGCGTCGTGTAGCGGTCATTTGTGCCCATGTCGTAGCTGGGGGTGGCGATGACCGTGGCGAACACATCGTAGGCCGTCAGGGCGCGCAGGATGAGGTAGGCGTCCCGCGCCGTCGTGATGTTGTTGGGGTTCAGCCCGCAGGGATCGACAAACGTTGTGCCCGTGCAGCCCACGGCCTTCGCCTCGTCGTTCATCATGGCGACGAAGTTGTCGATGCTGCCGCCGCCCATGTAGTCGGCCACGATGTAGGCGGCCTCGTTGCCGCTGGGCAGCAGCATGGCGTAGAGCAGGTTGCGCAGGCTCTGGGTCTCGCCCCGGCGGATGTCGGCGGTGGAGGCGTTCGTGCTCTGCTCCCAAATTAAATCGTAGATGTAGCTTGGCGCGGTCAGGCTGATGGAGTCGAGCTGATCCTGGTAATTTTCCAGCAGGAGCAGTGTCGTCATCATCTTGGTCAGGCTGGCGGCGGAGAGCTGGGTCTCGCTGTTTTTCTCGTACACGACGATGTTGGTGTCGAGGTTGACGACATACCCGGCGGGAGCTGTCAGCGCGGGCGCGGTGTCAAAGAGGGAGTCACTCTCCCCTGCCGCGTCCTCTGCCGCGGCGGGCAGCGCCAGCATCAGAACGAGCACGAAGGAAAATAAAATCGCGCAGAATTTTTTCATAGGCAAGATTTCCTTTATAAAGTTACCTATCAGTATAGCAAATTTGAAGGGAAAATAAAAGGGATAGAAAGGAATTTATCGCGGGAGAGCAACGGGATACAATAGCACAGCTGCGGCGGGGTGAGGGCAGGCCGCCCCGCAGGGCAGAGTGCCTTCCCCCTTGGGGGAAGGTGGGCGCGGCCCCGCCCGCGCTCGGATGAGGGGGAACTTGCCGGGAAATCCCGTTTGCGGATTGCCTGTGGGAAACTCTGCCCTCATCAGCCGCCTGCGGGCGGCAGCTTCCCCCGAGGGGGAAGCCAAAGAAGGCTGCTAATTCATCGCCCCTGCCGTCTCAAACAGCCGCTCCACCTCATCGGACAGCGCACGGTGCGCGGGGTCGATCAGATTCGGGTCCTTGGCCAGCAGGGCTTTGGCTTCGTCCTGCGCGACGCGCAGCGTGCGGGTGTCCTGCACTAAATCCGCCACCCGCAGCGTCGGCAGACCGTGCTGCGCCGAGCCAAAGAAATCACCCGGGCCGCGGGTCTCCAGATCATACTTCGCCACGGCGAAGCCGTCCGACGTGCGGCACAGAAATTGCAGCCGCTCGCGCACCGCGTCGTTGCCGTTGTCGGAAATCAGAATGCAGCAGGAATCCGCCGCGCCGCGCCCCACGCGCCCGCGCAGCTGGTGCAGCTGGGCAAGGCCGAAGCGCTCTGCGTTCTCTACCATCATCACCGTGGCATTGGGCACGTTGACGCCAACCTCCACAACGGTGGTGGACACCAGCACCTGGATTTCCCCGCTGGCAAACTGTTCCATGATCTGATTTTTTTCCTTGGGCTTCATCTTGCCGTGGAGCATGCCGATGGTGATATCTGAGGGGAAAATTTCCCGGATCCGCTGGGTGTAGTCCGTTACATTTTCCCCGTCTGCGCCCTCGCTTTCCTCTACCATAGGGCAGATGATGTAGGCCTGGCGGCCCTGGCGGATCTGTTTCTCAATAAAAGAATAGGCCTTGGGGCGGTAGGAGGTTCCCACCACGCAGTTTTTAATAGGAAGACGCATGGCAGGGAGCTCGTCAATGATGGAAATATCCAGGTCACCGTATACAATAATGGCCAGAGTCCTGGGAATAGGGGTGGCGCTCATAACCAGAACGTGAGGCGCATTGCCTCTTGTGGTCAGCGCTTCCCTTTGCTTCACGCCGAAGCGGTGCTGCTCGTCTGTGATGACAAGGCCAAGGTTTTCGTAAACCACTTTCTCCTGGATCAGGGCGTGGGTGCCAATGATCACGTTGGCCTCGCCGGATGCAATCTCTCCGTAGATTCGCCGCTTCTCTTTCAGAGTGGTGGAGCCGGTCAGAAGCACTGGATGGCAGGAGGTGATTCCCTGTTCCTCCATAAGTTTGGTAAAGGCCTCGAAGTGCTGGTTTGCCAGAACCTCTGTGGGCACCATCAGCGCTGCCTGGTAGCCGTTTTCCACGGTCAGGACCATGGCAAGGAAGGACAGGATGGTTTTGCCGCTTCCAACATCTCCCTGAACCAGTCTGGACATAAGAGTGTGGCTGCAAAGATCCCGCTCGATCTCATGCCAGGCGTTTAGCTGGGCCCTGGTCAGCTTGTAGGGCAGGTTTTCCATGATCTGCTCCGTGGTCCACACTGGCTTCATGGGAAAGGCATTGGGGGCTTCTTCCGTCTTGCCCTTCAGAATCTGCACAGCCAGGATAAACAGCAGGAATTCGTCAAATACAAGCCGTTTTCTCGCTACCAGCAGTTCCTGCATATTAGCGGGAAAATGGATGGCAGAAAGGGCATAATTGTCATCTGCCAGGTGATAATATTCCTTGATCTCATCCGGGAGAAATTCTGTCTGCAGGTTCTGCTCTTCCAGAATCTGGTGCATCAGCTTGATGATCAGCTTGTTGGTTAATCCTGCCGTAAGGCCGTAGATGGGCTGCATGCTGTGCAGAACTTCCTCGTAAGCAGCCGGGGTGAAAATTTCCGGATGCTCCATTTCCAGGCGGCCTTTTTTCCGGGAAACTTTGCCGCGGAGAATGAAGCAGCTGCCTTTTTTCAGAGTGTTCTTCAGATAAGGGGCATTGAACCATGCCACGGCAAGGCGGCCGGTGGTATCTGCAACGGTGATGGAGATTACCTGGAGATTGCGGATTTTGTTCACATACACGCCTGTGGTGATGGTGGCGCGGATGGCTGCAACCGTGTTCTCCTTCAGAGAGCCGATTTCTTCCGGTTCCTCATATGCATCGTAATTTCTGGGATAGTAATGGAGCAGGTCGTCTGTTGTGGTGATCCCGATCTTCTGAAATAATTTTTCTGTTTTCTCCCCTACTCCCTTTAATTCACGAAGCTGCTTCGCCACGGTTTTTACCTCCTAATCATAAGTAACTGCCCATACTGACTTGTCTGAATTCACACAAAACAAACCGCAAAATGGGGCGGAAAAATTCCCGCCCCAAAATCAGGCTGCATCCAGCAGTCTTCTTTGTCTTTCTTGTATCGCGAATATGAAGCAACTGCCCTCTGGCATTCCTTTATTCTACAGAAATAATGTAATAGTAAATCGGCTGTCCGCCCATGTTTACCTCTACTTCGCAGTCCGGATATGCTTCCTCCAGCTCTGCGGCAAGGCTCTCGGCATCCTCTTCTGTGGTCTCAGCACCGTAGTAAATGCTGATCACCTCAGAATCCTCGTCTACCATAGCCGCTACCATCTCCTTGGCAACTGCTTCCCGGCCTTTGCCTACTGCAAGGATTCCGTGATCACCGATTCCCATAATATCGCCCTCATGGATGTCTTTCTCATCCAGTCTGGTGTCGCGGACCGCATAAGTAACCTGTCCGGTTTTCACCATGGAGACAGCTTCCATCATGCCCTCTAAGTTCTCCTCTCCGGTCATATCCGGCTGGAAGCTGATAAGAGCTGTGATTCCCTGAGGAATGGTCTTGGTAGGAACAACTACGATCTCCTTGTCCTCGGTCAGGTCTCTTGCCTGATTTGCAGCAAGAACAATATTCTTATTATTCGGGAAGATATAGATGGTCTTTGCATTTACTTTTGCAATGGCATTGAGCATGTCCTCTGTACTTGGGTTCATGGTCTGACCGCCCTCGATCAGGTAATCCACACCCAGTTCCTTAAAGATCTCTGTCATTCCCTTTCCCACAGATACGGAAATAAAGCCAACTTCCTTCGGCGGCTGTGCTGCTTCTTCTTTTTCTTCCTGTTCTGCCTGTTCTTTCGCCATTTTCTCGGCATCCTTTATAAGCTTCTCCTGATGCTCCTCACGCATATTGTCGATCTTCATACGTGAAAGTGCACCAAAGGTAAGGGCTTTCTCAATAGCCTGTCCAGGATGATTGGTATGAACATGAACCTTCACGATCTCGTCATCTGCAACAAGCACAATAGAATCACCAAGAGACATCAGGAATTTCTTAAATTCATGCTCTGTCTCCTCGGACATCGGCTGGTTCAGAAGAATAATAAACTCTGTACAATAACCAAATTTAATATCAGCCTCTGTCTGTGCATCGATCTTAGTCACAGCAGGACCTTTTGCCTTGTCAAACTGTGTATAATCAATCTCTTTGCCAAGGAAACCATCATATGCACCATGGTATACTTCCAGAAGTCCCTGTCCGCCGGAATCCACTACTCCTGCTTCTTTCAGAACCGGCAGCATCTCCGGTGTCTTTGCCAGAGTTTCCTCCGCATGAGCGATCACGCTCTGGAAAAATGTATCCAGATCCTCTGCTGTCTCCGCAAGCTCTACAGCCTTGGCAGCAGCCTCTCTTGCAACAGTAAGGATTGTTCCTTCCTTCGGTTTCATGACTGCCTTATATGCAGTCTCCACACCTTTCTCCATGGCTGCCGCGATGTCAATGGCATCCAGTTCCTTACTGTTCTTAACACTTCTGGTAAAACCACGCAGAAGCTGAGAAAGAATAACACCTGAGTTACCTCTTGCACCGCGCAGGGAACCGGAAGAAATCGCCTTGGCCAGTGACTCCATGTCAGGCTCTCCCAGAGAACCTACTTCTGCTGCTGCTGCCATGATCGTCATTGTCATATTGGTTCCTGTATCTCCATCCGGTACCGGAAATACGTTCAGTTCGTTGATCCATTCTTTTTTAGCTTCCAGATTCTTGGCTCCTGCAAGAAACATCCTGGAAAGTATTCTGGCATCTATGGTTTTGTTATTCACCACAAGTTCCTCCTCTATCCTAATCAATTGCGCGTACGCCTTCTACATAAATATCGATCTTATCGATCTCCATTCCTGTAAAGGCTTCGACTTTATATTTGACATTGCTGACAAGGTTGTCTGCAATTGTACTTATATTCACGCCATATGCCACAATAACATGGAAATTCAGGCGGATTTTATTGTCCTCAGTAATTCTGACACTGATACCATGTTTCAGGCTGTTCTTACCAAGAAGCTTAACCAGTCCGTCTTTCATGCTGACTGCAGCCATACCTACGATACCAAAACACTCTACTGCAACGCTTCCTGCGTAGGTTGCGATTACATCTGTGTCAATTATGATCTGACCTAATCCGGAATCTATACGTCCATTCATATGGTTACCTCCAATGCTCATTATTGTATGTAAGTGTATTATAACCTCTTTTCACAGAAAAAGAAATATAATTTTTGAGTTTTTTCCTTTT
>OOCH01001531.1_pt1 | contig 17755 bp, 10 predicted proteins | sample 1671641 | NCBI WGS metagenome assembly OOCH01 (sample SAMN06348177, study PRJEB24527) | human gut metagenome | biome: human gut; feature: ankylosing spondylitis patient; material: feces | host: Homo sapiens | place: China | collected 2015-10
CCGGCAAGGGCTGGCGGTATGGCGCCAGCGCGGATATCCTGGCCGCAGCGGTGGAAGCCGCCAGCGGGATGAACTACCGCGATTTTTTGAAGCAGAACCTGCTGGACCCGCTGGAGATGGTGGATACGGATTTTTATGTGCCGGAAGCCAAGCGTGGCCGGTTTGCCCAAGCGTATGATTTCAATTCCGGCGCAGCGGTGCCCAATGTGGTGAACCGCCTTGGCATCCAGATGAACATGAAAAGCCTGCCGGAGTTCCTTTCCGGAGGGGCAGGCATGGTTTCGACCATTGACGATTATGCCCACTTTGCAACCATGCTGATGAACGGCGGCGAATGGAACGGCTGCCGCCTGCTGAAACCGGAAACGGTGCAGGCGATGGCGGAGCCGCTGCTGAACGCAGAGCAACGCAAGATTTTTGTGGGGCAGGACACCATGCGCCTTGGTATGAGCTATGGCCATTTGATGAGTGTCTGCGTTGCCCCGGAGGAAAGCCCGGTGCCGCTGCACCTGGGGGAATACGGCTGGGATGGCTGGCTGGGAACCCTGTTCACCAACGACCCTGCAACCCGCAGCAGCCTGCTGATGATGCTGCAGCGCAACGGTCCCTGGGACAGACTGGTCAACCTGCGCGTTGGCGTAAAGAAAATTTTGTGGGAATGAGGGGGATGATGGCATGGAGCCATACCGCCCGAACTGTTATAAAATACCGGAACTGAACGGCCTGCGGGTGCTGCTGGTGTTTATCGTCAGCTGGTACCACTTTTGGCAGCAATCCTGGCTGACGCCGAGCATTGGCAGTTACTCTCTGGATTATCTGCTGCGCGCCGGGTATATGCCAGTGGACGGAACGATTTTGCTTTCTGGCTTTTTGCTGTTCCTGCCCTATGCCCGTGCCATGCTGCTGGGAGAGGCGGTACCGAACACAAAACAGTTTTACCAGCGCCGCATCATGCGCATTGTGCCCAGCTATTATTTTGTCACGCTGGCGCTGCTGTTTGCCGTGGCGCTGCCCTGGCACCTGTACTACAACAGCTCCGATATGGTGCGGGATGTTGTGATGCACCTGACCTTTACCCAGACGTTTAACCCGGCCACCTATATTGCAACCCCCATCGGGGTGGCTTCCTGGACCATTGCAATCGAGATGCAGGCGTATTTGATCTTCCCGCTGCTGGCGCGGTGGGCGATGAAAAATCCCCTTGGCACCCTGATGACAATGGCAGCGGGGACGTTCGCCTTCCGCGGGTGGTGCGTCTGGCGGCTGGATGAATACAATATGGTGGTCAACCAGCTGGCAAACTTTTTGGACATATACGCGCTGGGCATGGGGGCGGCACTGCTGTATGTCTGGCTGGTCGTGGGCGGTTATTTCGTCACCAAATACCTGGTCGGGATCCTGTAACGGGGTTTTCGGCCGGGCGGCTTCCGGAGGGATCCCGTTTTTGCGCCCGGCTCCATTTTATGCCGATATGGCGCCTATCCGCCTGCATCGTCTGCATTGCCGGGGATGCCGGGAAAGAAATCCTGCCGCTGAACGGCCTATGCCGGTCGGAACCGTTGTCTTGCTGGAAGCGATCCGCTTTTTACGCTAAATTCGGCAGAGTGGGGGCTTCGTGCTCCGAATAGCGGAGGACTGCCTCCCGAACGAAGTCCGCAAAACTGCGGGCTTCTTCGTAGGTGATGGCGCCGGGATAACTCATCAGCACCAGCCGGTGGGGTGTGAAGGGCTTGCGGAACGACGGGTGGATGTATTGGTAGGGGTTGGCGACGAACCCCAGCCGCTCGTAGAAGTGCAGGCGGCGGATCGAAATGTCGTCTACGGGCGGGTCGATCTCGAGGATGACGCGCCCGACCTTCCGGCAGAAGGCCGAGAGTGCGGCGGAGCCCATGTTTTGTCCCCGCAGGGCGGGTGAGACGGCCAGGTGCTCGACATAACGGTACCCGTCGGCACCCCAGTGGAAGAGGATGCCGATGAACTCGTCGCCGCGCCAGATGCCGTCGGCTTCGAAATTCGGGTCGCCGAATGCCCGGTCGTAGCCTTCGGCGTTCCAGCGTTCGTTGTAGGGGAACGACTTTTCGTAAAGCTCCCAGGCCTCGGCCCAGCCTTTGTCCGAGCGGGACTTGAAAGGTATGAATTGCAGTGGTCGTGTCATCGTCCGTATTGTTTTGCGCAAAATTACTACAAATTCTGCGCATTACCAATCCGGTTGTGCCGGGAGGGGCGTTCCGTGACATAATGGTAAAAGGGACACCCCGGAGTGGGTGTCCCTTTTACTGCCTTGCGGCGTGAACTTTTTATTACTCCGTTTTCCCTCCGGTGATTTCCTCGGGGATGCCGTCGCAGCGTTCGTAGACCGAAATGTCCGAGCGGTCGTCCTTGGCTGTCCATATCATCTGTGTCTTCGAAAAGTCGGTCACGATGTAGCGGTGCTGCCAGTCGCCTACGCTGTAATCGTAGTTTCCGTAGATGATGGCGCCCAGCTCCTCGTCGGTTTCGATGGCGAAGCGTCCCGTGAGCTTGCGGGCGCCGAAGCTGTCTAAGTTCTGGTACATGACGTACTTCTGGTCTTTGCGGATGAACTCGATGTATACGTAGCTGCCCTCGGCGAGGGGCGCGCCGTTCCATTGGGCGAGCTGCCACGTGCCGGCGAGGTTGTTGGGCGTGACATCCAGGGGGGCTACATACGACTTGTCGTCATCGCAGGCGCAGAAGGCCGTCGCGATAAGTGCAAGGAGCGTAAATCTAAAAATTGTTTTCATATGACTCGTTTTTGTCTGTTTCTTTCTCTGTTTCTTCGAACCGGATCTGCAGCGTGCGCCCGCTCGGCGGAACATCGGGCCCTTCGAGGATCAGGGGCAGCTGCACAGGCGGCCTGCGCGTTGCCTGCGCGGGGTCGAACCCGATGACCAGGTCGCCTTTGGCGCCCGGGGCGAGGGTTGCGGGCTCGCACCGGAAGGTGATCCCCGGGGGGAGCAGGTGCTCGTCGCAGCGTGGCCGCATGGCTTTGCCGCCCGTGTTCAGGCATTCGATGCGCTCGTTCTGCAACCTTTCCGGGGCGAGGCGCACGGACTGCTGTTTGAGCCGCAGCGCACCCATTGCATAGGGGTAGTCGCCGTCCGTGCGTTCCGAGGCTATGACCGTGCCCGTGAGGTGCAGGATGGCCGTCGGCATCTTGTCCGAGAGCTGCGTATAGACGAAGATCCGCCTGTCGAAGCTCCCCGGGTGTCCCTTCGGGTGGTAGGTGACCGTCACCGTGCCTTCGCTGCCCGCGCGGACGGGCTGCCGGCCGTAGGTGGCCGCGGCGCAGCCGCAGGTGGTCTGCACGCGGGTGATGACGAGCGGTGCCGTCCCTGCGTTATGCCATTTGAACGTGTAGCTCGGCGGCGTGTCGTCCTCGCCGATATGCCCTGCGTCGATCTGCGTGCGTTCGAAGCGCATCGCTTCGGCACCGGCGGCCGTGGCGGGGTGCGCCAGGCTGTCGAGTTTGGCACGGGGGACGATGCGGATCTGCGAGCAGAGCGGTGTGGCGGCGGTTACCGCCCACAACGCCCCGCAGCAGAAGAGCATACGTGCTATCGTCGTTCCGCAGCGCATCGTTCGTTAAAGCCAGCCGTTACCGTTTGCGGATTTACGCACCGTGATGTTGAAATTGTGCGTCTCGCCCTTGCTCGAAGTGATGCTTGCCCTGGTCGTACCGGCCTTCAGCCCCTTGACCGTCAGTTTCGCACCCTCCATCGACGCCGTGGCGACCGCCGTGTCGGCGATGCTGACCGTGTAGGTCAGCGTTTCGCCGCCGAGGAAGTAGTTGGCCGGGATGGCCTTCACCTCCTTGCCCAGCGAGATGTAGAGGTTCGGGAACGAAACCTGCTTGCCGTTGCCGGAGACCGCGTTGAGCAGCCTGGCCGCATTGACCTGGCCCGTGCCCATCTGGTTGCGGTAGTTGGCCAGCGTCAGCTGCATGGGCTGGTTCAGGCCGACGTCGGCGACGTAGCGGTAGTAGTTTTTCAGGCCGGTCATGTAGGAGTCGATCGGCGTGGTGGTTTGGTAGAGTAGTGCCTTGAACTCGTCGGCCGTGAAGTGGCGGCGGAGCTGTGCGGCGTACGAGAGCCCGAGCGCGGCGACGCCCGAAACGTGGGGGCAGGCCATCGAGGTGCCTTCCATGTAACCGTAGCCCGTTTCGCTGATGGCATAGGGCAGCGTCGAAAGGATGCAGCCGATCTCGCCGCGTTTGTGGTTGTCGTCGAAGTACTCGTAATAGTAGTCCTGGTCGCCGCCCGGGGCTGCGATCGTCGTGCCGGGGCCGTAGTTGGTGTAGACGGCGGGCGTATAGTCGGCAGCCGTGGCCGATACCGAGATGCACTCCTCGGCAGCGCCCGGGAACCCGGCCTGCGGGGCGCTCTCGTTGCCGCCTGCGAAGATGGCCAGGCCGCCTTCGATCGGGCCGTTGGGCGATCCGGCGTTATGCAGGAAGTAGTCGAGGGCGTCCTTCTCCAGCGGGGCGTTCGTCGCCCACTCCTCTTCGTCCTTGAAGCCCGGCGTCCCCCATTCGTAGCTGTTGGCGCTGCCCGAGACATAGCCCCAGCTGCACTGCAGGATGACGGCGCCGTTGTCGGCCGCGTATTTGATGGCCCGGACGGTCGCCAGCGAGTTGCTGACCGTGTTGCCCGAGAATATCTGGCAGCTCATGATCTTCACGCCCGGGATGTCGCCGTTGCCGCCGGCGATCGAGCTGATGCCGATGCCGTTGTTGTTCTGCGCGGCGATTACGCCCGCTACGTGCGTGCCGTGCCCCGTGTCGTTGATGTCATCCCATGAGATGACGCCCGTCTCGAATACGAAATTGTAGCCGTAGACGTCGCCTTTGTAGCCGTTGCCGTCGTTGTCCTGCTTCGAGCGGTAAACCTCGCCTTCGTTGACCCACATGCTGTTCTTCAGGTCGGGGTGTTCGACCATGACGCCTTCGTCGAGCACGGCGACGATGATCGACTTGTCGCCCGTCGAGGATTTCCACGCCTCTTCGCACTGCACGTCGGCATCGACGATCGACTTGTCGCCGAACAGGTTGCCTCGGTTGATCAGGTGCCACTGCATCGGCAGCAGCTCGTCGTTGAAGGGATAGCCCGTATCCCCGGCGGCACGGGTCGCACGCTGCATGGCGGCGAGGGCCTCGCGGGTGAGGGGCATCGCCTTCTTGCCGGCGTTGTAGGCACGGCGGATCGTGCGGTTGAGGTTCACGTGCTGGACTTCGCCCAGGGCCGAAAGTTTCTCGGCGACCTCCTCGGCGGAGTAGTCGTCGCCGAAGCGTACGACGTACCACAGGTGCAGCTCCGATTCGCGGGTGCGCTCCTCGTTGCGGCCGTCTACGGGGAAGACGCGCTCGATCTGGTAGCCGCCCACGATGTCGAGTACCTCGTCGACCGAAAGGATGCCCGAGCGGGTGGCGGGGCCGCCGCTGCGGGTCGCTGCGGCCGCCTTGTCGAGTATCTCGCTCACGTAAGGCGAAAATTTGACGAGTATCTCCCCCGACTTGTGCTCGACAGGGGTGTCCGGGCCCGTGCCGGGCGTCGGGAGCTCCTCGTTGGTGCAGGCGGTAAATGCCAGGAATGCAATGGCAAAAATGCCGTATAAATAGTTTTTCATCGTCTTGATTATTTGGTCGTATCCTCGTCTTCCTCTTCTGCGCCGGGGTCTTTCTTGTACCCCTCGTAGAATTCGTAGTAATAGTTCAGGTTGGCGGGTTCGTTGCCGAATCCGGCCGATGCGCCCGTCGCATCCTTGCCTTCCTGCGTGAACACGAGCTGGAAGGGTGACCACCAGTCGAGGGCGGGGTGGTAAAGCAGCCAGTCGGGCAGTTCGCCGGTCAGGCGGTTGAGGTTGATGGCGAAGCGCTTGGTGTGCGGCATCACCTTCGGGGTGCCGATCAGCGCGCGGGGCAGCGTGTCGGCGTCGATGATGTCCTGCTCGGTGTATTTCTCCCAGTCGTCCATCTTGGGCAGCGGCCCCTGCAGGTAGTTGACCGAGAGCTGCAGCGTGTCGAGATCCCATTCGATCATGCGGCGCGGGAATCCTTCTTCATCGACGAGGCCGCCGTAGTTGGTTTCGACGGTGTTGCTCAGGTCGTAGATGTTCCTGCGCGTGTTGGCGCCCATGAGCAACGTCCGCAGTTTCGGGAAGTTGGTCGGGTTGATCTCGTCGGGAATTTTCTGGAAGTTGTTGCTGCTCAGGTCGAGGAACTCGAGGTTCTTGAGCGCCGTGAAGTTCTTGTCCAGCGAAACCAGCCCGTAGGCGGCGATGGTGAGGCGTTTGAGCTGCGTGAGTTTGGTGATGTACTCGCCGGTGGTGAGGTCTTTCAGGAAGGCGTTGACGTTGCTGTAGAAGTTCAGCTCGTCGGCGGCCGTCAGGTACTGCACTTCGAAAGGCAGCTCTTCCTTGGTGTCGAACATGAAGAACCGGGCGTATTTCACGCGGCCGTTCTTCTCGGGCGTGTAACCCGCCATGCCCTCCTCCCAAAGGGTGACGTCGTCCCAGTTGTCCATGCGTTCGCCGTTCTCCCACGAACTGTTGGTTCCGAGCGTGCGTGCGATGGCCAGCAGGGCGATCGAGTCGCCGCTGCGGGTGTTCTCCTCGATGGGTTCGGCGGCGCCCTGCGTGACGAGCAGGTTGTCCTGGCGGGCGAGTTCCACCTCGCGCTTTGGCTTGAACACCACGTCGGCGATACGCTCGTTGGGCTGGGAGTTGATGCTCCAGTTGAAGCGTACGGTCACCTCGCGCGGGCGGATGCCGCGGTCGAGTTCGACCTTATAGCTGTCGTATTTGAGCCAGCTTTCGGCCGAGGTGGGGACTTCGACGGCAAAGTCGACGTTGGTCTTGACCTTCACGTCGAAATAACGGGTGCCGAAGGCCGAGAAGTTGGCCACGGAAACCTCTTTCTCCCCGAGCGTGATGGCGTAGTCGAAACCCTGCTGGTCGATGGTGATCTCCTTCTTGTCCCAGGTGTTCTGCTCCTGGATGCGTACCACGCCGCGGCGGGGCGAGTCGGTCAGCGCCGAGTCGATGAGTATCCTGCACTCGGTGGTGCCGCGGCCGTTGGCCGGCGAAATGGAAATCCACGGCTCATCGGTGGTGGCGACCCAGTCCCCCGATGCCGATACTTTGATCTTGTGGCTTCCCCCTGCGGCTTCGGCTTTGATGGCGTCGCTGTCGAGCCCGAACGCGATGTTCTTGTCGGCGTCGGAGCAACTGCATAATGCGATCGAGCAGAGGATGACCGGTATGTAATTCTTTATTTTCATTGTCGTTTCTCCTTAGGTGTTATTCGAGCATTTTGTCGCAGTTCAGGATGTTCTGGGTCTTGTCGTAGATCAGGTTGTAGACCCCCTGCTGCCAGTAGTAGCAGATGGCCGAGGCATCGAACGTGATGTTGGGGTTGTCGCTGATGTCGAGGTGGTAGATCAGGTAGGAGATCGTGTCCTCGATCTTGCGCAGGTCGTTCGAACCGATGTAGAACCCGCGCAGGCCCGTGTGCTGGTAGAGCCCCGTGGGCCATTCGCGCAGGCAGCGCTTACCCTCGGCATCGCGCTGGCCGCGGATGGCGTAGACGGTCAGCCCGGCGCAGTTGAGCGGCCCGAACGGGAACTTGTCGAACGAGTTGTACGATATATCCAGCCCGTAAAGGTAGGGCAGCTGCTCGGCCGTGAAATCCTTGGACAGGGCCTTCAGTTTGTTGTAGGTCAGGTCGAGCGATATGAGCGCCGTCGAGTTCTTGCCGCTGAAGCTGCCTTCGGGGATTTCGTCGATGCTGCAACCGCGCAGGATGATGTAGGAAACCAGCGAATTGGTCGTGCCGAGGCATTTGGGGAACTTCGTCAGCCCGGGGTTGGCCGCCAGCGAGAAGGTCTCCACCCGCAGGCCCTTGTATTTGCCCTCCTCTTCGCCTTCGAAGCCGTCGATCTCGTTGTAGGAGAAATCCACCGATTTCATGACGTACTTGGACTTGGCAGAGAAGATGTTGGGAACTTTCTTGAGCTTGTTGTAGGTCACCGAGAAGGTCTCCGTGTCGTCCGTACCGCAGAAGATGCCGTCGCTGTTGGCCGGGAGCGACGTGATGTTGTTGTGGTCGAGGTAGAGCTGCATGGGTGCGACCTCTTTGCCCAGCGGGTGGAGCGTTTCGATCTGGTTCTTGGACAGGTCGAGCAGGCTGATCTTCTTCAGGTTGCTGAACGACTCGGGTATCTCCCTGAGGTTGTTGTTGGTCGCATAGAGGATCTGGAGCTTCTCCTTCGACGGGCCGTTGGCGATGGCGTCGAGCCCCTTGTACAGCTCTTCGGCCGACCACTGGGCATTGTTGGAGATGTTGACCGAAACGAGCTCGGGCATCTGCGCGATCTCCACCGGGAAGCGGGTCATCTTCGGGCAGTTGTAGATCTCCAGGTCGGTCAGCGACTTGAGGTTGGCCACTTCGGCGGGTATCTCCTCCAGTTCGCCGTTGGCGATGTTGAGGTACTCGAGCTTTTCGAGTTTGCCGATGGCCGGGTCGATCGACTTGAGCCCGTTGGTGAGCTTGCCGTGAACGACGTCGTAGGGACGGATATTGTTCTGGAGGCCGGTTTTGCGGTCGATGATCTGATCCTCGGTGAAATTCTTGTAGAGCGACGTGGCCGGGATCGAGATGCCGTGTTCGGCCAGGGCCCGGGCGATCGGCTCGGACGTCTGGGTCGGGATATGGATCAGCGAGAGGAACTCCTTGTGACGCTCCATGCGGGTGCGGTTGCGCTCGGAGAGGCTCTTGTCGTGTGCCAGCGAGGGGTCGTATTCGAGCAGGTTGCCGTCGTTGTGCGTGCCCAGATACAACTCGACGAGCTCCGAGAGCTGGCCGATGGCTGCCGGCACGTGCCCGCGGAAGCCGAACTCGCCGATCGAGATCTTCGCCACGCGGCCGTTGGAGTGCACCTCCACGCCCGGCTGGACGCCCCACAGGTCGGGATCCTTGTTGAAATCCCAGTTGACGCCGGTGGGATAGTTTTCACCCCTGTAAGACCAGTGCTCCCCGTCGAGCGCCTTCCAGATTTCGTAAAGCGCGTAGTAGTCGCGGATATACTCGTCGGCCTCGTAGAGCGTGACGCCGACTTTGGCCTCGGTGGTCTTGTTGTCCTCGATGGTGAAATCCAGGTTCTTGGGACGCTTGTTGGTCTCCAGCAGGACTTTGTTCTTGTCGTAGGCCTGGTATTTCTCCAGGCTGTAATCGCCCGCCTTGAGCGAGAGCAGCGTGTCGCATTCGAGCGAGGAGGTCTGGTAGCCGTCCTCGATGTCCTCGGGAGCCCCGTCCTCGCGGTCGTCCCTGAAGTGGATCGAGAACTTCGCGGGGAGTTTTTCGAACGTGGTGAGCTCGTTGGTCGTCTTGTGCCTTACGGTCAGGTCGAGGAACGCGATCTCGTCGAAGGTGTACTGCCGTTCGGCGGCGCGCGTCACCACGGGCGTCTCGGTGAAGTCCGACAAGTCCTTGGAGATCGAGAAACGTACCGTACCGCGCGGCTCCACGTCGACCGTCAGGTCGTGCGACACGAGGCCGCCGGCCACGATGTCGAGCCTCTCTTCGCCCGGCATGCCGTTGTAGATCAGCTCGTCGTCGGCATTGAATAGCGAGAAGGTGATGATCTGGTATTGTCCCGTCAGCAGCCGGAGCTTCTCGCTGCGCAGCCCGAATTCGGCGCTCTGCTTGTCGGGGGCCGAGAGCGTCAGCGACTGGGTGATGGTCGTGCCGTCGTAATAGAGCGAGACCTGCACCTTGCTGGCTTCGGAAAGGTAGTCGAGCTGGGGTTTCTGGGCCCGACTCAGGGCGTCGTAGGACGCCTCCTTGTGTAGCTTGAACTGAACGTATCCGTAATCTTGGTCGCGGTTGTCGATGCCGTCGTCGTCGGAACATCCGCCGAGGAAGGCCATGCCCAGTGCGAGGAGTGCCGTTACGGAAAATTTTAAAAGTTTCATATCTAAAAACCTGGTCTGTATGTTCTCCATAAATTGTAGTCGTATCGAACAGGGCCCCTGCCCCCTTCGGAGAGGGGCCCTGAATCATTGGGGTCAGATGTTGAGCGTGCAGATGATCACCATCACCACGTTCCAGTTGGCACCGTAGAGGAACATGACGCCCTCGGTGGCGGTCTGAGAGTCCATGTTGACGTAGATCTGGGTCGGGCCGTAGGATTCGGCCGTAAGCCAGCTTTCCGCATCGCCTTGGGCCATGAAACTCGAGTAGGTTGGGACGTTCATCACGGCGTTTGTGGTTTCTCCCTCATAGGTCAGGTGGTAGATCGGGGCGCCGTACTCCGCATACTGTTCGTAGTATTCGCCCGAGGTGATCTCTTCGAGGGTCGCGCCGGTGACGTATTCGGGATATGCGAACCCGATGTCCGTGCCGCCGATGTCCGCATTGGGATCGTAGAGGCAGTTGACGGCCGCGATATTGCCCTCGGCGTCGTAGAAGACGATGTAGCCTTCGTCCTCGCGATCCATGTCGATGATGGCCCCGCCTTCGACGCGGCGTACCGAGAGCCAGTTCTGCTCGTCCGACAGCGGCTGGCAGTCGGCGTCGTAGCATTTATAGCCGGTGAAGTCGCGTTCGAATGTCAGCGTGGCTTCGGGGTCGTTCGACCAGGCTTTGGTGTAGGTCAGTTTGTAGGCATCGTCGACCTCGAGCTCGCGGAGCGACCAGTGGGTCGAGGGGAGTTTCTCGAACAAGGTGCCGATCTCCGCCATGCCCTCGGGGTTGGCAGCCTGGATCGGGCCGGGGCTGGCCTGCTGTGTCAGCGTGGCGAAGACATAGGGCTGGTACTCTTCCTTGATGTCGTAGTCGAAGAGTTCGTTGGGGTCGGAGACCGCCATCGAAGCCGGGAGCACGATGATCCTGGCCGTGCGGGCATCGCCCTGGTTGACCTCCGTGCCGACGGTGAAGCCCCGATCCATGATGACCAGCTCCTCGTCCCAGGCGCTTTCCTCGACGATGACCCATTTGGTGTCGGCTTCGTCGCCGCTCAGGCCGGTATTGCCCCAGCGATCCGTGACTTCGGCGATGACATAGATCCTCGCACCCCTGATGCCCTTGACCGAACCGCGTGCGGTGCCGGGCGACCAGTCGCCGTTCATGCTGTTGTAGATCTCGGCTGCGGCGTTGAACTTGAGTTCCTTGTCGAGCGTGACGTCGAAAATGTCGCGGCAGGAGGGAATCGTGATCGGAATCTCGACCTTCGCGTCGAGGTTGCTCTTGTCGATGAACACCAGTTTGTCCTGCGCCCCGTCGAGCGGATAGGCCGACGGGTTGCCCTGGATGCGGATCTCGACTTTCGTGCCGGGTTTCCCGACCGTCACCGACGGGGTGGATACCCACTCCGGCAACTGGTTGATCGCCCAGTCGTAGTTGGCCTCGACCAGGATCGGCATCGAGAAATCGGTGCGCCCCTCGGGCCAGGTCAGGTCGATGCTTTGGGCTTCCCCTTCGTTATAGGAGTAGGTGAGGCCGGTTTCGCTGTCGCCGTATTCGAAGTCGCCGTACTGGTCGATCTTGCATGTGCGCAGGCTGAAGCCGCGTTCGAGCGTTCCGCGTGTGATCGTGGCGATGACCTTGCTCTGGCCGCCCATCTTGAGGGTTACCTCGCAGACACGCGTGTCGTCGAACTCATCGAGCTCGGCCACGCCGATTACGATCCGCGATGCACCCGCACTGCCGCGCAGCGTCCAGACTTTCTGTGTTTCGTCCTGTATCCAGAACCATGCGGCGGTGGCCGTCGGGACGCTCACCTCCCAGTTCTGGTTGGGCTCTATCTCGAGCGTGTAGGTGCCGCCGGCTTCGATGGTCGCTGAAACCGCCTCGGGGAAGTTGGGGCTGGGAAGCTTCGTATCCTCATCCGAATCGGAACACGAAGCGGCCGCCAGACATGCTCCGGCGAGCAGCGACATCACCAAGTGCAAATAATGTCTTTTCATATTTCGTTTCTTTATTTACGTTATGATTTAGAGCGATTCGGGCGTTATGACGCCTCCCGGGAGCATGCCTTCTTCCCGCTGGAGCCGCTCGGCTTCCTCGTCGCTGACCCATTCGATGATGTTATAGAAGTGGCCTACCGTACCGACGTTCACGCCCATGTCCTCGACGTGCACCTTGATCCACAGGGCCACGAAATGCTGGCAGCTGTTGAAATAGGAGTCGTAGAGCGGGCTGTTGGTGACGAGGATCTTGTTGTCGCCGAGGATCTGGCCGAAGACCGAAGCCTCGTCGGCCAGCACCTGGTTCTTGTCCATGGTCACCAGCGGTTCGATGGGGTCGCCCGGGTCGAGGCGGATCGTGACGTCGTAGCCCGAGAAGAGCCAGTCGTGCAGGATGATCATGTTCTCTTCGGTGGGGTGCTTCTCGGTGCGGATGAGGCGCTGGATGCTCTTGTTTTCCACGCCGGGGTAGCTGTTGAGGAACGTCGAGGTCACCACGCACCAGCCCGTGAATTCGTTGATGTCGTAGGGGCAGCTTTTCTGCATGACGACCTTCGTCCGGTCGTGGTAGAGATCCCATTTCAGCTGCTCGGGCATGACCAGTTTGAGGATGAAGCCCAGCGAGTCGGTATCTTCGATGTTGTCGTACAACCCGCGCACCTGTACGTCGGCCTTGCGCGAACCGGCCTTTATGGTGATGGTGTTCGACAGGAGGCGGTAGTGCTTCCCCTCGACGGCATTGCTGCCCTGGTCGATGATCTCCACGCCGAATGTGCGGTCGTAATCGCACGCGACGGTCGAGGAGACCGGTACCGAGAAATAGTCTTGGTCTTGGAGTACGGCGTAGGTCGCCAGGGTGTCGGCGAACAGCACGTACTCCGCATCGGAGTAGGTCTTATATTCCTCCTTGCAACCCGTTGCGAGGGCGGCCAGGAGTCCCGTTGCAAACAAAACCGTGATAATTCGTTTCATTGTCTCTCTTCTATTCGTTGTTGCTATCTGTTGCTTTCGTTCGGGAGTATCTCCGAGCCGGGGGCTTCCAGCTCGTGCTGCGGGATCGGCCATACGAAAAGCGGGTTGTCGGCTTCGATCTTGAGCGAGCTGCCTTCGGCCTGGGAATTGGCCTGCGGCTTACGCTCGAAGCCCTTGTGCCAGCGTTTGAGGTCGTGCAGGCGGAAACCCTCCATGTAGAGTTCGCGCAGGCGCTCGTCGGAGATGGTCTGCAACCAGTTGTCCTTCGTGACGTTGATCGTACCGCCCGATTTGTAGCGCATCTTGCGCAGCGTCGAGAGGTCGTTGCCGGCCTTCGAAAAATCGTTCTTTTGGCAGTAGGCCTCGGCGCGGATCAGGTACTGCTCCGCCAGGCGGAACGGCTTGGGCATCGAGACATGGTAGATCTGGTTGGCGATCAGGTTGCGGTTGCCGTAGTATTTGACCAGCAGCGGCCAGCTCAGCCCGTGGGCATAACCGGTCTCGGTCTGGTAGAAGTAGCCCGAATAGCGCAGGTCGGCATCGTCGTAGAGATCCAGGGCGGCCTGGCCGGGGACATAGTCGGGATAGAAATAGGTGTAGTCCTTGTTGAAGTTGAGGAACACCGTGCCGAGCGCCCCGCCGTAGGAGGTGTCGGTGAAGCCGATGCGCCAGATGACCTCGTATCCCAGGTCGTACGCCCACATGTAGTCGAAATAGGTGTAGTCGGAGGTGTAGTTGGTCTTGGCATCGGAGAGCTGGAAGGTGGCCTTTTTTTCGTCGATCAGGGTGCTCGAATATTCGATCGCCGTGTCCCAGTCCTGCATGTAGAGCGCCACGCGGGCGTGCAGCGCCTCGGCCGAGGCCGAGGTCATGTAGACGTTGCCGTAGGCGTCGTTCTCCTTGTCGAGGCGTTTCTCGGCCTCGGCCAGGTCGTCGAGTACGAACTGGTACGAGTCGTAGAGCGATGCGCGGCGTGCCGCCTCGGGCGTAAAGTATTTCGTGCGCAGCACGACGCCCAGTTCCGATTGGGCCGTGTCCGGCTCATAGGCCTTGCAGAAGGTCTTGAGCAGCTCGGTATAGCAGAGCGCACGCACGGCGTAGACCTCGCCCGTGTACTGTTCGAGCTTCTCGATGTTGGTGTCGCTGATCTCGTTCGCCACCACCTCGTCGATGCGGTCGAGGTAGAAGTTGCAGTTGCCGATCACCTTGTAGAGGGCGGCATAAACCGCTTCGAGCTGCAGGTCGGTCGGGCGTATGTCCCAGCGCCAGAACGAGCCGTAGGTGTTGGTGTTGCCTTCGACGGCATAGACCAGGTCGGCCTGGATGTCGGGCAGCAGGGTGAGGTAGCCGCTGTAAAGCGCGTTGCTCTTGAGCGAGGCGTAGATGCCGGTGAGCGTCTGCTCGGCGTCGGCGAAGGTGCGCATGGCCTCCTTCTCCGGGATGGACGAACCGGGGTACTTGTCCAGGCACGAGGTGGCGCCGACAAGTATCGCGAGGGCCGAAAGATAGAATTTTATATTGCGTAACATGTTCATAGTCCCTGATTAGAATGTTAAGTCGAGTCCGAAGGTGAATTGGCGTGCCATCGGGTACTGTGCCTGGTACATATTGCTCGACCCTTCGGGATCGAGGCCCGTGAATTTGGTGAAGGTGAAGAGGTTCTGGGCCTGGGCGTAGATCTTCACACCGCTGATGAAGCGTGTCTTGCGCAGCCACTCCTGCGGGAAGGAATAACTCAGCATGAGGTTTTTCAGGCGCAGGAACGAAGCGTCCTCCAGCAGGCGGTCGTCGAACTCGGTGTAGACGCCGTGGCGCGGGATGTCGGTGATGTCGCCGGGTTTCTTCCAGCGGTTGAGCAGGCGCTTGGACTGGTTGTAGGAGGCGAATCGGCCGTTCGACTCGTCGAAATAACGGTCGTTGTTGATCATCCAGCGGTCGGCGACCCAGCTGAACTGTGCCGACAGCGAAAGTCCCTTCCAGGCCAGCGTCGTGCCGAAGCCGCCCTGCCAGGGCGCCACGTAGCTCTTGCCGACCATGACCTTGTCCTCGTCGCGGAGCTCGGTGGTCAGCTCGCCCTCCTTGGTGTACCACAGCGCGTCGCCGTTGGCGGGGTTGACGCCTGCGAACCGGTTGAGGTAGAACTCGCCGAAGGAGTGCCCCACGACCAGTTTGGTGTTGGTGCTCGAAAGCTCGTATTCGCTGACCCCGCTGTAGAGCTTGGTCATCTTGTTCCTGTTGTAGGAGACGTTGGCGTTCACGCTCCATACGAAATCCTTGTGCTGGATGACGTCGGCGGCCAGGCTCACCTCGACGCCGCGGTTGGTCATGTCGCCCACGTTGTCCCAGCGGAAGCCGAAGCCGTTGGAGGTGGTGTAGGAAACGGGAACCTCCATGAGCATGGCGCTGTTCTTCTTGTGGTAGAGTTCGACGTCCACGTTCAGGCGGTTCCAGAAGCCCAGGTGCACGGCCAGGTTGGTGATCCACAGCTTCTCCCACTGCAGGTCTTCGTTGCCCGGCTGCGAGGGGGCGATGCCGGCGTCGCCGTAGTAGTTCAGGCCGCCGCTCACGAGCGCCATATGTTCGTAGTTGGGGATCGACGAGTTACCCGAGGTACCCGTGCTGAAGGCGATCTGCGCGTTGGTGAGCCAGCGGCGCGAGTTCTCCATGAATTTCTCGTTGCGCAGGTTCCACATCATGCCCACCGAGCCGAACGCCGCCCAGCGTCCCGAGGTGCCGAAGCGCGAGGAGCCGTCGGTACGGACGGAGAAGTCGACGTAGTAACGGTCGGCGTAGTTGTATTCGCCGCGCGCGAAGAACGACAGGAAGGCGTAGTTGTCGTCGGTGACGTCGCTCCACGACGTGGCACGTGTTCCCGACGAGATGTTGACCAGCTTGTCGTTGTTCTGGCCGCGGGTCGCCAGCGTGAACTCCTCGTAGCTGTAATCGACGCCCTCCTGGCCCAACAGGAAGTTGAACGAGTGCCCGCCGTCGAGCGAGAAGCGGTAGTTGATCGTGTTGGTGACCGAAAGGCTCATGCCGTCGGTCGAGTAGCGCTGTGCCGTGCCCGAGCCCAGGTTGGGCGGGTAGTTGGGGTAGGAGGCGCCGAAGCCCGTCGTGTGCGAATAGTCCACGCCGAACTGCGACCGGATGGTGAGCCCCTCGATGGGGGTGGCCTCGGCGAAGAGCGTCGAGATCACCTTGTATTTCTTATAGGAGATCTTGTTGTTGGCCAGCCATTCGAGCGGGTTCTGGCCCTCGCCCTTCCAGGTGCCGTCCTTGATCGAGGCCAGCGAGCCGTCGGGACGGTGGGGATTCCAGTACGGCATCATGAAACGTGCGGCCGAGATGGGGGTCACGAGCGTATATTGGCCCGATTCGGCGCGTTCGATGGTCTGGTAGTTCATCATCGTGTTGGTGCCGAGCTTGAGCCATTTGGCGGCCTGCTGCTCGACGTTGGCGCGGAGCGAGAAACGCTCGAAGGCCGAACCTACGGCGATGCCCTCCTGGTTGTAGTAGCCGCCCGAGACGTAGTAATTGGTCTTGTCGGTGGCCCCCGAAACCGAGAGCTCGTAGTTCTGGAGCAGGGCGGCATCGTTGAACACCTCGTCGAGCCAGTTGACGTTGGTCTTGCCCAGGACGTTGTAGTTTTTGCCGTCGGTGAACCCGATCTCCTTCTCGTACCGGATGCGTTCGTCGGTGTCCATCAGATCCCAGTTGCCGTAGGCGATCTGCGAGAAACCGAGCTGCATGCGGTAGTTGATCTTCGCCCGCTCGGCCATGCGCCCGCGTTTGGTCGTGATGACGATCACGCCGTTGGCCGCGCGCGCACCATATATAGAGGTGGAGGAGGCGTCCTTGAGCACCGAGATGCTCTCGATGTCGGCCGGGTTGATGGTGTTGAAGTCGGAACTGGCGATGGCGACCCCGTCGAGGATGTAGAGCGGCGAGGTACCCGAGTTGATCGAGTTCATGCCCCGGATCATCATCGTTGCCGACGTGCTCGGCTCACCCGAATTGGAAAGTACCGTCAGGCCGGGAACCTGTCCTTGGATGGCCTGGTCGAACGCCGCCGTAGGGGTGTTCTCGACCTTTTCGGCCTTGACGGTCGATACCGATCCGGCAATGGTGCCCTTCTTGCGGACACCGTAAGCGATGACCACCACGTCGTCGAGCGCCTGTGCCTCGCTCTCGAGGGAGACGTTGTAGGTCAGCGAGGCGCTGCCGCCCGGAACCGTGAAGGTGGCGGGCTTGTAGCCGATGTACTGGAAGGTGAGCGTCGACCCTGCGGCGACGCTGATCGAGTAGCTTCCGTCCGCAAGGGTGCTCACCCCGCTGGTGGCCCCGGAAATCACGTTGACCCCGATGAGGGGTTGCTTGTCATCCGCCGAGGTGACGATGCCTCTGACGGTCACATTTCCCCCCCCCTGCGCTACGGCTATCGCCGGCAGGGCACATAGGAAAAATGCAAGAATGTTGAGTAGAAGTTTCGTTTTTTGCATAAGTAAATGATACTTTCTTACTCGACAAAGAAAAATAATTAAAACGAATTTGCCAAATGTTCAAAATAGATGAAATGTAAGCAGGAGTGTTCGGAAAGGGTCTTTCCGGCCCTCTTTTCCGGATGAAAACAGGTGTTATAAGGCTAAATATAAATAACTTAACATTTTATTTTAACCCGGCGAACTATTGTTGAATGCGGGTTAAAATATTTTTATAAAAACGAAAATAAAATTCAATGTGTTTTGAATATTTTGGGGTGTTCGGGCGAAAAAATACCCTCCGGTACGGTTTGATATGCGGTGGG
>OOCH01001544.1_pt1 | contig 17508 bp, 17 predicted proteins | sample 1671641 | NCBI WGS metagenome assembly OOCH01 (sample SAMN06348177, study PRJEB24527) | human gut metagenome | biome: human gut; feature: ankylosing spondylitis patient; material: feces | host: Homo sapiens | place: China | collected 2015-10
ATTCGTTCTATTCACTCGACGACTTTACTAAGCAGCTTGCCGTCCATAACCGCCGCGCCAACAACTTGCCCATGAGACCCCTCCGCTGGCTCTCGCCTAATGAGTTCGCTGTCCAATATGTTTGACAAACCTACATTTCTGCACCGGCGGCCACAAAAAGAGACCCCGCCCGGGGCTGCCGGAAAAAGGCAGGCAGCGGGCGGGGATATGAGGGAAGGGGAATGGCTTGCAGAATCAGACTCTGCGCCGCGAACGGGGAAGGCCGCTCAGCTGCTCCGTCAGCTCTCGCACCCGGCGCTTGCCGCCGGCAATGTGCCGGTCGATGGCAATCCGCTCCTGGCAGGCCCAGGCCTCATGGGTGGGCACCTGGGCCAGCAGCTTTGCCGCCGCCGCAGCCAGCCAGACGGCGCCGGAACCCTCCCCGGGACGGGTAAGCTCCGGCTCCAGCACAACGTTTTCATATTTCTGGGCACTCTCCCGGATGCAGCGGACGGCTTCCTGCAGCTCCTGGGCCGCACAGACGGCCAGGTCCGCCAGGTCATGGCTTCCAATGTTTTTCAGCAGCTGCCGCAGCTGCTCCAGCAGGCAGAGGGCTTCCTGCATCCGCCGGACGTCCTCACCGGCGGTCTCGGGGTCAATGGACAGAATGGTCAGCTTGCTTGTCATGGATGTTCTCTCCTTCTTCTTGGTGGCGTGATCCTCCCGTGCCGTGGCGATACCACGCTTTTATGCCATTATAACCCAGGATTTCTCCCATTTCATGGAATTTGCATAATTCGCCGCAAAATGCGCAGAACTCGACATTATTTGCCATAAATTTCCAATTCTTGCAATTATATGCGGCATATGCTACAATGTATACCCGTTGAATAAGGGGGATTTGTTTATGAGCACGACGGCTTCCATGATTTATAACATCTGCCTGCTGGCGGTCTGGACGGCGTTTCTGTGGAAAAATCTGACGCCCCGATTCAGCTTCCGGGTGACCATGCTGATCTGCGTGGTGGTGGTCCCGGCGGTGGCGCTGGGGGTCAACTATGGGCTGAACCGGCTGTCGGTGCTGCGGCTGATCTCCGTTCCGCTGCTGTTTCTGATTCTGGGGCTGACGCTGTACCGCAGCCCGATTCCCCTGACGGCCTTTGTGGCCCTGCTGCCGGAGGCAACGCTCCTGATAATGGAGATGATGCTGTCGGTGGTTTTCCCGATGCTGTTTGGCCTGAACGGAGAGGTCGACTATTGGCACACCGCGGCGGCGGAGCCTCTGGCCCTGCTGACAGTGTCGCTGTATGCCGGAACTCTGGCCCTGGCCACCCGGGCCCTTTCCCGAAACGGCCGGCCGCTGAGCCTGACCCAGTGGCTGATTTTTGCGGTTTTTCCTCTGCAGCAGAGTGCCTGCCTGATCACCATGTTCCGGCTGTATGCCCAGTTTCCGGAGGCCGTCAACTGGCCGAGAATGTCCGTTCTGAGCCTGCTGTTTGCCGTGTCCGACGTGGCGCTGTTCTGCCTGATCGGGCAGACCGCCCGAAAGGCGGAGCTGGAAACCGCCAACCGCCTGCTGAATGACCAGCTGGATAACCAGCTGAAGCACTATTCCGCCCTGGTGGATCAGTACGAGGACAACCGCCGCGTCCGCCACGACATCGCCCACCATATGCACACCATTCAGCTGCTGCTGGAGAGCGGCCGCCGCCAGGAGGCCACAGCCTATGCCGGGGAGCTGATGCGCCAGCAGGAGCACAGCTCCCAGCTGGGCCAGTGCGAAAATCCGCTGGTGGACGCCTTCCTGTTCAGCCGCATCCGGGAGGCCCGGCAGGCCGGGATCCCGGTGGAGGCATCGGTGGTGCTGCCCCGGAGGCTGCCCATTGCCAACGTGGACCTGGTGATCCTGTTCGGCAACCTGATGGACAACGCCGTGGAGGCCTGCGGCCAGGTGGCCTCGCCGTTCATCCGGCTGGAGGCCGGGCTGCGGAAGGACTATCTGGTGGTGACGGAGAGCAACCCCGCCCCAGCGAATGACACCCGGAAGAAGCGCCGCATTCCCCAGCTGGAGCGGGGTATCGGCCTGCACATTCTGACAGACCTGGCCGGGCGGTATCACGGCTCCTGCACCCAGGAGGTCCGGGACGGACAGTTCACCGTGTCCATTGCCCTGCAGCTGCCGGAAAATCAAGGAGAAACGGAGGAAGCCTGATGTTCCGTCTTGCCATCTGCGACGACGACACCCTGCATATGCAGAATACCCTGCGCTGCGCCCGGGAGACGCCGGAGGCCGCCGACTGCGACATCCGCACGTTTTCCGCCCCGGGGGAGCTGATGGACGCCGTTACCGGCGGGGGCTACCGGCCCCACATCGCCCTGCTGGATATCTGTATGCCCGACAGCAGCGGCATCGAGCTGGCCCAGCGCCTGCACAAGAAGCTGCCCCGCTGCCAGGTGATTTTCGTCAGCAGCTTTCTGGACTATGCCACGTCGGTGTATGACGTGGAGCACGTGTATTTTATCCTGAAATCCCAGATGGCCCAGCGGCTGGGTCCCGCCCTGCGGCGGGCCATGGACGCCCTGGGCGCCGTCCGCGCCGACCTGCTGCTGGAGCGGGACGGCGCATCGTACCGGGTGCCGGTGTCGGAGGTGCTGTATGCCGAGCGGGTGCTGCGGAAAACCCGAGTGGTCACCACCCGGGGAGACTTCATGACCCAGCGGACCCCCCGCCCAGCTGCTGGAGGAGAGCCGGAGTTTCATCCGCTGCCACCAGAGCTATTGGGTGAACCTGTCCCGGATCCGGTGCATCAGGGACGGAGCCTTTGTCATGGAAAGCGGCGGCTGCGTCCCCATCAGCCGCACCTATCAGCATCCCGCCCGGGAGGCGTTTTTCCGCTCCCTGGTGGACGGTGAGAAATAAGCATAAAAAATCAGGGCCCTGAAAAGGTCCTGATTTTTTATGCTTATGTTCCGGGTTCTGCCGGGTCCGGGGCGGGATCGGGTTCGGGTTCGGGTTCTGCCGGGTCCGGGTCCGGGGTGGGTTCAGGCTCCGGCGTAGGCGTGGGATCGGGCTTGGGCTCCGGCTGGGGCTTCTGCTTGCCCACCTCCACGATCTTGTCCCGGCTGTCATAATTGCTCTCCGCCTCGAAACTGCTGGAGATCAGATTTCCGTTGCCGTCGTACACATTCCGCCAGGTCTGCACGGTGAACCCAGTGATGGGATACTGGGTCACCCGCTCCACGCCGGGGGCCAGGCTGTCCACCTCTTTATAGATGGTCTTCCAGGGGGTGGTAGACACGGTTTTGCTGGTGATCTTCACGAAGCTGCTGTCGGTTTTGGTGCCGAAGATCTTCACCGTGACGTTGTTGTTGTACCAATAGGTGACGATCTTGATGGGATAGTCCGTGTTGTTCTGCAGAACAAAGTCCAGATACGGCCAGAACACCGTGGCGTCGCACCCGGAGGGAACATAGTCCTGGGCGTACATATGGCAGGCCCGGGACACGATCTTCAGGTTGGCCAGCAGGGCCGAATAGTACAGGGTGGACGACACCTGGCACACGCCGCCGCCATAGGAGGGCACGGCCTTGCCGCCCACATAGGCGGTGCCGATCTTGAATCCGGCCTCCTTGGTGGTGGGGCCCACGGCATTGTTATAGCTGAAGTTCTCGCCGCTGTTGACCACGGAGCCGCTGATGTTCCCGGCGGCCTTGCGGACGTTGAAAATCCGGTCGCTGGTGCCGGAGACATAGGAGGTGTACTGTCCCAGCACGTCCCGGAACAGCACCTTCTCCAGCTCCGCCTTGGTGACGGTGGGATAGGTGATCTGGGCGGGGATGACGATCTCCTGGCCGGGCTGGGCGTCCTCCACCAGCTTTTCGGCCCCGGCCACGTCGAAGGTGACGCCTATGCGCCCCTCCACCACCTGGCCGGTGGACCGGTCATAGGAGGCGTTCTTTCCCTGGCCGCCGATCTCCTGCTCCAGGGCCGCCAGATCCAGGGGCTTGCCCTGGGTGGTGGTGCTGACGCAGGGGATGGGGTCCATGCACCGGGTGGTCACTGCCTGGTGCAGGGCCCGGGCCAGCTTGTCCCGGTCAATGGTCCGTCCGTCGGCGGCCTTGATGACGTAGAAGCCGTCGCCCTTGCCCTCCTCCATGCGGTACGCCCCGTCCACCGGGTCAAGGCTCAGCTCCCGGCTGAGGCTTTCTGCCCGCTGGGACAGCTGCCCGGCGTCCAGGTCCCACTGGACCTGCGCCTGGGTGTCCCCGAACCAGCTGCGGATCAGGTGATAGCCGTTGACGAAGAAATTGCCGCCGTGGGCCGCGTTCCAGGCGGCCTGGGCTGCCTCCTGGGGCGTCACGGACACCCCCAGCTCCGTCAGGTTCACCGTGCCGATGACCTGATCCTCCAGGGTCAGGTCGATGGTCTCCTTCCGGCAGGCGGCGTCGCCCTCCCGCTGCCATTTGTCCCGGACCTGCTGCGCCGTAAGGCCGCCCACGTCCACCCCCAGCACCTGGGTGCCCCGCAGGGTGGTCCCTCCGGCGGCGGCCGCCGCGCAGACGGCTATGTACGCCGCCGCCAGCACGCCCACGGCGATGCCGGCAGCCAGTCCCGCAATACGTCCTGCGGACCGTTTTTTCTTTTCCTCCTGTAAGGGCTTCTGGTTGGTCTGTTCCATGGATGCCCCTCCTCATTTCTGTATAGCTGCAACAATTCGCAGTTTATACAGTATACTACATCCCTGCCGGAAAAAAGTTACAATCCGGTAACAATCAGCAACTTTCGGACACACTGTCGATTTTTCCCGATGCGCGCTTGGGGATGCGGATGGTCAGCAGGATCTCCCGGTCCGTGTCCTGCCGGTCCCATCCGGCGTCCACCCCGGCCTGCCGCATCAGGTGCAGCCCCCGGTCCACGCTGTTGAGAAACAGCCGCACGTCCTTGATGATGTAGGTGCTCCGGCCCCGGGGCGGGGTGACCTGGGCCGATTGCAGGAGCTTTTCCACATAGGCCTCCGCCTGGGCCACGTTCATCCCCCGGCGCACCATGTCCCCGGCGGCCCGGCGCTGGACCTCCGGGTCCTGGAGCCGCAGCAGCGCCCGGGCGTGGCGCTCCGTCAGGCCGTTTTCCCGCAGCAGGGCCCGCACGTCCTCCGGCAGACGCAGCAGGCGCAGCTTGTTGGCCACGGTGGGCTGGGCCCGGCCCAGCCGCCGGGCGGCCTCCTCCTGGCTCAGGCCATAGCGGGAGATCAGCCGGGCGATGGCCTGCGCCTCCTCCCAGCAGTCCAGGTCCCGGCGCTGGAGATTCTCCATCAGGGCCAGCAGGGCGGAGTCCTCCTCCCCTACCTGGGCCACCAGGCACGGCACCTCCCGCAGTCCGGCGATCCGGGCGGCCCGCAGCCGCCGCTCCCCGGCCACCAGCTCATAGCCCTCCCTGGCCCGGCGGACGGTCAGGGGCTGCAGAATGCCGCAGGAGCGGATGCTGGCCGCCAGCTCCGCCAGGCCCTCCTCATCGAAGCTGCGGCGGGGCTGCTGGGGGTTGGGCCGGATGCGGCCCAGGGGGATGTACTGGACCCGGGTGGATAGAAACTCACCTTTTCGCTGCAATTTCATGGCGTTCGACCTCCTTTCCCCCATTTTATCCGCCGGAGGGAGCAAAAAAGGCCGCACCCTGTCGGGAAATCAAAATTTCCCCGGCGGGGCCGCCATCAGCGAAAAAATGCTTGCCATCGGGACCCCTGGGGGGTAAAATAACACCAATTGAAAGACAGGAGGCGCATTCCTATGGAATTTAATTCCCAGAAGCAGCTGGCGGGCCTGCTGGAGTGGATGGACCAGCAGATGACCCAGTGCGGCGGCAAAACCGCCGTCATCGGCATTTCCGGCGGCAAGGACAGCAGCACCGTGGCGGCGCTGGCTGCGGCGGCCTATGGCCGGGAGAACGTGTACGGCGTGCTGATGCCCAACGGCGTCCAGCCGGACATCGACTATTCCCAGGCCCTGGTGGAGCACTTGCAGATCCCCCACTGCACCATCAACATCCACGGCGCTGTTCAGGGCGTTCTGCAGGAGATGGAGAAGGCGGGCCTGACCCCCAGCCGCCAGACCGCCGTGAACCTGCCCTCCCGCGTCCGCATGGCCACCCTGTATGCCGTGGCCCAGACGCTGCCCGCCGGCATTGTCATCAACACCAGCAACCTCTCCGAGGACTGGGTGGGCTACTGCACTATTTACGGCGACTCCGCCGGAGCCTTCTCCCCGCTGGGCATGTACACCACCGAGGAGGTCATCGCCCTGGGCCGTGTGCTGGGCCTGCCGGAAAAGTTCCTGGTGAAGGCCCCCTCCGACGGCCTCACCGGCCTCACCGACGAGGACAACCTGGGCTTCACCTATCACGCCGTCAACGAGTATGTCCGCCGGGGGGTGTGCGACCCCGCCATCCGGGAGCAGATCGACCGGAAGCACCGCACTAGCCGCTTCAAGTTCCAGACCCTGCCGGTGTATCACAACGGCCTGCCTATGGCCCTCACCGACGAAACGGATTACTACAAGTAAGAAAAAATCCTGCGGCAGAGCCGCAGGATTTTTTTGCTTATTCGTTGGGGCCGAAGGGGTCGATGGGCCGGAAGGGATCGTCGCCGCCGTTATCGGGGCCGGACTGGAAGCCGATGCCCTTCACCCGCTTGATCTCCTGGAAATAGCCCACGTTGGCCTGCTCCCGGTAGGGGGCCAGCCAGATGTCCAAAATGCCCAGGGTCAGGCCGGACAGCAGAATCCACCCGATGAAGGACAGGTCCAGCACAAACAGCGTCCACTTGAAGCCCGCCGTCTGGGCCTTGCTCATGCTGATGGCCTCCATGATGCCGATGTCGGGATTTTCGCACAGGTTATACACCGCGAAGCGGTACCGGTACTGGGCGATGAGGCCGGGGATATAGAACAGCAGGGACCACAGGAACACGAAGATGCTCATAACGATGTTCAGCAGGATCAGCTTCCCCAGGAAGCTGAACCCGTCCAGCAGGCAGGAGAAGGGCATTTCCTTGCCCCGGCGGATCCCCAGGTGATAGATGGCCCAGCCGGCGCTGAGGATCGCCTGGGCCAGCCAGTTCACCGCCGCCACAAAGGCCACCAGCAGCACCGGGAACTCCGGAAAGCTGGGCAGCATCGCCGCCAGGTCGGGGTCATAGCCTGCCATCTGGTCCACGGTCTGGGACGCCCCCACATAGGAGTCCAGCCCGCCCAGCAGGCCCAGAACCCCCACAACGATCAGTGACACCAGGTAGGGGTTCACCCGGGCGCCCCGCAGCACCTGCTTGGCTTCTTCTTTAATCTGAATGCGATCGGGCATGAAAGCACTTCCTTTCTTGTGACACGCCGCCCCGCAGGCGGCCATATGTCCGCTTTTCTGCGCATAGTATACCATATGCCGCCCCCAAACACAAGAGCGGGAAATTTCGGGTATTTTTGGATAAAGATTCCGCCGGATTCCCTCCGAAAAGCTAAGAATAAGACAAAAACCTATAATTTTTGCAGAAAACCGGAATACAGGGGGTGGACAAGAAGCCAAATCTGGTGTAGAATTTAGGGCAGTATGTGGTGGCATAGGGCCACCCAGTAGTAAGATGAGGTGAAGACAATGGCACAAGCTTTCTTTGGCGGCGTTCATCCCAATGATATGAAGGCCGCAACCAATGAAAAGGCCATCGAACAGCTGGCAGCCCCGGCTGAGGTGGTCATTCCCATGTCTATGCACATCGGTGCACCCTGCAAGCCCATCGTTGCGGTGGGCGACAAGGTGACCATCGGTCAGAAGATCGGTGAACCCGGCGGTTTCGTGTCCGCTCCCATCCATGCCAGCGTGTCCGGCACGGTGAAGGCAGTGGAGCCCCGTCCCTTCTCCATGGGCGGGACCATGATGTCCGTGGTCATCGAGAACGACTTCCAGAACACCGTGTGTCCGGACATTCATCCCGTGGACGACCCTGACAGCCTGACTCCCGAGCAGCTGGTGGAGATCGTCAAGAACGCCGGTATCGTGGGCCAGGGCGGCGCAACCTTCCCCACCCACGTGAAGATCAGCTCCGGCCTCGGCAAGGTGGACTATGTCATCATCAACGCCGCCGAGTGCGAGCCCTACATCACCGGCGACCACCGCACCATGCTGGAGCGGCCCGAGCAGGTCATCAAGGGCGCCACCCTGCTGGCCAAGTGCTTCGGTGTGGAGCACGTGTACATCGGCGTGGAGGCCAACAAGCAGAACGCGGCCGACGTGCTGAACAAGACCATCGACGAGCTGAAGGCCCCCGTGGTGGTGGAGGTGCTGCACACCCGTTACCCCCAGGGCGCTGAAAAGCAGCTGTGCCAGGCCATCTCCGGCCGTCAGGTTCCCTCCGGCAAGCTGCCTGCCGACGCAGGCTGCTGCATCTTCAATCTGAACACCACCTGCGCCATCTATAAGGCCGTTTACACCGGTATGCCCGTTGTCAGCAAGGTGGTCACCGTGTCCGGCTCCGGCGTCATCGAGCCCAAGAACCTCGAGTGCCCCATCGGCACCCCCATCACCGCCCTGTTCGACGCCTGCGGCGGCCTGAAGGAAGAAACCTACAAGCTGATCATGGGCGGCCCCATGATGGGTCTTGCCCAGTATAACCTGGACGTCACCGTGGGCAAGGGTACCGGCGCCATGCTGGCCTTCGCCGGTGACGAGGAGCAGTACGAGGAGAATCCCCAGTGCATCCGCTGCGGCAAGTGCGTGGGTGTGTGTCCCATGCGGCTGGAGCCCGTGTTCATGTATAAGTACCTGATGAAGGGCGATGTGGATACCTGGCAGAACACCCTCCACGGCATGGACTGCATCGAGTGCGGCGCCTGCGCCTATACCTGCCCCGCCCGTCTGCCCCTGACCCACGCCTTCCGCATGGGCAAGCAGAAAGTCAACAATGCAAGAATGGCCGCCAAGGCCAAGGCAGAGGCCGAGAAGGCCGCCGCCGAAAAGAAGGAGGCGTAAACCATGACCGATTACAAGAATTTGAAGCTGATCGCGTCCTCCTCCCCCCACATCCGGTCCAACGAGAGCACCCGGACCATCATGATGGACGTGATCATCGCCATGATCCCCGCTCTGATCATGAGCGTGTTCGTCTTTGGCTTCCGGGCCCTGGCCCTGACCCTGGTGTCCGTGGCCGCCTGCGTGTTCTGGGAGTGGGGCTATCGCAAGCTCCTGAAGAAGCCCCAGTCCATCGGCGACCTGTCCGCCGTGGTCACCGGTATGCTGCTGGCCTTTGTGTGCCCCCCCACGCTGCCCTATTGGATGATCATCATCGGCGCGTTCTTCGCCATCGTGGTGGTCAAGCAGCTGTTCGGCGGCATCGGCTGCAACTTCATGAACCCCGCTCTGGCGGGCCGTGCCGTTCTGCTGGCCAGCTATGCCACCGCCATGACCACCTGGGCCGTGCCCATGAGCAAGCTGTCCATTTTCGGCTCCAACGCTGACGCCGTTACTTCCTCCACCCCCCTGGCCATCATGAAGGGCGGCGACCTGGCCTCCCTGACCAGCAACTACTCCGTGGTGGATATGTTCCTGGGCCGCATCGGCGGCTCCCTGGGCGAGGTTTCCGCGCTGATGCTGCTGCTGGGCGGCGTGTACCTGGTGATCCGCAAGGTCATCTCCTGGCACACCCCCGTGGCTTTCATCGCCACCGTGGCCGTCCTGTGCCTGATCTCCGCCCCCGCCGGTATCTCCGCCGTGGACTACATGCTCTATAACGTCTTCGGCGGCGGCCTGATGCTGGGCGCCATCTTCATGGCCACCGACTATGCCACCTCTCCCGTTACCAAGCCCGGCCAGATCATCTTCGGCATCGGCTGCGGCCTGCTGACCTGCTTCATCCGTCGCTTCGGCTCTTATCCCGAGGGCGTCTGCTATTCCATCCTGATCATGAACTGCACCACCTGGCTGCTGGATAAGTACATCCGGCCCACCATCTACGGTGCTCCCAAGAAAGAAAAGAAGGAGGCGGCTGCAAAATGAAGATCTCCGGTAAGTTTATTCTGAAGGTCGCCGGCACCCTGACTGTTATCTCCCTGGTGGTGGCCTTGCTGCTGGGCCTGGTCAACGGCGTCACCAAGGACAAGATCGCCGCCATCGAGGCCGAAAAGACCCGCGTGGCCATGAGCGCCGTTGTCCCCGAGGGCAGCGAGTTCACCGACGCCCTGGAAATTCCCCAGGCTGCGATTGACGCCGCCAAGGCACAGGGCGGCACCGTCAGCGAGCTGTACGGCGTCACCAACGGCGGCGCAGAGGCCGGCTATGTGGCCAAGGTTGCCGCTTCCGGCTCCCAGGGCACCATCACCATGATGGTGGGCATCGACGCCAACGGCGCCATCACCGGCATCTCCGTGGTCAGCCACTCCGAGACCTCCGGCATCGGCACCAAGGTGGTCGAGAACAAGCCCAATGCCGCCGGTACCCCCGTGCTGGATCAGTTCGTCGGTATGTCCGGCGCCGGCACCCTGGCGGTGGGCAGCAACATCACTGCCATCTCCGGCGCCACCGTTTCCACCAAGGGCATCACCATGGGCGCTAACGCCGCCCTGGCTGCCGTGGAAGCTCTGGGCTAAGAAAGGAGGAGCTGCAATATGAACTTTGGCAAGCAATTCAAGGAGGGCCTGATCACCCAGAACCCCGTGCTGGTGCAGCTGCTGGGTATGTGCTCCACCATGGCCATCACCACGTCGTTCTTCAACGGCCTGGGCATGGGCGTGTCCGTTCTGATCATCCTGACCCTTTCCAACATCTTCATCGCGCTGCTGCGCAAGATCATCCCCAATGAGGTCCGTATCGCCTGCTTCATCGTGGTCATCGCCGGCTTCGTCACCTGCGTGGACCTGCTGCTGAAGGCCTTCGTTCCCGCCCTGTCCAACTCCCTGGGCGTGTTCATCCCCCTGATCGTGGTGAACTGCATCATCCTGGGCCGTGCCGAGGGCTTCGCCTCCAAGAACGGCATCGGCGCTTCCGCTGTGGACGGCGTCTGCCAGGGCATCGGCTATACCATCGTACTGATCATCATGTGCGTGTTCCGTGAGCTGCTGGGCTCCGGCAAGTTCGGCGGCGGCCTGCTGGGCGGCGGCGGACTGGGCAGCGCTCCCGGCATCGTCATCTTCCCCGAGGAATTCGGCATCAAGCTGCTGACCCTGCCGGTGGGCGGCTTCCTGACCCTGGGCGCTCTCATCGCTGCGATGCAGTGGGCCCTGGCCAAGAGCGAAAAGAAAAAGGAGGTCAAGTAAGCTATGTCTGTTACGACTCTGCTCGCCATCTCCCTTGGCGCTATTCTGACCAATAACTTTATTTTCTCCCAGTTCCTGGGCATCTGCCCCTTCCTGGGCGTGTCCAAGAAGATCGACACCGCAGTGGGCATGGGTGCCGCCGTGACCTTCGTTATGGGTCTGGCCTCCGCTTTCTGCTATCTGGTGAACCTGATTCTGGTGCCGCTGCACCTGGAGTTCATGCAGACCGTGGCCTTCATCCTGGTCATCGCCGGTCTGGTGCAGTTTGTGGAAATGTTCCTGAAGAAGAACATCCCCACCCTGTACACCGCCCTGGGCGTGTACCTGCCCCTGATCACCACCAACTGCGCCGTGCTGGGCGTGGCCCTGCTGAACGTGCAGAACGACTACAATTTCATCAGCTCCGTGGTTTACGGCATCACCGGCGGTCTGGGCTTCCTGCTGGCCATCTTCCTGTTTGCCGCCGTCCGCGAGCAGCTGGAGGTCTCCAGCGACATCCCCAAGTCCTTTGAGGGCTTCCCCATCGCGCTGGTCACCGCCGGCCTGATGGCTCTGGCCTTCATGGGCTTCAGCGGCCTGAAGGTCTGGTAAGGAGGAAAAATTATGGATTTTACTACTGTCATTTGGGCCGTTGTGGTCCTTGGCGCCCTTGCCATTGTGTTCGGCCTGATCCTGGCGGTGGCCGCCAAGGTCTTTGAGGTGGAGGTGGACCCCCGCCTGCCCGAGATCCAGGCCTGTCTGGCCGGCGCCAACTGCGGCGGCTGCGGCTATCCCGGCTGCGGCGGCTGCGCCGAGGCCATCCTGGCCGGTAAGGCTCCCATCAACGCCTGCGCCCCTGCCGGGGCCGAGGGCGCTGCCAAGATCGCTGCCATCATGGGCATGGAGGCTCCCACTGGCGAAAAGATGGTGGCTCACGTGCTGTGCAACGGCGGCGTCAATGCGGTGAAGAACTTCGAGTATCGCGGCGTCAACGACTGTCTGGCCGCCACTAAGGTCCTGGCCGGCGACGCTCTGGCCTGCAAGTACGGCTGCCTGGGCTTCGGCTCCTGCGTGGCCGCCTGTAAGTTCGACGCCATCCATGTGGGTGAAAACGGCGCGGCCGTGGTGGACAAGGAAAAGTGCACCAACTGCGGCGCCTGCCGCGAGGCCTGCCCCCGGAAGCTGATCGTGGAGGTCCCCTACTCCAAGAAGGTGTTCGTCAACTGCTCCAACAAGGACAAGGGCCCCGCCGTCACCAAGGTCTGCGCCAACTCCTGCATCGGCTGCGGCCTGTGCCAGCGCACCTGTAAGTTCGACGCCATCCACGTGGTCAACAACGTGGCCGTCATCGACTATGCCAAGTGCAAGGGCTGCACCATGTGCGCCAAGGCCTGCCCCCGCAACGCCATTGAGCCCATCCCCACCCCCGAGGAGAAGGAGAAGTTCAAGGCCGCTCAGAAGGCTGCCGCCGAGAAGAAGGCCGCTGCCGCCAAGGCTGCTGCTGAAAAGGCTGCCGCCGAGAAGGCTGAGTAATTATCCCCGTAGCTGTCACAAGCGCCCCATGCGGCTTTGCCGCATGGGGCGCTTCAGCTTGTTCCAAAAGGGTATTTGCCGCCCGCTGGCGGCAAGCGGGCTTTGGGGGGACAAGAAAACCGCCCCGCAGAAGTAGTCTGCGGGGCGGGGGAGAGACGGTGATTCAGTTGACGATGACAAAGCAGCTGACGCTCTGGTCGCCTACGGTGGCCTTCAGGATGGTCTTGCCCTTGGCAACGGCTGTGACCAGGCCGTTGGCGTCCACGGTGGCGATCTTGGTGTCCTCAATGGTCCAGGTGACGGTCTGTTCCGTGCCGTCCACGCGCATCTGGACGGTTGTGCCTGCCTTGGCGGAGAACTCGCTGATGGTCTCGCCCTTGTTCTGATAGATGGAGCGCAGGCCCAGCTCCTCCTTAGGCGGCTCCGGCAGGGGAGTGGCTACGTTGACGGTGCAGGCGGCGGACTGGGAGCCGTCGGCGGTGGTGACGGTGATGGTGGCGGTGCCGGGGATTCCGGCGGTGACCAGACCGGTGTCGTCCACGGTGGCCACGTTGGTGTCGCTGCTGGTCCAGAGGACGTCCTCTGCGCCGGTGACGGTGAGGGTGGCGGTTTCCGCCTGGTTCAGGTTCAGGGTGGTCTGGTCCAGGGTCAGGGGCGTTGCGGGGGCGGGATCCGGCTCCACCACGGCGGGATCATCGGGCTTTTCGGCATTGCCCTTGCCGCCGAACAGCAGCACGCCCACCAGCACCGCAGCCAGCACCACCACCAGCACCATGGCCGGACCCAGAATGCTGGGGGCCCTGCGGCGGCGGGTGACCTTGCGGCGGGGCGCGGCGCTCCGGCCCTTCAGGGCCTCGTCCTCCTGGCAGAAGGGGCAGGTTCTATAGCTGTCGGAGTACATTTCTCCGCATTTGGGGCACTTGATGAGCTTCATGATCTATATCCTCCATTGGAAAACACCGAAAGTAGACGAAAATTATACCCTACTATCATACTCATTTTCCCGGGCCGCGTCAACTGAAATCCCTGGAAGTTCATGCTTTTTTTACAAGTTCCCTTGCAATATGCCGGGAAGTTTTTTATAATGTATGCAGAATATACGCTTATGCGGGAGGCAGAGATATGAACACCATCTTCATCGGCATCGCCGGGGGCACCGGCAGCGGCAAAACCACCCTCACGGAGCACCTGGTGTCCCGGTTCGGCGACGATATCGCCGTGGTGCACCACGACAACTACTATAAGCGGCAGGACTGCTCCTTCGAGGAGCGCTGCAAGCAGAATTACGACCACCCGGACGCCTTCGACACGGACCTGATGATCCAGGACCTGAAAAAGCTGAAGGCGGGCCAGACCATCTACTGCCCCGTGTATGACTACGCGCTGCACAACCGCACCGATCAAACCGTGGAGATCAGACCCGCCAAGGTGATCATCGTGGAGGGCATCCTGATCTTCCAGAACAAGGAGCTGCGGGACCTGCTGGATATCAAGATCTTCGTGGAGACCGACGCAGATGTGCGCATCCTCCGCCGGGCCCTGCGGGACGTGGAGGAGCGGGGGCGCTCCATGCAGTCGGTGGTGACCCAGTATCTGACCACGGTGAAGCCCATGCACGAGCAGTTCGTGGAGCCCACCCGGAAGTATGCCGACATCGTGGTGCTGGAGGGGGGCCACAACCTGGTGGCCCTGGATCTGATCATGCAGCGCATCGCCAACCACATCGCGGAGAACTGACATGAAGGCGATCCGTTACGCCGGGGCGGCTGTGTGCCTGGCTCTGGCGGCGTATTTCATGGCCCCGCTGGTCATGGGCATCCTGCACATCGGCATGATGTATCCGGCGGCGCTGCTGGCCCTGGCGGCGGCTATGCTCCTGCGGCCCCGGTGGTTCCGGCGGCTTCCCCGGTGGCTGCGGCGCACCGGCGGGGCCTTGCTGGGGGCGGGACTGGCCCTGCTGGCGGCGGTGCTGGTGATGATGGCCGTCCAGGCCGGGAACCGGCCCGGGCCGGAGGACTGCACCGTGGTGGTGCTGGGATGCCAGGTGTCCGCCAGCGGCGAGCCCACGGTGATGCTCCGAGACCGCATCGACGCGGCGTATGACTATCTGACCGCCCATCCGGAAAGCCGGTGCGTGGCCTCCGGCGGGCAGAACGACAACGAGCCCATCTCCGAAGCGGCCTGCATCCGCAACACCCTGGCGGCCCGTGGCATTGACCCGGACCGCATCCTGCTGGAGGACCGGTCCCGGTCCACAGAGGAGAATCTGCGCTTCACGGCGGAGATCATCCGGCAGCAGGGGCTTAACCCCCGGGTGGCCATCGCATCGGATAATTTTCACCAGCTGCGGGCCTCGGTATGGGCCAGGCGCTGCGGCCTGGAGGCGGAGTCCCTGGGCTGCGCCAGCTGGTGGCCCCTGGGTCCGGGCTATTGGGCCCGGGAGGCCGTGGCCGTGGTGGTGCTGGAGGTTGGGGGTCTGCTGTAGGGGACGCTCCGCTGGGGCGGACAAGAGTCGTCCGCCCCAGCGGTTGGGTGACAAGAGAATTACTGCTTCGCCAGGGCGGACGACATGTCCGCCCGTTTTTTGGCATTTTACGCCGACAAGGCATCTGTCATGACATAAAATCAAAAACTACCAGCCATAAGCCAAACGAAATACCGAAAACGTTACCAAAGATTATCGTTATCGAAACAGCGTTTTTTCGACTTGATTTTTTCGGGTTTTTATGCTATATTAGCACGTAAGAAAGTAAGGGCGGAGAAGAACGGATTCCGCCTTTGAAGGGGGGCACCGGCGTGGGCTTGTACATCGGAAAAATGGACCGCAAATGGCTGTCGCGGGTGCTTATCATCATGCTGGCGGATATTCTGGGGATCCTGGGGTCGTATCTGCTGGCCCTGTGGGCCCGGTTCGACTTCCACTTCATGGATATTCCGCCGGAGTTTCTGCAGGGATATCTGAGCACCATCTGGTGGTGGGTACTGATCTGCCTGGCGGTGTTCTGGTTATGCAACCTCTATAACAGCATCTGGCAGTTTGTCAGCGTGGACGCGCTGATGCGGATCATCCTGGCCTACACCATCCTGGGCGGGCTGAACTTTGTGTGCATCAAGATCTTCCGCATCGTGATGCCCCGGTCCTACTATGTATGGGGCCTGCTGTGCAGCTTCTTTATCACCGCCGGTATCCGGTTTTTCTATCGGGGCGTGCGGTATCTGCGCAACCGGGTGCCCGGCAGCCAGAAGGGCACCGAAAACGTGATGATCATCGGCGCGGGCCAGGCCGGGCGGCAGCTGCTCCGGGAATACGCCGTCAGCAGTCATCTCAACAGCCGGGTGGCCTGTCTCATCGACGACAACCCCGCCAAGCGCGGCCGGATTCTGGAGGGCGTGCGCATTGTGGGCGGCCGCCGGGACATTCCCCAGGCCGTGAAACGGTACGACATCCGCAAGATCATCTTCGCCATCCCGTCCCTGCAGGGGGCCGGGCGGCAGGAAATTCTGAACATATGCAGCAAAACCGGGTGCCAGATCCAGGTGGTGCCGGGCATCTATCAGCTGGTCAAGGGCGAGGTCACCATCAGCAAGCTCCGCCGGGTGGAGCTGCAGGACCTGCTGGGCCGGGATCCCATCCGGGTGAACCTGGGGGAGATTTGCGGCTATATCAACGACAAAACGGTGCTGATCACCGGCGGCGGCGGGTCCATCGGCAGCGAGCTGTGCCGCCAGATCGCCCGGCACAAGCCCCGGCGGCTGGTGATCTTCGACATCTACGAGAACAACGCCTACGACATCCAGATGGAACTGCGCCGGGAGCACCCGGAGCTGACGCTGGACGTGTGCATCGGTTCCGTCCGGGACCGGGGGCGGGTGGACGATCTGCTGGACACCTATCAGCCGGACCTGATCTTCCACGCGGCGGCCCACAAGCATGTGCCCCTGATGGAGGACAGCCCCAACGAGGCCATCAAGAACAACGTATTCGGTACATACAACATGGCCCAGTCCGCCGCGGCCCACGGGGTGAAGCGCTTCGTGCTGATCTCCACGGACAAGGCCGTGAACCCCACCAACATCATGGGGGCCTCCAAGCGCCTGTGTGAGATGGTGGTGCAGATGATGGACCGGCGCAGCGACACGGAGTTCGTGGCGGTGCGGTTCGGCAACGTCCTGGGCAGCAACGGCAGCGTGATTCCGCTTTTCAAAAAGCACAACACTCAAACCGGCCTTTCCGGCTGTTTCCGCAGCCGTATATCCCGCAGGACCGCCGCCGATAATGGCAACTTGATATTTCATAGTTCTTACATTTATGGATTTCTGCATGCAAGATACGACAAGAAATTCAGAAAAAAAAGCGTAATGCCTTACATAATTATCATCTTATTGCGACATACGCTGCTCAAGCAGGCGGATAAACTCTTCCTCTTTGACGGGAAGAAGCGCTGCACACTTACCCTCGCCATACCTCACCAGGACATAGCGCATAACGGCAAATCCGCCTATCTGCATGGAGGAAGCGCGCTCTACCGACGTAATATCCTTCAGCAGGATTTCCTTCCCCCGTGAAAACCGGCCGAAAAACAGCAACAGTTTATTGTCGGCAGTAACGGTATAGGTAGTATGAATCAACTTCTCGATACTGACAACCAGCAGAAGCATAAAAAGGACAGCGATGAGAATTTGCTTTTCCCAAAGGCCGTAAACGGCTATTACACCTGCCAAAGCAAC
>OOCH01001551.1_pt1 | contig 17455 bp, 15 predicted proteins | sample 1671641 | NCBI WGS metagenome assembly OOCH01 (sample SAMN06348177, study PRJEB24527) | human gut metagenome | biome: human gut; feature: ankylosing spondylitis patient; material: feces | host: Homo sapiens | place: China | collected 2015-10
ACTTTCCACCAATATTGGCCAGGAACCATTCAATGGTACTTTTGAGCGTCTCAGTATAATCCTCAATGGTTTCGTGCCCCTGAAAGATATACTTGGCGTCGTACTCACCCTGAAGCCACACAGTGCCAAGAAGGTCGTATTCCTCTTCTCCCAGAGCCGCGAGCGCTGCATCAACGATGTTTTTTGCCCTGGAGCGCAGAGTACCGGAGGCCGCCCACGATTGCCCCGGCTGATAGTTTTCCGCTGTATTTGTACCGCTCACCGCCACGTTGATAAGATATACCGGTCTATGACGGAACCTCGCTATGTATTCGGCCATGGCCGGGCACAGGCTGCCTGTGGAAGATGGCCATATTGGATCGACGATGCCCTGTACCCATGTTCCTGTGGTTTCATCCGAGGCTTTCCAGAATCTGCCGGTCTGCACGATGATGGAGCCGGTCCCCGTGCTGTCGGATATGCCGACGGCATTGCTTTGCCCGGCCACGACAATGATTACGGGTTTACCGGAAAAGTTTTCTCCCGTACACGCAGCGGTCGATTGTGATTTGATGGCGCTATATTTCTGGTAATACTCATAGTCGTCGGAGATGGTCATATTGCATAATGCCCATTCACCGAATTTGCTTCTGTCTCCCATAATGTAACGCTTGGCGATTCTATGGGATACCCCTCGGGGATACGTTACCTGAACGACGTTCCAGGTATCGTGGTTATGCCTGATGACACGAAGATACCCCGCATTGTTGGTGGGGTTGTGGGCGTCCGTATTGGAATAGGCATACCACCCCGGTTCCACGGCAAGGTTGAAGTCCGGCACTCCGTCTTCATTTTCAGGAAGCGTTTTATAGACGGAATATACCCCGTCGGGATATTCGGTTTTTGGAATGGAGAGAGCAAAGAAGCGGTCGTATCTGCTCCATGAGGAGCCTTTATCGTACACGGCAGAAGAGACGGCAAGGAACATCTCCGTTTTTCCGTTGTACGGTGCCCAGAAGACGCCCTCCGGCTCATCCGTGGTCTTATAATTATGAAAATCTTCCGAGGTGAATTTTTGGATAGGCCTTTGGAAACACATGACACCGTCTATGGTCGTGCAGGAGAGATAGGTCACACTGGAGCCGGACAACTGATAAATATACGCGCCGTCGGAGTAAATCCCCTGACCGCCCCCTGCCGTTTCTCCCGGTCTGACGTGCTCATGCAGGAACATTTCGGAAATATCGTCTTTGTCCTGAGTCAGGACGGCGGCCACATCCCATACCCGCACCAGTCTGGCCTGATCAGAGTTTCTTACAGCTTCTGCAATGAGAAAGCGAGAGTCGGCACTGATGCACATCGTGAGATACGTATCGGTAGTGAACGTCGCGGCATCAAAGAGCGTCAGTTCTCTGACCACAGTAAACACCTCGGGATTCTTATAATCCCATTTCGTCACGCGCACGGAATACGGAAGCGCGGTAACACCTTCAGAAACATAGTAGTTCCTCGGAAAGAAGAACAGTGGCTCTTTGTCTTTGGACGGTCGGTACAACGCATTGTTTTGATGGCCGCATTCATACCCGAAAGGCGAATGGGACAGGGCCACACGTTCTTCCGGTCTCTCGCTCCAGCGAAGGGCGGACAACCGCACCTGGCCGGAAGAGTTTTGTCTTGTCAGGTAAATAATATTGTCGAAGGGATCCACAAAGGGGGATTGTGTTGTTCCGTCCCAAGAGGCCGGAGCCTCGTCATCAAGTCCGGGGAGGTCGCCTCCAACATCAACCCCGCCGAAGGTTATGAGAGCAGGATTGATATAGAAGTTGCTTCTGAGAATGTTGCCTGAGTTAGCCGTAATCCTGCCTGAGTCATTGCGGATACTCGTTCCGTCGACGGGGATGAGTTCCGGCCTGAACAGCCATTGTCCGGCCTGCATGAGCTTTTCGATAAGGGCGGGACGGCTCATTTTGCACCCCCTTTGCGCTCACAGTACAGGCAAGACTGACTGCCCATGAAAATATCATTCTTTTTCATGCGGTTCTCTCCTATTTTTTGATGATAAGCTGAAATTCGTCCCCTTTGTCGGCGGCGAACAGCAACTTGACGGAATGGCTGGATTCTTCAGAACTGCCCACTTCTTCATATTGTTCATCAGGAGCAAGCAGCAGGCCCAGATAATAGAGCCGCAGGCTCTTTGACCCGACCTCATAGGCAAGGCTTGCGGGCAGGGTGACGGTGCCGTTTTCCTCCACGGCGACGGAAAGCGTCCAAGTCGCCCTGGTGATGGAGTGGAGACTTTCCACCTGGGCATTCAGGTCAAGAAGTTCCGTGCGGAGGGCATAGCCGTTTTCCCTTATCTGGAGGGTAAGGGCACTGTCGGAACTGTAGATGACCGGGATTCGCAGCTCGTGCGTTGTGGCCTGTCCTGCCTCGGCAAGCTGTTTGTAGGTGGGGGCATGGTTGAAATAGGCATAGAGCAAATATGTCCCCGGAGCGGCCGGATCTTCGGCAAACACACCTGCCTCCCGAATCCACCAGCCGCCCTGGTCGGCCGGAATGACAATGGTGAGGTAGGCTACATTTTCGTCGGCTTCGTCCACGGCATAGCTTTCAATGGCGCTCCGGTAGTTTTCGTGAACAAGCCGGGTTTCAGAACCGGAAGGCACGGGCACTTCGCCACCACCGTCGCCGACGGCAATGTGGGTAAGGCGGACTTTGGCGTCATGGGCCTTGGCCCAGGCCTCTGCGGCAATGCCGACTTCGGTGAGACGGCCGAAATACTCAGACATGGAGTTCACTCCTTGTGGTGGAAATGGTGATGACCGCACCGAGTACCTGAACAGGCACATGGGGCGCAGCGTGCGGGAAGGAGAGATGGAAGCTGCTGCGGATATGCTCCACAATGGTGGCATGAATGACGGCGGGCACACTGACCGAGGAGGTAATGTCAAGGCTTTTGCACCAGCTCCGCACATTTTTGTTCACGGCAATGAGGCGCCACACGTCGGCAAGCTGGTCCTGGGAAAGGCCGTTTTCGGACGTGTCGAAGGCGATGCGGAACCAGTAGGCGGGGTCGCCGCATTTCCACCATTCCCGCACTTCCACGGACCGTTCCAGGCGATGTTCCAGCGCGTTTCTCACGGCCCAGGGCGTGCCCTTGCGGCGGTGCATCATGATGGATTCCAGCACCATCTGCCGTTTCAGGTCCGTGGTGTTCGCGGTTTCATAGCCGTCCACATGGAACTGCCAGGCCAGAAGGTCGAGCAGTTCGTCTTCAAGCGGGGCAAGGCCGCCGTCCTGTTCCACAATTCTGGCAAGAGGCGGCGAAAGATTGTCGTCGTTCTCCATGAGACGCGCCATGACGAGGATGGACGCTATGGCGGCATCGCCGGCAGCAAGCACAGGTTCCAGAATACCGGCAATGTCTGCCATGGTTTTGTCGGTGGAAAGGCTCTGGGGCAGCAGTCGGATAAAAGGGGTCTTGCTACTCATCTTCCACACCTCCGAAGGCGAAGGAAATGGAGGTTTCCAGCGCGACTTCCGTTTCCTTCAGCTGCTTTTCGTAGATGGGCAGGTCCGTGCTTTCCTGATTTTGCAATTCCATGACTTTGGCAATGATGGCATTCATGGAAGCGTCATCTTCCACCAGCTTCATGGTCTCGTTGACCACCAGATCTTCCAGCCACTGTTTCCGCACAGCCTTTTTATCGCAGGTCTTTTTCTTCTTGGCGGCGGCACACTTGTAATAGGTATACATTTTCCCGGTGTGGCTGACACCGCTTTCTCCGAACATCAGCGCACCGCACTTGCCGCAGTACAGCTTGGTGGTCAGCAGATAGCTTTCCTCTGCCTTATGACGGGCAGGGGCCTTTTTATTTTTCGCCAGCTTTTCCTGCACCTTGTTGAACAGCTCTTCCGATACCAATGCCGGGATCGCATTGGGCTGTACCACATCCCGCAAACGCAATTCGCCGATGTACCGGCGATTACTCAGCATCCGCTGAATCGTATTGTAGGACATCTCCCCGCCCATTGAATTTTTGATGTTGTGTGCCTTTAACCAATCCCGCAGGTCAGTCATGGTCGCACCGTCTGCATACTTCTGGAACGTCTGCTCCACATACGGAGCCAACAACGGGTCGGGCTGGTAATGCCGGGTCTCATCGATCATGTAGCCGAACGGAATCGTGCCGCCATTATAAATACCCTTGAGAGCGTTTTCGGTCATGCCGCGCACGACCTTTTCAGACAGGTCAGCCGAGTAGTATTCGGCGTAGCCTTCCAGCACCGATTCCAGAATAATGCCCTCCGGGCCAGCCGAAATGACTTCCGTTGCCGATACCAATTTCACGCCGTTTCGCTTCAGCTGAGTCTTGTACCGGGCACTGTCGTAGCGGTTTCGGGCAAAGCGGTCGAGCTTCCAGACAATGATGACATCAAAGATGCCACGTTCACTGTCTTTGATCATCTGCTGGAACTGTGGGCGGTTGTCTGTTTTTGCAGAGATTGCCCGATCAATATAGTGTTTGACCACCGTGAAGCCGTTCTTCTCCGCATAGGCGGTGCATTCCCGGATCTGACCCTCGATGGATTCTTCGCGCTGGTTGTCCGAGGAATAACGGGCATAGATCACAGCGGTCATGGCAAGCACCTCCTATTTATACATCATTGAACGGTGGAGTGTTCTTTCAAGGCAATGTTTCGTATAATTTATATACCACATTTTGCAATGAAGTGCAATAGAATAATGAAATCAACGAACAGCATTTACTTCTTTTTGTAATAAGATACCCACCGACCTATGGTTTTCGCCATAAGCTGGTGAGCATCTGTTCTTCTTGGTCTATAATCACTGATGGCGCAGTAATGGACATCCCGTCCTTGTTGTATCTGGTTAATTGCAGTTTCGGAGTACAACAAAAAAATGAGACAGGCAACCTTTTTCGGGGAAGTCCATCTCATTTTTTTGTTTTGGCTGTTTTGCAACAGCCCTGTTTAAATCGCTCAAGCTAACCAAAAACAACGGCTGCTTTTCGGAGCAGAGAATTGATTCTGTTAATAGATGCTGTCTTCTGAAATTTCAATTCCAAGTACTCCGAGGATGTCTGCGTTTTTCTGCTGCAAACAGTTCCTGATGGCCTCCTTCAGTTTCTCATCCGTTACCCACAAAGGCATCATTTCACGTGGGATACATTGATGAAATGCATTTTCAAATTTGGTACACAGTTCAAACAATTCCTCATCCACAGCAGTTTGGGGCATAGAATCGCCCGAAAAAAGATCATCTAAAGTTTCAACAGTCACTCTGTCCGGCCTCCTTTCTGCCTTTTGTCAACGTTCTTCCCAGATGGCACGTTCACGCTGCTCACGGTCATAGGGTTCTGCATTCTTAATGATCGCGTCGAGCATCTGGTTAAATACTCTTACCGAATTGGGGAAAAGTTTGGTCAGCCGTTGCAGCTTGATGCTATCGCCCATACTCGCTTCAAAAAAGTGTGCAAATGCCTCATGCTCCATGGCCCATGCTCTTGCGCAGTATTCTTCGCTATGACCCCATCCACCACGAACATGGCCATTGGTAGCAAAATTTGCGAGATCCGAACAGCTGTGCCACGCTCCCTCGCAAAGATTGCGCACAGCTCTTTCCCTCTGTTCCGGGGTAGAGTTATTATAGCATTGAATTAACCTTTGTCCATCACTGACCAACGCATGGTGAAACGCAGCATTTTCCGACATCAAATTTTGATATTTCATGCATACATGATCAATCATGTGCCCCAGTTCGTGGTAGTATGTAGCACCCGCCCCTCGCACGTTCTTCTCATCCTCTGCTGCATTGTAATAAACGCCGTGCTCGGCAGGCGAGTAATGGCTTGGCTCCGGTCCGCTATAATCGCCGTTGAGGATACATAGCTTTTCTGCAAACAAATCAAAGACCTTCCTTGCAGCCGGAACAGCATTCCCATAGCGCTGATCAAGGATTGCATTATATTTGGGGGAGGAGAAAGGCTTGTCCTGTTTGATGCTCGGTCGTATGCTGACAGCTGTTTTTGTTCCTGCAGATGCTACTGAAGCAGCCGCTGCTACGCCCGCTGCTGCCGTTGTTCGTGTAGCACGTCCGATTTGCTCATACTTCTCGACTGTGTCAAGTGTTTTCTTGAGGGATTCTTCCAGTGAACGCAGCTCACCATAGCTGGTTCGGAGACTTGTGACGCTGTCGAGTACGATTGCATAAAGTCTTCTGGACTGCTGGTCATTCCAGCTATGATTGACGTTATTAAACTGCTGCAGGATTCTTTGAATAAAATACCCGATCGCTTCCCGCGCAGCAGTTGTCTGATTCAACGCATGACGAACCGCAGATGAGTTTACATTTGTCATCGCGAATCACCCTTTACATTGGCAACAACTCACTGCAGAAAGTTTCGACCTGCTCTGGTGCAGGGCTGACATACGGTTTGAACTGGAACGTATCAGTAGTACCATTTGTATAGTAAACCGTATTGTCATGCAGCGTGGAGACGTTCACGTTATCGATCAGATTGAATGCATCCGAATCACTCAGTGCAAACACGATTCTCTCCCGGAACTTGTTCAAAATGTTCATACCAAAGTGCATGGACTCCTTTACCGTCTGATAATCGCTGGAGCAGATGATAAAGTGGATGCCATAGGCTGCACCGTCTGCAATCAGTTTCTGCAATTTTTCGCTAGCATTTCCCATTGCTCCGGAGACAGGCTGTGCAGAAACATGGGAAGAGTCTGCGCCAATGCTGGAGAACGATGCCATCAGATCCGCAAACGGATCTCTTTCCTCTACATTTTGCGATTCTGCCGGAGCCACATCCGCAGTAAGAGACGGCACTTGAGCCAGCAGTGCGGCAAAGGGATCGTCATCCGCAGGCTTCGTGGAGAATCCCGTCGGCTCGACAGTGGAATCCGTCGGTTCTGCAGAGAATCCCGCCAGAAGATCAAGTGTCGGATCTTCCACCACAGCCGACAGGACATCCGCTGCTTTGGGTTCTGTCGGAAGCTCTATATACTCCGCCTCATCGACTCGGTCGCCCAGCAGCATCGTCTGCATCAGATCCAGGAACTGCAGATTTTTGATGACAAACAGCACCGTATCTCCACCTGTTTTCTTTTTGCGCTGCTGATACTTTTCGTAAAGATCATGGACAAACTGTACGATATCCGAACGGGTATGCGCAGTGTGCAGTTCTGCTGCACCATGCTCGAGGCTTTGATAAAAACTTCCGCAGCGGTCATCTCCCACGATGCTGTCGCCATCCACACAGTACACACACGCCCTGCGGTTCAGCGCAGCCGAGAGCAGGAACAGATTGACCGTCCGATCCATCAGTTCATCATTGGAACCACAGATCAGGACATTATGCTGTTTTTTGCGGTCAAACGTCAGTTCAAACGGGTCATCCACCTTAATTTTTTCGCCCATATGCACAGTGACCGTGCTGGTATCGGCAATACCGATCGACCGTGCAGCAAGATAGTCCAGCATCGGCACAGTGCGGGAGCCCTCGAACACCTGCATCGTGCAGGGAGAATCCGCAAACTTCTCACTGATCTGTTTCAGGTAATGCTTTTTGGTTTCATCATTGCAGAAAGCGACCCGCAGGCCAACGTTCGGATTGTTCTCTGTGTAGTCTTCGTTCAGCACAGCGGTTCCGCGGGGTCCTTCCATTTTTTTCATTGCATCCGAACAATGGGTATCGCCAAACAGATAACGAGTATCATCTTCGCCACATTTAAGGCCAACACGGATACGCATTTGCTCGATTGTACCACGATCCAGCGTCAGGGTCGAAATGATTTTGGTGGACTGAGTCGCCATCAGAAGATGCACGCCGTAGGAACGTCCTTCCGTAACGATCTTCTTCGCCAGATTTGCGCACCGCTCTGCCACCTTGCGGTTTGTTCCGCTGTCAAACAAGATCTGGAACTCATCCATGATGACCAGGATACGGGGCATGCTGTTTCCGGTATTGGTAACATAGTCTTCCAGCTTTGTATATCCACCGGATCTCTTGAATATATCCGAGCGATTCGCCATCTCCTGGACCAGATTTTCCAGGATGCTCTCGCCGAACTCCTGCAGTGCATCCAGCGCCAGCAGCTTGATGTGCGGCAGCCGCTCCGATTCGTAGATTTTGAACTCGGTACCGCCCTTGAAATCCATCAGATACAAATTGAGCTGTTCCGGTGAATAGTTCATCATACTGCTCATGATCAGCGTATGCAGCAGGGTCGATTTGCCACCACCCGTACCACCGCCTATCAGGCCATGATGCGAGGTGCCCTCGCCAAACACCATGCTCACGACCGAATCACCATCGCCGATGCCCATCGGCAGCTTCAACACCTTGGCCGTGCTGCCCTGGAACGGTTCCGGCGGGAGGATTTCTTCAAAATGGATGCTCTGAACGTTCAGTTTTTCGACTGCCTTGTGATATTCTACCGCAAATTTTTCCAGCTGTCCGGCATCGGGTTTTTCGATCAAACGGACCGAGAGGTGATACGGCAGCAGAGCGAATCCGTTTTCTTTACATTCGATCTGGACACAATTCTTTTCCAGTTCGGCCAGTTTTTCGTCTACGTGATCATAGCTGCTTGCCACCTCGACCGCAGTATTCCGGCACAGGATGACATAGATGCCGCACTTGTTTCCTTTCTGCATAACAGAGGACAGCAGTTCCAGACAGCGAGCGTCCGCGTTCAACGGGAAATCATACAGCATGAGCAATGTAATCGCTTCTGTACGTCTTGGATTGTGTGCATTATAGTCCAGCAGATCATCATAATCAGGGCGGTCACGAATAAAGTCAAGCGTCTGCCCTTCCAGCTCTTTCAAGCAGCTCAGCAATTCTTCTGTCCGGGACATCTGCGTGACAGCTTTTTTGTAGGAATCCGGCATTTTATTGACGAAGTTGGACAACATACGGACACTCCCGCCGCCCTCTTTCGGATCAAAGATACAGAAGCGCACTTTGGATGCCGGGCACTTCCGAAGGAAGCCCCAGATTACGCGATATGCTGCACTCTGCATATTATCGCGCTGCGCTTCAGGTCCGATTACCTCCAGATTGAGTGGATGATGGAGATTAAACATCATCGGCAGTTCCACACGGCTCATATCAATAGAGTGACCCGGTGTTTCCGCGCGGAAAGCCCGCACAATCTTTTTATAGCCGATGCTCTCATCAAAGATCTCGGCCGGATAAGCAATCTGACCCATGCAGAACAACTCCGGGAAAGTTGTACTTGCTGACTGTTGATCAAATGGCTCCTGAGATATCTGCTTCCATTCAGTAAGGTTCTGAATGGAACCATCCAGCTCTGCATCATCTTTCGCTTCGACCAGCTTGCGGATAAACGGCGAGAACGCAATGCCCCGGTTCTGCATTCCCTCAAAAATAAGCATATACTTACTGAAGAAGCGGTCGAAACCGGCTTTGTCCGGCATCGGATGATAGAGCAGCGGCAAGCCGCGCTCCGAAAAGCTCTGCTGATCCTGCTTGATGACCGCTGTCAAGGGCTGTATCGTCTGCAGCATCTGCCGGTAGCTTTCCTGACGTGTGTCTGGCTGCGGCGGTGGGCAAATGACCATTGCATAAATGCCGCACCGGCTGCCATTACGCAGAATATTGCGCACATCCGCAAGAACCGAATCGCTGATATTGCGAGGAAAATCATACATCACGAGGCAGCGGACTCGCAGGACCTCTTCCGGGTGTTCCCTTGAATAGTCAAAAATACTGTCGTACTCTGTTCCGAGTTTGTCCATCAGGGTCGTCTCGATTTCTTCGTTCAACAGAGCCAGTTGTGCAGCGATATCCTCTGCCGTAAAGCAGATTTTTTCACCGAACAGTTCTGGCAGCCGCTTGCGAGCATCAAAGAAAGGCCCGACACTGGTTCCACGGTTTTCCGGATCGATTACCGTGATTTCCAACTTTGCCACAGGGCTGCTGGCCAGAACACCAAACATCCATGCATGCGACAGTTGCTTTGCCTTTTCCGGGAAACGAGCGTCCGACATCACAAGGAGCGGTTCAGCTCCTTTACATGCCATCGGAAGCGGAAAGCGAATTACATCGTTAACCATTATATGGGCACAGCGCTTTTTCAGAAGGGACAAAAGTTTTTTATTCTCGACCAGAAGCAAAATGGGATAATCCGTAAAGCTCATCCAGAGGATTCCATCTGCAAAGTTTTTCCCGCTGTTCACTTTCACTCTGCGCGATTCATAGTCCATTCCCGTCTGCGCCAGAAAATCAACAAATTCCTGCGGGAACAGTTCATCAAGCTCTCTCTGCAGCTGCGTTTCATCGCTCTTGTTCTTGATGCTCTCCTGATTATCAAACTCCTGAATCGTAGACAGGAAATTGAGTGCCAGAGTCTTTTGGTCCTGCTCGAACGCTTCTTTTTTCATCGCCAGCTCATCCTGCGTAATTTCCGGCAGCAGTTCACTGACCTCATTCACAAATTTATGCACCGTATTTCTCAGCACAATAAGGCTTTCGTAGTCTTTCTTGCGTTGTGCCGAAAACAAAAAGTGCAGATCATTGATCAGAAAAGGAAGCATGGACTCACGATATTTTTTTGAAATCTGGCCATAGTCTCTGCGGATTGCCTCAATTCCCTCCATCAATGCAGTATAGTTTCTGTATGCCTGGCTTTCCACGCCCGCCAGTTCGGCTTCCTTACGTGTTTTGGTCTTGCTGTAGTACTTGTCAGAACTCATCAGCTGTTGATCCATTTGATCCACATCTTCAAGGATTTTCTGTGCATCCTCAAGCATTTTGGCCGACTGACGTGACAGCGTCTCACATTCCTGTTTGTAAGCCTTTTCCCGGTGCGTCTTTTCCGCATTGTTCTCTGCGACGATTCTCGTTCTTTTGGCCTGATATTCTCTTTCCTTCGTGACGAGCCGGGGATCCCATTTTTCAATAAAATCATTCAGTTCCGCGATCAAAGCAAATACTTCCGCCTGCGTCAAAGCATCCATCGTGTTCTCCTCTCTATAAAGACATCTTAGTGATCTTCGATTTCATACCGGCACTGTCCTGTGCACTTTTCCGAATGGAAACCCACCTTGAGCGAGGTGGTAACCTGCAAAGGATAGCTGAATATCTCTACCATTTCCCCGCCAATCTCTGGGTCGCTTGTGTTGCACACCAGCGTGTACTGCTTCAGTTCGTTCAGCAGACGAGGCCGGTAGCCCGGCTCAAAGCGGACTCCCTCAATATTCTCCTGATTGGAATAAACATGATGGTTTGCCTGCACCCGTGCCGAAAGTTCCGTGCCCTCGCCCAAAGCACATGCGTAGCAGGGCATTCCCCTGTCCGGAATATGATAGAAAATTTCTCCGGCATAGGCACGCTCCCAGAATCCTACCGAGAGAAATGCCGCTCCGTAATAAATACTTATGCGGTTTGCGTAGACATCTGCTCCACGGTTATCTGCACAGCCCACAAAAACGGTTTTCCCTTTTACACAAAAATCATCCAGCATGGCCTTTGGAATGTTTTGAACGATTCCTTCAAATATCTGCACATCAATTTGAGAATTGATATTCAGCAGCTTACGCTTCAGTGCATTTATCTTAAGGTCTCCGACGTCCTCAATACCACACTGGTGCCGACAGATATTGTGATATTCCATTATATCCGGGTCAGCAAGCAGAAAATGGCCCACACCTGACCGCGCAAGTTCCATTGCTACAAGGCTTCCAACTGATCCACACCCCAGGATCACTGCCCGTTTGTGATCCATTTTATCCGTTTCCAAAATACCTTTGTTGCGGGAAAATATATTCTGGTGCAATTCATAGGGTTCCGCATTAATCGGTTTTCCATCGAAATAGAACTGAATTTTTTCCTGTCCTGCGACCCCGCAAAAACCTTTGGCGTTCGGTTCAGAGCCTTCCGGAAAGATCTGCCCCAAAAGCTCCCCACGCTCTGAGAGCTCCGGCGGAAAAATATTGAAGATGGCAGTGTCCTTGAAATATTTTCCTCTCACCGGCCCCGGGCGTGCTTCTCGCATCTGCGCTGCTGAAAGGAATACTGTCTTTTCTATTTCTTCCCCAAAAAAATTCTCCAGCATATCAATTACCCTTTCTCATGCCAAACATAACAAAACGTCTGGCAATTTCCTCCATTCGCCCGTTTTCTTTCGGTGACTTGCCATCTGACGTGTCATGTGCATCATTCCATGCTTTTTCCAAATCTCCGGAATGATAATAAAACACCTTTTCACGCCACGCTCCCTGCATTTTATTTTCCGTCAGATCTGTAAAACGCACAGATTCGTTCTCGTTATTGCTTTCCGGCAAAAGCCATAATGTATTCTCATTCCATCTAACCCGTACAGAAATATTTTTCCCCCGCAAAAATTCCAAATCAGCATATAAGAGATCAATCATCCGGGTCATCTGCTCCTCCGAGACATCTTGCTTCACGCCCATAGCCGGTGCGGTAATCTGCATATCAAGGTAAGACGATACTTCTTCCATAAAATTCTCGATGGATTTTTTGTCGGATGTTCCTCCTGCTTCAGAACGACCACATTTCCGCCGCATAAGAGCAAGTGAATCTTCTACCGAACGATACTCCAGAAGTTGCTGTGGAAACCGTTCATTTCCTATCTCATAGGAAATACGCCGATAGTTCCGGTATGCCTGTCCCACATGATAGACCGTCATACGGAAATCCGGATCCAGATTGACCAGAATTGAGATCGCTCCCTGCGGCCGCATGGAAGCATAGACGTGATTGGTTTGATCGTCCGTCCCCGAGAACTGATCAAAAGACCCCGGATGACGATGCCACAACCCGATCAGTTCCAACCGTTCCTGATAAATTGCAGCAACCTTGTTGATCAGGTGCTGGACATACGGCTGATCGTATTCAAAATATGCGACCTCAAAAACCGAATTCGGGCCGGGGTCGATGGACTCCACAACATACCATGTATCTCCGATCACTTTGCCAAGGAACAGACCGCCCGTTTCTGTCTGTATCTTTTCTGCTGTCTCTGCCATGACTGCCGCTATCGCCCGCTGCGAAAAGACCACTTCCATCTGCTCACACCTCGTTCTAAACAAAAACACTCATCACCCACCGACGTGAGTGATGAGTGTTTTTCAATACTCAATAATTGCCTTCAAGTGCAACATCATCGCTGATCTCGCCATTCATCCACATCTCACACAGCAGAATCCATTTGCAGGCCCAGCTGAGAGAGGACGCAGCCGAAGTCGAACGTGTCATACCAGTCTTGAAGTATTTCGGATCTGCAGTACAGATAAAATATTCTTCATTGCGTCCGAAATTATCCCGATAGATATGCGGCAAGCCAAGGCCGAAACCATGTCTTACACAATTTTCGTAACTGCCATATGTTTCCTCAAGAATTGGCATCATGCGGGTCGCGATATCCTTCAGCCGAGGCTGTACCGGAAGGATCTGGATCGAACCGCCATATTCCGATGCACCTGCATGAGGATGATCGTTTTTATAGATCAGCATCAGATCCCAAACCATACCGTCCGGACCAGCGGGCTGCACTTTGCCACGCCAGTACAGTCTGCCAGAACCATCGGGAAGCTGATGGATTGTAAATGACGGAAAGAACTTGTTCATGGCCTGGACTTCTGCCCGATAGAGGTCGGGATCACTCTGATACCAGTAAAATGCCATCGTTACTCCCTCCTGCCTTAAGCAAGCTTACCCTGCGGAACCGAAATTCCCGGACGGGTAGGGTCATCCGATTCGCCCGGCAACTGGACCTGGCCCGTGGGCGAAACCATAACGGTCTCACCGCTATGGATTGCTTCCTGCAATGCACGACGACGTGCAGCGACAACATCATTGTTATCCATACTGTATTAACCTCCTGCAGAAATAAGTCGTTTGATACGACAGTATTTTTTTCCTTGCCAGACGATCAGGCTGCAAAGCTGCGGATGATTTCTCCATTCTCTGCAATCTGAGTGGTGCAGCTACTGACAAATGCCTCTGCTTTTTCCTCACCCTGTTCCTGAACCATACGGGCATAAGAGTTGTTATACAGCTCGCTGCCTTCATTCATCAAATCAGCCAAGCTCATGCCGCGGTTCTCATTCATCACACGGCTGTATTCCATACGATCCCGGATGCACTGTAGGGCAGAGCTGTCCTTTTCCAGACAATCTGCTGTCTGAGCCATATAATTGCGGTAGTAAAGAATCTTTTTGACCGTTTCAAACAACGCCATAATAGCATAGAGGAAGAAACAGACGATAAATTTGATCAGACCAATGCAGATAGAAACCACAATATTTCCAGTAGAGACAAAAAAGCCCGGAATCGCAGCAATAAATCGACGGAAGAAATTTCCTGCACTGCCACCAATTGCTGCGCACAGTACCATATAAAGGAGGGCCCCCATAATGCCGCCACTCAGTCCCCAGATGAATCCAATCACGCCGCCGATTGCGCATCCAGCCAGGCATTGCGTGTACTGTCCATGGATATAATTATGGTTTTTCTGCAGTTCTTCTACATTATCCTTCACGAGCTTTGTAGTGCAGTCATAGCACAGCATCTTTCCCGCGTATTCGCCGCCAGTCACACCAAAGGAATCGCAGCAATAGCGGCACAGATTTTTACCGCACCGTGCGCAGTGGCCTACTACCCTCTCCTCCGGGTGATAGTAGCATCCCGGGTCCATGCTGGATGTTGTGGGGGGTGTAAAAGTCGGAGCCTTCTTGCTCTTGCCGTCAACTCCCACCTTCGGTGCATCACCTGCAGGAGGGGTGAATGTCGGAATATCATTTTCCGACGACACTTTCTTGTTTTCCGCACTTGTGAAATCGTTCAGATCCATTTTTGATTCCTCCGTAATGATTTTATCTTATCCATTAAACTGGTGGCTCTGATAGCTCTGTACCAGTTCCTCCAGTTGTTTCAGCTTCTCCTGTTGCTTTTTCAGATCTTCCGTCGGCGATTTGACCAACCGGGCAATTTTTTGCATCACCTGATTGTAAGCCACCGCCTGATTATCGTTCCAATCTGCTGAAGGACGGAAATTCGTGCTAATCTTTTCACTGAGCGTGTCCAGATTACGCACTGTATCCGCAAGCGTTTTTTCCATATCCTGAATAGCAGAAACGGATGCATTCATTGCCATTTTATCCAGCCTCCTTTTTACAAATCGACATCAGGTTTCATATTTTTCAACCAAAGCCGCAAGCTCCTGCAGCCACTTTTGACAGCTTTCAAGTTGGGGGATTGGCTGCAGAATTGCAGCGCAGCTATCCTCGACGATTTGTCCAAGATTTTTGTACTGCTCATCCTTCCAGCCGGAACCGGCACTCATATAATCACGCTGGAGCTGCTGAGCTGTAAGCTGCAATTCATGTGTACATACGCCGCAGGCATTGATCCCGTTTTTCAAATCCTGAATCTTAACTTGTGCGCTTGCCAAAAGAAACACTTCCTTTCATTTATCTATCGAATTTACTTAGCGATACTGCATATAAAGTTCCACGCATTGGATGCAACTGTCTACAGACTGCATCGTGACCTGCCCCTGCTGTGCTGCCTGCGCCTGAAATACTTGCATCGACTGCTGATACTCTCCCAGTGCACTGGACAAAATGCTCATCTGCTGTTGCAGACGTTCCAGTTTACCCTGATACTGCTGTAGCCGTCTCTTCTGGGATGCAAGTTCCTGCTCTGCACGCGCTTTCTGGCTACGCTGCCACTCCTCTTGCTGCTGGAGCCGAGCTTTCTCCTGTTCCATTTCTCTTACAGCATTTTGAAGCTGTGAAATTTGTTCACGGCATCGCTGTAATTCCTCTTTCAGTTGCCGAATACGCTGTGCAATCTGGCTCTGTCCATTTTCATCACTTGTTGAGACGTTTCCAATCTTCCGCAGTTCCTCTTGAATTTTGGCTGCACGCTGTTCCAGCGTTCCAATCGTCTCATGCGCTTCCTGCCCTTGTAGCTCCAGTTCCTGAATCATCCTCTCGCTCTGCTGAATCGACTGTTTCAATTCCTGAATCTTATTCTCCAGAGTTTTAACCTTCTGCATCAGTTCTTCGACTGTCTGCCTGGTCTTATTCACAGACTTCGACGCATCGCTTTGACAGGACTGATTATGATTTGTAACGGTATAGGACATCGGAGCAGTCTGATTTTTGAAATCCTGCAGTGCCTGCTTTACTTTTTTAAGACCTTCTACTGAAACTTGTGTCATACCGTTTCCTCTGAACTATTTCTCAGTATTGTTCTTGGGATATCTCAAAGAACCGTTCCGCCGCCTGTGCTGCACGGTTGCCACTATCCAGCACACGCTTTGACTTTGTGGAGAGCCCTTGAATCGACCGAAACAACATTTGGTAGTTCTGATCTCCCCATGAAATAGATGCTGCTCTGACCCCTTGAACCATATTCTGCACTGCACCGGAAAAGTTTCTCAGATCCTGACGGATCACTTGCGCCTGATTTGATTCCATCAACATTTTCCCCCCTTCATCCCATGTATACGCCCTACTTCATAATCACCTTCAGCAGTTTTCCTTAGAACTCCTGTCAGGAACTTTTCTATAACGCCGACAGAATGGTTCTGTACAATTCAACCTTTTTTCCTATTCTGCCACATTAATTCTGTACTGTCAAGCTATTTTCGACCAAATCAAGGCTTTCTATCTGGAACATTCAAAATCAATTCCCTGTATGCTTTCTGATGAGGTGAAAAATGTGGACTATGCAAGCTTCCTTCGGCAACGAATCACAGAACTTCGCATGAAACGCAATGTTTCAGAGTATCAGATGAGCCTAGAGCTAGGACAAAACAAAAATTATATTCAAGGAATAAGCTCCGGAAAAGCACTTCCATCTATGACGCAATTCTTTAATATATGCGATTACTTTTGCATTACTCCAGAGCAATTCTTTAGCGGCAGCTGTCGACCAGAGCTAATCGATGCCATCTCAGAGGGAATACAAGAACTTTCCGAAGCAGATTTGGAACTTTTACTTCTCTTCATTCGCAGATTGCAAAAAAATATATAGATACAATATCAGTCTTTTCAGCTGCTCAAGATTCTCGCACCGCATCAATAAGTCCTACTTCTACCGCTTTACCGCAATAAATTTTGCAAAACCATATTGACGCACTGGTTCTTCCATGATACCCTTTATTCCAAATCCCGACTGAAAAAGTGGTGGTTCTCACCGTGATAACCACCACTTTCAGCAGATGATTGCCCAGAAAGAACGCACCGCCCCGCAACACACCCGATCAATTTTGCCGCCGATTCACCCGACAAAATCCATCGCTGCGCTGCGTGGGTGGTATTTTTCTTTTCCGGGAAGCTGAACCTTGAATCCTTCATAAGCCGTCTGAACGTGATATCGTGCCATGACCTCACACTTTCTGTGGGCGAGCCGGACAACGCCGCTGCAAAACAGGG
>OOCH01001561.1_pt1 | contig 17341 bp, 16 predicted proteins | sample 1671641 | NCBI WGS metagenome assembly OOCH01 (sample SAMN06348177, study PRJEB24527) | human gut metagenome | biome: human gut; feature: ankylosing spondylitis patient; material: feces | host: Homo sapiens | place: China | collected 2015-10
ATTGAATTTCAATTATTTCAAAGAACTTCTATGATTTTTTAGTGGACACTAATGTTACCAAGTTTAAAATAAGTTTATATTCAGCATAACCCGTTGGCAGAATTAAGTCAGTTCGTATTTAACCCAAATCGGTCATTAGGACTTCTCAGTGTCGTAAGGCAATGAGAAATCCTTTATTTTCTCCCAAATAGCAAGGAAAGATAGCCTTGTCTTTAAAGACCTGGCCAAATAAAGGATATGCTTGTCCTTCGTCTTGGCCAAATGAGCCGGTATAGAGATTAACTCGTAACGTATTGTTTTGAGAAACGGCTTCTTATCGGAGTTGATGAGCGCGTGGCGGAACAGTGACATGAAGTTATATGCCATGACTATAAAGTTCCCACATGCTTCCGTCCCCAAAAGTTGTTGGAGACAAAGTCATCAATGGAAAAGTCATACTTCAATTCCTTGATCCTGTTCTCGGAATCCGCTCTTCCGCGATATGAATCGTATACGATTTTGACCGGCAGCCTGAGATTGGTGACGAGACAGCTGTAACGGTATTTGCCGAAATCGTTCCGGTCCTCGAAAAGTTCCAATTACCTGACCTGTTTGCCGGCGGCATTCGGACGTTTCTGTATTTCCTGTCTGACCATTATTATGTGCCTTGGCTGATCCCAACCGTTCGCCTGGTATGTCGTTTCGGATATTTCCAGACCGTTCGCCACCTCTACCCATGCGTGTTCATGGGTGAGGCTGTACTTGATGCGGTTGTTGAACCTGCAAGCTATGATATAGTGCAAGTTCTTGTATTCCAGAAAGTCAAGTATCTCTTTAGTGAAGAAGCCGCTGTCCATGCGGACAAGTCCCACCGTCTTGTTCTCAAGCCTTGAAAGGGTGTCTTCAAGAAAGGCGAGACAGTTGGTGTTCGCTACAGTGTTTCCCGGACGCAACCAGTAGCTCGCTATCATTCTCACATCCGAAACGAAAGCGAGAAGGGGATGGTGTGACGGGCGGCCCGGACGCTTGGGATTGTAGCCTTTGGCAGTCCCCTCCTGATTTCCCTCACGTACCATTACAGTCGAATCAAAGTCCAAAGTGTAATTGTCAAACAGCAGCTTCGAAAAGAACCAACCGAACAGTTCGCCGAACGCACGCTGGTTGACCTATCGACCCCAATAACTTCCGATATTTTCTTGTTTTGAAAAACACTGCTTCTGTTACTCATTTTACTTCGGACCCAAAGTATAAGGCAGTCTTATTAATAACTCTGAAGAAAAGCAAATAGCTTAATCCCCACATTACAATAGACCCAACAACCAACAAAAATACCCCTAAAAGTCTTCAGCATCCGACTTTCAGGGGTGTTTTTATGAAATACTTATACGGTCGTCCCTTTACAACCGATTTTTGTAAATGCTTGCCATCAGCTTCTGGTACTGATTCTCCAGCTCCATGTAAGCCTGCAAGTTACGATATACGTTGTCGGCTTCCGTATAGTAATCGATGATGGAAAGTTGTCCTGCGGTAACGGCTTCTTTCAGCATGTCCAAGGTTTGATGCATCAGCTCCACGTCGTATGCCTGCATGGCGGTAGTCAACTGCTGCATTTCGTTGAACTGGCTCTGCACCTGAGCCTCTGCCTGCAAGCGGGCATTATCCAACTGATACTGGGCACTGATAGCTTGTGCACGGGCTATCTGGTGCTTCTTCCTATTCGAAAAGATCGGTAAACTTCCTCCGATAAGGAAGCCGTTGCTCTTTTCATCGAGTGAAGTGTTGCGACGATAGCCTATTTCCAGTTTCGGCAACCAGCTCTGACGACTTACACTGATGTTCTTCTCGGCAGCACGCGCAGCGGCATCAGCAGCCAGCAGCGTAGCATCGGTAGCCATCACCTCATCGTACAAGGCGTTATAGTCTTTCAGCGCTTCCACCTGCGGATAATCGCGTGAGGTAAAGTCCATCGGAAGATTGCCGTTCATGGCAAGCAACTGCTGCAAAGCGGTACGATGAGCTGCGTTGTTCTGCGAAACTTCTGTCTGCACACTCATCCGTTCCATCTTGATTTTATTGACTTCCAGTATGCCGGCATCCCCTTCTTCCAGCCGCTTTTCGAACAAGGCAAGCAGTTCGTCGGCATTCTTTTTCCGTTCTTCCAGCAGACCTTGCTGTTTGTTCAGCATTACAAGATCCAAGCAGAGATTCTTTGCATTCAGCAGTATATCGCGACGGGTAGCTTCATACTGACGGTGAAGGGCTTCACGCTGCAACTTTCCCGAACGGCTGCGTGCCGCATACAAGGTAGGAAAATCGAATCCCTGTGTCACGACCAGTTCCGAACTCGACATACCGGTAATACCTTTGGTATAAAACGGACTATATTCTACCGAAGGATCTTCCAGGTTATTCTGCGTCTGGACTTCCAATTGTGCAGCTCGTGTAGCATGTTGCTGTGACTGCAATTCTTTATTATTCTGTTCTATCTGACGGAGCACCTCATCGATGCTCTGTGCCTGCATGCCTGCCGTAAAAAGCAGACATGCAGCCAATGTAATATAGGTATGTTTCATAATTACTGTTTATTAGCATCTGACTTCTTGCGGTTCATCAGTTCGTACACAATAGGGATGACAAAAGCATTGAGGAAAGTCGAGGTAAGCAAACCTCCCAGGATAACCTTTGCCATCGGACTCTGGATTTCGTTGCCGGGCAGACCTCCACGCAAAGCAAGAGGTATCAATGCCAGAGCAGACGACAAAGCGGTCATCAGAATCGGATTCAGACGGTCGAGAGAACCTCGAAGAATACTTTCGCGCAATCCCATTCCTTGTTCATCACGCAACGTATTGTAATGGCTGATAAGCAGCATACCGTTACGGGTAGCAATACCGAATAATGAAATAAATCCGATGATTGCCGGAATACTGACTTCACCTGTAGTGCACAGCAAGGCAAATACACCGCCTATCAGGGCAAGTGGCAGGTTCAGCAAAATCACGCCACTCTGTGAAGCATTGCGGAACTGCATGTACAGCAACAGGAAGATGACCACAATACTCATCAGTGAGGTAAGCAATAAGGTACGACTGGCGGCCTGCTCACTTTCAAACTGTCCGCCGTATTCGATGTGATAACCTTCGGGCAACTGTATCTTTTCATTCACCCGTGTCTGGATATCGTTTACTACACTGCGCAGGTCACGTCCGCTGGTATTTGCCGAAATGACAATCTTACGCTTTACGTTCTCACGGTTAATGGTATTCGGTCCCATCGACGATTCCACGCGCGCCACGTAGCTCAACGGTATCTTGCGTCCCTGAGCATCGTCTATCATCAGGTCTTTGATACGTTCCATCGAGCCACGGTTATCTTCCGCTGCACGCACCACAAGATTGAAAGATTTTCCTTTTTCGTATACCTGAGAAACAACTTCTCCGGCCATGTTTACCGTAACAAATTCATTGAACTGTGCCAGTGAAATGCCATACTTGGCAAGCATCTCCCGGCGAGGTATAATTTTCAGTTCCGGACGCTCAATCTGCTGTTCCACATTCAAGTCGGCAATACCTTCCACATCGCTTACAGCCTCTTTTATCTGATTACCCAAAGAGAACATCTTGTTCAGATCATCACCGAAAAGCTTGATAGCGATATTTGCCTGCGTACCACTCAGCATGGCATCGATACGGTGACTGATAGGCTGACCGATTTCGATATTTGCCCCAGTCAGCACCGACAATTTATGACGAACCTCTTCGAGTACTTCCTGATGGGAACGACCGTCCAATTCGAACGGAGCTTCTATTTCCGAAACGTTTACCCCCAATGCATGCTCGTCGAGTTCGGCACGTCCTGTCTTGCGTGCTACGGTCTTTATTTCGGGAATGGTAAGCAGTAGTTCCTCTGCCTGACGGCCAATCTTATCAGACTCTTCCAGTGAGATACCGGGAAGAGAGCTTACATTGATGGTGAACGAACCTTCGTTGAACGGTGGCAAGAAACTGTGCCCCAACGTAAAGAACGCTCCCAGTGCCACGATAAACAAGGCTATAGTACCACCCAGCACCGTCCGCTTATGTTCCAGTGCCCAAAGCAGTCCGCGTTCGTAATGCTTTTTCATCCATACGGCAACAAAAGCCTCTTTGGGCAGCCCGTTTTTCTTGAAATCTCCTCCCAGCAGATAGCTGCACAGGACGGGAGTAAGTGTCAGCGCTACAACTGTCGATGCGAATAATGAAACGATGAATGCGATGCCCAGCGGAACCAGCATTCTGCCTTCCATACCACTCAAGAAGAACAGAGGTACGAAACTCACTACGATAATCAGGGTTGAGTTAAGGATCGGCATACGTACTTCACGCGAAGCATGGAACACGACATCCAATACAGGTTTGCGTTCACCGGCAGGAAGCATACGGTTTTCACGCAGGTGCTTCCATACGTTCTCCACATCGACTATGGCATCGTCTACTAGCGAACCGATGGCAATGGCCATACCTCCCAGACTCATGGTATTGATACTGAGTCCCATATAGTGAAGTACCAGAATAGCTACCACCAGCGACAAGGGAAGTGTAACCAGCGAAATGATGGTAGTACGTGTGTTGGCAAGAAAAAGGAAAAGTACGATAACCACAAAGATAGCTCCTTCGTAAAGAGATTCCTGTACATTGCCAATAGAGCTTTCGATGAAACGTGACTGACGGAAGATATCGGTAGAAACCTTTACATCTGCCGGAAGATTCTTTTGTAAGTCTTTCAAAGCAGCTTCCAGCTTTTCCGTCAGCTCGATAGTTCCCGTATTCGGCTGTTTGGTAACAGTTATCAGTACGGCAGGTTTACCTTTTTCCGAAGCCAGTCCCAGTTTAGGCTGCTGGGCTCCTACCTGTACGTCGGCAATATCTTCCAGTGTGACCGGAGCACCGTCGACTGTCTTTACAACCGAACGTGCCATCTGGCGTACATTATCCGTAGAAACTACTCCACGCACGATGTATTCGTTGCCATATTCATAAATTACTCCTCCGTTGGTATTCTGATTCATGCCACGAGTTACTGCCATGACTTCTCCCAATGTCACACCGTAGTGCTTCATACGCTCGGGATGCAGCAGTATCTGATATTCTTTAATGTCACCTCCCAACACGGCAACCTGAGCAACTCCTCCGGTAGACAGCAAACGCGGACGGATAGTCCAGTCGGCAAGTGTACGCAAATCGAGCATAGAGGTGCTGTCGGCAGTCAGTCCCACAATCAGCAACTCACCTAAAATAGATGACTGTGGACCGAGTGTAGGATTGCCCACATTATCGGGTAAATCCTCACCTACCGTTGCCAGTTTTTCAGATACAATCTGACGTGCCAGGTAAATGTCCGTATCCCAATCGAACTCTACCCATACTACAGAAAATCCCGTTGTCGACGATGAACGTACACGACGTACTCCCGTAGCACCATTCACTGCCGTTTCGATAGGGAACGTAACCAGCTGTTCCACTTCTTCGGCAGCCATGCCTCCCGCTTCCGTCATTACGACTACGGTAGGTGCATTCAAGTCGGGAAACACATCCACTTCGGTATGAAATGCCGTATAGGTTCCTCCTATCAGCAATAATATCGAAGCCACCAGAACCAGCAAGCGGTTCTGTAATGAAAAATGTATGATTTTATTCAGCATAATATTCTATAATGATATACGTGTCTGTAACAAAACACGTCCGACGATTAATGATTGTGTGTATGTCCCGGAATAGTATTGCCGGCAGCAGCCAGTTTCACATGCATAGCTCCTACAGTCACCACTTTTTCTCCGCCTTTCAGTCCCGAAAGAACTTCCACACGGCAGCCATCGTTCATGCCAAGCTTTACTTCCTGCTTCTTGTAACATTCCGCATCTACCTGCAAGTATACGAAATTCAGTCCCTGTTCTTCGGTGATTGCCGAAACAGGCAGGCTGATAACTCCCTGACGCTCTTCCGACAACAGATATACCTCGACGAAAGAACCAGGTATCACGTCGCCACGGTTATCAAATTCAAAAGTTACCGGGATGTAATAGGATGCATCGCCCGATGATTTGCCATACGACAGCAAACGTCCTTTCAAATCATCCAGCCGATATACTTTGTCATCGTAAGTAGTTGTGAAATTAGCCGAAACAATCGATTTCAGTCCAGCATAATAACGTTCGGACACTTCAGCTTTCAACTGTAAACGGCGAGTCTGGGTAACGGTAAGCAAAGGCTGTCCTACGGTTACATAGTCGCCTTCCTTTACCAGACACGACTTGACATAGCCTCCTATCGGCGACTTGACAGCCACTCCTTTTCCGTCCTTGCTGGGAGAAAGTGCCTCGTAAGCTATGCGGGCATTTTCATAATTTTCTTTCAGCTGATTAAAATCTTTCTGCGAAACGATTTGCTTGTCCACCAGCTTGGCCGCACGTTCGTATTCACTCTTTGCCGTTTCGTAAGCAATACGGGCACGCTTTACCGGATCTCCTTCCTGAATATGCTGTGAAGAAACTGTAAGCAGTGCCATACCGGCAGATACTTGTGTACCTTCAATCAATGAACGGGTAAAGTTCACAACACCCGAAACAGCAGCAACGACAGTGGCTTCATCGCCTTGAGCAGCCAATACCTGTCCGCTGGTAGGAATCACACTACGAAAAGCAGCTGGTTGTACTTCCTCTACTTGTACACCGGCGGCCTGAGCTTTTTCAGGAGTTAAAACTATTTCGTCTGCGTGGGCAGCATGCGCCTCTTTTGCTTCCCCCTCAGCTTCGTGGTCATGTCCTTCATGACCCCCACAAGAGCCCAGCATACACGCTGCCAGAGCTCCCATAAAAATATAATGCTTCATAATGATGTAATTAATGTATTAAAGACAAAAACTTATTTCTCCGCACCGCGAAGGTACGGACATTGTCCTGCAACCGGATTGCAGTTTTTTATACAAGAATTACAGAAGCGGGAGGTGCACGTAACCCAGCTGTCTGAATAAACTGGTACGCATGCAGACTTTCTACAAAGAGCGCCCAGTCGGCATCAGCATCGTCAGTCGGTAAGGCCAGTACGCCCAATACGTTAACCAACGGATAAAGTATGGAATAAAAAGAATAATCGGGAGTTATGTCGGACAGATGCTGGTCGGGTGTGCTGCATTGAAAATTGGTAACACACACACTGGTACACGAATGGCGGTCGGCATCGTCGCTATGATGCATATGTCTGCTGCATGTTGCAGTAGCCTCATGTGCCACCAGATCAGTCGATAAACAGAATATTTCCGAATGATGATGATGTGGGAAAACCTGGGCAACCAGCATCAGCATGCAGATTGCCAACAAAAAATATGATTTGAATTCCCTTTTCATCATCATTCTGTATCACTTAATAATATCAAGCTTCTTCATCACCGTTATCTTCGGCTATCGGTGTGGTGACGAGTACCTTATCGATACGCGCTCCGTCCATATCGACAACCTCGAAAGTAAATCCGTTCCACTGGAGTGTTTCACCACTGGTAGGAATGTGCTGCAATTCCTTCAGCAGCAAGCCTCCCAACGTATGATACTCTGAAGCTTCGAATAAGTCACTGCGGTTAAAATAACACAAGAAGTCATATAATGAACACTGTCCGTCTACCAGCCAGCCTTCCTTATTTACTCGTTTGATGATATCCGGTTCTTCCTCCGGATCGTCTACATTACCCACTAATCCTTCCAGAATATCACGCAGCGTAATAATACCGGTACAGATACCAAATTCATCACAAACCAGTGCACGACTGATTTTCTGCATCTTCATCTGCTCAAGCACTTTATAAACGTTCATACTCTCATGAAAATACGTAGCCTCATGAATCAAAGACGCCAGCTTAAAATCGGGATTAGACAGATGTACAACCAGATCTTTCAAGTTTACAATTCCTTTCACATGATCCAGGTCACCGTCGGCTATCGGATAAAACTCAAACAAGTTTTCATTTACTACCGCTCTGACTTCGTCAGCAGTCATATCCATGTCCAGCCAGACAATATCACTCTTGTGTGTCATGATCGAGCTGACTTTCAAATCTCCCAGCAAGAATACACGCTGCATGATATCTTTCTCTACAGGCTGTACCTCTCCTTCTTCGGTTCCCTCCTCGATGATAGACTTGATTTCCTCTTCGGTCACCTTATTGTCGGTTTCCTTGATCCCCAGTAAATTGAAAATAATCTCAGTACTCTTGGAAAGCAGCCAAACGAAAGGAAGTGCGATAGAAGCAAGTACTCTCATGGGACGTGCAACCACTTTGGCAGCCTTTTCTGCAACACTCAATCCGATACGCTTCGGTACGAGTTCTCCGAAAATAATCGTAAGGTAAGTTACAACGACTACAATGATACCCTGAGCCAATGCCGAAGCATAGGTAACAGATACTCCCCACGAAATCATGGTTTCGGTCAGGTCGGCGGCAATGCGGTTTCCCGAATAGATACCGGTTAAAATACCAATCAGGGTAATTCCAATTTGTACTGTTGAAAGGAAGCGGTCGGGGTCGTTAGCCAGCTTTAAAGCTACTTTAGCAGACTTGCTGCCTTTTTTTGCATCTGAAGAAAGCCGAGATTTACGGGCTGATATTAATGCCACCTCGGACATAGCGAAAATACCGTTAAGTACTATCAACCCGATAATTATGATTATCTCATCCATATAAAAAATAAGTGTGTTTGCCTCACAAATATAGCGCAATGTTCCATGACTATAAAAGATAGTTCCTACAATTAAACAGTTTTAACAAAAAAACTGAATCACTCACCCGAATGCATACATTTTGTACGCAAACGGAATTTATGATAGTAAATTCTGCCAGTATTTTTTGCCAATTCCCTAAAGTTTGATGTCTGTTTTTCTATTCATGCCTAATTTCCTAAACGTAAAAATGCCTATCTTTGGCAAAAAATAAGAAAACAGATGAATACAGAATATTTAAACAACTTTGAAGAGAAACTACAGCAAGAGTTACTGCACTTGTGTACCAATTACGGCATGCTCGACGGCACGCTACTTGCTGCCGATGACATAGACAACCGCTGGCACGACCTGGCTCCCGAATATGTAGCCGATGCGGTAGGACAAATTCGTGATTATCCTGTCGTATCAGTAGCTTGGGCTGCTTATCTTGGCCTGGGAGTCGCTTTTGGATGGGATGAAGACTGGGAATATTACGCACAGGCCAGCTATCAGTCGTATTACGGTGAGCAAGGTTTCGATGATATGGACGAACACATCGTACGCGATCTGCTACAGCTGCCGCTCGACAGCAAAGAAGCAGGCCAGCTGGAAGACATTATCCGCCGCTGCGGACAAGCTACAGTAAGCATGATACGCCATGAACAGATAGAACCTCAGAGTCCGATGGCTTTTCATGTTTTCGCACGTGCCTGCCGCACAATGTTCCGTATCGGTGCAGCCATCGAGCTGAAACGTCTGGGATACAAGTTCGAGAAAATAGAATTGGGACGGAATTTGAATGAGTTGCCCTCATAAATTCTTCGTTTTTTTCTATCTTTGCCACACAACAAAAAATTTGCAAACAACAAGAAAAGATATAGCATGAAGCGGATAAAAGTCACTTCCCCCCACGGAATAAATACTTGCATACAGCTTCCTTCATCGAAAAGCATCTGCAACCGTGCACTGATAATCAATGCCCTTGCCAAAGGAAACTGTCACCCGGAAAACCTGTCCGACTGCGATGACACACGGGTGATGATACAAGCTTTGCAACACATGCCTTCCATCATCGACATTATGGCGGCCGGTACGGCCATGCGTTTCCTGACGGCTTTTCTTGCCGTAGGCGAAGGCACACACATCATAACCGGAACACAGCGTATGCAGCAGCGCCCTATCAGCATACTGGTCAATGCACTCCGTGCACTGGGAGCCGACGTAGAATATGCAGGCAATGAAGGTTTTCCACCCTTGCGCATCGTAGGACGCAAGCTGGTAAACAGTGAAGTGACTTTGCCAGGAAATGTAAGTTCACAATATATCTCTGCCTTGCTGATGATAGGTCCGGCACTGACTAACGGACTAAAGCTTACACTGACGGGAGAAATTGTATCTCGCCCATATATCGACCTTACGCTGAAACTGATGCGCGACTTTGGAGCCAGTGTAGCCTGGATCAGTGAAAACCAACTGGAAGTAAAGCCTCAACCTTATCAAGCTGTTCCCTATTATGTAGAGAGCGACTGGAGCGCAGCTTCGTACTGGTATGAAATCTGCGCATTATCGGAACAGGCAACAGTCTGCTTGCCGGGATTATTCCGCAAAAGCCCGCAAGGTGACTCGGAAGTAGCACGGTTATTCGAACAGCTGGGAGTAGAAACAGTTTATGGGGAACGTGAAGTGACTCTTCGAAAAACAGGAAAAATCACTGCACGCATGGAATACGATTTCGTTAATCAGCCTGACTTAGCCCAGACATTTGTAGTGACTTGTGCCGTAATGGGTATTCCTTTCCGTTTCTCCGGACTTCAGAGTCTGAAAATTAAAGAAACCGACCGCATAGCCGCTTTAATAGCCGAAATGAAAAAGCTGGGATACCTCATTACAGAAAGCGAAGGTTCCGTACTGTCGTGGAACGGTGAACGCTGTACTCCTGACGCCAGCCCCTGCATAGACACTTACGAAGACCATCGCATGGCTATGGCTTTTGCTCCCGCCTGCATCCGATTGGGAGATATATACATCAATCATCCGCAAGTAGTTACCAAATCATATCCGCATTACTGGGAAAACCTGATACATGCGGGATTCAACATCACGGAGGAATAAATCATCATGTGGATACTTATTGTCATACTGATAGGAGTAGCATTATTCGGACTGGTTGCCGGATATTTCTATAACCGGAACATACAAAAGAAAATCGATCGTGGAGAGCTGGAAGAAGCTCCTCCTGTAGTAACCGTAGACAGTGAATGCTGCGGTCAGCATCAGATTTGTGAAAAAGAAAGTCTGCTGGCGGCTGTAAGCAAGCAAATAGAATATTATGACGACGAAGAACTGGACCGCTTCAAGGGACGTCCTTCTGACGGATATTCGGAAGAGGAAATCGAAGAGTTTCGCGACATTCTGTACTCCATGCAGGAAGTGGATGTGGCAGGATGGAGCCGGAGTCTGCAACTTCGCGGCATTGAATTGCCCGACGAACTGAAAGATGAACTTTTCCTTATCGTAGGAGAACGAAGATTTCATTAATCTTCCTGCCGGTCTGTCTCATTACCGAATACAACTATCATGGATATATTAGAACTGTTACAATATACTTTTTTCCAACATGCCTTGCTGGGTAGTCTGTTTGCCAGCATCGCCTGCGGAATTATCGGAACCTACATTGTCACCCGTCGGCTTGTTTTTATCAGCGGAGGAATCACACATGCTTCTTTCGGAGGTATCGGAATCGGACTCTATACAGGTATTTCTCCCCTGCTCACGGCAGCCATTTTTTCAGTGCTGTCAGCTTTCGGAGTAGAATGGCTCAGCAAGCGGAGTGATATGCGTGAAGATTCTGCTATTGCTGTATTCTGGACATTCGGAATGGCTATCGGAATCATTTTCAGTTTCCTTGCTCCGGGATTCACTCCCGACCTTTCTTCATTTCTTTTCGGAAATATACTTACCATCACACAAAGTGACATACTGCTGCTTGGTATACTGAGTATAGTGCTTATCATATTCTTTTCACTGTTTCTACGCCCAATCGTAGCTATCGCTTTCGACCGTGAGTTCGCGCGTTCACAACATCTTCCCGTAGCCACTTTCGAGTATCTGCTGATGATGTTTATCGCTCTGACTATCGTATCATGCCTGCGCATGGTAGGCATCGTGCTTGCCATCTCGCTACTCACTCTCCCACAGATGACGGCAAACTTGTTTACCAGCCGTTTCAAGAATATCATCTGGCTGTCTATCGGCATCGGCTATATCAGTTGTCTGGGCGGACTGCTGTTCTCATACAAATATCAGATTCCTTCAGGAGCAGCCATCATCTTTATATCCATACTGATATATGTCGCAGCAAAAATCTGCCGGCAGTTCCGTAAACAGGAATAAATATTCGCGATTTTTACTTACTTTTGCAAGAACAATAAAAACAGATACTTATGGAAATAAAAATTACTTCACTCGATCATATCCACGAAGCTGCCAAAGAGTTTATTGCAGCCATGGGCGATAACACAGTATTTGCCTTCTACGGCAAAATGGGAGCAGGAAAGACTACTTTTACCAAAGCTGTATGCGAAGAACTGGGAGTAACAGATGTCATCAACTCACCTACATTCGCTATCGTAAATGAGTATCGTTCGGAAACTACTGGAGAACTGATTTATCATTTCGACTTCTACCGTATCAAAAAACTGGAAGAAGTATACGACATGGGGTATGAAGATTATTTTTACAGTGGAGCTCTGTGCTTTATCGAATGGCCTGAACTGATAGAAGACTTGCTTCCGGGCAATGCAGTAAAGGTATATATCGAAGAAAACGAAGACGGCACTCGTACCGTCCGCTTCGATGCCGAAGAATAATGCATTATGGTGACACACTATATCATACAGGGCATATTTGTCCTGGTGGGGCTGCTGGCGTTGCTGGCTGCCCTATTCAACTGGGACTGGTTTTTTACGGCCCATAACACACAGTTCATCGTAGCCAATGCCGGCAGAAACCGTGCACGTCTGTTTTATGCCGCCATCGGTCTGCTGATGATAGCTACGGGAGTATTCTTCTTCCTTTCCATTCAGGGATGCATCTAAGTAACAACTAATCTATGAAAAACACCAACCTCAAAAAATGCTTCACAGCAAGCTTACTCGGAATCATTGCACTGGGAAGCTATGCACAAGTCAATTACGTAGAACCACCTATAATGGGATGGAGTTCATGGAACACTTACCGCGTCAATATCAACGAAGAGCTGATCAAGAAACAGGCAGATGCCATGATTTCACAGGGACTTGACAAGGTTGGCTATCATTTCATAAACATCGATGACGGATTCTTCGGATTCCGCGATGAGAAAGGTATCCTGCATACCCATCCACAACGTTTTCCAAACGGAATGAAAGGAATAGCCGACTATATCCATTCGCTGGGTCTGAAAGCAGGTATTTATTCGGAAGCGGGAGCCAACACATGCGGTTCGCTTTGGGATGGAGATAAAAACGGAATTGGAGTTGGTCTTTATGGATTTGAACATCAGGACGCCAACCTTTTCTTCAACGAATGGGGATTCGATTTTATCAAGATTGACTACTGCGGAGCCGGACAGCAGCTCGACCTTGAAGAACAAGAAAGATATACGGAAATTGTCAATGCCATCCGCGAAGTTTGTCCACGAAATATTTCTCTGAATATCTGCCGATGGGCCTATCCTGGCACATGGGTAAGCAGTCTGGCACGTTCCTGGAGAATCAGTGGAGATATCAATCCGTCGTGGGAATCTGTCAAATATATAATCGACAAAAATCTGTATCTCTCAGCCTTTGCCGGTAACGGACATTACAATGATATGGACATGCTGGAAATAGGACGAGGATTGAAGCCGGAAGAGGAGGAAACTCACTTTGGCATGTGGTGCATAATGAGTTCACCGCTGCTGATCGGCTGCGATCTGACTGCCATCCCGGCATCTTCACTGCAACTGCTGAAAAATAAGGAACTCATCGCACTGAACCAAGATCCGCTGGGACTTCAGGCGTATGTAGTGCAACACGAGCATGGAGGATATGTACTGGTAAAAGACATCGAAGAAAAAAGAGGAACAATACGGGCAGTAGCTCTATATAACCCGACCGAAGAAATCTGTTCCTTCCGGATTCCCTTATCAGTACTCGAACTGGAGGGTACAACATGTATACGCGACCTTGTAAAACAAAAAGATGAACGTTCGGTAACAGACTTCATACAGTTTGACGTACTCCCCCACGGAACCAAAATTCTGAGAGTAGAAGGTGAAAGACGTATGGAACCTATCCGCTACGAGGCAGAACAGGCTTATCTGAATCAGTTTGACGACTTGGCAAAACGTAAACGGGGAATAGCCTTCATGCCTTTCGAAACAGCATCCGGAGGCATGACAATAACCAATCTTGGCGGACATAAAGATAACTACGCACAATGGAATGAAGTTTTCAGTGAACAAGGTGGTACGTACCAGATGACAGTTCAATACATACCTGCCGAAAAGAAAGAACGTGAAATAAGTGACCGCCGCCTGGAAGTTACCGTCAACGGAAACATGACAGTGGCCGACAAACTGGAAACAGACCGTTCTAAAGGTGTCGCTCAAACGACATTCACCGTAAATTTGCAAAAAGGATATAATGTGATAAGAATAGGAAGCCGATTTAGCTGGTCTCCCGATTTAGACTGTTTTACCCTCACTCCTGTAAAATAAGTTCGCAGTAGCTTACAGAATAAGCTTCAAAAATATTGGGTATAGCTAAGTTCAAAGCAAAATAAGTTGATATACCTCAGCCTGAATATATCTCCGTTTGAACAGGCTATATAAAACAAGCCAACCGATTCACAATACTTCGAGAATCAGTTGGCTTGTTTTATATTAGTTTCTAAATATCTCTATTTATTCTATACTAACTTTCTCAGAGTTTGTATCCACCTCTGTTTCCAGTCCGTTTATATACAATTTGCCTCCATTTAAATTACCTTCTCTGACAATGCCCAACAGACCTTGATATCTTACAAGTCCACCATCTTCTGCTCCCCTGATAATTCTCTTGGAACCAGTAAGAGCATCCTTTTCGGCGCTAATTGAAACGGTATTTCCAGAGAAAAAGCATGTAGCCACATACAGACATGCCCCTCTACCTGAAGATAAATCAATTTCATAGCCCAAAACCTGTTTGGAGAAATTTTTTATCATCTCACGGTAAGCTTCATCATACTGCTGAATATCGATGTAACCTTTTAATATTTCTTCCAACAGAGCCTTATATAGCATATTTTCTTCCTCCTTTACCTCAACAGTAGAATTAAAAAACTTATTGCCAGAAATTGTAGCAGATGTCATACTGTTACCAATAAATCCAACAATACCACCACAATCACCTCCGTCCCATGTATGACTAATGACACTGGTATTTTCAACTATACAATCCTTAACTTCCATAATACCGTCAGAAGCAAATCCAACGATTGTACCGACCTTATTAATACCATTTACTTCGGAGTTAGTAACACGGCAGTTCTTTATTACAACATTTCCATGAGATTCACCTACTATTACACCTGAATAAGAATCTGATTTACTCTCATCTCTCACCACCCTGAAATTATCGATAGTCAGATCAGAAACAGTTCCACCAGCCATATTAGGTATAAGTCCACAAGCAATATCATTACTCATGAGAGTAAGATTCTTAATAGTATGGCCGTTGCCTTGTATTGAAAGACCGATCCTTGAAGTAGAATTCTTAATTTCAGCACCGGCAAAATCGATGTTGCAATTCATGTTTATAACTTTATTGTTAAACTGACTCAAGTTATTCAGTACATATGCCATATTTGCCGCTGAATTTACATTGACATTATTACCATCCATACCAGGTTCAACCAGAGAAGAACCGTCGTAAATATCAAAAGGTATGTCAGGTTCACCAAATCCCGGTTTCACAACAATATCCAGCTCACCCGAATTTGTCAGCAAGTTACCTGTAACATGAGTAGCATAATTACGCTGCAAAGGAATACTTGAAAATTTATAAGGTGCAAAGGCAGTGCCCGATTCATTAGAGAAACTCATTGTAAAATCAGGAAGAGTCTGTTTGTCTGCAGAAGCAAAAAGATAATCGTAAGACAGCTGCCCGTTTTTGCCGATAATGGCCACAGGAGCTGCATATTGCAACTTAGCCTCTCCTGAAGCAACACCCGTAAGAGCATTAAAAGATGTATATACAGAACTGAACGATACAGAAACCTTGGTAGGACGATCAGCTTCAGCTAAATCGTAGAAGTCGGATGCGTAAACATTCAACAGAGCGAACGGATGCTGCATTTCTACGTTTACAGTTGTTTCTCCTGCACTAAACTCCTTACAAGCATAAAATGCATCAAGCTGATCATTATTACCTATGTATTCACCCGTAATGCGTGAAATGCTCTGTAATCCTTCTGTTGTATTATAAAATTTATCATTGCTGCCATCAGCAGAATAATCGGCCCATAATACCAATTTATAAGCCAGACTGCTCTCTAATTTCACTTTAAACTGGGCAGTACCTGAAGAAGGCTTGGCAATCTGCCGTTCTCCGACAAGACTATTATCCGCAGCATTGTAAACCTCAAGAATACATCTGTTTATCGCCGCTCCGTTTCCGACTTCTCCAGAAGCCTGAGAAGAAATTTTAGCAGAAACTGTTACCAGCTGGTCCGAAGTTACGTTTTCAGGAACCGACGATTCGCTATCACAGGCAACAGCTAAAAACAAAATTGCTACAAAAAATAATATATTCTTCATATCTCTAATATTTATTATTTCATTACCTATTGTTACACTCTTTTCACTGTCTAAGTACGGTTTGTTTTCATAGTTTCAGTTACGCAACCGACTTATACTCACAAAGATAAGCATTTATCAAAAACAATGCTCCCTGATTGTAAAATTTTTATAACAATAGTTTCATAACTAGTCCATTATTCTTAATTATATCTAACATATACATCAATTCTTATAGCACAGAAAAAATGAAAATTACATCCATTACACAACATTTTATTTCTATTTCTTATAACAGCGATTGTGTAGATTTCTTCCACATCCTTCTACGAATTTCCCCAATTATTATGATACTCCCACCATCTGTTTTGTAAAAATAATCTACTCTATTTCAGAAAGTAACAACATTTTTTCTTTATTATTTACATTCAGGAACAAATTTTGCCAGTTTTTTCAAAATTAATTTTCCTTTGCTATAACCAGTATAGGAAAGCGGACATGAAAACGTTTTAAACTATCAATAAATTCTAATCGGATGAAAAAGACAATTTTAAGTGTATTCTCTTTTTTGCTTTTGCTAGGCAACGGATATCCTGTCTATGCATCTCACAATTATTTACCAGACGGGAATAACCCAGAAGTAGACAATAATCTGAAAAAGCAAAAAACTATACAAGGAGTCGTTACAGATACAAATGGAGAACCTATTATCGGTGTTACAATTATTGAAAAAGGAACAACGAACGGTACAACTTCTGATATTGACGGAAAATTTTCACTAAAAGCCTTAATTCCGCAACACTATTATAAAATATTTTTTTTAAGTACCTGAGCAACA
>OOCH01001585.1_pt1 | contig 17114 bp, 16 predicted proteins | sample 1671641 | NCBI WGS metagenome assembly OOCH01 (sample SAMN06348177, study PRJEB24527) | human gut metagenome | biome: human gut; feature: ankylosing spondylitis patient; material: feces | host: Homo sapiens | place: China | collected 2015-10
TTTTCGCCTATCGAATTTCTTAATAATAGTGTCCAATATGATTGACAAACCTACATTTTGTGCATTTTAAGTAAAAGAAACGATCAAGTGAGGAGGGGAGGGTAAGTGAGGAGTGAGGAGTGAGGAGTGAGGAATTGGCAAAGCTGACCAAAGTTGTACTCAAGAATGAAATAAAACCCAGCACCGAGCAAAGCGATTTTGCGGCGGCAGAAACTTGCCCGAATACCTGTAGGGGAGCAGCGCAATTTCTGCTTTGCAGAAACACGACGTCCCGTTTCGAGGAGTTGCGGGAGGTTGAATTTGTACAAACCATGTAGGCGAATAAAGGCGGGCGAACGCTGTTCGCCCCTACCGCCATTTGTGGGGTTATCGCAGGATTGAGCAGGCAAACAGGTGCGGGCTGTCGAGGACGCCAGCCCCTACATGGTTTGCAAAGTGCATAACAAAGTGCGGATAACACAAGTACAAATAAAAAATGCGAAACGAAAACCGTTCCGCATTGGTATCATATCAAATTATTTTTCCGCCGCATATCACCATGTCAGGGGATACCATTACATCAAGGGGGTCGCCGCTGAACAGGGTGAGGTCTGCGTCAAGCCCTGTCTTTATAGAGCCTACTCGGTCGGAAATGCCTGCTATCTCTGCCGCTGTGCAGGTGATAGCTTCAATGCCCTTTTCATAGTCAAGACCGTTCTTTACTGCGATTGCCGCTGACAAGGGCAGATATTCTACCGGCACTTCTGAGTGGTCGGTGCAGATAGCTACCTTTATGCCGTGAGAAGAAAGTATGCCGGCATTGGCTGGGGTCAGATTTGCCATTTCAGGCTTGCATCTGTCGCATATTACAGGACCTATCACACAGCTTGCTTCTTCCTCTGCAAGTTCGTCAGCTATGATATGACCGTCAGTGCAGTGTATAAGCACATAGTCAAGCTCAAATTCTTTCGCTATCCTTATGGCGGTGAAAATATCGTCCGCCCTGTGACAGTGAAAATGCGCTTTGACTTCGCCTCTGAGAACAGGGAGCAGAGCCTCCGACTTCATGTCAAACTCAGGCATATCCTCCTCGCTTCCCATTGCACGCTCGACCGCTTCACCGTATTTCTGCGCCTTTATAAGTGCTTCTCTTATTATGCCTGCCACTGCCATTCGGGTGTAGGGGGCGTCCTCTTTGTCAGAATAGGTGAGTTTAGGGTTTTCACCCATTGAGAATTTCATTCCAACTGTGCCTACAAGCATTTTATCTATTCGCTTGCCATAGGTTTTTACTGCCGCAATACTGCCTGCGACTGGGTTTGCTGAGCCTGGGGATACAAGACAGCAAGTTACACCTGCTTTTCTTGCAAGCTCAAAGGAATAGTCGATCGGGTTTATGCCGTCAACAATGCGGATATGTGCTGTGCATGGTTCGGATTCCTCGTTGAAATCCTCGCCCTCCATGCCTACGCCGCTTGTGGATAGTCCAAGATGTGTGTGAATGTCGATAAAACCAGGGTAAACTGTTCTGCCGTTGCCGTCTATGTCCTCGGCTGTGACAGCTTCGGGAGAGCCGCTTTCTACAGCGGAGATAATGCCGTCTGTTATCTCAACCCAGCCGTTTTCGATAACACGTCTGTCGCTGTCCATGGTCTTTATTTTAACGTTGTAAATTTTCATATGCAGTTTTCACCATTCTTATTTGCCTGTTGAGCCAAAGCCGCCTGCACCACGCTCTGTATCGGAAAGCTCTGTTACTTCCTCTACTTCGGGAGCGAAAACAGGGGTTATCACAAGCTGTGCGATCCTGTCGCCGCTGTTTATTGTGTAGTCCTTGTCTGAACTGTTGTGGAGAGCGCAGATTATCTCACCTCTGTAGTCCCAATCAACAACGCCAACGCAGTTTGCAGGGGCGATGCCGAACTTTGATGCAAGGGAGCTTCTGGCATAGATAAGAAGAACGCAGTTTTTCTCACCCTGAACCTCGGCTGATATGCCTGTGTGTATTTTCTCGGTCTGACCTGCTTTTATGGTTACGGGTGCGTCTGTGCAGGCACAAAGGTCATAGCCTGCGCTAAATTCTGTTTGTCTTGCAGGGATAACTGCATTTTCCTTAAGCTTTTTTATAAGTAATCTCATTTTATAAAACTCCTCTGTAGTATAGGCCATTGGTGGCGTTTTCGGGCTTTGCGCTCATTTCGCCACTGTAGGCTTTTATTATTTCGTTTATCCTGTGGGCATTCTCCTCATAGAAGTGAAGCTCCATATAGTCAGCATTGTCAAAATCCGTCAGCTTGTCTGCAAGATACAAAATATCGGAATTTAGTATCTCTGCGCAATCTCTGCCCTTTGGACATCTCACCGGAAACTCTCTGCCTGTGCGGTCAAAAAGCTTGCCCTTGCAGTTTTTACAGCCCATATCGTTTCTTATAGGACAGTTTGCGGTGAGCATAAGGGGAAGTCTGCCGTATGCCACAAAGCCTATCTCAATGGGCTTCTTTAACTTTTCTATCTGCGACGCTTTAAGTTCAAAGGACACTGTGCAGTCTTTTGCACCAAGTTTTTTTACCTCGTCCAATGCGGGTGAGTTGCAGAGATTGAATGAATAGCCTGCATGAAGCTCAAAGCCAAGGTCATTCGCAATAAGGCAGTGGCCGATATTCATGGCGAGCATTTTTGTTATGCCTGCTTCTTTTGCGGCTGAAAGCTTTTCACATAGGGCTTTCTCGTCAAATGTGAAGCGTGGCATTATTATCATAAGCTTGCTTTTGTCTGACACGATCTTTGTCGCTTCTGACGCTATCTCTATTGGCACGCCCACAAGATCTGCTTTGTCAAGGTCAACACCCTCAAGCTGAGAAAGTTTTGAGAGCATTATGCGGATCTTTTTTTGTTCATAGGCTTTTGGCAGGGCGGAGAAATCAGCAAGTGCTTTGTCGGTAAAATCTGCAGTATGGGTGAAAAAGTCTATACGCTTCTGGTCAAGCTTTTTTACCGCCTGCCGTCTTAGGTCATTAAGTGCAGAAGCTGGATAGGCAAGGTCTTTGCCTATGGCGGCTTCAAGCCCTCCGAACTCATATATGGTGTCCCCAAGCTTGGAGAGCTGTTTTTTTACATAGTCGCTGTCGCAGGCCTTTTTTAAGGCTTTTTGCGGTATATCGCCGTAAACGGTCACGGTGTTTCCCTCGCTGTCACGGAGAGAAAGCTCCGCCTGAGAATTTTCCTGAAGCTTTATGGTGAAAAAGGCTTTTGTGCGCTTTTCACATCTGCGGTAAAGCTCATGAAGTTCGGGAAGAATTTTGGCGGTGGCGGAAACGTCCTCTTTCTGCCTTGTGCCGAACATTTCTCTGCCTAATCTGCCATTGTAATAGCCGTCTGTAAAGCCCCCGCGAGAAAAGACCGCTTCAAGGGCTTTCAGGTCATAAGGCTTGTTTTCGAGAGAATTTTTACAGCAGTTCACTGCCGCCGCAACATATTCGGGGCGCTTCATTCTGCCCTCTATTTTAAGAGAGGAAACTCCGTCCTTTTCGAGCCTTTGGAGCTTATCAACATAGGACATATCTTTCAGAGAGAGGGCGTAACGCTCCTGCCCCTTTGTTATCTTATCCCCTTGCGCGGGAAGTCTGCACGCTTGTGCGCAAAGGCCCCTGTTGGCACTTCTCGAACCTATCAAAGCACTCATATAGCACTGACCTGACACGGACATACAAAGTGCGCCGTGTACAAAGACCTCTGTTTCGATGCCAAGGGCGGTGAGGTCTTTTATGGTATGCTCGGGAAGTTCTCTTGACAGGACGGCTCTTGAAAAACCGAGGTTTTTAGCCATTTTCACACCGCTTTCGCTGTGGATGGTCATTTGGGTGGAGGCGTGATATTCAAGGTCGGGGCAACATTCACGGCATATTTTCACAAGGGTCAGGTCTTGGGTGATAAGTCCGTCAACGCCAATTTCTGCGGCAAATTTGACGGCTTTTTTGCACTCTTCGAGCTGTTCGTCAAAGACAACAGTGTTTATCGCCTGATAGACCTTTACACCTCGCAGGTGACAGAGCCTTACGGCTTCTTTTAGCTGTTCATCTGTGAAATTGGCGGCATTTTGTCTGGCGGAAAATTTCTCTCCCCCGAGATAAACTGCGTCACAGCCGCTTCTAAGGGCGGCTTCGAGAGTTTCAAAAGAACCGCATGGGGCAAGTATCTCAGCTTTGTGAGCCATTAATGGCTTCCTCCCTCGGGTCTGTAATTCACTGTGCCGACAAAATTGCCGTTGTTAGGCTGATTAGGGTGGACAGGTCTTTCAATAGCGTTCTTTATCTCCTGCGAAAGAAGCTCGTTTGCGTTTATAACTTCGTCCTCAGGCTCTCTTTTTACAACTGTGCGTGCTTCGAGCTGTTCTTCAAGGTCATGGACTTTTGCCTGAAGCTCTCTTATTTCTTTTTGAGCTTCGTCAGCCTGACTTCTTGCTCTGCCTGCGTCGTCAACATAGTCCTTTATCTGGGTGCGGATATTCTCGATATTCTGATTTGCCTTGCTAAGCTCGTCAAGACAATCAAGTGCTGTCAGCACTGCGGTGTCCTGAACGGAAAGGCTCGGGATAGCTTTCATCATGCCTTTTATCTTTGAATTTATCACCAGCGCAAGTTTATTGGTATACTCCTGCGACTCTTCGGAAAGCAGATTGTATGTACGGTTATAAATATTTACTTTAAGCTTGTTTTTCATAGCTTTTGACCTCCCTTTATTTTCTTTGCTGTGAACTTGTATACTTAATTGTATTATACACTACTTTTTGAGAAAAATAAAGAGGGTAAAAAGAAGTTTTTTGTAAATACGCCCTTTGCGGTGGTTTTTGCTTGACATTTTTACAAATATGATATATAATTAATCATAGATTTTCTATAGGATTTATGAAAGGATCTGACGCTGATGAAAATATCCACAAAGGGAAGATATGCACTGAGGCTTATGCTTGACCTTGCTTTACATGAGCAGAGCGGATATGTGCCTATCAAAGTGATCGCTGAAAGACAAGACATCAGCGACAAGTATCTTGAACAGATAATATCCATTCTTGCAAGAGCGGGCTTTGTAAAGAGCGTTCGTGGTGCAGGTGGCGGATACAAGCTGGCAAAGTCGCCTGAGGAATACACTGTGGGAATGATACTTAGGCTCACAGAGGGAAGTCTTGCTCCTGTGGCTTGTCTGGAGGGGGAAGAAAATACCTGCCCGCGTCAGGACAGCTGTTCAACGCTGATGGTATGGAAAAAGCTTTACGGTGCTATAAATGATGTTGTTGACGGCATTACTTTGCAGGACCTTGTAAATCAGGAAAATGCAAGGATAGATGATTACGTTATTTGATATTTTGTAGGGGCGGGCTTTGCTCGCCCGTTTTTTTATGCGTTTTTTGTGCGATCTTAAGCTGTCTGTTTGCAGAATTGAGTGGTCTTGCTTATGACCGCTCTTTTTTTACGCCTTTTTATCTTCTACCTATAGCACAAAAGAAAGCCTATATTACAGCTTGGTTTTGTGCATGATTGATTTTGTCATGTTATTGTAAAATTATTGTGGGATATGGTATTGCTTTGATGCACAAATGTGATGTTCGGATAGGACTTTTGGATTGTGCAAAAGATACAATCTGCGGTGGAAAAAGTGCGAAACTGAGGCATTTGCAAATCATAGTCTGGAGGTATAAAATAAGGATAGAAATTAATTTATCGGAGGAAAATATCATGAGCGAACAGTATGAACTTAATAAAAATCTTGCACAGATGTTAAAGGGCGGCGTTATAATGGACGTTACTACACCTGAGCAGGCTAAGATAGCTGAAGCGGCAGGAGCTTGCGCTGTTATGGCGCTGGAGCGTATCCCTGCTGACATAAGAGCCGCAGGCGGTGTTTCGAGAATGAGCGACCCTAAGATGATAAAGGGTATTCAGGAGGCTGTTTCTATCCCTGTTATGGCAAAGTGCAGGATAGGTCATTTTGCTGAGGCGCAGATACTCGAGGCTATAGAGATAGACTACATTGACGAGAGCGAAGTGCTTTCACCTGCTGACGACAAGTATCACATTGACAAGACGCAGTTCAAGGTGCCGTTCGTATGCGGTGCAAAGGACTTGGGCGAGGCTCTCAGACGAATAAGCGAGGGAGCGTCAATGATAAGAACAAAGGGCGAGCCCGGTACGGGCGATGTTGTTCAGGCTGTTCGCCACATGAGAATGATGATGAGCGAGATAAAAAGACTTACTTCAATGTCAAAGGACGAGCTTTATCAGGCTGCAAAGGACTTGAGAGTTGATTATCAGCTCGTTAAGTATGTTGCTGATAACGGCAGACTTCCTGTTGTAAATTTTGCGGCAGGCGGAGTTGCTACTCCTGCGGACGCTGCTCTTATGATGCAGCTTGGGGCAGAGGGCGTATTCGTAGGCTCAGGTATCTTCAAGTCAGGCGACCCTGAGAAGAGAGCAAGAGCTATCGTTCAGGCTGTGACAAATTACAATGATCCTAAGATGCTGGCTGAGCTTTCTGAAGATCTTGGCGAGGCTATGGTAGGTATCAACGAGCAGGAGATCAAGCTGCTCATGGCAGAGAGAGGCAAGTAATATGAAGATCGGAGTTCTGGCTCTGCAAGGGGCATTTGCGGAACACGAAAAAGCTCTGACGGCTTTAGGAGCAGAGGTAAAAGAGATAAGGCAGCTTCGTGATTTTGATGACGGCTTTGACGGCATCATTATCCCAGGTGGCGAAAGCACTGTTATGGGAAAGCTGTTAAGAGAGCTTGGACTTTTTGAGCCTGTGAGCGAATACATCAAAAATGGCGGATACTGTTTCGGCACTTGTGCAGGGCTTATACTGCTTGCAGAAGAGGTATCCAATGATGACAGAAAGAATTTCTGCACACTGCCTGTGAGGGTAAAAAGAAACGCTTACGGCAGACAGCTTGGAAGCTTTTCATGTAAGGAAGATTTTGCGGGCAGGGAAATAACCCAGGTATTTATAAGAGCTCCTTATATCGAAAAGGTGCTTGATGATGAATGCCAGGTGCTTTCGCAGCACGAGGGCTTCATTACTGGGGTGAGATATAAAAATCAGCTTGCGGCGGCTTTTCACCCTGAGCTTACTGATGACAGGACAGTTCATCAGTATTTTCTTGATATGATAAGCGGAAAATAAAGAATAATGGTGGGCGACCACAAATATTGCATTATATGTCTTTTCTCTGAAAATGGTGTAAAGGCATTGGTGCATTTGTGGGGATATTGCCAGAAACACTAAGTTCTACTGGAAATAACGGGATGCCAAATTTCTGTGAAACAGAAATTGCGCCGTTCTCCTACATGATATGATTTTATCGACAAATGGTAAAAAAATAAATTGGAGTGATAATAATGAGTACAACAGCTCAGGTAAAAAATTCAACAAAGCATATTCAGCTTATTTGTGTGACAGGCCTTTTTGCGGCTATGATATATGTTCTTACGGCATGGCTGCACATTCCTACAGGTGCAGGCTACACACACGCAGGTGACGGACTTATTTATCTTGCGGCTTCAATGCTTCCTACACCTTATGCAATGGCGGCAGGCGCTATCGGAGCAGGTCTTGCAGACGGACTTTCGGGATTTGTGGTATGGCTTCCGGGAACTATCGTTATAAAGGCGATAACTGCTCTTTGCTTTTCAAGAAAGACAGAGAAAATAATCTGCGTGAGAAATCTTCTCGGCATTATCCCTGCACTTGTTATATGCGTGGTATGCTACAGTCTTTATGAGGGAATTTTTATGGCAGGCGGTTTCTCAAAGAGCGCAATAATTTCGGCTTTCGGCCAGACTCCTGCTTACTGCATACAGGTGCTTGCAAGCTCGATACTTTATATAGTGCTTGGTCTTGGTTTTGACAAGGCTGGGCTTAAAAAGAAGTTTTCACATTTGTTTGGATAATTTATTGGCATAAAAGCGTGATAAGCAAAGTGGACGACATCAGGTCGTCCCTACGCATTTTGGCAAAAGAAAAAGGGGCGGAAGTCAAATTCCGTCCCTTTAACGTTATTTTTATGGAGAATGAAGTTACAAGCTATATCTTTGAATAGCCGAAGCTGTTTACCAAAGCGTCGACCTTCTGTCCTGATTTGCACATTGGGCATTCTGATGATGTATATGTCATGTAATCATGAATATCCTTTTCTGTGAAAAGGGCGTGGATAGCAGTGCCGTTGTTCTCTTTGATAGCGGAGAATATGGAAGCTATTCCTACAAGGTTGCCGTTATAGTATTTCAGACAGTCCATTGCTCTGTTTATGCTCTTTCCAGTTGAAACGGAAGCGATAAGCAGAAGCACCTGCTTGCCCCATATTTTCTTCTGAGTGTTATCTCTGAATATCATCTGGTTTACAGCGTTCAGCTCAGGTGTTACTACATTTACGTCTGCACCGCTGTTTATGCCGCTTTCGCCAAGGCTTTCAGCGAGAAAGGCACCGATGATCTCTGTGCCTTCAAGGCATATGATAGTGTCGATATGTGTTGAAACATAGGTGGCTGCCAATGCCTTTGCGGCTTCCTTTGCCATTTTATAACCAGTTTTAAGAGATGTTATATCTACATAATAATTGATATGCGAGTGGTTAGTTGCATAGTGACCCGGTATAACGCCTATCTGTATCTTGCTGTTGCCTGCTGCCTGTATAATTTGCATACGTTCTTCCAAAATAAAGACCTCCTTACAAGTAAAGTGTGAACAGTATGTTGCTATTCGTTATTATATCACATATGGGCAAGGATTTCAATGCTATTTTTGATGAATTTTGCTATATATTTTTGTGACAATACACAATTAATAAACTGATAAATCAAAATTTACAGCGATTTATTTGTAATTCGTGAGGTGTTGTGTATATTGTTGTGTAAACTAATGTATGATTTGTACAAAATTCTGCTTGTAATTTTATTGGAAAATGTGTATAATTGAATGAGGAAAACTTTAAGCAGCTCTGTGATAAAGCTTTGCTGTTGATAAAAGGCGTATCGGAGGAGGTCTTTTTATATGAGGACGAGAAAGCTTTTGTCGGGGCTTGGGGCGACTGTGATGTCGCTTATGATGATAATACCGTGGGCGGTGTATGCGGACAGCCCTCAGACGGAGGACAGCTCCATTGTGACGGAAAGCTCTGCGGCGGAGGCTATGGCGGAGCAGGGGGTCATCAAGGCGCAGAAAAACTCCACCCAGAACACTGAGACCGATTGGGTGCTTTTCGGCTGTATCGGTGGCGGTGCGGTGGTAGTGCTTATAATGATAGGGCTTATGGCTAAGAAAAAATAATACATATTAGGGCGGCGTGGGCTGCCCTTTTTTTGTTGTTGGTGGTAGATGTAATAAACAGCAGAAACGGACGAACACTGTTTCGCCAAGAATGTCAAACAAGCGGGACGTCGAGGGCGCCGTCCCCTACAAGCAATGTAAATATACTGTTTGTATGTAGTGGCAAATAGTGTGCGGAAATTTTTTTTGTTTGCAACTTTATTGGTTATTGCACGTCTTTATAGATGAGGGAAATTCTTATGAGTTTCTTAAAACAACGGCTTTATTTATTGACTTATACTCTTTTTATGGTATAATGTATACATAAAAACAGATAAGAACAAAAGACAACAGGACAGCAAGATAACAAAGAATAATACGCTCATGCTATACCCTTATGGGGAAGGTGGGGCTGTTTTATCCGTCCGGCTGCTGTCAGGCGGATCTTTTTATGCTGTTTTGGAAAAATCACAAACGGAGGTATTGCAATGACCACGAAAAAAAGGATATGCACTGTTATAATAGTGCTTGTTATCGTTTGCGCAGTGTGTGTGGGAGGTTTTCTCGTATGGAAAAAGACCGGCAAGGGAGGCTCAAAAAGCTCACAGAAGGTATATGTGCAGAAGGTATCGTCACTTAACACTGCGTCGGACTTCAAGCTTTCTAATCGCTCGTTCTTGGGCGTTGTTGAGGCACAGGAATCTGTGGACGTAAAGTATGACAGCTCAAAGACGGTGGACGAGATACTTGTTAAGAACGGTGACTCTGTTAAAAAGGGTGACAAGCTTCTTACATATGACGTTGAGGCTATAAATCTTCAGCTTGAGCAGGCTAAGCTCGAGGTGGAGAGGCTTCAGAACGAGATAGCTTCAAACAAGAATCAGATAGCTGAGCTTGAAAAGGAAAAGAAAAACGCCGATCAGGACGCTGCTGTGTCATACACGACCCAGATCCTTTCTTTGCAGAGCGACAATGCCAAGAACGAATATGATATAAAGGCTAAAAACGTTGAGATCAAAAAGCTGGAGGCTTCCACAAAGAACGCTTACGTCACCGCTTCTATCGACGGAACTGTAAAGAACGTCAAGACGGTGGACAAGCTTCAGCAGGACGGCGGCGACGTTATAATGCAGATAACAGAAGAGGGCGACTACAGAATAAAGGGCAGATTCAACGAGCAGAACAGCAAAGATATCATGCAGGGAGCTTCTGTTATCGTAAAGTCAAGGCTTGATGATTCCACTTGGAAGGGCGAGATAACTTCTGTTGACACAAGTCCGCAGAAAAATTCTGGTGAAGATATGTACAGCTACGGTTCAAGCGATGAGATGAGCCAGTCTTCAAACTATGCTTTCTATGTTAAGCCTGAGAGCTTTGACGGACTTATGCTCGGTCAGCACGTTCTTATCGAGATAGACAACGGTCAGGACACTTCTATAAACAAGACGGGCATATGGCTCTATTCCGACTTTATCTGCAAGGACGGCAAGAAGAACTACGTTTGGGCTAAGAACGAAGACGGAAAGATAGAAAAGAGATATGTTGAGATAGGTCAGAAGGACGAGGAGAACGGTGACTGCGAGATAAAGTCAGGTCTTGAAAAGGGCGATTATATCGCATACCCTGACAAATCTATCGAGGAGGGCATGACGGCTACCACAAATGAGGCTGATGTGTCTGTTCCGCCTAATGACCTTGACCCGAACGACAACACGGACAGTGACGCTGATAACGAGGGCGGTGACGAGGACATCGCTTATGACGGAAGTGATGAGGACGGCATGGCTATAGACGAGGATATGTTCGCAAGCATGACGGACGAGGAGATAGAAGAATACTTCAACAAGCTTTACGGTGAAGAGGGAAATGCAGAAAATGCAGACGGTGAGAATGCCGACGCTGCTGATGCTGACGCAGCTTTCGCTGAATAAGGAGGGCTTGCAATGGTATTTGAACTGAAAAATATCTACAAGGATTATTTGCAGGGCAAGGAAGCTGTGCCTGTGCTTAAGGATATTTCCCTTGATGTCTCAGAGGGGGAATATGTGGCAATAATGGGTCCGTCAGGTTCGGGAAAGTCTACGCTTATGAACATTATAGGCTGTCTTGACAAGCAGACAAAGGGAAGCTTTGTTTTTGACGGCTGTGACATTATGCAGGCAAAGGATAGGAAGCTTTCGGAGATAAGAAACAAGAAGATAGGTTTTGTGTTTCAGAACTTTAATCTGCTCCCTAGACAATCAGCACTTGAAAATGTGGAGCTTCCGCTGCTTTATGCGGGGGTAGGCAAAAGAGAAAGACGTCAGAGAGCAAAGGCGGCTCTTGAAAAGGTGGGTCTTGCACAGAGAATGATGTTCAAGCCTACTCAGCTTTCAGGCGGTCAGAAGCAGAGGGTGGCTATTGCAAGGGCGATAGTCAACAATCCAAAGCTTCTTCTTGCAGACGAACCCACAGGCGCTCTTGACACAAAGTCGGGCGATCAGGTAATGGAGCTTTTCAAGGAGCTTAATGACGATGGTGTTACTATCGTTATGATAACACACGAGCCTGACATTGCAAGATGTGCAAAGAGGATAATGTATATCCGTGACGGCGAGCTTCATGGAGAAAAGGCAGGTGAGCAGGAATGAAAAAGGTAATAATAACACTCCTGTGCATAGCTATCCTCGGCGGAGGCGGATATGCGGGAGCAATGAAATATAAGAAAAATCAGGACAAGAAAACTGTTGTGGCGGTAGTTCCTGTTGACCTTATGGCGGAAACTGCGGATATGTACGAGTGGGACAACTCGGCAAACATGGACGGGCAGATAGTTTCTGCCAATACTCAGAGAGTTACTCTTGACAACGAGAAGCTTGTTAAAAAGGTGTTTGTGAAAAAGGGCGACACTGTGAAAAAGGGCGACACTATACTTGAATATGACATGACGGTGGTGGAGCTGGAACTTTCACAGAAAGAAAATCAGGTAAAGGTCTGCGAGCAGAACATCAAAATGGCTGAAAAGGAGCTTGCTAAATACAAGCTTTTAAAGCCTTCTGAGGACGCACCGCAAGAGCCTGACGATCCAGAGCCTGAGCCGGATCCTGAGCCGGAACCGGAACCAGAGCCAACTCCAGATCCTGAGCCAACTCCTGAGCCTATGGAAACTGTGGACGTTGTAAAGGCTGTTTTCCAGACGAAAAATGCAGGCACAAAGGACGATCCTTATATTATAAACTGCAACATTAACACAAAGGTATCCAGAGCGTTTCTTGAAAGGATAAAGACAACGGGGGCTTATGCGGAGCTTTGCGTTTATGATGATAACTCAAACTTTATATACAAGTGGATAGTCAACCGTGAAACAATGGGCAAAAAGGCTCTTGCAGACTGGACAGTTTCACAGGGGATAACTGAGGACAAGGAAAGCGGTACGCTTTCTCTTGACACTTCTGTGGAGCAGTTCGGCAAGTTTTCCATTGTTGTGCCTGCAGGCTCAAAAAGCAGTGCTGACGATAGCGATGATACTGATGATACCGACAATGGCGGTGATGTGGATATATCTGATAACGGTGATTATGATGATAATGACGCCGGCATAGATGTCACTCCTGCTGACCCGTCACAGACGGACGATACAAATTCAGGCTCTGAGGACTATATGTACAGCCGTGCAGAGATAAAGAAGATGATATCAGAAAAAGAGGACGAGATAAAGAGCCTGAAGCTTAACCTTAAGTCTGCAAAGCTTGACTACAATGACGCTTTGAAGAAAAAGACAGACGGCAAGGTAGTGGCTAATATCGACGGAGTCGTTAAAAAGATAGGCACTGTAGGCGACGCTGCCGCAGAGGACGATAATTCGGACGATGTTGACGGCAAGGACGATGTGGACATTATGGACAGCAGCATGGACTACAGCGGTGGCAGCTCAGATGATGACGCTTTCGCTATAATCGAGGGCGAGGGCGGAGTTTCCGTTACTTTTAGTGTGGGCGAGCTTAATCTTGACAGAGCGGCTGTGGGAAACACTGTTATGGTGAACTCATACAACACGGGAATGAGCATTGACGCTGAGATAACAAAGATAAGCAGCGAGCCTACGTCATACTCGGCAAACAACTGGGGTGACAATCCTAACAGCTCCACCTACACTGTAGAAGCTAAGCTCAGCGACAGCACGGATTTCAACGTGGGCGACTGGGTAGGCGTTTCATTTGTGAATGACACCACGAACAGTGACAGCGTTTATCTGCCTATACATTATGTAAGGCAGGAAAACGGAAACTACTATATAATGAAAGCCAACAAGGACGGCAGACTTGTGAAAAGCTACATAAAAACAGGCAAGATAATGTATGGCACTAATATCGAGGTCAAGGGCGGACTTTCTATGAAAGATAAGATATGCTTCCCATACGGCAAGGACGTCAAAGAGGGCGTAAGGACAAAGGAGACCGACAAAGTCCTTTATCCTGAGTATTAAAAGGGGGCGGATAATATGATAGAAAATATCAGACTTTCATTTAAGGGAATACTTTCACATAAGATACGCTCGTTTCTTACTATGCTTGGTATCATTATCGGTATTGCGGCTATCATTGCTATAGTTTCCACTATCAAGGGTACAAATGAGCAGATAAAGAACAATCTTATCGGCGCAGGAAACAACACTGTGAAGATCCAGCTTTCAAATGGCGACACTGTTTGCGACTTTTCTTATGAAACGCCACCGTCTAATGTGGCAATGTTCACATCGGACACTAAAAAACGTATCAACGAGCTTAAAGAGGTGGAGTCAAGCACTTTTTACCGCACAAGAAACAATCCTGACAATCTGTTTTATCTTAACAACAAAATGGATTCGTCAACTATATACGGAGTAGACAAGGATTATTTTGACACTGTTGGATACGAGATAGTTGAGGGAAAGGGCTTTGCGGAGAGAAACTTTACCAAATTTGACAAGGTGGCAGTGGTAGACAAGACGCTTGCAGAGGGTCTTTTTCAGGGTGAAAGCCCTGTGGGAAAGGTAATAGACATAAGTGGCGAGCCGTTCACTGTAATAGGCGTGGCTGTGAAAAATTCAAGCTTTGAGCCTGTTATAAGCTCCGTGGAGGACTACTACACATACAATCAGACATCAAGCGGACTTATCTTTATCCCCACAAACGATTGGGGAATAGTTTTCCGCTATGACGAACCAGAAAACTGTATCGTAAAGGCTGTGGACACGGACTCGATGACGAATGCTGGCAAAAAGTCGGCGGATATCCTTAACGAGAACGTTTCGGCTGTAAAGGGCGGAAGCGAGGAAACCAGCGCTTCTGTGGAATACAAGAGCGATAGCCTGCTGGAACAGGCGAAGTCATTGCAGGATCTGAGTTCATCCACTAATAAGATGCTTATATGGATAGCTAGCATCTCACTGCTGGTAGGCGGTATAGGCGTAATGAACATTATGCTCGTGTCGGTAACAGAGAGAACTAGAGAGATAGGACTGAAAAAAGCACTGGGAGCAAGGAAAAAGAGAATTCTTGCACAGTTTTTGACAGAAGCGGCAGTGCTTACGAGCATAGGCGGAATAATCGGTGTGCTGACGGGTATAGGGCTTTCACAGGTAATAGCGAAGGTAGCGGAAGTGCCTGTGGCGATATCCTCGGCGTCAATAGTAGTGTCGGTGGTATTTTCAATGGTAGTTGGAATAGTATTTGGACTTATTCCGTCCATAAAGGCGGCGAAGCTCAATCCTATCGACGCTTTGAGATATGAATAATAAGCTATAATAAAGCGGTGTCTGAGTGTAAAGCTCTGACCCGCTTTTGTTTGCCTACACGGCTTTATGATAAATCAAACCTTAACGCTTCGATGTGGGGACGTCGGGGGCGCCGTCCCCTACATTTGGGTGCAGTGTTTATGCAATGTAATAATCAGTAGGATCGTGAAAAAATGAAACGGGCGAACACTGTTCGCCCCTACAGTTGGTCTGTGCGGAAAACAAAAAAGCAGGCGGAGATCAATTCTCCGCCTGCTTGCGTTTGTGTAAATCAGAAAAGCGACTTCACAGCTTCACATATCTTCTCTGCTATATATGGATTGTTCATGGTGTAAAGGTGTATGCCGTCTACATCATTGGCGATGAGATCTACTATCTGCGATACCGCATAGGCTATGCCTGCATCTCTCATTGCTATTGGGTCGTTCTCGTATTTGTCCATTATCTTTAGAAACTTCTTCGGCAGGGTCGCATGACAAAGAGTTGTCATTCTAAGTATCTGCTTTTTGTTGGTCACAGGCATTATTCCTGCTTCGATAGGCACGTTTATCCCTGCTATGGCTGTTTTTTCTCTGAAATCGTAAAATGTGCTGTTGTCAAAGAAAAGCTGGGTGATAAGCTGTGAACAGCCTGCGTCTACTTTATCCTTCAGGTGCTTTATATCATCTACTATGCTGTCGCATTCCGGGTGACATTCAGGATAGCATGCGCCTATTACGTTCATGTCGCTGTGTTCTTTTATGAAAGATACAAGGTCGGAAGCGTAGTGAAAATCACCTGCCGGCTCAAAATCAGGGTTTCTGTCGCCTCTAAGTGCAAGTATGTTCTCAATATTCGCAGACTTCATCTCTTCAAGCTGCTCTAATACTCGCTCCTTTGTCTGATAAAGGCATGGAAGATGTGCCACCGACTCTATCTTGTGGTGATTTTTTATAGCCGAGCATATGTCGATAGTCGCATTGTTCGTGCTTCCGCCTGCTCCGTATGTTACGCTGATAAAATCAGGATTAAGTGGCTGGAGCTGTGATATGGTGCTGTATATGCTCTCAACAGGCGTTGAACTCTTTGGTGGGAACACCTCAAAGGATAATGTTGTCTTTTTCTTGAAAAGCTCGCAGGTTTTCATTTATTTTCCTCTTTTCTGTTATCTATATAAAAATATATTTTTTATTTTTCACCATGACCATCATTTTTATAAAACCGACCAGTACATTTTAAACAAAGACGGATATTTTCTTACTTTTGACCGGTATTACGAAACATTTGCGCTTAGAAAAACTTATTTGGGTACGGAATGCGATATTCATGCTTTAAAAGATATCAGATCTTCTGCGGAAAATCTCGCAAGCTTTCATAATCATTGTCTTGCTATTTCTTTTTCATCTGAAAATCTCAGAAAATATACATCCATTTCCACATATTATGAGCAAAAATATTTGGAATTAAAAAGTATTGCACGTTACATACGTAAACGCAAAAAGAAAGGTGTTTTTGAATATTTATTTTTGGAACAGACGAAAGCCTTCTGGGAACAGATGGAGCGTTCCATCCAAATCTTAAATAAAACCACACCTTCTCGCCGTGGATGGTGTCATGGGGCTTATAACCACCATAATATCATCATGACATCCTCTGCCCCTGCTACGATCCATTTTGAGCATTTTTATCATGGCTATCCGATTCTGGATGTTTATTATTTCCTAAAGAAGGCACTTGAGAAAAATAATTATAATTTTGCCTTTTGTGAAACCTTTTTATCTAACTATGACCGCTTTATGCCTTTGTCAAAAGATGATCTTTTATGCCTGTATGGATTGTTTTTATTTCCAGAAAAATTCTGGAAGATCTCGAATCAGTATATGGCACACAAAAAACATTGGATTTCTCCACGATATATCGAGAAATTAGAGGAGTTTATCCACAATAAAGAGGCTCGCTCGATTTTTCTCGAAAAATATGTACAAATTTATAATGTTTTTTCATGAGTTTTAAGGTATAATTAAACAAAAGGTATTTTTATAACTTAAAGGAGGAGTAATTTATGAACTACAAAGAAACTTATCAGGAATGGCTTTCTAATCCT
>OOCH01001590.1_pt1 | contig 17023 bp, 18 predicted proteins | sample 1671641 | NCBI WGS metagenome assembly OOCH01 (sample SAMN06348177, study PRJEB24527) | human gut metagenome | biome: human gut; feature: ankylosing spondylitis patient; material: feces | host: Homo sapiens | place: China | collected 2015-10
ATTCATCACGTCAACACTCTGACCGCCCAACATGCCGGAAATTCCGGTTTTCTGACAGAGAATGCCAAAAGCACGCACTACGCGGTCGGTGTGCTCCTCCAGTGGAAAGGCTTTCCAGGCTGTCTCGTATGCATAGTTTAAAAGGGCGTCTCCTGCCAGCACGCCGACGGCCTCCCCGAAGACGACATGGGTCGTTTTTCTGCCGCGGCGGTAATCGTCGTTGTCGATCGCAGGGAGATCATCGTGGATCAGGGAATGGGTGTGAATCATCTCCATAGCCGCCATAAAAGGATAAGCCAGCTTGTCCTCACCGCCAAACATTCTGCAGGTCTCCAGGATCAGCATAGGGCGAAGACGCTTGCCTCCTGCCAGTACACTGTAATTCATGGCCTGTGCCATAGTTTTGGCAAAGCCCTCCTCCCTAGGAAGATAGGACTTTAACACAGCTTCGATCTCTTCTGTTCTTTTCTTTAATTCATCTTGAAAATTCACCAAGGCTACCATCCTCATTCATCTGAAGCATTTTCTTTTCCACAGTGTCAAGTTTGTCATTGCAAAATTTCAGAAGCCCCATTCCCTGCTTGTAAAGCCGGAAGGAATCCTCCAGAGAGGTCTCACGGTCTTCCAGCTTGTCAGCCAGAACATCCAGCTCTGAAAATGCCTCCTCCAGAGTTTTCTCTTCTTTTTGGTTCTCAGCCATCGTCCCGCTCCTCCTTTCTTGTATCCTGAACAGCGGCACGGATGGTGCCGTCTGTCACATAAACCAGCAGACTATCCCCTTGTTTTACCTGGGAAACAGATGTGACGGTCTTTCCCTTCTCATCTGAAACATAGGAGTAGCCCTGATTCAGCTTGCGAAGTGGGGAAAGTCCGTAAAACCGTTCCAGATACAGAGACAGTCTGTGTCTTTTATCCTTTATCTTCTGTTCCATAGCAGAGGAAATCCGCTCCTGCATGTCCGCCGCATACTGCTGTTGGTCTCTTAACCTGCTCTCCGGATTCAGGTACTGAAGGCGTGTCTGGTAACGCTCCACCTTCGCCCGATTCACATCGATCCGGCTCCATATAGCACGTTCGATTCGCTCCTGGTAGCCCTGCATGGCATCCAGAAAGCTTCTGCAGTCAAAATAAGCAAGTTCAGCCGCTGCTGACGGAGTGGGTGCACGAAGATCCGCCACAAAATCCGAAATGGTAAAATCGGTCTCGTGACCCACTGCGGAGATCACTGGCGTACGGCATTCAAAGATTGCCCTTGCCACCTCTTCCTCATTAAAAGCCCACAAGTCCTCAATGGAACCGCCGCCCCGGCCTACAATGATCACATCCACGCCGGCTTCATCCAGCATCTGGATTCCCTTTACAATACTGGCAGCCGCCCCCTCCCCCTGCACAAGTGCAGGATAAAGAATAGTCTGGACAAATGGATTGCGCCGGGTGGAAACATTGGCAATGTCCCGGATGGCTGCACCTGTAGGGGAAGTAACCACTCCCACCCTGCTGGCAAATTCCGGAATAGGCTGCTTGTATTCCTGTGCAAACATGCCCATATCTTCTAACTCCTGCTTCAGGGCAAGAAAACGCTCATAGAGGGCACCAGCCCCTTCCAGGGTAATCTCCCTGGCATAAAACTGGTAGCGTCCGTCTCTCTCATACACATCCACTCTGCCGCCTGCCACAACCTTGTCCCCATCTTTCATGCGGAAGGCCAGTCCCTTACGGGAGCCTGCGAACATAACACAGCTTAAGGTGCCGCTTTCGTCCTTCAGGGAAAAATAGATGTGGCCGCTTGTGTGGTATTTGCAGTTGGATACCTCGCCTTTTACATAAATATTCTGTAAAAAATAGTCCTGGGTAAACATGTTCTTTACATAACGGTTTACCTGCGCTACAGAATATACATTATTCATTCTTATTTTCCGGTGCCTTGGATCTCACATTGGAGTTCACGACAACGATGGTCTTGGACGGATCCTTCACCTTGAAGCCGGACTTCGGTCTTGCAGGGGATTTCTCCTGGGATTTAGCTGGGGATTTCTTTGCAGCAACCTTCTTATCCGGATTGGCGATCTTGCCAAGGATACCGTTTACGAATGCGCCAGACTCCTCGGAGCCGAAGCATTTGGCCAGCTCTACTGCCTCATTGATGGCAACTCCTACAGGCACTTCTTCTTTCTCATATTCCAGCTCATAGACAGCCAGACGAAGCACGGTAAGGTCTACGCGGTTCATACGGCTGGTCTTCCATCCCATGCTGATGCCGTTTAACTTGGCATCCAGCTCATCGGTATGGTTCATAATGCTCATATATTTTTTGCTGATGTATTCCTTATCCTTCTCTTCCAGATTCTCAATATCAGCAAAGTATAAAGCAAGCTGCTCTTCCATCTCTTTCTGTGAATTGAATTCGCTCATAAAAAGCAGCTTGAAAATGTGTTCTCTCTGTTCCCTTCTTCTCATGGTTCCTCCTATTTATGACTCCCGGATAATTACAGGGTAATGTCTGCTGACGCAGACATTTTTATTTTTTTACTATGAAAGTCATAGTAAAAAAAGGAAAGGTTTACTTTCCTTTTTCGTTCTCCATATCTACGCTTGCAATATGAATATTGACGTCTGCCACTTCAAGGCCGGTCATGTTCTCAATGGCTGCCTTGACTTTCTCCTGGACCTTCTTGCTGGTCTCGAGGATGTTCATGCCGTACTCAATGTTCAGTGTCAGATCAACGGTTACAACGCCGTCCAGAACTTCTACCTTCACTCCCTTGGAAAGATTCTTCATTCCAAGCTTGCTTACCAGCTCATTGGTAATGTTGCCTGCCATGGAAGCAACGCCGTCTACCTCTGTAGCTGCAAGTCCGGCAATAATAGTAACCACCTCATCTGCGATCTGAACCTCGCCGATTCCCTCAAGATCCTGTATCTTATATGTTGTTCTCTTCTCTGCCATATTTCAAAACCTCCTAGGTTTAATCCATCGCAGCTGCTTCACACATCCACAGCTGCGAACCATCTAAGTATTCCTATTATAGCAAAATGCCGCAACAATGAAAAGAGTTATTTACTGAATTCTGTTAATATTAAGTCTGGATTTCGATCCTCTGTCATGCCCACGCTCCATGCATTGACAAACAGAAGCAGCGGATTGCCCTTCAGGTCGGTAACCTTCTTCATATCAGAGGTTCCCGCGATCTTGTCCACATTGACTTCCTCTTTGTTTGCGATCCATCTGATATGCTCATAAGGCAGGTTCTCCAGGCGGATCTCCACGTTATACTCATTTTCCAGACGATATTTCAAAACATCAAACTGAAGCACACCTACAACGCCCACAATGATCTCTTCCATATTTCCGTAAAGCTCCTGGAAAATCTGGATGGCACCTTCCTGCGCAATCTGGTTGATGCCCTTTACAAACTGCTTTCTCTTCATGGTATCCAGAAGTCTTACCCTTGCAAAATGCTCCGGTGCGAAAGTCGGGATTCCCTCGAAAGCAAATTTATTTCCCGGTGCACAGATGGTATCACCAATGGAAAAAATACCCGGGTCAAAGACACCGATAATATCTCCTGCATAAGCTTCATCTACCACATGGCGGGATTCTGCCATCATCTGCTGGGGCTGGAGAAGTCTCATCTTCTTCTCGCCTTGCACATGGTAAACCTCCTGGGAAGCGTCAAATTTGCCGGAGCAGATACGCATAAAGGCAATTCGGTCACGGTGTGCCTTGTTCATATTGGCCTGAATCTTAAATACAAAAGCGGAGAAATCATCGCTCATAGGATCTACAAGGCCGCAGTCTGCCATTCTTGGAAGAGGGGATGTGGTCATTTTCAGGAAATGCTCCAGGAAAGTCTCCACACCAAAGTTGGTAAGAGCTGATCCAAAGAATACAGGAGTCAGTTCTCCTTTACTTACCATCTCCTGATCAAACTCTGCGCTTGCGCCGTCCAGAAGCTCGATTTCCTCAAGAAGCTGGTCCTTCTGCTCCGGGTCCATCACCTCAAGCACGTGAGGATCATCCAGGGAAATCTCCTCGAAGCTTCCCTCCTTGGTACCCTTCTGGGTATCGGAGAAGGTCAGGATCTTGTTAGTGTTGCGGTCGTAAACACCGCGGAATTTCTTACCGGAACCAATTGGCCAGTTAATAGGACAGGTTGCGATTCCAAGCTCCTTCTCGATCTCATCCAGAAGATCGAAGGTGTCGTTGGCATCACGATCCATTTTGTTAATAAAGGTAAAAATAGGAATATGTCTCATTACACAGACCTTGAACAGCTTTCTGGTCTGGGCCTCAACACCTTTGGAACCGTCAATTACCATAACTGCGGAGTCCGCAGCCATCAGGGTACGGTAGGTATCCTCTGAGAAGTCCTGATGTCCGGGGGTGTCCAGGATATTGATGCAATATCCGTCGTAATGAAACTGCAGTACGGAAGAAGTAACGGAAATACCTCTCTCCTTCTCAATTTCCATCCAGTCTGATACTGCATGGCGGGCCGTTGCCTTTCCTTTTACGCTTCCGGCCAGATTAATGGCTCCGCCATACAGCAGGAATTTCTCTGTAAGAGTGGTCTTACCTGCATCCGGGTGGGAAATAATGGCAAAGGTTCTTCTTTTTTCTATCTCTTTCGTATACTTCGACACGTTTAGCCTCCTATTGATCTATATATGCCGCTTGCGGCGGCACGCTTCATGAATGCGTTCCTAATTTTTTACAGCATTCCTATTCTATTATACGGAATACCGCACTGTCAAGGGGTTACTGTTCACTTCGTGCACAGTAACACGCTTCGCGATGCACAGAAATCATGCTTTGCATGATTTCGCGCCGAAGTTCTCGGGTTTTCTGTGAACTTTGTTCACAAAAAACACCTCGCGGAATATTACCAGTGAATGGTATCATCAAGGGGTATCGTCATCGATATCTACAGATGTTGACATGGATGCAGTCTCATCTGCAGAGTCTTCCATGCTCTCGTTCAGCGGCGTGATCACAATGTTCTCCGGGGCGATTCCGGTTTTGCGCTTTACAATGTCCTCGATCTGTGCCCTTTTGGCATCGCTTAGGTCTGCTTCCGGCACTACGATGTCTGCCGTTTCCCCGGTGAGGTTGACGATCACGTTCTCGAAGCCCTTTGCCTCCAGAAGAAGCTCTGCAGCAGATTCCTTTTCCGTCAGGTCCGCCATGGATACCATGGTGCTGACTGCCTCCTGCTTCTGGTCATCTCCAAGCTCCTGGTTGTTGATGATCGCCTGCAGGTCTGCCTTGTTCTGGGAACGGATCTGCTCCCTGGACAATTTGGCCTGGGCTGCAAAATCCGACGCAGCCGTAAGTACAGCTTCCCCAGGTGTGCTGGTTGCCTGATCCGACACATCCGAAAGAGAGCCATCTGCCCCGTTCTCATCCAGAAGGGCTGTTTCATCGGTCAGGTCATAATTCACATCGTCCAGGATACTGCTGCTGTCGGTGCTTGCCTCCTTATCTTTAAATCCCAGATCCACATCTGCGAAATTCAGATACCCGGCCACAGCGATCAGAATGGCCAGCGAGGTGATGATTACCTGGTTTTTCTTCATGATCTTTTTCACTTCTACTCTCCTCATTTCATTATCATTATTCTAATTTTATTAGCGTCGATCTGAAATAATGCCATAATTGCCTGCTGAATATTCTGAACGGTTACTGCGCTGCCCGCTCCCTGGGCAGCTACCAGAACACCGGTAACTTCATTTTTGCTGCTTATGGAAAAACTGTCCGTATTTCCCTCATCCCCGGTCATGATGATCACTTCCACCTTCCCGACTCCTTCCACATTGGAAAGCAGTTCCTCCAGGCGGCTTTCCAGTCTTGTTTTTTCGGCCACTTGAGTATTGATGCTCTTATTGCTTTTCTGGGTTACCGGAAGCCCTGCCACCAGAAGAAGGATCCCCAGAAGAAGTACGATTCCCCACTCCTTCCACTCCATCGCCAGGATCCAGGATCTGATACTGATCTTTTCCGAGTCCGCAGATCCTTTCACACCCATCTTGTACCGCCTCCTTCTGCTTTTCTGTGATCTTCTCAGAAAGCCTTATGATGACCCGGAGATTTTTCTCCATATCCACTTCAATTTCCCCACAAAAAATCTTCTGTTCATTTAAAATCTCCTCCACCTGTTTTTTCAGCTCACTTTCGTAAGCTTCCTTCAGAAAGGTTTCCCGGATCCCCTGTGCTTCCACTTCCATCCGCTCCTGTTCTTCCTGGCTGTAATTTTTCCGGAACCCTTCCAGAAGTTCCTGGCTTTTTCCCACAACAGCAAAAACTGGCGTACAGATAAGAAGTATCAGGAGAAGGCCCATAAACAGACGGACATACTGTTCATACCGCTTATCCGGCAGAATATGCAGGATTGCCGTAGTAAGCACATGAAAAAAAGCCAGATTTTTCATCCACTGATAAATTTCCTGCCTCATGATCAGATTCCTCCTGCCATCAAGATCAGAAATGTCAGCATGCACAAAACTTCCGCTGTAAACAGGATCCGCATCAGAAGAGCGCACCCTTCTCCCATAGTACTGAACACTTCCACAAGCCGTTTGTCAGACACCGGCTGTGCCACTGCTGCCAGAAACCTGTATACAAGTGCCAGCAGTCCGTAGCGGATCACAGGACCGGCTCCAGCCACCAGGAGCACAAGAAGAAACACCACTCCCAAACTGTTTCTTACAAGAACTGCTGTTGTAAGCACCAGTTCCGTCACTGCATTAACTGCATTTCCTACCCCAGGAAGTGCACCGGCGGTTTTTCCGATGGCACTTCTTTTCAGAGAATCCATCACCGGAGTTACCAGTCCCCGCACTACCTGAAGCCCTGCGACAACTCCCAGCAGTGTCCGAAGGCCCCAGGAAATCAGCGTCTCGATCAGTTCTGCCATTTTTCCCAGCATCTCTTCCCTGGAAAGATGATTCACAAACTTAAGAAGTATATACAAACTGACTCCAGGAAGCAAAATACTCTCCAGTATCCACTGAAACAGCCATACCAGAAGAAGCACGCCTTGATAAAAAACAGTGGCTGTAGATGCTCCGGATGCGGCAGCCACTGCCATAAAGTACACCGGCGACAGCTCTTTCATAAATTCCGTGATCCGCCGCAGCATAGAAAGCAGGGATGCACTTAAGCCGGAAAAGCTGTTCATCAGCAACGTAAAAACAAGAAGATACACAACATAAAAACTGATCTCTCCGATCTGTCCATTGTCAAAAGCACCTGCAAATCCGGAAAAAACTGCCGCAAATAAAAGAAGTAGCAGCAATTTTACGATCAGTCCTTTCTCTTTTTCAAGGCCGGAAAAAAGGAGACTGTGCAGAAATTCCCGCACACTCTCCTCCGAAAGCACTTCTTCACCGGACAACAACCTGTGGAAAGCTTCTGTGACAGAAAAGCTGTTCTCACCAAGCATTTCATCCACCATTGACTGCAGATCTGTAAGTTCCAGCTGATCGGTGAGCTGTTCTTCTGCTGCCGCATAAACAGGCTGTCCTGACAAAAAACATGCCCAGAATATTCCTGCAATCCAGATTGTTATCAGCAACACTACTGTTCGTTTTTTCTGCCTTTTATTCATGCCAGAAATCCCTGTATTGTATCCAGAAGTGCCAGCAGCACCGGCATGCTCAGAACCATCACAGACAATCTGCAAAACAGATCGATCTGTGCTCCTGTGGAAGCATACCCTGCATCTTTGCATATACCGGATGAAAACTGTCCAATATAAGTGATCCCAATCATTTTTAACAAGGTAGTGACGTAACTTCCATCAACCGGAAGACTTTCCTTCAGTTTTTCAAGAGACTGAAAAAGATATCCGATCTTTCCTACTGCCAGACCCAGGATCACCAGACCGATTCCCATAGTAATCAGACTTGTATATTCAGGAGCCCGTGATTTCAGAAGGATTCCCAGAAGCACACCAACGGTTCCCAGAATGGAAATTCTTAAAATATCCACGTTTTCTCCCTCCTTTACAGAACAAAAAGCTGCTGGATATTTTCAAAGAGTTCATAGATATACGGTACGATCCAGAACAGCACAATCAGAAGTCCCGAAAGACTTACAAGAAATGCCTGTTCTTCTCTTCCGCTGTGCTTCAGGATCTGGGAAAGAACTGAGACCAGGATCCCTACTGCTCCGATCTTAAATATGATACTGACCTCCAAAAGCTCCCTCCTTTTTCTTCAAAAGCCCGTCCCATCTTATTTGTCCAGACAGAATCTTTACACCAAAAGCACTGCCAGAAGCAATCCTCCCAGAATTCCCAGACTCCGGTACAGTCTCTTTTTTCCGGAGGCTTCTTCTTTCAGCCGGGAAATCTCCTCTTCCAGATTTTTCTCATACAGAGAAAGCTGCTTTATCTGCATTTCCAGATCCATATATCCAAGATATTCTCCGACAGAAAAAAAAGCGTCCTTTTCCCCATGGGTAAGGCAGCTTTTTTTCAGGGAATTTTCCGCACATTCCCTGCATATCTGTGAGAGTTTTTCTCCTTTTCCCGCTTTCATTCTGTCAGCGGCAGTTATGAGAAATTCTCTGTATTTTCCATTCATTCTTCCGGCGGCTCCATAAAAAGCATCCGGCAGCGATGCATTCCCGCAGCGGATCTCCCCTTTCAGGCAGATCACCATCCTAAGCAGCATCTCCAGGGTATATATTCTTTCCGAAACCCTTATGCTTTCAGAAACTCCCAGCCCGGCTCCTGCAGCTACCACCAGAATACATCCTACAATCCGGTACATATGCATTTTCCGTTTTCATCATAAATTGCTTCCACAATTCCCGCACGGTCATGTTTCCCAAGAAAAATATATCTCTGGAAAACCCGCGCCTCCCACAGTTTCCGGAAAAACGGCTGTGCCAGTGTTTCTTCCATAGAATCTCCATGTGCAGTTGCAATCAGACGACATCCACAGTGGATGACAGATTCCACAGCTTTGAAATCTTCCTCTTTTCCAAGCTCATCTACAGCTACCACAACCGGCGACATGGACCGGATCAGCATCTGCATTCCTTCTGCCTTGGGACATCCGTCCAGAATATCCGTACGCATTCCCAGATCATTCTGCGGAATTCCCTGATAACAGCCGGCAAGCTCGCTGCGTTCATCTACCACTCCTACCGTAACACCGGAAATGTTCCCCCAGCCATTGCTCATCTGGCGGATGATATCCCGAAGAAGCGTCGTTTTCCCGCATCTGGGTGGGGAAACGATCAATGTGTGCATGATCTGCTCTCTTGTCTGAATATAAGGCATCACACTTTGGGCACATCCCTGGATCTCATGAGCCAGCCGTACATTGATGCAGGAAATATATTTCATTCCCCGGATCCGGTTTCCGTCCAGGATTACTTTTCCGGTAACTCCTACACGATGTCCGCCCTGTACACTTAAGAATCCCTGACGTATTTCATCTTCATAGGCATACAGAGAGTACCCGCTGACATACTCCAGTGTCTCCTTCAGATCCTCCCGTGTCACCAGATACTGTTCCTGACCCGGTTTTCGCAGAAAACACTCTCCTCCGTCATAAGTTAAAAACAACGGGCGCCCTACACGAAGGCGTATCTCATATAATTTATCATAATCAAGGTCTGCATCCACCAGAAGCTGGCGGACATTACTGGCAAACAGGTTCTGAATCTGGTTTGCGTCCATTTTTTCACCTCTTACACTTAAATATATTGCGGACGTGCTGGATTTAGTACCCCTTGTCTCCTTCGAAAAAGATCTGTTTCTCCCTTATTCCGACAGGAAAAACAGACTTTCTTCCTCATCATAGGCTTCCATCTTCGGAAGACTCAGCTTCAGTACACGGTCCACAATATTTACGGAGGACGCACGGTATGCATAGGCGCAGGATTCAAACATTACATAGAGATTGTCACCTTCCACCACGATCTGTTCCAGTCTCTCCGGAAAACGGTAAGTTCTGGCCGAATTTTCGTTTACATACAGACGCTTGTCGGACTGTTCATAAAATACCAGTCTGGATGGCAGGATTCCAAAAGAATGGGAGATCAGCAGTTTGTCATTGTAAAAAGCGATCCCCTGAACCTGCTCCGATATAGTAGAATAATCCAGCGGAACTGCCATTTCAAAATCCATGCCCAGTTCCTCATCCATGGTATTGATTAGATTTCCATCTGCATCAACTCCGTATCGTGCAATTACACTTTCGTTATATTTTTCAAAGCAGCCTACATACAGACACCCTTCGTAAAAAGTCATAAACGAGTCCCTTACAATTCCATAAAGGCTGACTGTCTGGAAAGTATCCACCGGCAGGTGACTGTCATCATAATCATAGGCTTCTATTTTATCCATCTTTATACTTACTGCCTGTGCGATTCCGTTGATATTGGAAGAATACCACAGAATCTTATGCTCCGGGTCGTAGGCAAGGCCTCCCACATGAGGCTGTCCAGGCAGTATTATTTCTTTTATAAAATTATGCTTTTCTTTATCGATCACATAGATGACCGAATTATGTTTCTGTGTGCTGCAGTAGGCACTAACCAGCACATAATCATCGGTAACTGCCAGTCCCTGAGGAGTCATGGACGTACACATGGCCGGTGTCGCACCTTTTTCCGTAAGCAACGTCCTTGTATTTTTCAGTCCGGGAATGACATAAGTTCCATATTCTTTCTCTTTTTCTCTCCCGTCAAAGGCAAAATAGGAAAATGCCTCTTTCTGGGAAAGCATCTGTTTCTGGCCCCGCAGCGTATACACCGCAGCACCTCTGTTTGTCACCACAGCTTTTGTGGGCAGTTCTGTCTTTGCCCTGTAAACAAACGCATATAAAAAATAACACATGCACAGCACAAAAACAACTGCCAGAATCTTCAGAAGGAAGATCCGGAAGCTGCGTTTCATCTCTTTGTTCATTTCATCGTCTCTATTCGCTATCTCAAAATGATGTCTTCGTATTCAAACCGTAATTCCAGGCTGTCTCTGGACCAGATCGCTCCACTGTATCCTGGCTCCATCTCAAGCATGATGTAATTTCCCTTATCCATGGGAATGGTTCTCAGATCTCTGGACAGACCCTCTCCAGTCCATTTGATATAGGCCTCCCTCAAAACCCACTGGGTAAAAAAGGCCTTTTCCATATCATCCGCATCCAGAATTTCCCTCACCATATCTGCAGGCACCATTCTTTCAAGAATTCTTTCGTAATTTACTTTCTTGTGAATCTGCACATCAATGCCCACTTCTTCTCCTGCAAACAGGCACATCACATATTTTCCGGAATGGGTGATATTATAATGAATTCTGGGAAGCAGGGTAAAAAACGGTTTCCCATGCTCCCCTTTTGCACGGGGTTCAAAGGCAAGTTTCCGGCCAAACTCTTTCTCGAGCCCGATCTCAAGAAGCTTTTCTCCGATCATGTGCTCCATGTTCTTGTTGTCATATTCGTCTTTTATTTTTGTATAATATATGATCCCGTTCATAATCCGGCCTCCTCAAGGAACCGGGAAGGCTCCCGTTCCTTCTCATACTGCTGTCTCACATAACACAGGGAAAGTTTTTTCTTTGCCCGCGTCATCCCAACGTAGAAAAGTCTCCGTTCTTCCTCAAGGTGTGCCTCCAGAACTGCCTTCCGGTAAGGCATACTGCCCTCATTGACATTCATAATATATACCCTGTCATACTCCAGGCCTTTTACTGCGTGAAGGGTAGATATCACACATCCTTCCCTTTTTACGTCCTGTTTCTTCGCCTGTTCTTCCAGTTTTCTGGTATATTCATCCATATAGGCCAGCCATTCTTCCAGTGTTTTCATTCCTCTGGCACTTTCGTGTATCCGGTTTAAGGTTTCCCAGAGCTCTTCTGGTTTTATTTTACGATACCTTGCGTATTCCTGCAAGTATTCTTCATATCCCATACCATTTCGGATAAAATTAATGGCAGCATAAGGGGCCATTGTTTTCAGGATCCGGAGATGTGTTTCTAGCGTTGTGATCCGGTCACACATCCAGTCCTTATCTTTATAAAATTCTCCAAGAACTTTAAAATCTATATTTTTTTCGGTAAGAGCCTCTCTGGCTATGTAGCGGTTGGGACGATTCATAATTTCCAGAAATGTACTTCTGCTCCGGTCCCCCTGTGCCATCTTCAGATAGGCGATCATATTCTTGCAGATCCAGTGTCGGAACAGATTGGGCAATTTCTCTTTCATGGTAAAAGGAACCCCGTATTCCATCAGAGCAGCAACCAGTCCCTCTGCTTCCTGGTTGGTCCGAAAAAGAAAGGCCGTATCTTCAATATCTTCCCCTTTTTCCATCCGGTTTTTTAAGGCTCCTGCTGCTGCCATATACTCATCCCTGGGGTTTTTAAACTCTTTTACCACTACAGGTTCTCCCGGTTCATTGGGCGTGAAAAGTTTCTTTACATAACGGTTTTCATTATGATCAATTACCTTCATAGCTGTATTTAAAATATTTCCGCTGCACCGGTAATTAATATTCAGAAGCACTGTTTCCGCATTTTTAAAATCTTCCGGAAAATTCAGCATAATCTCCGGACGTGCCCCACGGAAATGATAGATAGACTGGTCATCGTCTCCCACCACAAACAGGTTATTTTCCGGAGCTGCCAGCATTTTTACAATATCATACTGAAGATGATTGATATCCTGAAACTCATCCACCAGAATATACTGAAATTTTTTCTGCCATGCAGCCAGGATATCTTTTCTTTTACGCAGAAGTTCATAGCAGCTTAAAAGCATGTCATCAAAGTCAAGCTTTCTTCTTTCGTTCAGAACTTTCCTATACCCTTTAAAAATCTGCCGGAACACTTCATCCGGACAGCAGGAAGAATAATAATGTTCCAGCGAAATTCTTCCCCCTTTGACAACGCTGATCTCTTTTGCCAGATCTTCCACAAAATCCCCCTCTTGGGACTGTTCTGTGGCACAGTTTACTGCCAGCTCTCTTAAGATCGCATATTTTTCCTCTTCAGAGAGAATATTGCTTCCATTGAGACCATATGCCTGTTTCAGGATTCCGTAAAATACACCATGAAAAGTTCCAAATGTAACGCCTGTCCTCGGAACTCCGGTAAATTTCAGAAACCGTTCTTTCATTTCTACAGCTGCTGCCCTGGAAAAAGTCACAACAAGAACAGAGGAAGCCGGTATCTTCCCTTCATGAATCATATGTGCTGTTCTTTCTACTATGACGGAAGTTTTCCCCGAACCGGGGCCTGCCAGAACCATCATCGGTCCTGACAGGTGGGCGATCGCCCTTTTCTGAGATGGATTTCGTTTCATAACTGGATGATTGACCACGCACTTATTCGCGCTCAAGTTTTTCGATTGCCGCATGTACACGTTTCAGTGTCTCGTCCTTGCCAATGATTTCCATGATCTCTGTTGCACCGGCCGGTGTCATCTGCTTGCCGGATACTGCTGTACGAAGCGGCCACATTACATAACCGTTCTTATAGCCATGCTCCTTTACAAAAGCACTTAAAGATGCATACAGCGGATCGTTGGTGTAATCCTCCTGTGCTTCCAGTACAGGAAGTACTTCTTTGAGAACTGCAAGGGAAGTCTCCTCTGTTGTTTTCATTTTTTTGTGACGGTACATTGCACTGTCATACTCCGGAACTTCCTCAAAGAAGTCTACAAGGTCCGGAATATCCGGGAATACTTCGATTCTGGTCTGAACCATACCTGCGATCTTCCTGAGATCAAAGTCTTTCTTCAGTACTTCTTTCAGATATGGAAGTGCTCTCTCATAGAATGCATCCGGATCCATCTTCTTGATGTACTCACCATTCATCCATTTCAGCTTGGCAATATCGAAAACTGCCGGTGATTTGTTGATATGGTGATAGTCAAATGCTTCCACAAGTTCCGGAAGTGTGAAGATCTCACGGTTATCTGCCGGGCTCCATCCAAGGAGTGCAACATAGTTGATCACTGCCTCTGTAACGAATCCCTGGTCGATCAGATCCTCATAGGAAGAATGGCCACATCTCTTGGAAAGTTTCTGATGTGTCTCATCTGTGATCAGCGGACAGTGAACATAGGTCGGAATATCCCATCCGAATGCTTCGTAAATACGGTTGTATTTCGGTGAAGAGGAAAGATACTCATTACCTCTTACCACATGTGTGATTCCCATAAGGTGGTCATCAATAACGTTTGCGAAGTTGTATGTGGGATATCCGTCGGATTTAATCAGGATCAGATCTTCCATCTCCTCATTGTTGACTGTGATATCGCCGTAAATAACATCGTGGAATGTTGTAGTTCCCTCTGTCGGCATATTGAAACGGATAACATAAGGCTCACCTGCATCCAGACGGCGCTGAACCTCTTCTTTGGAAAGGTGAAGACATCTCTTGTCGTAGATGGAGATCTCCTTACCTGCAACTGTACGTTTCATGCTCTCCAGCTCTTCCTTGCCACAGAAGCAGTAGTATGCATCTCCCTGCTCGATAAGCTGTTTCGCATATTTCAGGTACATACCGGTTGCCTGACGCTCGCTCTGTACATACGGACCGAAACCGCCGTCTTTATCCGGTCCCTCATCATGGAGAAGTCCGGTTTTCTCAAGGGTACGGTAAATGATATCTACTGCTCCCTCCACATAACGTTCCTGGTCTGTATCTTCAATACGGAGGATAAAATCTCCGCCTTCATGTTTTGTGATCAAATAAGCATAAAGAGCTGTTCTTAAGTTACCCACATGCATTCTTCCTGTAGGACTCGGTGCAAATCTTGTTCTGATCTTTGTCATTTCTTTTCTCCTCGTTTTGTTGTTTCTCATTATAAGTGATATTATATACCTAAATCCTTCAAAATGTCCATAGGTTTTCCGACGGAATCCCCCCGTCTTCCCTGTACACAGAAAAATCCCCTGAGACACCATTGTCCCAGAGGATCTCTTAATTCCTGCTTATGCTTCCACGCCTTTGTTTTTAAGGTACTCGATTACGTCTCCGACTGTATTCAGATCTGTAAGCTCCTCTGCCGGGATCTCAACGTTGTACTCATCCTCAAGAGCCATAACCAGCTCAAACAGATCAAGAGAATCTGCTCCAAGATCATCCTTAAAAGATGTCTCCGGTGTAATTATAGACGCCTCACAATTTAACTGCTCTGCAAGCATTTCTTTCATTTTTTCTAACATGTCTTATTTTCTCCTTTAATCGTTACAGATCGAATCTGTTTCCTCTTTTTGAGCAAAGTATATAGTCTGCAAAAACAGTTGTCAAGAGGATTTTCCCAAAAAATGGCTCCAGAGCAAAAATATTTTGATTTTAAAACTATTTTACTCTTGAAATTTTATCTGACGGGCCACACTGAGGGCAATTGCCATCTCCGACATCAGGAATACGATCGATGTTCCTCCGTAGCTGATAAAGGGCAATGTAACACCTGTATTCGGCATCAGATTCAGCACAACGGCAATGTTTAAGATTACCTGAAGTGCAATATGTATAAAAATTCCCGTAACGATCAGAGAGCCGAACAGATCCGGGGCATTCTGTGCAATAAAGAACAGTCTGTACAGAAGATACCCGAACAGGATCAGCACAAAAATACCTCCGAAAATCCCAAGTTCCTCACAGATAATGGAAAAGATCATATCGTTCTGAGCCTCAGGAACGCTTCCCAGTTTCTGGATACTGTTTCCAAGTCCCCTTCCGAAAAAGCCACCGGAGCCGATGGCATACAGCGCCTGTAACGTCTGGTATCCACCTTCATCAGAATATTTCTCAGGCTGCAGCCACACCAGCACTCGCATAACTCGGAAACTGTTACTGTCCTTGGTTGTTGCAACCAGAAACAGCACACCGATTACGATCAGGACTATACCGACGATACCTATAATGATAAACGGACGGGTATCCGGATGTGCCACAAAAACCATTCCTACAGTAATGCCCAGAATGATCATGGCGGTACTTAAGTTATCGGTAAGCACATAGGCAGCCAGCGCAAGTCCTGCTCCCGGAAGGCCCAGAATCATACAACTTTTCAGGGTTTTTACCTTTCGTCCCATCTTCCCGATCATGTAGGCCATCATGATGATGACCGCAATCTTGGCCACCTCGGCAGGCTGAAAGTTAATCGGTCCGATATACAGCCATCTGGTTGCACCATGAGAAGAACGTCCCAGCGGAGTACGAACCAGGCCCATAAGGATCAGCGAAGCTACATACAGTGCGGTTGTAAAAGGAAGAAGGATATGATAATCCAGTATTTTTGAAATAAACAGCGCTCCGATCAGACATGCAGCACTGATCAGTGCCTGTTTCTTAAAATAAAACATATCATTGCCGTAATTCACTTCTGCCATATAAGAACTGGTACTGTACAGCATCACCAGTCCAAAACATACCAGAAGCACAATGACAGCAACAAGATTATAATCATAGTAATCCGATTTTGTATTCTGCTTTTTTAAATTGAGCAGAGGATTTTTCATTTTATCACCATCGCTTTCTGTATCTGCGAAGAAATTTCTGATATCGTAAAAAAGAAAGTAAAAAAAATTCCCGGAAAGCCGCATAAATGCTGTCTTTCCGGGACGTTCCATAAATGGACCTGAGGGGAATCGAACCCCTGTCCGAAAGCCTATCCCTTAAGGCATCTCCCATCACAGTCGCTGATTTAACATTCCCTCGGCAGCACGCCCACCGACAGGCTTACTGCTTCAGTAGCTTCATAATACATCTACCGGGGCAAAGCTTACCCGGCAAGGTTTCTCACAAGGTCGACGCCAGACTCCTGAGGTGTGAGTGCAACAGGACTGACGGGCAGCACTTAGGCTGCCATTACTAACTGATCGTCAGCGTTTATATTTAGAATTTCCCGTTATTACGCAGTTCGGGAGACTGCGGATGGCTTCCACAACTTCAAAACCCCCGTCGAAACCAGTACAAGCCCTAATCGTATATAATAGGTATTGCTGGTGCGCAGACGAAGTTTGTGTAATTGTGCTTTCGCTAAGATATTATTATAT
>OOCH01001609.1_pt1 | contig 16844 bp, 18 predicted proteins | sample 1671641 | NCBI WGS metagenome assembly OOCH01 (sample SAMN06348177, study PRJEB24527) | human gut metagenome | biome: human gut; feature: ankylosing spondylitis patient; material: feces | host: Homo sapiens | place: China | collected 2015-10
ACAGCATACAGGGTACATCGATAGATCTCAGAAAATATATTCTGCTATTTATAGTTTCTGTATGCTGTTTTTTTATGAATATAATTATAGATTCAAACAAAATGTCGATAGATGAGTTTGTGTTATCTGGGAGTGATTATATATCGCCCACTGTAGCATTACGAGATGTACGCTATGTATACGAACAAGACGAGTTCGGAAATCGCACAAACAAGGTCGTTGCAGTACGATATATGTGTATAGACCCTACTAATTTTTCAAGCTACGCCATAAAGGTCATGGGTAGTGAAGCTATAATTACACCCGAGCAGCTCAAGAAGTCCCCAGACATCATTTTAATCGATATCCCTGTTGATGATGTAATTATCCGACCATACGAACTCGCTTTTGGGCATATGTCTGTTACAATTTCCGCTCCTTTCGTAAGCATCCATTCTGGTTCTGGACGCATGGAGGACTTATAATGAATAACATTCTTATAACGTTTATAAGCCTAGTTATCTGCCTTTTGCTGGTATATTTCTCTGTGATACTCTGTCTAAAACACTTTAGACATACATCATGGGATGAAGCCCACCAGCTTACCGATCAGTACATATACAAAATACTTGACTGCTTCAGATCAACAGAAAAGACTAATCCAGCCATTCAGTATGATGTATTTATTGGTGGACTATATCCTGGTACGCTGTCTCCCCGCGAAGATCTGGTAGAGGAAAGGTTCTACAAACTTAATATGTGCTTCGATGACTACTACTACGTTTACTCTTATATGTCTACTTCAGGTAATATGGTAATATATCAATTTCGGGCTTATTATCCTGTCGACGCAAATAGACATACTCTACTGAGAAAAACACGTCGTATAGCAGAACGGTGTCTGCTTAAACATTGGCATGATATGGGGGTGTATAATTGTCCTCCAATCGATAATTTCGTGGCTATAAATTTATATGGCTGTGTATTGAGTATATGCTATGCATGTAATGAAGCAGGCTTTGCCGAGATAGCTGAAATGCGAAAATCACCTCATTAAGTATGTGATTAACAGGCTGATCTTGTTTATATATAACTACATTGGCAAATACATCAGCATTTCTGTGCTGATGTGATGCAGGCAATGTAAGTTATATATAAATCAAGTCAGGTTTGCTCTCTATAACTATTATCTCTCACATGGACATCTAGGTCAGTATTACCCTAGATGTCTTCTGTGACTGTGACAAAGAAAAGAAAGGAGAAAGAAAATGTCTTTTTCACCAAAAACAAGAGGACGATGCTGGATTGTAACTGTGCAGGAGCAGAATATGATAAACGCCGGTCTTAGCAAAGAACAATATTTTGATTATGAGTTTGTTGCCGACTATTTTATTGGCTTATGGGAAAACTCCGGAGATAATCGAAAGGCTGGCTTGGTTGTCTGTAAATCAGCTCTAGGTCTGTACCATTTACATATGGCATGTTATGGCAATACAACAACTCTGAAGTCCGTCTCTGATATTCTATACCACTCACACGTTGAGCCACAGTACGGTGGCAAGGATGCCTTGAAAAGCTATCTTTTAAAAGAAGAAATCTATTCTGAGAAAGGAGAGATCGTGCTACTGCAGAAGAACCTAGATGTTATTAAAAATGCACAAGGAAAAAGAAGTGATCTGGAGGAAATTGCCCGTCTACTCAAGGAAGGTCAAACACCGCAACAAATACTTAGGAGCAATCTTCAATATTATAGATACGAAAAACTGATATTACACGCCTATACCGACATGCGAATTGACACTGCTCCTGTTAAACTGGATGTATATTGTGAATGGCATCTCGGGGAAAGTGGTTCTGGAAAAACCTACTATTATAACACGCTCTGCAACAAGTACGGAAAAGATAAAATTTATATTGTCACCGATTACGATAACAATGCCTCGGGAGGTTTTGACGGCTACATGCGTATCGGTTGCCCACCAATATTATTTATGGATGAATTCAAAGGATGTGGAATATCTTACCAGAAATTATTAACCATCTTAACGGGGTATACAAGAATGCAGACACATAGTAGATTCAATAATACATATAATCTCTGGGACACAGTCATAATAACATCCGTATATCCCCCAGAAGAAATATATGAAATTATGGTAGATTCTGAATATAGAAATACAGATAGTTATAAACAGCTTATCAGAAGAATATCAAAAATAATCTATCACTACAAAGAAAATGGTGAGTATAAGATATTTTCTGTAGATGGGCAAAACTATGTTGATTATCAAACATTAAAAGATATGGCATCTGGCAAGTGTTCTATTGATGGTTTTAAAACACTTTCCGAAGAAGAACAGCCTAAATTACCATTTGCTTAAAGGAGATTTTACAATGGATAATAAAAATAATGATGATGAAATAATTGTATCAAGTAATGCAACTCTCGTTAGAACTTACGATTATCAACCATATACATATGGTCGAATTGAAGTTATTCTGCGCGAATATTACAACGCAGAATTAATTTCAAACAGGGGGTACAAAGAAGGACGGTATAACCCCTATTATAAATGCCATTACCGAATTGTTGATCTGACTACCAAGGAAGTACTTGTTAATGATGTTTACTTAGAAGATCTTCGGTACTTTTTTGCCAGACAGGGAATACCACTTTATAAAAAGAAAAAGGAATAGTGATTATATGGCAGAAAGTAACAAAGAATATGATGATTCATCCCTATTGAATTATGCAATTCAAAAAGGTATACTCTCTTTAGATTCCGTGCTGAATGATATAGCAGATATGGAACGAAAAGAATTATTGGCTCAGCATACCTATGCCATCACTAAAACAACAACAAAACAGGGAAAAACGATTTATTCTACATATCTTCCAAAACCTGATGGAGAAAGACTTTGTCGTCGACTCGAAGATGTAATTATTAACTTCTATAAAGATTTACAAGAAGAAATATACATTGAAGATGTATTCTATGAGTGGATAAATCGTAAATTAGATTTTGGGGAAATCCAAAAGACTTCTTACGACCGATATGTGAATGACTACAATCGTTTTTTCCATTATACTTCTGTTCCAATAACTCGAAAAAAATTCAATAATATCACAGAGGACGATTTGGAATCATATATTAAATATACCATTCGTGACCTCTCTCTCACCAGAAAAGCATATGCCGGACTTCGAACTATAATTCGTGGCGTATTCAAATATGGTAAGAAGAAAAAATATACCTCTATAAGTATTACTGAATTTTTTGGAGATTTGGAACTACCTAATAATCTTTTTAAACGAAAGATTATAGATAAGGAAAAAGAAGTATTTATGCAGGACGAAATTCCCATTATAATCAATTATCTGAAATCAAACCCAGATATTTATAATCTCGGTATTTTACTTACATTTCAGACAGGGTTACGTGTCGGCGAATTAAGTACCCTAAAAAAAGAGGACTTACACGGACACGTTATCAAGATCAGACGTACCGAAGATAAATACCGAAATGAAAATAATAAATGGGTCGTGACTATAAAGGAACATGCAAAAACGGATGCTGGTAACAGAGACCTTATTATACCATCTACTGCCCTGACTACGTTAAATCAAATACTGGAATTAAATCCATCAGGAACGTATTTGTTTGAACATTATAATAAGCGAATTAGAGGAAACACCTTTAATAAACGTCTTTCAGCTATCTGCGATAAACTGCAAATTCCACATCGTACCATGCACAAAATAAGGAAAACATATGGTACGACATTGATAGATGGGGATGTCGATGAAGGCTTTATTACCGAGCAAATGGGGCATAGTGATATCAGCACAACAAAAAAATTATATTATTTCAGCAATAAAACAATGGAAAATAAAGAAAAGCAGATTGAAAATGCTATATGTTTTTAAGAATGATTCTCATTTGAATACATACTTGAATACATTACTTTTTCCACAAAAGCAAAAACGCCAGAAGCCTTGTAAAATCAAGGTTTCTGACGCCCATCAAGCAGGGGATGAGAGAATCGAACTCCCACCAAAGGTTTTGGAGACCCCTATCATACCATTTGACCAATCCCCTATAATTGGGTGTGTCCGTAAGACACATGTATCATTATACAGTTTTATCGACATTTGTCAAGAATTAAATTTCGCGAATTGCAGGAAAAAATTTATAAAGAGGCTATAAAAAGAGAGAAAAAACGATTGTGTATTCCTATTTATTATGATAGAATAAATTAAATCTATGAATCAAATAGGCGTATATGTTCATAATATGGTTGAACGTTTCTACCAACTACCGTAAAGAGTTGACTACGAAAACAATTGTTTCGTGGTCTTTTTTTATGTTTTGATTTTGGGAGGTTATTTATGAAGTATGATGTGATCGTAATTGGTGCAGGACCGGGCGGTATTTTCTCTGCGTATGAACTGGTACAGAAAAATCCAGATTTAAAGATTGCTGTGTTTGAAGCAGGACATGCATTGGACAAACGGCATTGCCCGATTGATGGAGATAAGGTGAAAAGCTGTATCGGCTGTAAGAGCTGCTCGATCATGAGCGGATTTGGCGGTGCGGGCGCATTTTCGGATGGAAAATATAATATTACAAATGATTTTGGCGGTACGCTTTATGAGTATATTGGCAAGAAACAATCGCTCGAACTGATGAAGTATGTTGATGAGATCAATATGCGTTATGGTGGCGAGGGCACGAAGCTCTATTCGACGGCGGGTACACGGTTCAAGACGGTATGCATTCAGAATGATCTGCATCTGCTTGATGCATCTGTACGTCATCTGGGGACGGATATCAACTATGTCGTGCTTGGAAATCTGTATGCATATCTGAAGGATAAGGTGGAGTTTTTCTTCGATACACCAGTGAATTCGGTTGTCGCAGAAGCGGCGGGCGGCTACACAGTTGTCTGCAAGGATGCATCCTATACATGTGAGAATTGCATTATATCGGTTGGACGAAGCGGAAGCAAATGGATGGAGAAGATTTGCGATGATCTGGAGATTCCAACGAAATCAAATCGTGTGGATATTGGTGTGCGCGTGGAGCTTCCGGCAGTTGTATTTGCGCATCTGACCGATGAACTTTACGAGAGCAAGATTGTGTACCGGACTGAGAAATACGGCGACCGCGTGCGTACCTTCTGTATGAATCCAAAGGGGGCTGTTGTAAATGAAAATACAAATGGCATCATCACTGTAAATGGTCACAGCTATGAAGATCCGGAGAAGCAGACGGAGAATACAAATTTTGCATTGCTTGTGGCAAAACATTTTTCTGAGCCATTCAAGGATTCAAATGGGTATGGTGAGAGTATTGCCAGACTTAGCAACATGCTTGGTGGCGGTGTTATCGTACAACGGTTTGGCGATCTGATCCGAGGCAGGCGCTCGACACAGAGCCGGATTGATGAGGCGTTTATCACACCGACGCTCAGTGCAACACCGGGAGACCTGAGTCTGGTGCTTCCAAAGCGTATCTTAGATGGCATTATTGAGATGATCTATGCGCTTGACAAGATTGCACCTGGTACAGCAAACGAGGACACACTGCTCTATGGCGTGGAAGTCAAATTCTACAATATGGAAGTTGATGTGGATGAGAAACTGGAGACACGTCATAAGGGACTATATATTATCGGAGATGGCAGTGGAATTACGCATTCGTTGTCACATGCATCTGCCAGCGGTGTCTATGTGGCTCGAAATATAACGGATTTTATAAAATAAAGTAAATATATGGTATAAATGCCGGTGATTTTATGCTATCATTTTAAATTTAGATTAGTTATTTTTTGACACGTGGTAGAAACTGCCCGTTGTGGTTTAATACGAAGGCGTTGGATGTACGTCTGGCTGCCGAACTGGAAGGATGTTATCTAGGCGAGTTTGACCATATTAGCTTACCTCCATGATCGAAAAGTATGTGTTTGGATGAAGAACAAATCAGAGTTAGGAGATAGAACATGATACAGAACGAAGTAACTGAGATCAAGAAGATTATGACGAAGAACGACTGCTGCATTCACGGGCTTGCCGGATGCTATGTTGATGCGAATAAAGAGATGCATATTCTGGAGCAAGGCAAATTCCTTGTTCTGCAGGAGGAAGAACAGCACAAATACTTTGATCTGATCAAGAAGGGCTTGTCCGGGCGGATCGGTAAGAATCTGCTGAATCTTGTGTTTCGTACAGAAAATGGAATTACAGTGCCAAACCGTGATACACTCATGCAGGTGTTAAACAGTGAACTGAAAGATCCACAGGTGCTGCAGGCATATTTTGAGAAGATACGCGATTCGTATGCGTATGTGGATAATTATTATATTATGCTGGTGTATGGTGTCTACGATGTACCGGGAAAGACCGCGGACGGAATCGAGATGGAGGATGCATCCGATGTCGTGTACAAGTTCAACCTGACATTACTTTGTCCACTCAAACCATCGAAGGCAGGGCTGATGTACAACCCGGTCGATAACAGTCTGGAGAATGCGATGCGGAATATGATGGTCGAGCTGCCGATGAACGGATTCTTATTCCCGGCATTTAATGAACGCATGAGTGATGTACATGCGGCACTTTACTATACGAAGAAACCATCTGAGTTAAATGACAGTCTGCTTATGGATGTGTTTGGCTGTGAGATTCCGGCGACCGCCGGTAAGCAGAACGAGATGTTTATCAATGCGATCGAAGCCGTGGAGGAGATGACATTTGATAAGGCGAAAGCAATCTACTCGAACATGCGGGAGCATGAGATGGAGTTAAAGGACAGCCCAGAGGAAGTTGTGGTTGATAAGAAAGAAACGGCACGTATCTTAGAGGAAAGCGGATTTGAAGAAGAGGAGATTCAGGCGTTCACGAAGACCTTCGATGAGGCAACCGAAGAGAATGGAAAAGTGCTGTTAAGCAATGTGTTCGAGGGAAGCAATAAGCTGAAGATCAAGTCCGGCAAGACGGAGGTATCCCTCCCGGTAGAACAGACGGATGCAATTGAGGTACGAAAGATTGACGGAAAAAATTGCATCGTTATCGAAATCAGCGATGACTTACTTGTAAATGGTGTGAAGATCAATAAATTTGATGGACCGATTGATCTTTCTATATAATCTAGCAGTACACCCGTGGAACTGCGGAATTCACAAAGAGCGGATTGATCCGGAATGTCACAGAGTCCCCGATAGAGACGGGAGCTTTGGACACATCTAAGATACATGAATTCATACTGATCTGACCAAGAACTGGCAGGGTTTGACCTTCAAACTCTGCCGTTTGTTTTTTCTGGAAGCAGGCATGCTTGCACAGGCGAAGCAGACGAAGCGGCGAGGGATGTTTCGGAGCAGTCTCGCGTGTCATACCAAGTCCGTGAAAATATCCAGCCGATACGACAGCCGTTGTAGAAGCTTTGGTCAGACGGCAGGTTTTGCCGTAGCCGATATTGTGTCCGGCAGGAAGCTCATATACGTCGTCCACACTTGCTGTCAGGTCGCAGACATTTTCAAATCCACAGGAATTGGAAACAGCGAGACGACCGAGAAATGCGGAACCGATACGGACCGCATCCAGATTCATATACGGAAAACGGACGAGGGAGGAAGAGGAGGAGATATGACGTATCCCAAGTGGAATCCCTGCGTCCGTCAGAGTAGTGCAAAGGTTGTTAAAATCCTCAAACTGCTTTTTGACAAATCGCTCATTCTTGCAACATGCGGCGTAGAAATGGGAATAGATTCCTGTGACCTGCACGTGCGTCATGGCATGTACAGTGTTGATGATGTCGCCAATCTGCGAGGTTTTGCTGCATAAGAAACCATAACGCCCAAAGCCTGTATCGATGCACAGATGCGCATGGGCGCAAAAATGATTTAAGCGTGCGGCAGTATCCTCCAAGATCTGCCCGCATGAAACGCTTGTGATACTGAGTGTGATGTCGTGTTTGATTGCGCGTGTAATATCTTCTGGATGATAAAGTGGTGTCAGAAGCAGAATCTCCCCGAAGATTCCTTTCTCTCGAAGTTCGATGGCATCCGCAAGCTCCGTGACTGCGAAATGTCGGATTCCGCGTGCCTGTAAGAATGTCGCAAATTTGCACAGCCCCAAGCCGTATGCGTTCCCCTTTAATACGGCTATGATCTGTGCGTCAGCAGCCAGAGATTTGATGATCTCGATATTGTGTTCCAAAGCACGAATCCGAATATTTAAGGTTGTCATCGCCATTCCTCCTTTAAAAACAAACGCGGATTGAAGTAAGTTTAGATATTTCACTCTTGTATCTGCTTGCAGTATAGTGTATTATTGCATCGAAGTTGTATCATAACTGTAACGAAGTTGCAAAAGATTTGTTTACAACTTGCATATTTTGAAAAGAGAAATATATAGAGGTAACTACGATGGAGACATTATCAAGACATGCAAAGATTCAGACGTCGGAGACATTCTTATTAAGTGCGATTCTGGCGTTGTCAGGGGGATTTCAGGATGCGTACACATACAATGTGCGAAATGGCGTATTCTCGAATGCACAGACCGGAAATGTTGTGCTGATGAGCCAGCATCTGATGGAAGGAAACTGGATGCGCGCGCTGCACTACTTGTTCCCGGTGCTTGCGTTTGCATTTGGTGTACTCGTGGCAGAACGGATTGGACATACTTATAAGAATGCGAGAAAGATCCACTGGCGGCAGATCGTTGTTTTGATTGAGATATTGATTTTATTAGCGGTTGGTTTTATGCCGCAGAAGTTCAACATGGCGGCGACGATGCTCGTGTCGTTTGCCTGTGCGATGCAGGTTCAGACGTTCCGGAAGGTAAATGGCTATGGCTATGCGAGCACGATGTGTATCGGAAACTTAAGAAGCGGAACCGAGAGCCTGTCCGTCTATATCCGGGAGCACCAGAAGGGGGCACTTCGCAAGGCACTGCATTACTATGGAATCATATTGATCTTTGCAGTCGGTGCCGGTGCCGGTGGAATCTGCTCAATGCAGATCGGCGTGCATGCAATCTGGATATCCTGTGTCCTGTTGCTTGCCGGATGTCTGCTTATGATTAAGGAGGAACGTTAAAAATATCGTTTTCTGTTAAGAATCGGAATAACGATCATGGTTTCAAAGGAATCCTCGATATATTGACTCCGCATGTAACCATGATATTTTTCCGTGATGATCTTTATATTTGCCAGACCGTACCCGTGATCCATTCGGTGATCCGGGTACTTTTTTATTTGGTCTTCCGGCAGACAGGTGTTGCGCATATGTATAACAAACGTATTATTTTCAGAGATACATACATTGAAATGCACATATCGGTTCGGATTTCTGGATTTACAGACCGCTTCGGATGCGTTATCCAGCATATTTCCGACGATCGTACACAGGTCATAGTCCGAGACCGGAATCTGAGTTGGTTGCAATGTAATCTTTTGGGAAAAGGCAAATTGCTTCTCTTTTGCGAGCATCTCGAAGCTACTGATGAAGGCATCCAATACAAGGTTGCCGCTGTTGACACTGATATAATTCGCTTCTATGTCGTTGATCGCAGAGTGAAGATATGCATCTAACTGCTCCGTCTGTTGCTTCTTAAGCATCTCGGAGATTGCAAAATAATGGTTCTTCATATCGTGTACGATGCTGCGGGTTTTCTTGTAGGCGGTTCCCAATTGGAAATATTTTTCCTGCTGAAAATCAATCTGTCTGCGCATAGAAAGGTTTTCGTCCTTGATCTGCTCCATCTTAAAACAATTATCCAACAGACAATAATTCAATATATTTAACAGGGCAATCGCTAAATAGGCAATGATCATATAGTACGCATTGTTTGACTGGTAATTGCTGCGGACAGGAATACAAAGGGTAATTACCAGAGAAAGCACGGGCGTCGTAAATAATAACAGGTTGTATTTATAATCGTGATATTTTATGTGTCGGTTCCAGAAGAAAATCACAACCAGAATCAACAGGAACAGCATGATCTTGGAACCGAGATTCATGAGGATCGAAAGCTGGCGGAGAGGGAGATCTATAACTGCCGGGTTTATTATTTTCACCAGAAACAGGAAAAAGCTTTCTCCAAGCAGAGCAAGAATCTGGAAGGAAATGGATACAAATATGCGGTTTGACAGGCGCGTCCTGTATAGGAAGGTCAGTGCAAAGGTCGTAAGCAGACTTACGGTGCTTGTGGCTATTGTAAATTGCTTGGATGGCAGTCCGGTGCACAGAACCTGGTTTACATAGATAAGTACCTCCATAATAAGGAAGCACGCAATATAGAGCGGATAAGCGGTACGACGGTTTTCCTTATGGAAGATGCCATTCATATAGATAATGATTATGCCCATATCAAAGAGATAGGTAAGTGCTTCAATCGCGTAATACATAGTGCGCCCTCCTAATTTAACTCGTTTAATTCTACGAGGTGATTCATGTAAATAGAAAGTAGTTCCCGTCTGGCATTTCGACTCAGAGGAATTCGCTCCTGATTGTCTAAAACAACGAATTTGTCCTCAAAATAATGTACATGCTTCAGATTCAGAAGGATACTGCGATAACATTTGTAAAAGTGCTGGGAGGCAAGCGTTTCCTTCCAGTATGAAAGCGTTCCGCGCACAGAGATCGTGTGGTTTGTAAGATGAAACAGTAAAGTCTGTGTATCACTGTTTTCAACCTCGATATAGAGAAGATCCTGAATATAGATCGTCGTTTCTCCTTCTGTTGTAGACACGATGGAATAGATTGTGTGACTTTGTTCGATTTCATTGATTGCGTTCTTCAGCACTTCTTCGACATCCTCTGTGGTGTATGGTTTCGTCAGATAATAAAATGCCCGGACTGTAAAGCTTTTTTGCATGTATTCCGGATAATTGCTCACGAACACGAGCAAGGCATAACGGTCGATGGTGGAACGCAGGATGCTTGCGGTATCCAAACCGTTTAGCTCTGGCATTTCTACATCCATGAAAATTAACTGATATTGTCCTTTTTCTGTATAGGAATCTAAGAATGTTCTTCCGCTTGTAAATGTAGAGATAGAAACTTCCACATCAAACGCAAAATAAAAATGTGTGATACAGGATTTTAAATATTCAATTGCTGCTTCGTCATCGTCACAGATTGCAATGTTCAGTTTCATTGAGATCCCCCTTTGCTGATTCGCCCCAATAATTGGTTTATCCATATTACGATAACACAAAAGAACATAATCTGGATAGAATCAAATCTAAAAAAGTTAAAAAATATAAGGTACAAGCTTAGTAGCATTATCGAATATATTGCAGTCAGGTATTTTAATCGACGTTTCTTCTTTTGAGTCAGGCGATGGCTTTTTGTATCTATAGGTGCAAGGATGATGATGGCAATCAGCAATACACAGAAACACCAGAAGGCTGGAAATGTCTGGATTGCAGGGATTGGCAGATAGATCGTGATAATTATTCCAATACAGAAGGTGAGATAAGAAATAATATCACATATGCCGCGCGAAGATGCATGCATGCCTCCGGCAAGCATCTTGAGTGGAGACATTGTAAAAACGTAGACGAGTGCCAGCCATCCATGATGGAAAAAGATTCCAAGAATCAGAAGGCTGAGATTATATAGGAATAAGTCGAAACAGAAGTCAAAGCAGTATATGTAAGCTGCCCGTTGCTGAAACGGTAGAACGTGATTATCGATAAATATATCCGTGATTTTTACGCTGAGCGTTTCTGTAATTTTCATTCGATTTACCTCCATATAAGCATCATAACATAGAACAATTGGTAATATATAATTTCCCGTAAATGGTCAAAAACGGGGGGTAAAATGCACTTTACTCCCCGTTTTTGACCATTCGCAGAAAAAATGAAAGAAGCATCTGTGCGTATGATAGGATAAAAATGGGTTTAATAAGAAATTCAAATAATTATTTACAGGAGGGAAAAGAGCATGAAAAAAGTACTGGAATTTCTTGTCAGGCATAGTGGAAAGCTATGCGCATTCGCGATTGGTGTAGCAGCTATTGCACCGGAATGCTGTCGTGGAAGCTGGTATGAACCAGAAGAACCAGAGGGGCTGGAAGAAGTATTGAAGAAAAGTGGAAAAGTACAGTAGAGGAGGTAATGAATTATGAGAAAGATAATATCAAAAATAGCATTAGCATTTGCTATATTTGGATGTTTGGGAAGTGGAGTTGCTCGAGCTGGGAATATTTCGTTAGATGTTACGGCATCTAATATTTCAGGGGTAGCATCAAAGGATCCTTATTCAAGAAAAGAGGCTAAAGGAGATAATGACCAGAAATTTTATATAAAATTAACGTCATTAACCAATGGTCCATCATTAAACTTTACATCATACTCTAGCGATCACGTAAGGGTGTCTACAGCGTTGACGTACCCTGGTCATCCTTTGGGTACTACAAAAAGCCATAATTATGATTTGGTAGAAGCAAAACGTGGACATCAATATTATGTATATGCTTCCGCACCTATGAATTATGCAAATGTTCACGGAAAAGGAAATTATTGTCCATAAATTTTGAGTGAAATATAAAGCGGTTTGGAACAAAATAAAACGTCTCAAATCGCTTTATTTGTATGATGGAGGTAACTGGCTTTATGAAAAAGAAATTGGTTGTTATGTGCATGCTGTTTATAACATGCGTGGTGACTTCCTGTTCAGGAAATAATAATGGGAAAACAGAAGCTGATAATATACAAACGCAGACATTCCCGCAACAGTATCGATATAGTTCGGAACATTTACGTATTGATTTACAAGAAATAACACCTCAGGAAGTAAGCTGGAAGAATGGAACCGCGACGGAATGTTCGTTGGATTATGAAAAAGTAGGCAGAGTGTTTATGCCGGATGATGGTAGCAATACATTGGATGCGGAGGCACAAATGATATCAAGTAATGCGGTGTCGGATGGCGTCAGTGAATCTTTTTTTACATGGGGATTGGATTCCTGTACCTATACGGATTTGGAATATCTGGAATTGAATGCATGTTTGAAAACGGACAGGTTTTATTCAGATTATAATTTGTCAGAATATACGGATTCGAAAGAATTTACGTTTGCTTCTGAAGAAGCTGCAAAGCAGGAAATATATGAAATCATGGATTCGTGTGGCATAGATTTAAAAAAAGATTTTACATGTGAAACGTATTATTTGGATCATGAAATTTTGCAGCAACAGGAAGAACATATAGATATGGATGGAAATCAGCAGGAAGAGGAGTATAAGACGGATTGGTCGGAAGAAAATGATACCTATTTGTTCTATTTTCATCATGTGTATTCTGGGCTTCGTGATTTTCAGGGTAATTCCTTTTGGCAGGAAAGTGCACAGGATTTAAATGCACAAATCACAGTTATGTATAATAAAAAAGGAATTATCTTTTGCTATATACAAAACTTGTATGATTATACATCAATGAATGAAAGTGAATCTTTATTGAACTTTGATGCAGTTATGCAATCTGTGATTGAATATTTTGAAGGTATTGTGGATGGAGCGGATCGGGAAGTGATTTCGGCAGAACTGATAGTAGACCATATGAAAGATGGAAAAACACTGATTCCTGTATGGGCGTTCCAAATAAATGAAAAACCATTGAATGATTCGGAGTATCAATATGAATTACGTGTGAATGCAATAACAGGAAAAATTATAGTGCAATAAATGAGAGGGAAAATTATGCTATTGAGGTATTTGAAAATAGATGTGCGACGAGCATTTGGAAATTGGAGATTCCCAATATGTGTGATTATAATTAGTGTACTGCTTCTTTATAACAAAGATGAGCCAGCGGATGTTGTTTCGTGGATGAATCATGTAAATACGATGCAGTTGTTGTTTATCGCAATGGGGATAGCATCGGTACCATATGTTGGTAGTTATATAGATGACAACTGTCATAAATTTCGGATTCAAATGGAACTGCGCAGTAATCATCGGGAATATTATATTATTTCGAAGATGTTAGTTGTATTCATTTCGACACAGATCACATTTATATTAGGCTTTTTGATTACGTTACAAATAAACTATATCCGATTGGGGATGCCGGATGAAACACAGTGGTTTGAAATACTGGATTTGGAGCGCGCATATATGCAGTACTTAAAAGAAGGAAGAACAGGTCTGTATTTTGCAGTTTGTATCTTCCATATGTCAGTACTGGCAGGCTTTATGTCATTGCTTGGGTTGTTTGTGTCAGAGTTTGTGAACAATAAAATCGCGGCATATACATTTCCGCTATTATGTGTGTATGTACAGGATATTTTAATGCAAAGATTACTTGGATGGCAAAGAGGTGCAGTCATTTCGTGGAAGGCATTAGGGGTGAATCAGTTGGAAATGACACTTTCAGGACAGCAACCATCAACATTTTTCTTCCAAATATGTTGTTACATATTCATTGTCAGTTATTGTATTAATTATAAGAATGGAAGGAGAAAGTGAATGGCGAATGTTCAAAAAATAATAAAAACAGCTGCTTATGACAGCATTAAAAAAATGCGTTCCTTTCGATTCATAAGTGCTGTAATGATGGTAGTCGGATTAGTGTTAGCAGTCACGTCGGGAATGGATCAATTAATTGGGGATGTGAATGAAAAAGTAAGCATCTGGATTGTTCCTCATATATTTAGTAATACATTTTTTGCGGCATTTTACGGAATTATTATATGTTATCTGTTATCGGATATTCCTTATTTTAATGCGAATGAATTATATTACATTTCAAGAATGGGACGAAAAAAGTGGTTTATGGAGAAAATGCTATCCATGATACTATCCATGTTTATGTTTACAATTATTTCGTTTGCTGTATGCGTACTTGTATTTGTTCCCAAAATCAACTTTACAATGGAATGGGGAAAAGTAATACATACAATGGCATATTCAACCAATTTGTATTCCTATAATCTGATGAATCTGGTATCACCGAGTATTTTGATGAATTATAAGCCGATCACGGCAATGGAAACCTGTTTCTTGATGGTATGGCTGGTTTCGGTCATGGTAGGATGTGTGATGTTTGCAATAAGTATCTGGTTCAATCGTACAGTGTCAATCGTAGTGGTTTTGATGCTGTCTTTGTTAGGGTTATCGGAAGGCCTGTTTTTTACCCAACGCTGGCTGCCATTTCTTTCGATATTTACATGGTATCGAATATCAGTATACGGAGAAACAATATTTATGGATTGGCAGTATCCGAAACAATATGTATATGTGATTTTGATAATCTGCATAATGTGTTTATCGTTTTTTGCGGCATATAGAAGAATCAGGCATACTGAATTTGATTGGATCAATGAAACGTAGGCATGGAGGTTTGATAATGATCGAGGTAAAGAATCTGGAAAAAAGTTTTGGTGAACAAAAGGTATTGAATGATGTTTCGCTTGTTTGCCCAAATGGTGAAATTACAGGAATTATAGGGCATAATGGATCAGGAAAAACAGTACTGTTTAAATGTATATGTGGATTATTATTTGAAGAAAGCGGAGAGATTTTGATTGATGGAAAAAGATATAAATCTGGTGGCGAACTAATAAAAAATGCAGGGATAATTATTGAAAATCCGGCGTTTCTGGAAAGTGAAAGTGGGATTAATAATTTAAAATATTTGTTTGAAATTCGAAATAAAAAGAACATGGAATTGTTGCATGAAATAATGAGGATGGTAGGACTTGATCCGGAATCCAAAAAGAAGGTAAAAAACTTTTCTTTAGGAATGAAGCAACGTCTGGCAATTGCGCAGGCAATTATGGAAGACCCTGCTGTTTTGATATTGGATGAGCCTATGAATGGTTTGGATCGACAGGGGGTAGAAGAGATGCGTCAAATTTTCTGCAAAGAAAAGCAGAAAGGAAAGACAATTCTTTTGGCAAGCCATAACCGGGAAGATATTGAAGCATTATGTGATCATGTGTATGAAATGGAGGATGGACAAATAAAACAATTGAGATAGAAAAATTATTTACTGGAAGATGCCGAGCTGTGGCGGATATTCCGTAAAGGTGAAAAATGCCGCGGTTAAGAGGAGCAAAATCGCGGAAGAAAGGATGAGCTTTTCTGCCTTCCCATTTCGGTAGACATCATTTTCCACGAAGAGGGCGAAGATAACGCCTGCAAAATATAGTGCAATATTGATCCAGTCGTAGTTTGTTCCGAGGATACCATTCAGTGTATAGAAAACTGCGACAATAAAAATCATGCCGGACAAGATTCCGAGGGTACGCGCCCAGAGGTAATTGGCTGGCATTTTTTCATGGAAGAAGAACAGCTCGACCAGCGTGAGCAGAAGCATCGGGAAGAAGAGCAGCTTCAGATGCTCCCACGTGGATTCGTTGACCGCCGAGAACAGCCCGACAATGCGGTTGTCGTCCGACCATTCATAGGTGAAATGCAGCAGCACTCCGAGGATGGAGATGAAGAGAAAACGGATGGCGTTGGTTTTGAATTTCATGTTGGTTTGTCCTTTCTTGGGTTAGTTGGTTCGTGCAGATATGCATATAGTTTATGGATTTTTTGGAAATTTATACTATGTCCTGAGAAAGTATATGCGTGAATTGGGTGAATTTTTCCAAAATAGAGAATTTACTCCAACGGGAAGGTTGAGAGAAGCAAGCAGGATGGGGAGAAAGTGGAGGAACGGGAAAAACTCCCCAATCGGAAGCTGATAGGAAGAAAGCAGGATGGGGAGAAAGTGGAGGAATGGGAAAAACTCCCCAATCGGAAGCTGATAGGAAGCAAGCGGGTTGGGGAGAAAATCGAGGAACGGGAAAAACTCCCCAATCGGAAGCTGATAGGAAGCAAGCGGGTTGGGGAGAAAAT
>OOCH01001611.1_pt1 | contig 16833 bp, 19 predicted proteins | sample 1671641 | NCBI WGS metagenome assembly OOCH01 (sample SAMN06348177, study PRJEB24527) | human gut metagenome | biome: human gut; feature: ankylosing spondylitis patient; material: feces | host: Homo sapiens | place: China | collected 2015-10
TTCAGCGCCGTCTTGGTGCTTTTCAGCATGGTCTCGATGGCCTCCGGGGTCTGCGATTTGATGTTAAACTCCCGCTCCATGCTTCCCGTGTACAGGCTTGGGTCGCTCACCATTTCCAGCGCCTTTCTGTACACATCGAGATTGTTGACGATCTTTGCGCCGCCCTCAATGGCCCATTGGCCGAACAGGGTGGACAGCGCCGCTACCTGTCGCTCCTGCGGCAGATCGTTGATGGCCTTGAAAATAGTGTCCAGCGTTCCCACGCTGTCCTCCTGCATGGCCTTGGCGACCCACTCCGCGCTCATGCCCAGCTCCTCGAACTGTTCTTTCTGGGCTTTCGTCGCACTTGCGCCCTTGCTCAAATTCACGATCATGCGCTTGATGCTGGTGCCGACGCGATCAGTCGATACGCCCGTTGCCAGCATGGCATCCGCCAGCGCCGCCGTTGTGGCCGCGCTCACGCCGCCCACTTGGCCGAGGCTTGCTGCCGAATTGACCGCCTCCGCGATCTCCGCCGCCGTGGTAGCGCTGTTTGCGCCCAGATAGTTGATCTGGTCAAAGAGCACCATGACCTCCTCGTGGGTCATTTTCAGCGATTGCTCCCACTTGGCGGCCCAGTTGCCCGCCTGATCGGCGCTGATGTCCATGGCCGTACCGGTCATAGCGATGTCCCGCAGGAAACCGGTAACATTGCCGGAGCCGTCAATCTTGATCAAATCCTCCATAGCCTTGCCGGACTGTCCCGCCGCAGCGGCGAGGCGTGTCAAATCCTCCTGCGTATAGGGGATTTGTGTGCTTAAATCCTTGATTGCGTCCTTCATGGCCTCGTAGTTCTGCGCGTAGGTCTTGCCGTTATCCGCCACCTTGTCGCTGATCTTTCCGGTAGCATCTGCCAGACCGTCCACATACTTGACCACATCCGCCATGTAGTTTTCAAACTTCGCCGCTTCCTTGGTGCAGCTTGCGATGGTTGCCACAGTCGCCGTTGCCAGCGTCCCCATAGCCGCAAGTCCCGCCGTCCCGATGGAGCTGATGCTGCGGGCAAAGCTGCTGATCTGGCTCTGGCTCCCGTTCAGTGCCGCCATCAGGCTTTTGTCCATCTTGCCGGCGATCTTGATGCTTAACTCTAATGTTTTATTGTTCGCCATTCCTCCGCCACCTCGCTATTCAGCTCAATAAAGTCCCGGACAGGCATTTTCAGATAGAAGTCCACGCCCGTCCGTGTCACCGAGGACAGCCGGATAGCCGCTTTCCGCAGGGCCTTGGCTCCGCCCTTTATCCGAAAAAATCCGCGTCGTTCACCGCGTTTTTCAGTTTCAGCAGCTCATACAGGGGCAGCGTGGTAAAGAACTCCTCCGGGATGCCCGTTGCCATGGCGGCGATCACGCAGGAGTACAGATAGTTGGTGCTGTTCTCCGTCACCACAAAGCCCTCGCGGGCCATGCGGTTCTCCGCCTCGCTCTCATTCAGCGTGTTCAGGTCTGCCACGCCGTTCAGGTCGATGTCCCGGTACTCCTTGCCCTTGTAATGGCGCGGCTTCTCCAGATGCATCACATGGTTTTCCGTTCTGCTCTCCACGTTCAGGTGTCTGCGCACCGCACCTGCCACGCGCTTGAAAGCGCCGCGAGGCATCAGTTTGAAAAACTCAATGGGCATTCCGGTGGCCTTGACCGCCATGGCGCGGGCAAATGCCGTCGTGGTCTCGCACAGCACCGAGGCCGCCGCCTCGCCCTCGCCGAAAAGCTGCCGCTGCACGTCGATAGCGTCCTGCACAGTCAGCTTCTCCAGCCCCGTCAGGTCGATCTCTCCGTACTCCTTGCCCTCGAACCCGTAGGGCCTTGCCAGCTCCACGATGTTCTCGCTCTTTTTTGCCCCCTCGTTTGCGGTCTCTGCCGCCGTGATCTTGTCCTCTGCCATTGGTTGTCGCTCCTTTCAGCATTGTTTTTTGTGTGAAAACACGGCCCGCCCCCATTTCAGGGGCAGGCCGTATTGTTTTGCGCCCGTTAGATCAGGCTGTTCACGCCCGCCAGCATATCCGTTCCGTTGACCTTGTAGATGCCGTTGAGCTTGTCAACCTCCAAGAGCTGCTGGCCGTCCACCTCGATCATCAGGTAGGTCAGCTCCAGCGTCACGGTGGCCTCCATGGCCTCGCCCTTTTCCACCTTGCCGGGGTTGAACTTCTTCACGCGCCCGATCTCCACCACGCGCAGGCCCTTGAAATTGTAGCCGCCCTGCTTGTCGTAGACCTGCTGCGAGGCTCGCAACGTCAGGTTCACCGTGGACAGGGGAGAGAGCATATCCATGGCGGAGCTGTAGAGCGTGTTGAACTGGATTTCCTGCTCCATGCTCTCAAACTGGCCGATGGTGGGGCTGTCCAGCTCGCCGTTCACGCCCACGCCGGAAACGGTGCTGGTTTTCATGTTGACCTCCGGCAGCGTCACCGACGCGGCCACGCCGATCATCTTCGTGCCGTCCAGATAGGCGTTATACTCGTTGATCTTCTCCGGGATATAGTTGTTGGAAATCATCTTCTTTACCCTCCCTTATCAGTTCAGCGCGGCGGAAAGAGCGTCGGGGTCAAACTCGATGATGTCCTCGATGTCCTCCGCAGGGGTGAACGGGGTGATGTACTGGTGGAACGTGATCTTGCCGTCCAGCAGGTCGGCTGTGGTGTTCTCGTCCTCGTTGAACGTGATCTCATAGCGGGCGCACACGCCACGGGCCACAAAGCCGTTTCCGCGCACGTTCTCGCTGTCCACGATGGCCTCGATCAGCCGCTTGTTGGCGGGGCTGTCCACTTTCTGGAAGTAGGTCAGGATAAACGTGTTGGCCGCCCACGTCAGGAAGCGGCGGACGCTGAACCAGCGGTCTTTCGGGTCGCTGATGCCGGGGTAGGCCGCCGTGTTGTTGCCCCACAGGCGGAAGCCGTTCATGTTCAGCCACGTTGCCACACCGAAGCTGTTCACGGTGTTGGCCTGCTCCTGATCAAGCACCACCTCCGTGCCATCTTCGAGGCAGGCGGCAGAAACGGCAATGGTCTTGTTGCTGGGGCTGACGTTGGGCGTGTCGTCGTTCTGTGCGTCGGTGTAGGCTGTCAGCGCCGCCGCCAGTGCGCTGCCGCTGTACACCGTGTTTCCCACCTTAGCAAAGGGCCAGACTGCGTAGGCGTTGGGGTCGCTCACCGCCTGCGCCTCCTTGGTGGTCTTGACGGCGGTGTACTTGGTCGCGCCGGTGTTGCTGCAGTCGATGTCCACAACGCACACCGCGCCGAACACGCTGTTGATGCTCTTGGTCTTGGCCTGCAAGGCTGCCGCCACCGTCGCGTCCTTGCTGAAACGCGGGGCCAGCAGGATGCCGGGTGTCATGGACAGCTTCGGATAGACCTGACGCACCACCTCAAGGCCGGTCTCCTTGCCTGTGGAGCTGTCCACGCCGCCCACGATGTCCGCCGCCGTCACCTTGCTGGGGTCGATCTTGTTGCCGGTCACGGTCAGGCTCGTTGCTTCCTTACCCGCGCCGGTGGAAAGCACCACGATATTCAGCGTACCGTCGTCGTTCCATGTGGTGGTGTAGTCCGTGCCTGCGGTCAGCGTGTTGGAACCGCTCTTGACGGTCAGCCCCTCCAGCAGAACGCCCGTTTCCTCCAGCACAGCCACGCCGTCATTCACCTGAACGGTGCCGCCGGTGATGGCGACCTTGTGCTTGGCAGGGTCAAGCACATTGATCAGCACCATGGGCGCAATGCCCACAACGCTGAAATTCGCGCTGATGCACTCGCAGAGGGTGTAGTTGGCGAAGTCAGGCAGATAGCCCACCGCCTCCACGGCCTCCTTGTAGCTGTTCACCAGCAACGGCACGTTGACCGCCGCCGCCGGGTCTTTGAGCATATTCACCGGGGCGGTGCCTACGATCACCTGCAAGCCCGCCGTGCCGGTGATGGGCGCGACCATGCTGGTCGCAACCTCGCTCGTGTATACGCCGTGTTTGTATGCCATAGTCTTTCTTCCTCCTTACAGTTCGGATTTGATCTTGCCGTACAGAATGGCCTCCGCCGTTCCTGCGGTCTCCAGCCGCTTTCTCGTCTCGGCAAAGCGCTCCACGTCCACCACCAGCGCCCCGGCCTCCGGGTGAATGGCGATGAACGCCTCCAGTGCCTCCGGGATGCCGCCGCGAAACACCGTGTACTGCTTGGCAACGCCGCGCACCGTTGGGCCGCAGTAAACCTGCGTCACGCTTGTTTTCTCCCGCTCCGTGGCCGCAGTCTCAGCAGCAGTCTCCGCCGCCGGGATAGCCGTCTCATTCACAGCGGCATCCGCCGCCAGCTTATCGCTTCTCTTGCTCATACCAGCTCCTCCATTTCTGTGTCCTGTGTCATGGCCGGTGCGGTGCAGGTCAGCGAACACGCCCCGAAATAGTACGGGTAGGTGTCGTCCTGCTGCATGGCCCACACGATGGGTTTCAGTACGGTGAACGCCCCGCCGAAATACGGCTTGGTGCATAACCGTTGCACGATGTCCTCCTTGATGTTGGCAACATCCTGATAGCCCTCTCGCTCCTTGCCCTCGTCGTAGGCGCACACGATCAGGCTGAACTCCACCGTCTGCGGCCCGTCGTCGTTCTTGATCTCGCCTCCGGTCATGCGCACAACGATGTACGGTGCCGCCGCCGCATCCGTGTCCACATCCGCGTCATAGTCCTCCGGCACCGGCAAATCCTGCTTGAAGATTTTCAGCTCCTTGCGGCTCTGCTGGCCGTTGTACTTCTTCCCGACGAAAAGCTCCTCCAGCGTTTCGATCAGCGCATCTTGGCAGAGCTGGGGAGTTCGCCCGATGCCTGCGGCCCTCACCGCATCCATATAGTTCTTCATGGCTTACTTCCTCCTCGCCGCTCGCGCCAGCACCCGTTCGGTCTGCTCCATCAGTCGGTCTTGCAGATACTCGGACACCTCCGGCTCCACCATCGGCCATACGGTAGAGTGCATCGCCGAGGCCGACGGGCTTCCCATCGTCACCAGCTTTTCCACCTTACCGTTTTTGTTCCGCCATCTCGGATGCCCCCGCTCCGTGACCGTGTGGCTGGAGCTGGAGCCGATCTGCCGCTGCACCATGCCGATGTGGCCGCTCTTGAACTGCACGAGAAATCCCTTGCTCATGTTGGCGTTGCCCGTCAGCGCCGCCATGGACGAGGCTTTCAGAACACGGGCTTTCACATACTTTGGCGCGTGGTGCAAAACCTCACGCCCGGTAAAGCGCTCTGTCGGCCTGTGCTGGAAATAACCGAGATCGTTGCGCATCTTTGCGATGTGCAGCTCCGCGCTCAAGCTGGTGTTGCTTGCCTTTTTCCGCTGCACAAGGTCTTTCAGGTGCCGCCTGCCCGCCGCGTTCACGGCGTACCGCGCCTTTGCCTTTGCTATCATCAGCTTGCGGGCCTGCCGTGCCGTGGCGTTGATGGCTACCTTGGCCGCCGCCGGGGTCTTTTTCTTCAAATCGCCCAGCGCCGCCGCCACGGTGTCCAGCCCGTCCACTTCGATGGTCAGGTTCCCTGCATCATAGGTTACTCTGCTCATTGCCGCGTCCTTTCCATGGAAATGCGGTACACGCCCGCCTCCTCCTCGCAGTTGAGGATGGTGTACGACCGCTGCCGGTTTGTCCCCTTGTCCAGAACAAGATGCTTGCCTACTTTCGGCTTCGGCCCGTAGTCCCTCACACGTATATACAGCACCGTGTAGGCCGTATATAGTCCCGTGTCGAAGTTCTGCTTGGCTCCCGCCTCCCAATGGGCGTTATGCTCTTTGAGCCGCTGATCGTCCACGATCACCAGCGCGTCCTTTCCGTCAACCGTATGCCAGTCCGCGTGTTCGTCCTGCTCAAAGAAAGCCGCGTCGATGTCCGCTGCGGCACAGTCCTTAAAAGTGAGCGGAGGGGCAGCCCCCTCCGCTCCGCTGTATTCCTGCTTTAGCTCAAACAGCGCCATGTCAACACACGGTCGCCACCAGCCAGCTATCCACCTTGTCGGGGATGGGCAGCGGGTGCGCCTGCAGCTCCACCATGCGGCGGTCGGGATGATGCTCCACATAGCTGCGCAGGACGCGGCTGGTCTGGGAGGTCACCCACAGGCCGGATGCGTCCTCGATGTAGGTGCAGGCACCGTAGGCCATCATGTAGTTGGGTCTGGAGCTGATCAGGATGATCATGTTGTCCGGGATAAGGGGCTTGGTCTCCGGCGCGTCAGGGTTAGTCCAGTCGTCGTAGTAGACCTCGCCATAAACATACATGTCAAGGCTGGGGTCGTTCAGGTGGCCGAGGTACTTCACGCCGTTGGGCAGGTCGCGGGGGGCGATCTCGCCGAGGTTCATGCGGCGATTGTCCAGCATCTTCTGCACGTTGGCATCGGCAAAGAACTTTGCCTTGGCCGTCTTGCCCATGATGAGGGTGTCCACGTTGGCAAAGCCGCCGTGCAGCACCGCGTCCGTCCAGTCGCCGAGGTTGCCGAGGATGTCAGCCTTGGTGCCGCCCCACTTGTTGTCACCGGTCAGGGTTTTCTTGTTGGTCAGGCCGAAGTCGATGGTCTCGTTCACGCCCTCGCCCACAATGGGGATGGTGCCGGTCACGATGGCCTGCACCGCCATCCACTCCTCGCGGCGCGTGGTCGCGTCGTTCAGCGTGGCGTACTCCTCCATGAGCTTCTGTGCGGCCCTCTGTGCAGGGGTCATGCCGCTGTACAGATCTTCGCCCGGCAGGCGGTTCATGAGCTGGTCAGCGGTGGTCACGTCATAGGGGTTGATCAGAGGGGGCTTGTAGCTCTCAGTCTGGTAGCCGTTGGCTTTCAACACCTTGCCGCCCACGCGAGGATGGACAAAGGCCGCCATGCGGCGGTCGCCTTTCACAAGGTCGATGTCCACGCGCTCGGTAGCGAACGTCTTGATGTTGGTGAAAAAGGTGTCGCGGAAATAGGTGTGTACGGCAGGGGTCTGTCTCACCACCTCCGCCAGATAGCGGGGGGAGTAAATGTTCACTTCGTTAGCCATGTTCTTTCTTCCTCCTTACTTCAAGTAGATGCCGAGGTTACGCAGAGGAACCTCCACGTCCGCAGCGGTGGCGTTGGCGGGCAGCACCAGCGCGTCGGCGGCCAGCACATCCTCCGGCTTGCTCGTCAGCAGTGTCTCTGCGCCAAAATGCGCGAAGGCTCACCCGATGCGACATCCTCCGCCAGAATGCCGTACAGTCCCGTGGTGGTCACGGTGTAGGGAGCGGAGCTGCCGCTCACGCTGATGGCGGCCAGCTTACCATCGCTGTTGAGAACCACGGGAGCGCCGCGCTTCAATGCGGCGGATGCCTCCTTGACTGCCGTAACGATCTCCGCATTACCCGCGATCAGGTAATCCGGCTGGGTGGAAAAGGTCTTTTTCGCCAAATCCATGCTCATGTTCTTTCTCCTCCTTTACTGCTTCTTGCCCATGGACTTGATCGCGTCCATGAACTCGTCCTGCTTGCCCGCGCTGCCGCCGGTGCCGCTGTCATTCTTCACGCCGCCCATGCCGCTCTTGTCGGCATCGGCCTTTGCTCCGTTGAGCCATGCGTTGCCGCTCTCCTTTGCAGCTTTCATCATGGCCACAGCGTACTCGCTGGCGCTCACCGGCTTTGTGAACTTGGCCTCATTCGTCAGCGCCTCGCTGCCGGACAGGGCCATGTCCTCGATGTCGTGGATGCGCTGGCGCTCGTCGCTCGTCGCTTTGTTCGCCGCCGCCTCCTCGATTTCATTGACCAGTGCGGGATAGGCCCCGCGCAGGTCGTCCACGGTCTTGATCTCGTTTGCCATGTTCGTTACCTCCTTATGGCAGTTGTTATTTACAGAGCAGGAGGCGGGAGCTGCCTTGCTGCTTTGTACAAAGTTAGGTGCCTTGTCGAAAGGCAGGTGTGTGTTGACGCTGTTGACGAACAGCAGCCCGTCCCGGTTTTCGATCACCGCGCCGTCCGCCTCGTCCGTCAACTCGTCGATAAAGCCGTTTTCCTTGGCCTGTGCCGCCGTCCACCAGCTTGTCTCGTCCATCCATCCGGCCACCTCGTCCTTATCTCTGCCTGTCTTTTTCGCATACAGGCCCACGATGCTTTCCCGGATGGCGTTCATCGCCTCGATGTATTTCTGCAATTCCTCGGCGTTGTAGTAGCCGTGAGCGCCCATGCGCACCGGATGCACCATGTAGGTGCTGTCGTTGGCGGCGATCACCTTGCCGCAATGGCAGGCGACGATGGTTGCCGCGCTGGCGCACAGGCCGTCGATCTTCGCCGTCACCGCCGCCGGGTGCTGTTCAAGCTGGTTGCCGATGGCCTGCGCTGCGAACACGTCGCCGCCGCCGCTGTTGATGCGCACCGTGATCTCGTCCAGCGCTCCCAGACCGGCCAGCTCCTCCGCAAACTGCTTCGGGGTCACCTCGTCGCCCCACCAGCTCGTCTGCGAAATGTCGCCGTAAAGCAGCAGCTCCACCTTGTTTCCTGCCTGATTGCAGAATTTCCAGAATTTCTTGTTTTCGGGCATTTCTGTTTTCCTCCTATTCTCCCGCCGTCTGCGCTTTTCCGATCTCGTCCACCTCGCGCTTGCGCTTGGCCTCTGTCATGCGCAGTTTGATGTTGCGGTTGTAGTCCCCGCCGGTCATTTGCGCCGTCTCCTCCTGCGCCGTGCTGAAACCGGCATCCACCCGCTTGATGGCGGCATCCACTTCCTGCACAGGGTTCAGGTTCGTCCGCGCCGGGCCGTTCCACGCGCAGGCCGTGTACGCCTTGCGCCGCGCCGGGTCGGTGAAAAAGCCCGGCGCGTGGATACGCCCACGGGCGACCGCCTCTGCAAACCACTCCTCATAGACCGGCTGGCAAAAATCGTCCGTGAACCAGTCCCGCTGCATACTGCAGGTGCGCCAGAACTCGTTGAGTGCGCCGCGAGCCGCCGAATAGCTCGTGGTGAACTGCTTCATCATCACCTCCGGCGGTATCTCCAGCCCCGCGCCGATCAGGCGGATGGTGGCGTTTGTAAACTCGTCGTACCCGGTGTTCGGGTGCTTCGGGTCGGCAAACTGCACCTCCTCACCGGGGTTCAGGTCAATGATGGCCCCCGGCCCCAGCTCGATGCTGCTCTGGTCGGCGTTGTCGATCAGCTCCTCCGCCGGTATCATTTCTCCAAACGGTCTGCCGTCCGACGGGTTTTGTGACTTCACGAACACCGTGAACATGGCGCTGATCACCGCCGCCGTGATCTCCGCGTCCGTGTAGCGTCCAAGCTGTTTCAGGCTTTCCAGCACGGGTGCAAGCAGGGGAACGCCCCGCCGCTGGCCGATGCGCTCGCGGCTCATGATGTGCAGCACGTTCCGCCGCCCGGTTGTATCGCCGTAGGCTTCCACTCTTTGCCACGTCAGCCCCGCCGCGTCCACAGCGCTGTTGCTGCCCAGCGGATGCCGGTTGCATATCCAGTAGGCCGTCACCATGCCGTCCGCGTCGGTCTCCACGCCCTGTACGATGCTCTGTACCTCGTAGCCCTGCACCGTGCAGGGCATCAGCCTGTCAAAGCCGTCCGGGCTGCATACTCGGTCTGCCTCGATCAGCCGCACACGCAGGTCATACGGCGCTCCCGCCTGATGCTTCATAGGTAGCAGGGCAATGGTGTCGCCGTTCATCAGGTAACTCAAAAAGGCGAGCTGCTGGAGCTGATAGAAGTTGTCCATCCTCTCCGCGTCGCATACCGGCGTGTCCGCCCACAGGGCGAACTCCCGCACGATCTGCGCTTGCAGCTTCTCCGCCGCCGCCTCGTCCAGCCCCAGATAGTCGCTGTCGAGCTGCGGTGCTGGCATCAATCCACCCGCCACCACGTTTGTCCGCATGGTTTTCAGCGCCGCCGTGGCCGTTGGGATGCCCATGTAAGCGTCTCGGCTCCGCTGCCGCAGAATGTCGATGTTGTCCTCGATGTCCTCCTTGGCGCTGCCGCCGTGGTACATCCAGCCTCTCATGCTCTTTTTCGTCAGGTTGGCTCCGTAGTTGCCGTACCCGCTGTTGATCACGCTCAGCGCGGCTCTCGCCGCCGCCCGCTTCGCCGCGTGGATGGGAGCCACGGTCATGATTGCCCGGTCAAGGATGTTCGGTTTCATCATGCGCTCCCTCCTCATACGTCGCGGGCCATGGCACGATAGGCACGGTTTCGCCCGCCGTGCTTATCCTCTGCCTCCGCCTCCGCCAGCTTTCCGGCCCAATATTCCATTTCCTCACGCACCTGCTTTAAGTCGGCTCGCGTCAGCATACGGCTGCCGATCTGATAGCTCTGGCCGGTGGCGATGGCCTCCTCCGCCGCCAGCCATGTGTTCAACTTCTTTTGACAGATTTCTTTCGTAAAGACTGCCAATTAAATCCCTCCTCGCCTCCGGCGGCCTGCCGGACGTTTTCTGATTGGCTTTGCGATCTCGCCCTCCTGCAAAATTGGATTGGCGATCTCCAGCGCCGCCGTAGCGTAGTTGCGCAGGTCAAGCGGCTCGTTGCGCTTGTGCTTGCTGTCTTTCAGCTCCCACGCCACAACGCTTCTGCCCTTGCGCCAGCGCACCACCATTTTCTCGGCTGTCAGGCCGACAAAATATTGCTCGTCATAGCCCGCTTCCTCATTGAGCGGAAAATGGCAGTAGTTCGGCCCCTTGGTCTCATGCCGCAGTCGTTGATACAGCAGGGCCTTTCCCGCGTCCACGCCGATGATGAACAGCGGCGTTTTTACGCGGTTGTTGGTGGTGGGATTTCGGATATATGGCACGTCCGCACCGCCCTTGCCCTTGATCGACCATATCTTTCGCTCCCACCGTTCCGCCGTGAAGCGATATACCTGATCTGTGTGGTGGCCGCCGGTGTCGATGCAGGCGCTCATGATGTGCAGCACCGTCCCGTCTTTTTTCTTGAAGCCGCCCAGCAGAAAATTGTCGAGGTCTTGCCATACCTGCTCTTTCAGCATATCGCCGTATATCTTCTGGTAGCGGATGCCCCAGCTCTCCTTGCCGATGCCCCAACCGACCACCTCTACCTCGAAGCGGTCGTCCTGCACGTCCACACCGGCTGTCAGAACCAGCACTCCCTCCGGCACGTCCGCATCGTACAGCTCCCGCCGGTTCAGCAGCGCGGCATCCTCCACCTGCTCGCCCTGCTCCTCCCACGTTTCGCCCAGCTCCGTGTTCACCCAGACTTTCATGCCCTCCGGGTTTCCCTGATCAAGCTGTTCCTTTGCCACAAGGAATTTCTGCACGATCTCTTTCCATGAGCAGAACGTTGAGGCCAGCGTATTCAGGTGGAAGCCCCGCGCCTCCGCGCCGGGGTTCTCCGGCACAAAGCGACCGCGCTTGCTTGCCTGCTTCCACTTGTATTCTCCGTTCACTACACCGCAGCGCTCGCACTTATACAGCACCTCGCCCTGCAGGTCGTCCTTATCAAATACCACGTTGGCCCACACGAACGGCTGGTAATGCCCGCACTCCGGGCATGGCACGTTCCATTCCTCCCGCGTGGACTGGTTGAACTCCGTCTCGATGCGGCTCTGACCCTTAATGACCGGTGTGGATACGATCACCGTCTTTTTGTCCCAAAAGGTCGTCTGTCGCTTCTGGGCCAAGGATAGCGGGTCGCCCTCCGTTCCGGCGCTGGCCGGATAGCGGTCAACCTCGTCCGCCAGCAGCACCTTGATGGGACGGCTGGCAAGGCCGGTCGCGCTGTTCGCGCCCACGATGGTGATGTGGCCGCCGGGGAAATTCTTCTTCATGATGGTGTTGCCGGAGTAGCGGCTTTTCACGTCGATCTTGTCCCGCAGCTCCGGCGTGTCCCGTATCATGGGCGCGAGCCGGTCTTTGGAAAAGGTCTGTCCCATGTCCAGCGTAGGTTGCATCACGAGAATGGGGGCCGGTGCGTAATCCATGTAGTAGCCCAGCGGATTGAGGATGAAAGCGTCGGTCTTGCCGATCTGCGCCGCGCTCATGATCACCACCTTGCGGATGTGCGGGTCGCCGATTGCGTCCATGATCTCCCGCTGATACGGTGCCTTGTCCGTGTGCCAGCGGCCCGGCTCCGCGCTGCTCTCCGCCGACAGCACCCGGTATTGGTCTGCCCACTCCGAAAGTGTCAGCGCCGGAGGCGGTTTCAGCACCGCCGCGCACCGCGCCAGCAGCTCCAGCGTCGGCTTCGGCAGATCAATGAGCTTTCGCTTTTTCATCGCTCTGCTTCCCCTGCGGCCAGTAGCGCTCATAATTCTTTTCTCACACAGCGGGGGAACATACACAGCACCTTGTCCTCGCTGGTCTGTACCCGCCACACGCACCCGCTACATGGGTGTTTCTTTTTCTGCTTCTCCATCGTCCTCACCGTCCTCCGCTGCAAAGGCTACCCGGTAATCGCTCATTTCCTCCAGAATTTCCTCGATGGCCCCTTTCAGCTCGTCGAAGATACCCGTCTGATCTCCGCCCATGGTGGACAGGGTGGGGGAGAGTTTGGCGGGCAGCGCCAGAAAGCGGCTGCGGATGTTCAGGAACATGGACTGGATGCCCCGCTCGATGTCCGCCGTGCGGTGTACCTCGCCCCGCCGCAGGTCGTTTTCCATTTCCGCCGCCTCACGCTTTGCCCGCGTCAGCATCATGCGCTCGTTGGTCAGCGTCTCCTTGCCCGCGCCGCCGATGTAGGTGATGTACCGCGCCACCGTCGGCTGTAACTCATAAAGCCCCGGTCTGGCCTCCACGATCACGCCCTCGTCCCGAAGCTGGCGTACCCGCCGCTCCGTCAGGCATAACCACTGGGCCACTACTTTGCTTGTGTAGAGTGTCATTCCATCCACCGCCCTTTCCCCAGACGAACCGCTGTGAAGATTGCCACAATCGCCGTGACCAGCATACCCAGCATTTCCAACTGCGTGACTGCCAGAAAGCAGCACACCGCTGTCCATCCAGCTCTGACCACCGCCGTCGGCACAATCCCCCACGGATGCGGAACCGCCAACACTCCGCCCAGCAAAGCCGCTGCCAGCAACACGCCGCCCAGCAGGATTGTTAAAATGCTTTCCATTATGCCATCTCCTCTGCGTCCTCTCCATCCGTTTCCGGGTCTGGTACATCCACCGCGCCGGTGGCCCTCATGCGCAGCAGCTCCAGCTTCTCCCGCTCCAGCGCCATGCGCTTTTCGCTCTCCTCCAGCGCCCGCAGGCTGTCCGCGATCTTGGCGATGCGTCCCTGCACCTTGTATAGTGCCTCCTGCAATTTCAGCACACGGCTGAACGCGCTGTCCTTGCTGTACATTCCCATGCTCTGCAAGGCTCCGTCCCGCTTGTCCTTGCCGCGCCCACCCGGCACCCTCATGTCCATCAGACTGTTGATGTACAGACTGTCCTCCGGGGCCGCCTCATACTCCGTGATTTTGGCGAGTATCTTGTGTTCCCGGAATTTCAGGATTTGCATTTCATGCTCCAGCGCGGCGCGGCTTCCCAGCGGCGTTTGCTGTACGATCTCCCGCTCCGCGTCCGTGAGCATATCAAAAAAGACGGTGCTGTATGCTCCGTCCTTTTCTGCGTTCTTATTTCCCTCCGGTGCGCCCGCATGGCTTCCGGCAGCGTTTTTCTTTCCCGCGCTGTTGCGGTTTCCCGGTTGACCGCCCCGCCGCTTCTTCGGCAGAGCTTCATCCCACCTGTCCGCCGCTTTCCAATTCCGCAGGGTTTGATAGCTCACACCCTGCTCCTGCGCCAGCTCCCGCAGGCTTACTTCCTCGCCCGCCGCCTTGCGGGCGATGTATGCAGCCTTGGCGGTGTCGCGCTTCTCGCTCCGCTTCGGCATCCTCACACCTCCAGATAGTCGCGCATCCCGCCCGGCCTATGAAAACACCCCGCGTAGGAACGCAGGGCTTCGGCCAGCGCAGGACGCGCCTATGGCAAAGCCCGCAGCGTTTCCGCCACGGGCTTTATTCCACGGTATGATATTATCACGAAAAACCTGCGGAAGTTGCTAATCCTGAAAATTTTTCCGCTGGTTAGGAAACGCAGTTATACGATGCCATTCCCATGGTCACCGTCAACAATGTGTTATCGTGGTTTTTGTCGTTCAAAACCTGTATCTGTACCATGTAGTCCCCGTACCCGCTGGCCGTCAGCAGCTCTTGCAGGCTATCCGAGGCTTGCATGGTTGTGTATGCGATTTTATCCCATGCCTCTTTCGCGTCCTTGTCGCCGGTCTGCGCGAGCATAGCCGTCTGTGCCAAGCCCTCCTGCCACACGTTCACGGTGTAAACATACCCATCTTTGCTGATGGTGCAGTCGTCGCCAAAGCCGGAAAGCGCAGTCTTTAGTTTCTCCCGCAGCTCCTCCTCGCTGATCTTCTCAACGGTCTCCGCAACATGGGATGTGTATTCCATCGACGCGGCGATATAGCTGTAGTCTCCGTCCTTTTCCACCAGCGCACCGCGCATGGCCTCGCCGGACGCGCCCACGATCTCCTGCACCTGTTGGCTCTGCTCCGCCGGGAACATGACCACGCCAAAGCGGTATTGCCCCGTCAGCATCTCTCCGTCCTTTGTGAATGGCGCGGTCTGTGCTTTGCCGTCTTGTACTGTGATGGTCTGCGCCTCCACATAGTCCTCGCGCCCGCCCGCCAGTTCGCCATTGTAGGAAAGTTCTGCGCTCAATTTTGTTCCGTCCGGTAAGCTGGTCTGCACGGTAAATACTGGCTTCCCATCCTCACCGCCCACGGCAATATCCATAGTCACATCAATATGCCGGATACCCGTATAGGCGTAATACTCAATGGCGATCTTTGTATCCGGCTTCCACGTGTTGGCGCTGTTCCAGCTTGTGTTCGAGCCGATCTTCACCGAGATAACGCTGTCTGCAAGAAATTCCGTTGCCGTTTCCTGCGGCTTTTCCTGAATGTTGGTGAAGCCCGCTTCTGCCAGTTGGCTTTTGACGACCTCCAACTCCATCCCCTTGCACTTTCCGCTTTCAAATGGTGCGCTGATCTTGTCGCCTGCGTCCCCGCCGCCGCATCCGGCCAGCAACACGCACAGCGCAACGACCGCCGCCGTCACCACCAGTCGCCGCAGGCTCCACCTCCGCCCGTCTTTTCCCCTTGCCATTTTTTTCATCCTTTCTCCGTTTTTATGGTTTGAGCTTGTTCAAGCTGGTTTGAGCCGGTCGCTCGTCCCGGCCAGCTTACGCCTATTCAAAAAACAACTCTGCTGCGATACAGTCTGCCGCCTCACATTTGTGTGTCGCGCCCGTGTCCGCGTTTCGGCATATTGTAAATCTTTTCTACTTTTTTCTCTGCTTTCTCATATTTTGTAAATCTTTATTACAAGATTATCCGTAAAAAATGGTATTGTCAAGCAGAACAGGAGGTGCGGCTTATGAAAATATATGATTACTCCGGGCGGGCCAATATCTCCGGCGACCGAATACATCAGGCGCGAACTGCCCAACGCCTATCCCAAGATGTCCTTGCCGCCAAGATGCAGGTCTATGGTGTCGGTCTGGGCAGGGAAGCCATCAGCCGCATCGAGACCGGCGACCGCTTCGTGACCGACTATGAGCTTGCCATCTTCGCCCGCGTCCTCGGCGTTTCCCTTGAATGGCTCACCGGCGATCTGGAACAGAAAGAATAATAGCGGAACTGCCTACAGTCTGTTGGCGGTTCCGCTTTTCTATTTCCCGGCGCGGCATCGCCGCCCCACTCTCCCACTGACCTTTTTCGTGATGCCACGAAAATGATACCCGCCGTCAGATGCTTCACCGCCGCCGACCTCTGAGCAGCCCGCATCCCCTCGCGCACACGCAAGCGCCCGCCCGTTCCATATATACAGTCGCCCGCCTTTCTCGTCATCAGCCGCCGCATAGGCGGCTTCCTTTTTGCCCAAAACCGCCCCGTTTTCTTCCTCTGTCGCATTTTTGACCCCGCCAACTTTTCCCGCCCCGGCTCCCCGGAAGCGATTTTTTGACCCCTTACCTAAAAAAATTTTGGGCTTCTGAACCCGCAAAGGACGACCGCCGCGCCGCCAGTACCTCGCGCGGGCGCGTTTAGAATTTCGCGCGGGCCTGCGCGTCGTGGTATCTTCGCTGGCGCGGGCGTTTGGTATCTCCTGCGGCCTGCTGGCCTGTGGGGCTTGCGGATGGCTGGCCTCTCTGGCGATGGATGGCTCGCGCTGGCGCTGCGCCTGTGCGCCTGCGCGGCATGGTATTCCTGCGCGGGCCTGCGCGTTTGGTATCTCCTGCGCCCTCCCGGTTGGCGGCGCTGGCGGATGGCTGGCCGTCCTGCCGACTGCCGGAGCTGTCCGCCATCCTGCCGACCGTCTGCCCGACACGCTGCCCCCGTCGGAGCCGCCCACCCTGACCGCCTGCCGCCGGTGGAGGATCTGCCGCCGCGACCGTCTGCCGCGCCGGTCTGCCGATCTGCCGCCGGGCAGGCCGGAGCCGCCGCCGAGGGTATTTACCGCGCCCGGTATCGTCCCCGGATAAGCTAAGCTAATATGCCCCCTATAGTCCCCCAAATGCAGCGATTTGCACAGAAAACGCCACGGAATTTTGTGCAAAAAAACTTCCCCACGTCCCCCCTAAAGGGGGACTGGGGAACGAAAACAGCCCTATTGACGGCGCAAAAATCCGCCGCTATCATGCAGGGCAAGCGGACGGCCACAGCGACCGCCGCCCAGCGAACCGCCGACCACGGCGACCAGAAAGGGGAGGTGAACATGACCACGCCGAACACAGGCGAATTGCTTGTACAGCAAGCGCAGGAGGCTGAACGGCTCCGGCTCTTGATACTCGCTGACGAGTGCAAGACCATCGAGGAGTTCCGCGAAA
>OOCH01001638.1_pt1 | contig 16599 bp, 9 predicted proteins | sample 1671641 | NCBI WGS metagenome assembly OOCH01 (sample SAMN06348177, study PRJEB24527) | human gut metagenome | biome: human gut; feature: ankylosing spondylitis patient; material: feces | host: Homo sapiens | place: China | collected 2015-10
AAAAACGAGAAATGCAATAAAAATAACGGGGTTTACGTTCGATATAAGTATCCTGTATTGACTGCCGAACATGCTCCTTTGATTTGGAGATATGACTTCGACGAGAAAACCAATCCCTATATGGAGGAGCGTATCGGTATCAATGCGACGATGAATTCGGGTGCTATTAAATTGAATGGAAAGTATTACTTGGTGGTGCGAGTGGAAGGCGATGATCGTAAGTCTTTCTTTGCAGTGGCCGAGAGTGATAGCCCGGTGGACGGATTTCGTTTTTGGGACTATCCTATTTTGATGCCCGAAACAGATATTCCCGATACCAATATGTATGACATGCGTCTTACTGCACATGAAGATGGCTGGATTTACGGTATCTTTTGTGCCGAACGCAAAGATCCCAATGCACGTCCGGGAGATTTGTCGGCAGCAGTTGCTTCGGCCGGAATTGCCCGGACAAAAGATTTGAAAACGTGGGAGCGTCTTCCCGATTTAAAGACTCGCAGCCAGCAGCGTAATGTCGTTTTGCATCCTGAGTTCGTGAATGGGAAATATGCTCTTTATACCCGTCCGCAAGACGGTTTCATCGATACGGGAAATGGTGGAGGCATAGGCTGGGCTTTGGTCGATGATATTTGCCATGCAGAGGTACACGACGAAGTAATTATCAATAAACGGGAATATCATACGATTAAAGAAGTGAAAAATGGAGAGGGTCCTCACCCGATTAAGACTGAAAAAGGGTGGTTGCATCTTGCTCATGGGGTTCGTTGTTGTGCTGCCGGATTGCGCTATGTGCTCTATCTTTACATGACTTCTTTGGAGGATCCGACCAAAATGATTGCAGAGCCTGCCGGATATTTCATGGCCCCGGTCGATGAAGAACGCATAGGAGATGTTTCGAATGTTTTGTTTTCCAACGGTTGGATTGCCGATGAAGACGGGAAAGTGTACATATACTATGCTTCGTCCGATACGCGTATGCACGTTGCCGAATCGACAGTAGACCGTTTGGTGGATTATTGCTTGCATACGCCTGCCGACGGATTGCGTTCGATAGAATCGGTACGGACTATTATCGCTATGGTCGATCATAATAAAAAAATATTGAAATAAGATATCATGGAACACGTAAAATTAAGGGAAAAAATAGGGTATGGTCTGGGTGATGCCGCCTCTTCCATGTTTTGGAAGCTCTTCACCATGTATTTGTTATTTTTCTATACCGACGTGGTGGGAATCTCGGCAGCGGTAGTGGGAACCATGTTCTTGATTACCCGTATCTGGGATACATTCCTCGATCCTTTTATCGGGATTTTAGGCGATCGTACGCACTCTCGTTTCGGAAAATTCCGCCCTGTTATGGGGAGCTATACCTTTCGGGTTATGCGGCATATTGACTTTTTCGTCATGGGGTGGAGATTCCGAAATATCGAAAATCGTATATGCTTATGTCACTTATACGCTCATGATGATGGTGTACTCGTTTGTCAATGTGCCATACGCTTCGTTGTTAGGGGTAATGTCGCCCGACCCGCAGACTCGTACATCATTGTCTTCATACCGAATGACTTTTGCATTCGGGGGGAGTATTTTGGTGTTGTTCCTGATAGAGCCGTTGGTCGATATATTCAGTAAAATGAAAATAGTCGACGGCGTTCCGTCACAGGCATTCGGTTGGCAAATGGCTGCCGTCGTTTTTGCCATATTGGCGGCTATTATGTTTTTCCTTACTTTTTCGTGGACAAAAGAACGGGTAAAGCCTATCAAAGAAGAGAAAACATCTTTGAAAGACGATGTGAAAGATTTGGCTACGAACAAACCGTGGTGGATTCTTTTGGTGGCCGGTATCATGGTTATCGGGTTTAATTCTTTACGAGACGGTTCGGCAGTCTATTATTTCAAATATTATGTAGAGGCCTCCGACACGTTCTCTTTTACCTTTATGAGTGCTTCGGTTACGCTCATCACCATTTATCTTGTTTTGGGACAAGCTGCTAACATATTGGGTATTATGTTGGTTCCTACGTTTACACGGTTGATGGGTAAAAAATATACTTTTTTGACGGCAACGGTAGGGGCTACCATATTCAGTATCCTATTCTATTTCTTACCCAAAGACGGCATTTATGGAATATTGGTGTTGCAAATCATCATTAGTATTTGTGCCGGTATTGTTTCTCCGTTGTTGTGGTCGATGTATGCCGATATATCGGATTACTCGGAATGGAAAACTGGACGTCGGGCTACGGGCCTTATCTTTTCATCGTCATCGATGTCTCAGAAATTGGGGTGGACATTGGGTGGCTCTTTGACCGGTTGGCTGTTGTTCTATTTCGGGTTCGAGGCCAATACGATACAATCAGAATCGGCATTGACCGGGATTTGTTTGATGATGAGTATATTCCCGGCCATAGCGACCGGAATATCGGCACTTTTTATTTCGAGGTATCCTTTGAGCGAAAAACGATTGTCCGAGATTTCTTCCGATTTGGAGAATCGCCGTGAGATTGCCGAACAAAATAAAATCTAATTATATAGATATAAGCGATGATGAACAGGGTATTTAGTTACGGATTGAGCATATTATCAGGTTGTATATTGGCGGCTTGCAGTACAAGTCCCGAGGCTCCGTATTCCTTAATGTGTGAGTATTTGTCGGAACCGTTGGGAATCGATATGTCTTCGCCGAGATTGTCGTGGAAAATCCCGGTCGTGAAGACAGATTCGGTAAAGTCTTGTCGGGTATGGGTCTCTGCCGATAGTATGGCAGTGATAAACGGCTCTGGCCAATGTTGGGATAGCGGCGAGCTTCCGAGTGATATCCGCAGGATCGTTTACGCCGGCGATTCGCTGCAATCTTGGACTAAATATTATTGGAAAGTCGGATATAAAACGAAAAGAGAGGATCGCTTTGTTTGCTCACCGCTGTCGTCGTTCACCACAGGTATGATGTCTCCCCAAGAATGGGGCGATGCACGATGGATTAGCGATGGCCATGATAAGGATTATCGCCCGTCTCCTTATTTCCGAAAGGATTTCGAAGTGAGGAGAAACGTAAAACATGCTTATGCGGTTATCGCCGCTGCCGGTTTATATGAACTTTCTGTAAATGGTTCACGCATAGGGGACCATTTTTTGGATCCTATGTACACTCATTTCGACAAAAGGGTATTATCGGTTATGTATGATATAACGCCCAATTTGTCGGAGGGAGAGAACGTCATCGGGGTACAATTGGGAAACGGGTGGTATAATCATCAATCCACGGCAGTTTGGTTTTTCGATAAAGCCTCGTGGCGTAACCGCCCTGCATTTATTATGCAAGTACGAGTCGAGTATGCCGACGGAAGTATCGAAACTATATCGACCGATAGCAGCTGGGTAACGACCGACAGTCCTGTGATATTCAACAGCATTTATACGGCGGAACACTATGATGCACGGCAGGAAATCGAGGGTTGGAATACATCGGGAATCGATGTTTCACAATGGAAAAATGCTAAGGAAGTATCTGCTCCTACCCAGCGAATAGAGGCTCAATTAACTGTGCCGGTGAAGGAAATCGTCCGTCACAACGCTTCACGGTTTGTAAAAATAAACGATACTTGTTTTGTCTATCATTTCCCTGAGAATATGGCGGGAACGGTGGAACTTTCGGTAGAGGGGAAAGCGGGCATTGTTTTACGATTGAAACATGGGGAGATGCTGAATGAAGACGGTACGGTGAATTTAGCGAATATCGATTACCATTATCGTCCGACCGACGACAGCGACCCGTTTCAAACGGATATCGTCATATTGAGGGACGGGGAGACTCGATTTACTCCTAAGTTCAATTATAAGGGTTTCCAATATGTAGAGGTGACTTCGTCCGAACCGATAGCTCTCGATGAAAATAGTATCGTAGCATTGAAGATGCACAGCGATGTGCCGGAGATAGGACGGTTTCGTTCTTCGTCCGATTTGTTGAACAAAATATGGACGGCCACCAATAATTCCTATTTGGATAATTTGTTCGGTTATCCTACGGATTGTCCGCAACGGGAGAAAAATGGTTGGACGGGCGATGCACACATTGCCATAGAGATGGCTTTGTATAATTTCGATGCGATTACGGTTTATGAGAAGTGGTTACTCGATTTTATAGACGAGCAACGTGAAAACGGTGTTTATCCTTGTATCGTACCGACTTCGGTATGGGGATTCGATTGGGCGAACGGCGTGGATTGGACAAGCGCGTCTATCATTATCCCGTGGGAAATTTATCGGTTTTATGGTGATGAGACTCTTATGCGGCGTATGTATCCTTCGGCGAAGAAATATGTAGCTTATATCGAGTCTATTTCCAAAGATAACTTGACCGATTGGGGACTTGGCGATTGGATCCCGGTGAGAAGTAAAAGCGATGTGACTTTGACTACTTCTATTTATTATTATACCGATGTATCTATTATGGCGAAAGCTGCTAAACTCTTCGGTTATGTCGATGATGCGGTTTATTACGAAGCGCTTGCCGATAGGATAAAAGAATCGATCAACGGCCGTTATTTGGACAAAGAGACCGGTCTTTATGCATCGGGTACTCAAACAGAGTTGGCTATGCCTCTTTATTGGAATATTGTTCCCGATGGATATAGGGAGAAAGTGGCAGAGCAATTGAACCGCAGAGTCGTACAGGATTCGTGCCATATCGATGTAGGGTTGCTGGGTAGTAAAGCTCTCCTCGGAGCCTTGTCTGATAACGGTTATCCCGAAACAGCCTATCGGGTGGCTACACAAGAAACATATCCTTCTTGGGGGTATTGGATAAAGAACGGGGCGACGACCTTACATGAAAATTGGCGAATCGATGTCGTTATCGATAATTCGTTGAATCATATCATGTTCGGTGAGATCGGGGCATGGTTGTATAAAACGTTGGGAGGTTTGAGAATCGATGAATCGAACCCGGCTTTCCGGCATGTTTCATTACGTCCGTATTTCCCCGAAAATTTGGACTATCTCGAAATCGAACATGAGACACCTTACGGTTGCATTTCGACTTCGTGGAAACGGGACGACGAGGGTAATATTCTTTATGAGTTCGATTTGCCCGAATGTGTGTCGGCAACGTTTACCCCGTTGGGAGACAATGTGACGTATAACGGCGATACGATCTTCTTTACGGGGAGTCATAAACTTAAATTAGAGACTGCAACACATTAATCTTTAATCGATATTTATATGAAAAAGGCTTTCTCGTTTTTGGTATTGGTTTTCCTATGTGGAACGTTTTCTGCAAGGCTTTCGGCCGAACTTTCCATGCCGCACATCTTTGCCGACCACATGGTTTTACAGCGAAACGAGGCAATCAATTTATGGGGGAGTGCGAGCCCGAAAGAAAAAGTTACTGTCGAACTGAATGGGCAGAAGACGAGTGTCCGTGCCGATGCATCGGGTAAATGGTACGCAACTTTGCGTCCTATGGAGGCCGGTGGCCCTTATACGTTAATCGTGAAAGGGAAAAAAGAATGCCTCGCTTTCGACGATGTTTTGCTGGGCGAAGTTTGGATATGTAGCGGGCAATCCAATATGGAGTTCCGTTTACATGCTGCGATGAATGCCGAAAAAGAGATTGCAGACGCCGAGAATTATTCTTTTTTGCGCTCGTTTAATGTGAAACAAGAGATGTCGCATCGTCCGCTTTCCGATTTGCAGGGTGAGTGGAGAGTATGTGATTCGGGGAGTGCTGGTGATTTTTCGGCAGTAGGTTATTTCTTCGCCCGTGAGTTATACCGGGAATTGGGTGTTCCTATCGGTTTTATCAATACTTCGTGGGGTGGAACTGATATTGAAAGCTGGATGAGTATGGATGCTATCGACAAGTTCCCCAAGTACAAACGATTGCAAGATCGTATGCGTTCTTCGCAATTCGAGGAATACGTTCGCCGTAGCGATGAAAATCGAGCTAAATTTATCGAATCGATGAAAGCCGAACCGGGTATTTCTGAAAAGTGGTATTTGCCTTCGTATTCCAAAGACGATTGGAAAGAAGTGAGTGTTCCCGGACTATGGTCCGAAGAAGAACTGGTCTCTCTCGATGGAGTGGTGTGGCAAACCTGTCGTTTTACATTGTCGGAGAATTATGTAGGGAAAGAGGCGGTTTTGAGTTTGCATGTGATTGACGATGATGATATTACATGGATTAATGGACAAAAAATAGGAGAGACCGTCGGTTACGACGTGCGACGCCTATACAGTGTTCCTGCCGGTGTCTTGAAAGAATCGAATGAGATTACTTTAAAAATATCGGATTATAGAGGCGGTGGAGGTTTGTATGGCCCGGCGAATGAAATTTATTTGAAGGTCGGGGATAAGACTATTCCTTTATCCGGAAAATGGAAATATAAAGTTTCGGCTTCAAATTCCGATTTCGATTTTGTAGAATATGGGCCTAATGCTTATCCCTCATTACTCTATAATGCTATGGTTAATCCTTTGGTGGGATTGAGTATGCAAGGAGTTATATGGTATCAGGGCGAAAATAATACCAATCGAGCCAAAGAGTATTACCACCTGTTCCCTGCTATGATTAATGATTGGAGAAAAAAATGGGGGAAAGACTTTCCATTTTATTGGGTTCAACTTGCTAATTATATGGATGTAGTTGAAGTCCCTTCGGAAAGTTTGTGGGCGCAAGTTCGTGAAGCCCAAACGCAAACACTTTCTTTATCTCATACCGGTCAGGCCGTAATTATCGATATAGGAGAAGCAAAAGACATTCACCCTAAAAATAAACAGGAGGTAGGACGTAGATTGGCTTTGCATGCCCTTCATAATGATTATGGATTTTCCGATGTGGTTTGTGAAAGTCCTATGCCTAAGACCGTTCGTCGGGTGCAAGACAAAATTGTCGTACAATTCGACAATGTAGCTGATGGGCTGATTGTAAAAAACAAATATGGATATTTAATGAGTTTCGCCGTTGCCGGAAATGATGGAGTATATAAATGGGTGCAGGCTAAGGTGGCAGGGAAAGATCGGGTTGTTCTTTCATGTCCCGATGTGATAGACCCGGTGTCGGTGCGGTATGCATGGGGCGATAATCCCGATGATGCCAATTTATATAATTCGGTAGGACTTCCGGCTACACCTTTTGAAATCAAGATAGAATAATATTTCCGTTAGAAAACATGAAGGGCAATAGACATCTATCTATTGCCCTTGTTAATAGTCCTGTAATTATGTCTTAAATTTCGTCCGGCCAGGGACAAGGTTTCCCTGTTTTTTTTAAAGAGGGGCGTTGTCCGTTCGTTTGTCGTAAGAATTTGCCGAGCTCTTTGGATAACTTGTTTATTATTTGAGGATATAAAGCTGCCACGTTGTTATTCTCCTCTATATCGTTCGGTATGTCGTATAGTTCTTTTTCTCCGGTTTCGTAGAAGTAAATCATTTTCCAATTGTCTTTTCGAATGGTACAGGACGGTCCTATTCCCGGTCCTTTTTCTCCCCATATATTCGGACAATTCCAATAAAGGCTGCGTCCCTGCGAAGGATTTTTGGTCTGTTTTAGCAGAGGAACAAAACTGATACCATCGATTTCTTGTGGAACATCGTAATCGTCGATACCGGCCATTTCGAGAATAGAAGGATAGAAATCTTCTATAATCAAATAGTCGTTGCACCGTGTGCCGGGTTGTACCGTGCCGGGCCAACGGACGATCATAGGTTCGCGTATTCCTCCTTCGTATGCAGAGCCCTTTCCACATTTTAACGGGAAATTTTGGGTATACAGAGGTTCGTCCCTCTAACCGCTTCCTGTCGCATATCCTCCATTGTCACTCATGAATATAACGATGGTATTGTCGGCTTCACCATTCTTTTCCAGCCAATCCATAATATCTCCTAGACTTTTGTCCATTCCTTCGATGAGCGAAGCATAAGCCGCTTCTTTGTCCGACAATCCTTTCTTTTTGTATTTGTCGTAGAAACGGACATCTTTGTCTATGGGAACATGAATGGCATAATGCGACATGTAGAGGTAAAACGGCTGATTGTATTTTTTAGCTTTATCGAGGGCTTTTAAGGCTTCTTGGGTGAGAGCTTCTGTCATAAATGTGCCTGTTCCCCAATATTTTTCTAATCCCGGGACGGAGAACAGCGATGTAGAATTGCCTGCTTCGTCGTATCCATAATTGCGCTCGCTCAGGTAAGTTGCCGGGCCACCGGCCGCATGTCCTGCAATGTTGGTCTCGAATCCGAAATGGTAGGGACTCTCTCCGGGAGTATCTATTGCACCCCAATGGGCTTTCCCGCAGTGGATCGTGTGGTAACCGTTGTCTTTTAACAATTGCACGAAAGAAGTAGCGATAAAGGTATTGTTTGTTCCATGAACTTGTGCTATGCCGTTGTAGTTCCAATCGGGAACTTCCAGAGTATTGCTGACGGCATCGGTTTTCGTGTTTTTCCGTAGAGTCCAATTCGTGACTCGATGGCGCGAGGCATTACACCCGGTCATCAAGCTGCATCGGGTGGGAGAACTTATACTGGAAGCATAGGCCTGAGTGAACATCATACCCTGCTGAGCCAATTTTTCCATATTAGGCGTTTCATAACGCTCGTTATACATGGTTCTTTGGGTCCAAAAGGGGAGAGACGTATCTTGCCACCCCATATCGTCTACCAAAAATAAAATGATATTCGGACGATTATCGGGTACATGGCTTGTACCGTATGTATGCATTACCGAGGCTATGGGTATTAAACTTAGTGTCAATAATGATTTATTCATGGTTATTCATTTTGTAAATACAAAGATAGATAAAAAAGGAATTATTAAAAATGGCAGTTGTCATTCGGTTGAATCATATTGATAAATTGAATATATAAAGTTGGGTATATTTTTCTGGTTTTATCGTCTTAACTCATAAAAAACTGTTATAGCTTAAATTGATATCCATGAAAAAAAATGTTTTGTTTTTCTTTTTCGTGATTTTATTTCCCTTAGTCGCTTATAGTTCAGGTAACGATGCTGTTGCTAATCACGCAGCCGTAGTCGAGGAAGGTGATGTGCGATTTACCGTTTTGACACCGCGTGTTATCCGTATGGAGTGGGATTCTTTGCATAGGTTCACCGATGAGCGTTCGTTTATTGTGATTAATCGGAATTTGCCGGTCCCTGAGTTTAAGAAAATTATAAGGGGAGGTAAATTGACGATTCGAACGGACGAATTGGAACTGACATATAAATTGAATACAGGGAAATTTTCAAAAGAAAATTTAGAGATAAAATATCTGAACAAAAAAAGACCCTTTACGTGGAATCCGAGTGTTACTCAAAAGCAGAATTTGAAAGGGACTGCCCGCACATTGGATCGTATGGACGGTACGACCTTTATTAAGAGGAACGAACCGAGGCACGAGTTACAGTTGGAGGACGGTATTTTGTCTCGTGACGGTTGGACTCTTATCGACGATTCGTCCGGTTTGTTGTTCGATAATAGCGATTTTTCGTGGGTAAAAGAGCGGGAGAACAGAACGGTACAAGATTGGTATTTTATGGCTTATGGTTCGGATTATAAAGCTGCCCTCAAAGATTTTACTCTTTTTGCCGGAAAAGTACCACTGCCTCCTCGTTTCGTATTCGGGTATTGGTGGTCGCGTTATTGGGCATATTCCGACAATGAGATGAGAGATGTGGTTTCGCAATTCGAGAAATTCAATATTCCGTTAGATGTGTTGGTTGTCGATATGGATTGGCATGAGACCGATAGTTTATTCGCCAAACCGGACAAATGGGGACAACGTAAACATTGGACCGGTTATACATGGGAGAAGCGTTTGTTTCCCGATCCCGATCAATTTTTTGACTGGGCCAAGTCGAAGCATCTGAAAACGACCTTGAATTTGCATCCGGCATCGGGTATCGCTCCCTTTGAAAGCCAATACAAAGATTTTGCGAAACGTATGAATTTCGATATATCTACTCATGAAAATATTCCGTGGCAAGGCTCTAATAAGAAGTTTATGAGTACGTTGTTCGATGTCGTGTTGCATCCTATTGAACAGCAAGGTGTGGATTTTTGGTGGCTCGATTGGCAGCAATGGGTTTTCGATAAGGATATAGAGAAACTGAATAACACTTGGTGGCTCAATTATACTTTCTTTGAAGATATGAAACGCAATACCGATAAGCGTCCATTGATTTATCACCGTTGGGGAGGCTTGGGAAATCATCGTTATCAAATAGGTTTTTCGGGAGATGCTTATATTACGTGGAATACGCTCGAATATCAGCCCTATTTTACCAATACGGCTTCGAATGTTCTTTATGGATATTGGAGTCACGATATAGGAGGGCATAAGTTCATCGAAGACGATAATGTTTATCAATTTGATCCTGAGATGTATGTCCGTTGGGTACAATATGGCGCTTTGAGCCCGATTTTGAGAACGCACTCAAATAAGGATCCATCGTTGGTAAAAGAGATATGGAGATACCGCGACGAATATTTCGACGCATTGTATAACGCTGTAAGATTGCGTTATCAATTAGTCCCTTATATCTATACGATGGCAAGGGAGACTTATGAAACAGGAGTTTCGCTGTGCCGCCCAATGTATTATGATTATCCCGAAGACGAGCGGGCATATACTTATTCTCGCCAGTACATGTTCGGGGATAATATTTTGGTAGCTCCAATCGGGGCTCCGATGGAGAATGGGGTATCTGATGTGAAGGTTTGGCTTCCGGCCGGTAACGACTGGTATGAATGGCATACGGGCACGTTATTGAACGGCGGACAGGAACTTATCCGACAATTTTCTATCGAAGAATATCCTATTTATGTTAAAGCCGGTGCTGTAATTCCCATGTATGGAAAAGAGGTGAATAGTTTGGACGATAATCCGAAGAAACAAATTATCGGTATTTTCCCGGGTGCGGCGGGTGAGTTTTCTATTTATGAAGATGCAGGTAATGATCAGAGATATGTTGCGGAGTATGCTACAACACGGGTAACGTCGCAATTGGAAAATCGTATTCAACGGATTAAGATTGCTCCGAGGGAGGGTCATTATCGAGGAATGAACCATTCGAAAGATTATCTCGTCCGGTTGTATGGAGCCGAAATGCCTCGATCGGTTAGCTTAAATGGCATGAAGGTAAATTATACGGTGTTGCCCAATTCCAGTGAATGGTCATATTGCGGTAAAGAGTTCATGGTTTCGATTCCTATATCGAATGCCGATTGTAATAAGTCGTACGAAATTGTGGTTGAGTTTGATAAAGCGAATGTTGTTGATGTAAACGATGGAATGATTAAACAATTGAAAACTTTGCATCGAGCTATCGCCAATCGAAAATTTAAATATGCCGGTAATTATGTCGTGCCCGAAGTTACCGGTTTCTGTTCCGAAACGAATTTGAAGGTTTCGTATGACCCTGACAATTTCTGTCATTATATAAATTATTTCAAGACCCATTTTCAAGAAGCTATGGAAATCACGTTAAAAGATGATTTGGTAAGTCCTTTTGCCAAATGAGTAATACTTTAATAGGGAGAAGTGGGTATAAAATTGCGAATATATCGTCTTTACAACATAATTATTAATCTTAAATTTTAGTGACATGAAAAGGCTTTTTTTACTTGCGGGTGTATTGATGTTGATCGGAGGTTTGTCAACAATGAATGCCGAAGTTATTTATGTGACCGAAAACGGCGTGGGTGATGGTATGTCGTGGAATAGTGCCGCTCCTTTGGCGGATGCTCTTTCATGGGCTGCGAAAGGAGATGAGATTTATGTGGCAAAAGGTACTTATACCGGTAGCTTTGCGTTGAAAGTGGCAGCAACCGTATATGGTAACTGTGAGGGGACTGAAACCGAACCGCCTACATATACTTCGGCCGAAGGTCTTGAAACTTTTTTGAAAGGCGATGGTAAACGTGTCGTCCTTTTGGACGGAGGGGCAACGATTTATGGCTTTGATATATCTGGCGGGGACGCTTCGGAAGAGACTACCGGTATAGCTCGTGGCGGCGGACTTTATATCAATAGCGGGGGCGGTGTGGCCAAGTATTGTCGCATACACGATAATAAAGCTATCGACGGGACTAAACGTTTGTTGGAGGGAAATCGTATTCCACAGAGAGGTGTTGGCGGTGGTGCTTATGTGTGGAACGGTCGGTTGGAAAACTGTATCGTTGAGAATAACATCGCGACGACAGATCCGTGGCTGAAAGAAGATAATTCCGTATGGTCAATGGGTGTTGGCGGTGGTGTTTGCTTGGAATCTTCTGGCGATCCGGGAGATGCCGTAGTCGTTAATTGTATAATACGGAATAATTATACAACTCCAGATGATGACGAAAGTTCTTATTATCATCAAGGGGGTGGTATTGCCATTAAGTCGGGGTATTTGATTAATAGTCTTATCGTAGGGAATAGGGTGAATGGATCGAATAATAACCAAAATGTCGGCGGTGGTGTGTGTACTACCGAAAAGGAGGCTTATATAATTAATTGTACAGCCTATGACAATCATGTAAAAGGATTGGGTGGCGGTTTCGGATTCCAGTCTCAAAATGCAGATGGAATGAGGGCTGTCGTATCAAACTGTATCGCATGGGGTAACACTTGTCGAGATGACGATTATGGTACAGGTAATGCCAATATTCGTTTCGGAAACGCTCAAACCGACGGAGAACTTCCCAACCGAGTAACCATCAATGTGGTATGTGTTCCAGAGAATACAGTAAGTGCCAGTGCAATTACCTCCGATCCTATGTTTGTTGATGCAGCGAACGGTAATTTCCGTTTAGCTGAGGGTAGCCCCTGTATCGATGCCGGCGATGATCCCGCTATCGAAGGGTATGATACCGATTTGGACGGTAATGCCCGTATTTTTGGAGCAGCTGTTGATTTAGGACCGTATGAAGTTAATGACGGCAGTGCCATAGAAACCGCCGAAACCAATGGCGGTGAAATCGTTCGTGTTCAGTATTACACGATGCAGGGAATCGAAGTGACTTCCCCGTCTGTATCGGGACTCTATATTGTCAAGAAGACGTATGATACCAAGAAAGTAGTTGTTGAAAAAAACTTTATTTCGGTCAAATGACTTCGAGCCTTTCGAAATAGTATGGTGAATAAATAAAAAACTTAGAAAATAGTTTGAGAATGATGGGTATAAAATTTTATACCCATCGTCTCAAATAATAGTAATATTTACTAATCTTAAATTTAAATGACATGGAGAAAAAATTTTTACTAGTGGGAGCGTTATTGCTGGCCGGAGGTTTTTCGACAATGAATGCCGATGTTATTTATGTGACAGAATCCGGTTCGGGCGATGGAACATCGTGGAGTAGTGCCGCCAGTTTGGAAGATGCTCTTAGTTGGGCCGCTGCCGGTGACGAAGTTTTTGTCGCTAAGGGGACGTATACGGGTAGTTTTAAGTTGAGGGCTGCTGCCAAAGTTTATGGGAATTGTGTCGGCACGGAAACCGAACCGCCTACGTATACGACAGCCGAAGGGCTCGAAACTTTTTTGAAGGGTCCCGGAGGAAAACGGGTACTTTATTTGGACGGAAAGGCATCGGAAATTTATGGACTGGATATATCTGGTGGAGATGCATCGACGGAGACCACAGGAGTCGGTCGTGGCGGTGGTGTCTATATTAATAATGGAGGGGCAACTTTGAAGTATTGCAATATTCATGATAATATAGGTGTCGATGGCTCTAAAAATATTTTAGGTTCCAATGGGAAAGCTCTAAAAGGTGTTGGCGGAGGCCTTTATGTCTTGAATGGTAGGTTGGAAAATTGTATTATTGAAAACAACATTGCGACTACTGCTCCGTGGGAAGATACGTCGAAAACTTGGTCTACGGGTATCGGAGGCGGTATTTGCTTGGATGCAACCGAGGGAAATGGGTGTAATCCCGATAATGCCATTGTATTGAATTGTATCATTCGTAATAACAGTACGACTCCAACCGACGATGGGGATTCTTTCCAAAGTCAAGGAGGCGGTATCGCCATCAAGTCGGGTAAATTAATTAATAGCCTTGTTGTCGGGAATTCGGTGAATGGGTCGCTGAATAATCAATCGGTAGGTGGAGGCGTCTGTTGTACTGAAAAAGATGCTTATGTGATTAACTGTACCGTTGCGAAGAACCATGTTCAAGGATTGGGTGGCGGTATCGGATTTCAGACGACAAATGCCGACGGTATGACTGCTACTGTTGCCAACTGTATCGCATGGAACAATACATGTCGTGAAGACGATTATGGTACAGGTAATGCCAATATTCGTTTCGGTAACCCTCAAACAGATGGTAAATTACCGGAAAGAGTGACTATCGGAGCCATTTGTGTACCTGAAAAAACGGTCAGTGCCAGCGCAATTACTTCCGATCCAAAATTTGTCGATGTAGCAGGAGGAAATTATCGTTTGGCAGAAGGTAGCCCTTGTATCGATGCCGGTGATGATCCTGCTATCGAAGGATATGATACCGATTTGGCTGGTAATGCCCGTATATTCGGTACGTCGGTCGATTTAGGTGCTTATGAGGTAACGGACGGTAGTGCCATAGATGATGTTGAAATTCAAGAGGGAGAAGTGGTACGTACTCAGTATTACACGTTGCAGGGTGTAGAGGTTACTTATCCCAGTGTTTCAGGACTTTATATCGTTAAGAAGACCTTCGATACGAAGCAAATAATTACCGAGAAGGTGTTCATCACGGTTAAATAAATATTTCGATGTTTTGTTTGGGTGTATTCGGTAGGGAATTCCGATATCGTCTCAGGCTATTGCTTGCCGAATACCCCTTTTTCAGTCACCGTTAAATCTTTATATCATGAAAACAAATCTACTTAGCTTTTTAGTTTTTACAGTATTTTCATTTCAAAGCGCATATGCTGTAAAATATTTTGTTACCCCAGACGGTAGTGAAGACAGTGACGGATTGAGTTGGGAAACCTCTACTTCGTTGAATGCAATATTGACGTCGACCAATTTGTCGGAGGGAGACGAAATCTTTGTAAAGAAAGGAACATACGTAGCTCCAGAGGGGGCCAGTTTTACTTGTAATAGAGCCGATGTGAAGGTGTATGGAAATTGTGAGGGTACAGAGAGTGAAAAACCTGTTTCTTATCAGTTGGACAATATCGAGACTTTTTTGAAAGGCAGTGGTCGCCGGGTATTGTATTTTAAGACGGCGTCTTACTTTGTAGGGTTCGATATATCGGGTGGGGATGCTTATAATTCTACTGCGGGAGCCGCAGGTCGTGCCGGTGGTGTTTATATCGACCACCCCGATGGAATGATAGAATATTGTATCGTCCACGATAATTATGGATCAAAAACCGATGGCTCCATTAAAGGTGTGGGCGGAGGCGTGTATGCTCGCGGAATCGTAAAGAATTGTATCGTTGAGAATAATATAGCCATAGCAGCCGATGGAAAGAAACCGGGTGTCGGAGGCGGAGTCTGTTTAGATGGTGGGTATTTATTGAATTCCATTATACGAAATAATCATTGTGTCGCAGACGAATCGAACAATACATCGACAGGAGGTAATAATGGAGGTGGTGTTTCGATTAAAACGGGCTATGTCGTGAACTGTTTGGTCGAGGGCAATAAAATTGGCGGGACGGCCAATAATGCCAATTATGGAGGCGGAATAGATTGTAGCATGGTAACCGAACCGGCTGGGGAAGAGATTGTGGCTCATGTAATAAATTGTACGGTCGTAGGAAACGATGCGACGAGTGGCCGCGGCGGTGGTATAGGGTTTGGAAATAAAGGCAGTTCGGAGGTTGTGAATTGTATCGTTGTCGATAATGTCGCTCGGTCTGAATCGACACCAGCCGGATCTAACGTTTTTCTGGGACCCGAATCGACGGCGGAAGTTACATATACGATATGGCCTGAATCCGAGGGCGGTGTAGGCAATCTCAATGCCGAACCTCAGTTTGTCGATGGAACTTATATGCTTCAATCTTCGAGTCTGGCGATAAATGCGGGAAATAACGAGGCTATTGGCGATTATGATAAAGATTTAGCCGGAAAAGAGCGGGTTGTTAATGGAACAGTGGATATGGGCGCTTATGAATATGACGGGCTTCCGAGTTCCGTAGAATCGAGTTTTATCGAGTCTGATGAGCCTGTAATAGAAATTCAATATTTTACCTTGTCGGGCCTTCGGTTAGAAAAACCTCAATCCACAGGAATTTATTTGATAAAGAAGATATATGCCTCCCGGAGATATGAAGTCTCGAAGATGGTATTTGTATATAAATAGTTTTTTGGAAGAGTGACTGCACCACTATCCGGTGCAGTCCTTTTTTCGAGGAAATTGGGTTTGTAGTGTTAGATTTTAAATTTATCGAAAAATAACAGAAACAATGGATGAGGTCGTTTTTCAAAGATTTGTCGATGGAGATGATGCGGCATTCACTTTTATTTATAATAAGTATGTCGATCTTCTTTTGCAATATGGCAGAAGTTTGGGATTTGAAAAAGAAGTATTGAAAGATGCCATTCAAGATGTCTTTGTTAAACTATATCTTAATCGGAGGAGCCTTAGCGAAGTGAGGAACTTGAAATATTATTTAT
>OOCH01001639.1_pt1 | contig 16598 bp, 15 predicted proteins | sample 1671641 | NCBI WGS metagenome assembly OOCH01 (sample SAMN06348177, study PRJEB24527) | human gut metagenome | biome: human gut; feature: ankylosing spondylitis patient; material: feces | host: Homo sapiens | place: China | collected 2015-10
AAGTTCCGACATAGAAAATTGGCTCCAACAAAAGGCTGAGTTTATCACTACGCCTGATTCTTTTAATTGGACTACCCCAACTATCGATTTAAATGCAACAACAGCTAAATCCATATTCTTTAAGGATGATCATTTTAAAGGATCTATTTCAAGACTCGAATCCTATGCACGATGCCCTTTTTCCCATGCACTAAAATACGGCTTATATTTAAAAGAAAAAGAAGACATCACAGACATTCGAATTCGTGGAAGCATATTACATCATGTTCTAGAAGTGATTTCTAAAGATAGACAAGAATATACTTCTTTATCCAAAGAAGAAATTCATCACTATGTTGAAAATGAATTTTCCTTCGCAAAAGAAGTGCTTTTACAACAAGTTCCATGGTTTGATTCTCAAATTGAAGAAATCACAGAAAAACTTATGTTGATTTTTGAACAACTACATAATTTTGAATCCAACTGGCACATGAACATGGATAAACAAGAACATAAGTTCTCTTATTCCTACCCATGGAATGGATATACCATTGATTTATATGGCTATATTGACCGAATCGATACTTCCGATACCTCTTTTATGATCTTTGATTATAAGAGCAGTGAAAAAAAATGGAAATATTCTGAATTTAAGCAAGGACTTTCCCTACAATTGGCCACTTATACGATTGCCTATCAAAAAGAAAGTTCTTTGCTTCCTTTGGGGCATTACTATATTGCCTTAAAGACAAAGCCGGTCAAACAAGAAGCCATCAAGGTCAACTATAAAAGAAAAAAAGATAACTGGTCAGAAATATCTTTAGAGGATGTACAAAACAAAAGTTTTTCTAAACTTAATGGGAAAGATTATGAAGATGTTAGCATCTATGCGGATGAAAAAATGCTTCAAACCTCTAAACGCGATCTTTCTTTCAACCAGATGAAAGAAGAATGGCAGACCATCGTACAATCCATTGCCCAAGATATTCTTTCTGGTCAAATTCAACCAAATTATCTAAAAGATGCATGTAAACATTGCCCATATCGTTGCATTTGTCGTAATGCACGTAAAGAAGAAACCAAACCGAATCGATTGGAGGTAGCCGAATGAATTTCACAATAGATCAACAAAAAGCCATTGAAGTACGTGGCAAAGATACCCTTGTTTCCGCCAGTGCTGGTAGTGGAAAAACCCGTGTATTAGTGGAACGCTTATGTCAATTGATTGTGAAAGATCACATTCCGGTTGACCATATTTTGGCAATGACTTTTACCAATGATGCCGCCAGCGAAATGAAAGATCGTTTGCGTACCCGCCTGCAAGCCGAAGAAAAGAGTGAATTCATCCAAAAACAATTATCTATCTTAGAAACTGCAGATATTTCTACCATTGATAAGTTTTGTTTAAAAATCGTGAAAAATTACTACTATAAAATCCCTTTAACGTTGGATACCGTAAACCATACCGCCAGCGAAGCGCAAAAAGAACAGGCCTTAAATGAAGGATTCCAAGAAGCGTGTAAATTGGTTGCGACCCCTTGTCTGCAACGTTATCTAACAACTTTCAATCAGAAACTGGAAGCAATTGCGCCTATAGTTTCTGATTGCATAAATGCTGCATGGGCGAAACCAGATCCAGAAAAGTGGCTACACTCTTTCTATTCGGAAGCAATGATAGATAAGAAAAAGACCTGGTTCAAAACTTTCTTTTCAGAACGTATCCAAGCCATGATCGAGTGCTGCAACGATGCAACCTGGAACGATGCGATTTTCACAACTAAACTGGAATACTTAAAAAAATGCCAGGAAGCTGAATCCTTTGATCAATTCAGAAAATGTTTTACCAACTACATTGGAGCTTGTGGATATATGTGTGCCACAAAAAAAGGCACAATGGATAAAGCTGCTTTTGATCAAACGAAAGAAGACTTAAAAAAACTGGAAGCAGAAATTTCATCTGTTTTATTTTCCTGGTCAGAATTCAAGGAAGATGCCAAAGCCAATCAAAAAATCGTAGAAGAATTCTGTGAACTGGTTTTAGAGACAAAAAAACAATTTGATTTGAAAAAAAGAGAAATGGAAGTCATTGATTTTACGGATATGGAGCTTTTCGCTTATCAATTACTCCAAAACGATGTCATTCAAGAAGAGATTTCTAATCAATACGATGCGATTTTAATTGACGAATTCCAAGATACCAACGAGCTGCAAGAAAGCATCATAGCTACTTTTGCGAAAAAAGGGTGCGTATTCCGTGTTGGTGATATCAAACAATCCATTTATGGATTCCGTCAAACCAATCCTGCGATTATGAAAAACCATATGAATAATCCCGAAGAATGCACCTTATATATGGATAAAAACTTCCGTTCTAACGCAAATATCATCCATTTTAATAATGCCTTCTACCAAAAGATCATGAATAGTTCTTGCCTCGGTTCCCAATTTCAAGATAGTGATATTGCCCAGGTAGGAACCGAACGACAAGAAGATTGCGAACAGGTTCCCATTCGTTTTCTTTATACCGAATACAATGACTCCAAAGAAGAATGCAGTACCGTTAAGTCGGCTGAGCCCTTACATAAAAAGAATTGTATTAATCTATTAGCCCAAGATATCCTGGAACATCATGAAAAAGGAACGCCTTTTAAAGATATCTGTATCTTAACGCGAAATCGTAAGGATTATACCGATTTAATGGAGGCACTTGAAGCTTATGGCATTCCTAGCGTTGGTCAAGCGAAAGGCGGCTTTTATCAAGATTATTGTGTACAAATTATCCTTGCCTGCCTGAAAGCGTATTTAAATCCATCGGATGATATCGCCCTTACGGCTGCTCTATGTTCTCCAATTGGTCAAGTATCCATTGATCAATTGATTTCGGACAAAAAAGAATACACGCTTTTCCAACGTATCAAAGACCAGGCATACATGGAACCTTGGTTTACGTTAACGAAACAATTCACCAATCAACCAAGTCATTGTTTAAAAGACCTATACGCATGGAATGATTTTTACTTTAACCATACGACCCAACAGAACAAAACCAATTTAGATGAATTGTATGCGAAAAGTACAAAATTCGATTCTTTGATAGATTTTGTGGCTACACTAGATGCCGATGCCCAAAAAGATGCTGTCAGTGAAACCAATCCATACGATATTCATGCCGATATTGTACATATTAAAACCATGCACCAATCCAAAGGTTTACAATTTCCGGTTGTCTACATTTTGAGTAAACATGACGATAAACATAGAGATGATGCTTCGCATATCTTCTTAGATAACGATTTAGGCATATGTATTTCCTCACTGGATGCAAAGGGGAGCGTTTATCGTCGTTCGTATGAAGAAATTGCCTTTAAAACCAAACAGCTTCATGATGCATTAAATGAAGAAATGCGTGTATTCTATGTTGCGACAACCCGTGCCGAAAAAGAATTGATTTTTGTGGATACAATACAAAGCTATGATACCTATTCGTCCAGCTTAAATACCTCCGCTTTGTTAAAAAATAAGAGTTATACTTCTTGGTTATTCCATACCTATTTTAATGATCCTGATAGTCCCGTACACTTTGTCAAAAAGGACTTATTGGAACGACCAAACGCAAAAGATAAACCAAATATTTGTCTCAAACATCCATATTATGAAAAAGAACCTACTGCTTTTGCGAGTAAAACAGCCAGCCAATCGAAACAAAAGAGAACCTGGCAAACAATAGATCTTAAGAAAAATACAGGTGCACAAAGAGGAACCATCTTCCATGAAATCATGGGACAATGTGCTTTTCCTTACCAGGAAAAAGAAGTGGTGGCTACTGCCAAAAAGAAAGGTTATATCTGTAACGAAACCGATCTGCACCAATTACTTGCGTTAAATGATAACCCTACTTATGCACAATGGATGAAAATGGATCACACCTTTGAATGCAGTTACATCCTAGAAGATCAAAAACAAGTCATTCATGGTTTTATGGATTTAGTCATTTGGAACAATGATTCCATTGTGATTGTTGACTACAAAACCGATACAGCCACAAAAGAAGAATTAATTGACCGCTATCAAAGCCAATTGATGACCTATGCGAAGGCCATGCATCAAATGCAACCAGACAAAAAAATCGAAACATGGATTTATTCTTTCCATTTAAATTCTTTATTCGCATTATGATGTTATAATCAAGTCTATGAATGAAGAAAAATGTTTAGAAACGATTTGTACAGTTGGTACCCTACTTCTAGAAAGTGGAGCTGAGGTCCGCCGGGTAGAAGAGACAATGGTTCGTATGGCAACCAATATGCAAGGGGTGCAATATGCTGATAGCTATGTCACTCTAACCGGTATCACTTTTTCGATGACCATCGATGGAAAGACCCACACCCGAATTGCACGCGTACGGAATACCGAAGTCAATTTGGATCGCATTGATCAAATTAATGACTTATCGCGTACCATGTGCTCGCAACCCTTTACGGTCGAACAAGTAGAAAAAGAATTGGAACGCATTCAAAATCGAAAACGTTATGACTTTTTAGTTACCATGTTCTTTGGCGGTATCGGTGCCGGAGCTTTTGCGATTTTCTTTGATGGAACGGTTTCCGAAATGATTGCTTCTTTCTTTGTCGGCTTAATCATCCGCTGTACCACAAGTTTCATGGCTAAATATAATTTAAATGCATCCTTAAACACGATGTTCTCTGCCGCCATCGCAGCCTTCTTAGTTATCCTCATCCATACATTCTTTCCTAGTCTAAGTGTAGATTGTATGATGATCTCCAGTTTAATGTTGCTGGTACCTGGTCTAGCTATTACCAATGCGATTCGCGATACGATTGCCGGTGATACGCTTTCTGGTCTAGCTCGGGCGACCGATGCCTTTCTTTGTGCTATCTCTATAGCTGTTGGAGCTGGTTTTGTTCTATATTTTTGGATGTGAGGTTTTTATGAGCATACTATTTATAAAAATGGGCCTGTCTGCCTTCTTGGCAAGTCTTGGCTTTGGCCTTCTGTTTAATATTAAAGGAAAGAATCTATTCCTCGCTGGCTTAGTTGGTGGCGTTGGGGGCATTTGTTACAAAATTTCCCTCTATTACGGATGCAATGAAATTCTAGCGAACTTTATTGGGGTTATTGCCCTATCCTTTCTTTCTGAAATTCTTGCCCGTAAGTGCAAAAGTCCAGTCACTACCTTTCTGGTTTGTGGGCTGATTCCTCTTGTACCAGGAGCTGGGATGTATAAAACAATGTTAGAAGCCATTCATGGCAACGCCATACCTGCTTTAAATATTGGTTTATCTACAATCAGTATTGCGGGAGCTTTAGCGTTTGGTATCTTACTCGTTTCTACAATCATGCGCCTTTACTATCACGAAAAACGCGTCATTCGAAAGAAATTTTTCTAAGCATCCACAATGCTTTTCCTTAAACAAGGAGATATATTATGGAATATATACAAATCACAAAAGAGAATATTGATAAAGAACATATTTGTTGCGCAATGTCTGGCAAACAAAGCATTCTAAAAAAAGCTTGGATGAAAGAACAATTGGATGAAGGACTTGTCTTTTATCGCAGTATAGAACGCGGAAAATGTTTTATTGAATACATTCCCGCAGAGAAAGCCTGGGTTCCTATTGAAGCCGATGGATATATGTATATCAATTGTTTATGGGTTTCCGGTCGCATGAAAGGCCATGGTTATTCAAACGACTTGTTGAATCACTGTATACAAGATGCCAAAGCCCAAGGAAAAGAAGGTCTTTGTATCCTTTCTTCCGATAAAAGAAAAAAAGAGTTCTTATCCGATCCCAAACACCTATCCCATAAAGGCTTCTTTGTCGCAGATACAACCGATACGGGCATCAACCTGATGGTCTACCCTTTCTCAGAAAAGTACAAGCTGCCAAAATTCAAAGAATGTGCCAAACACCCAAAGGTTTCTGAGTCTGGCTTTGTTCTATATTATACAAACCAATGCCCTTTTACCTATTACTGGGTTCCAAGAATTGAAGCCCTCGCAAAAGAAAAGTCGATTGACCTAAAAGTCATTCATGTTACGGACCGTGAAACAGCTCAAAATGTTCCTAGTCCCGTCACAACTTATGTCCTTTTCAAAGATGGAACTTGCCTAACCCATGCGATTCAATCCGATAAAAAGTTTTTAAAGCTTGCCGGCATCGAAGCCTAAAGCTAAATGTCAAAAAAACTCATTCTAAGACCGAGATGTTGCCTTTAAACATCTCGTTTTTCATTTATACAAGTATTCAACCATCTTGCACAATCTGAAAACTTGTTTTACAATATCCACATCGTTTTCTAAACGATAGAGGGAGAAAAAATATAGAATATGGAAAAGTTTTTCAAATTAAAAGAGAAGAATACTTCAGTCAAAACTGAGATTCTTGCCGGTTTGACAACCTTCTTAGCCATGGCTTACATCCTTGGTGTAAACCCCGCTATTTTAGGTGATACCGGAATGGACAAAGCTTCGGTGTTCTTAGCAACTGCACTTTCTGCAGGTGTAGCTAGTATCATCATGGGCTTAGTTGCCAATTATCCTGTCTCTTTGGCTGCTGGTATGGGAGTCAACGCTTTATTTGCCTACACAATCTGTGGACAAATGGGATTCAGTTGGGCAGCTGCTTTATGTGCTGTATTTATTTCTGGTGTCATTTTCGTAATTATTTCGGTAACTGGAATTCGTAAAGCCATTATTAATGCCATTCCTGTACAATTAAAGTTAGCAATTGGCGCTGGTATTGGTTTCTTCATTGCCTTTGTCGGATTAAAAAATGCAGGAATCATCGTTGCTAACCAATCAACCTTCGTAGGTATTGGAAACTTAACCGATCCAACTGTGTTACTTGCCATTATTGGTCTATTAATTACGATTGCCCTTGTGCTTAAAAATGTACCGGCTGCCGTATTTGTCGGAATGTTTATTACTGCTGTTTTAGGTGTAATCGGTGGTTTGATGGGTATGAAAGGAATGCCTGTACTTCCTTCTAATCCAGTATCTGCCCACTTTGAATTAAAAGCCTTTGGAGCTTGTTTCACTGGTTTTGGTGAATTATTTGCGAATCCATTCCAAGCATTCGTAGTAATCTTCTCATTCTTATTTGTAGACTTCTTTGATACAGCTGGTACATTGGTTGCGATTGGTAACCGTATCGGTTTAGTAAATGAAAAAGGTGAATTAGAAAATGCTGAACAAGCTTTACTTGCCGACGCAATTGGTACCGTATTTGGTTCAATCGTTGGTACAAGTACAGTAACAAGCTTCGTAGAATCAACTTCTGGTGTTGGTGTTGGTGGAAGAACTGGTCTTACAGCATGTACAACTGGTATCTTGTTCTTATTATCAATTTTCTTATCACCACTTGTATTGAGTACTGTCACAAACGCTGTTACAGCTCCTGCATTGGTTGTTGTTGGAATCATGATGGCACAACAATTAAAAGGCGTTAATTGGGATGACATGGTATTCGCTGCTGCAGGATTCATCACAATTATCATGATGATCTTAATGTATTCGATTTCTAATGGAATCGCATGTGGATTCATTGTTTATACAATCGCAATGTGTGCCGCTGGTCGTGCTAAACAAATTCACCCAACCGTTTGGGCTTTAATGATTATCTTTATCATTTATTTTGCGACACCTTACTTTATGTAGTATTAGCCAGGAATCATCCTGGCTTTTTCTTTAACAGTTACAACTTAAAAAAATTTGAGAAAAGCCTTTATTTATACGGCAATTCTCAATTTTTTTATGCAGCGAAATGTTGTATGGAATATCACAAAAACATCTAGAAATGTGGTGGACACAATGGAATTAGCTATGATTGTAAAACTTGATATCTTCTTCTATTGACTTCTGTAATTCATCAAGAGAAGTAAATCCATATTCATGTCCATAGAACATTTCATTCTTCATTTTCCATAACACAATTACCTATACGATTTCTTCTTTTCTCAATAACATTATAATTGTTTTTTTATGTAAGAATTAATCCAAGAGTTTAATAAACCAGAAGAACTTAGTCCCTCATCTACTGAAACACTTAAAATAGACTCGTTATCTATTAGCACACGATTAATTATTCTTAATTTTTCTTCTGGTGAATAGTATTTATTTTTTCCATGTTTCAACACTTCAACTCCATGTTTATCCGCTAATCTTAAAAAATATATAACCGAAAGACGTTTAACAGATAATTCTCTAGCTATAATTCCTGGAGATTTCAAGCCTGTTTTCCATTCATTGTATCCTTTTAGCTTTTGCTCATAAGTTAATTTCATATAAAAAGTGAACCTGTTAAGTTTGTTCAACTTTTGAGGTTCACTACATTTTTACTATTCTTTTTTAAAGATAGATCCAAGTAAATTGCAATTTCGGACTTCTTCTAACTGTCACAGTAGTTTGAATAAGTATTAGAGGGGAGAATCAAATCTTTAGTTGAAAAGAAATCCCGATTTACTTGCAACCTCTTGAGTCGACATTATTTAGATGTTACAGCTTTTAATTCATCATCAATGCGCGTTTTTAATTCTTGTTTAGCTTCATCAATAATGGATGGATCCGACAACAATTGTACGACGGTTCTCGATAGGCTTTTCATAGTCACTAAAATGCAACGTTTTCCTGCATCCGAACATGCCAACTCTCTAAATTGTTCGGTATGGTTTGAAATTTTATAGTCTGGGAAAATCGTAACATATGGATTACAAATAGGAATATGACGTGAAACATTTCCTAAATCTTCTCCACCATAATCAATTGGCATACCATCTAACAATGGTTCTCCAATGGCTTCTAGTTCTTTACGACATACTTCAGATAAAATAGTATTTGGTACACGACCTTGATAACCATCTTTAACTTCTACATGGGTTTTACAACCTAATGCATCTCCACAGCCTTTAGCACAAGCAACAATTCTACGCTCTAATTCTTCTAAGTAAGAAAAGTTGAAACAAGCTAGGGAACATTTAATTTCCGATTCACATGGAATCAAGCCAGTTTCTTGGCCACCATTGGTAATAATACAAGAGAATCTTGCATCGCTCTTAAAATGTTGACGAAGCAATCCTGTTCCCACACAGAATAAATTCGAAGCACTGAGTGCATTTACACCATCATCGGGATGACTGCCGGCATGGGCAGACTTCCCTTCATATTTAATTGTGATTTGTTTGCTGGATAAACAAGCTCCCGCAAGTCGTGTTAAATCACTGGTTGGGTGCATGAATACTACCGAATCAATATCATCGAAATAGTGGTTTTTCAACATGATGATCTTGCCACCACCATCTTCTTCAGCTGGGGTTCCAAATAGATAAACCGTTCCATCTAAATGATATTTTTCTAAGACCTTTTTTAATACGATAGCCGTTCCTACGGCACTAGCACAAATCAAGTTATGACCGCAGCCATGGCCTAAATTTGGCAAGGCATCATATTCAGAAATGATTCCAATTTTAGGACTTCCGGAACCACATTTAGCCACAAAAGCTGTATCGAGTTCCGTAATGTCTTGGTCGATTTTAAAACCTTCTTCTTCAAGTAATGCGACTTGTTCTTTTTTCGCATAGTGTTCATGAAAAGCCAACTCTGGTTTCGCATGGATTTTTAAAGAAAAATCCCACATTTGATCCAAAATACTTTCAGCTAAAGTATCACAGTATTCTTTTATTTCACTCATACGCTTGACCTAACCTAAAATTCCAAAGAAACTAGCAATCATCGAAAGAATCAATACACCGAAGATAATCTTGTTATAGCCAACTTTTTTCTTCGTAAATGCAAAGTAAATACCAAATACACAACATAAAGGTAAAATTCCTTTGACAATAGAATCTAAGATATCTTGAACAACAATTGGATTGGCATTAGACAAAGTAAACTTTAATGGCGTTGTTACCGTTACATAAGAGCTAGATAAAGCCCCCATCATAAATAGACCTAAAACACTGGCTCCTGTAATAACAGTATTAATCGTTCCATTTTTCATAAATTTCATGACTGCATCTTTTCCTAATGTGTAACCAAATTTCATGAAGAGCCATCCCACAATATAAGTAATGATTGGGAATAAGAATGGAATAATACCACCCAACACATTTCCTTGCATCGCAAATGTACATCCGATCGCATAGATAATTGGTTTAATGGTTCCCCAAACAAGGGTATCTCCAATACCAGCTAATGGTCCCATCAAACCGGTTTTAATTCCGGTAATTACTTGACCTGGTACCGATTGACTATTGGCATTTTCTTCTTCCATAGATAAGACAATACCGTGAATAACACCACCAATCGTTCCTTCTGAGTTATAGAACTCCAAGTGACGAATCAAAGCTTCTTTGTATGCTTCGTCATCATCGTACAGTTTTCTTAAACCTGTACTAATGGCATTACAGAAAGAAAGAGCTTGTAAACGGTCATAAGAATTCGATAATTCCGTAGAGAAATACCAACGATTCCAAACGCGGAACAAATCTTTGTTTGTTAGACTTTTTCTATTTTCTTCAGACATTTTAACATTCCTCCTTCTTTGATTTTTCAAAGACAATTAGTAAGGCAATACATGTTCCAAAAATAGCCGTAGACATATTATTCAAACCTAAGTACTGTACGGCAAAGAATCCGATAAAGTAGTATGGCATTAATTTTGGCTTTCCAATTGTCATGATAATAATGGCAAATCCCATGGCTGGTAAAATACCACCGGCAACAGAGAATCCATTGATAATAAATTGTGGTAAGGAATGAAGTAAAGAAACAACTGCATCCGTTCCTAATAAAGTAATCAAGAATACAGGCACAAAACGCAAGAAGAACAATACAATTTCTGGATAAACACAAGCACATCGGAAGATTCCTTTCGCATTTCCTTCTTTTGCGTATTCATCTGCTTTACGAATCCAAATGGAGTTAGAAGTTCTTCTTAATTGATCAAGGAATACTCCTAATACCCCAAATGGAACAGCTAAAGCAACAGCAGCATTTCCATTTAAGCCAGATTTCATTGCGACAGGAATCGCAATAACAGCAGCTAAGGCATTATCAGCCGGCATATTTCCACCCGTAGAAACCATGCCCAAATAAACCAATTGAATACTTGCACCTAAAGCCAAGCCCGTAACAACATCGCCAAAATAGATTCCATATAAGAAACCAATGAATAAACCAGAACCTAATGCTGATTCTAGTGTGTACCCAATTTTACAGGAAGCTAGCCAATAAACTAGTCCACTAAAAAGCGCTAATCCTAACATATTCTTTCTCCTACTCTAGATTGAAATCAAATTTTTCCAATACTTTACTAAATGTCATCTTTGCTTCTTCTGGAACTTGTTGTAGATAAATATTTGTTCCTTGATCTGCAATTTTCTTTAATAGACTGGCATCATGATCATCTAAGGTAATTGGTCCATAGACATTAATTCTTCCTGGTGCGGAACCAAGTCCACCAATTTGTAATTCATCGATTTTAAAGCCTTTTTCAACTGCCTTAAATACTTGATCTACATTCTTAAATAAAACTAAGACTTTGCCAGAAGCGAAAGTTCCCTCTTCGACTTTCTTTACGGCATCTTCTACAGAATACACATGTACTTTTGAATCTACTGGTGCACTCATTTCATAAATGCTGGCCATAAAACTATCTTGAGATAAATCATCATCGATAATAACAATTTCATTTCCCATAATTTGGCCAAACCATTTTGCGATAACTTGACCATGAATCAAACGAAAATCTAATCTAACGAGTTTAATATTGTACATAATACTTATCCTTTCCTACTTTGTATTTCTTTGAATTTTGCGCGTACATCTACGCCACTATTTAATAAGGTTTGAATCGCAATATCTTTTAATGCTTGAATGGAAGTTGTTTGAAGAAGACTATATGTTTCAATCAACATCGCTAAATTCAAACCAGAGACAATTTCTAAGTTTTCTTTATTTATAGAAGTCACCATATTACATGGAGTTCCACCAAATAAATCCACTAAGCATAAGAACTGATCTTCGGGAAGAGCTTCAATCAAATCCACGACTTGTTGGCGAAAATCCATAGGTTGCATCCCCATCTTTAAGGAAAAAGAATAGACACCTTCTAATTTTCCAACAATCATTTCTGCAGAACGAATCATTTCTTTTCCAAATTCTCCATGGGTACAAATTATTAATTGATTACTCATACTTTCCCTCTACTTCTTCTCATAACTATGGCCACCAAAGCCATTTCTTAATACCGATAAGACTTTGCACGCAAAGTTATCATCTTGTTTTGATGCATTGCGAACCATTAAGCTCAGCGCAATAACGGGAACAGGAACTTCAAAATCCAAAGCCGATTCCACAGTCCATTTTGCTTCACCACTGGCATCAACGACACCTTTGATCTCTGCCAAATCCGCATGAGCACCAAATTGTTGTTCGGCTAGTTCCATTAACCAACTGCGAATGACGGAACCATGGTTCCAGTTTTTCGCAACAGCTTCCAAATTATAATCAAAATTACTTTCATGTAAGACATGGAATCCTTCTGCAATAGCTTCCATCATTCCATATTCAATGCCGTTATGAACCATTTTCAAAAAATGTCCACTACCTGCTTCACCAGTATGAAGATAGCCATCTTCCTGAGCAATAGCTTTAAAGACAGGTTCCAAGAATGCAACAGCTTCTGGATCACCACCGACCATTAAACAAGCACCATTTCTAGCTCCAGATACACCACCAGATGTACCTACATCTAAGAAGTGAATCCCTATTTCTTTCAATTCTTGTGCATGACGGATAGAATCATGGAAATTAGAATTTCCCGCATCGATCAAAATATCATCTGCCTGCATAAATTCTTTTAATCCTTGAATTGAATCCTCGGTTGCTTTTCCACAAGGTACCATGAGCCATATTATTTTTCTTTCTGGCAATGATTGAAATAGTGCATCCAATGAATGAGCTACATCAATTCCTTGATCAGCAACACTTTTACGAACCTCGTCGTTGATATCATAACCAACAACTTCTACATGATTATCTAGTAAGTTATGGGCAATATTGGAGCCCATTTTACCTAGACCAACTACACCGATCTTCATAAAATCCTCCTTTGCTTATCTCTATCTTCATATTACTAAAAAATATTTTTTGTGTAAATAATTTTATGCGAAAAATATTTTTTTCTGTTTGATTTTGTTCTTGGTCCCCTGTAGAATCAAAGCGAAAGAGACGTTAAACTATGTCAGTCATGTTAAAAATCAAAGCCATTTATAGAGATTGCAATCAAACCGAAAAGAAAATAGCGGATTTTTTCTTGGAAAATCCCAAAGAATCTTCAAAAATGACCATCAATGAGATTGCGAATCAATTAAAACTTGCCGACTCTACGATTTTTAAATTTGCCAAAAAACTGGGATATAAAGGATTTCGGGATTTCCGCAATGATCTGCTGACAGAAGAATTTGATACCGAAATATCCATTCATGAAAATGTCCATGCCGATGACGATAAACTCACCATCGCACACAAAGTCTTTGAATCCAGCATACAATCTCTAAGAAGTACGCTAGAAATTTTATCAAGTGCCGAACTAGAAAAAGCCGCAGAAATCATTCTTCATGCCAATCGCACCTATCTTTTCGGTGTAGGTGGGTCCAATGTCGTATGTGCAGATGCGTATCATAAATTTATGCGTTCTCCCATTAAACCGGTCTACACTTCCGAATATCATATGCAATTAATGAATGCCTCCGTAATGAACAGCGATGACTGTGCCATCGTTATTTCGCATACCGGCATCACAAAAGAAACTCTGCAAATTGCCAAACAAATAAAAAAATGCCAGGCCAAGCTTATTTTGCTTACCGGGCATCAATTCTGTGAATTATCCAAATATGCGGATGCATGTTTATCTACGATTGCAGACGAAATAAAATATCGCAGTGAATCCCTCTCCAGTCGCATTGCACAGCTGGCTATTATCGATTCACTCTTTACGATTGTGATGTTAAGCAACGAAGAGCTCGCAAAGAACACCTTACATAAAATTCGTGAAGCAATTAATGAAACCAAAGAGTAAAACAATGTGGCTAACAACCACATTGTTTTTTATAGATTCTTTCCTAATTCATAGGCCTCTTTTAAAACATCAGGATGTTCTAAAGCTTCCTTACTTCCGCTTATTCCTTTTCCAGCAACTACGCCTTTTAAAGAAGCTTTCTCAAAACAATCCACCCATCCTTCTAAACCACTATAGGCCTTATCAAAAGTTGTCGGTTCTGCTTCTGCAGCAGTTGCCAACATATACACATCACGGAAGGCATAATCGGATTCATACAAAGGATTCAAGCGATCCAATAAGGTCTTCATTTGACCTGACATTTCAAAATAATAAATCGGGGTCGCAAACACAAGAACTTCTGCATTTCTTACTTGTTCCATGATTTCTGGTACATCATCTTTGATGATGCATGCACCTTTTTTCAAACAAGATAGGCAGCCTCTACAAAATTGAATCTCTTTTCCTTTTAGAGAAATGCTTGTTACATCATGTCCTGCTTCTCTTGCCCCTTTTTCACACGCTTGCGCCAAGAAATCTGAATTACTGCCTACACGCAGACTCGTTGAAAGTATCACGACTTTTTTTGCCATATCTATCACCATCCTATTGCCATTTTACCATAAGAAAAAAACACCATTGTTGCATTATAGGTGGGAGAATGCACAACAATAGTGTTTTTGGCAGTTATTCAATTTCTTCTTTTTCAAGATCCGCTTGCATTTCTTTTTTGGCTTCTTCGATAATACTTGGATTTAACAATAAATCCACAACCGTATCCGCCATAACCTTGCTACCTAAGCCAACTACATAACGTGCTCTTGGTGTAGTAACAAGTTTCAAATAATCTGTTGTATGCAAAGCAACTCGCTTTTCAGGAATTAGGCTTGGATAAGGCATGATTCCAGGAACTTTTCGCATTAAGTTTCCAAAGTCTTCTCCACCATTATCATCGACCATTCCATCTTTTAATGGCTCACCCAATAGTTCAAAATTCGCACGTAGATACTTTTCAAACGTGTGGTTATAAATTCGGCCTAAATAACCAATCTTCTCTTTAATATCTACTTTACAACCAGTTGCCAAAGCACCAGATTCAATACAGTTTTTAACTTTTGGTGCCATCATCTGTACAGAGTTTGGATTAAAGCTCTTAACTTGGACTTGTAATTTTGCAATGCTTGGAATTACACCGCTTTCTTTACCGACATCAGTAAAGCGTACAAAGAGCTGTACATCATCGGTTGTTTGATAACGCAACAAACCAACACTTGTGTAACAAATCACTGCTGCGTCATGGGCATTAATTCCTTTATGACGATGGTTTCCGGCATGTGCAGAAACACCATGATAGCTTACATCATAACCGATGCTCGTTTTACAACGACCGGCAATTTTACTCTTTCCGGAAGTTGGATGTAATAAAATCATTGCATCAGTATCATCAAAGACACCGGCTTTTTGCATGATGATCTTACCACCACCGCCTTCTTCGGCTGGTGTTCCTACAACGCGAATTTCCCCTGGCAAATTGTATTTTTCCAAGATGTGTTTCATTGCAATTCCAGCACCAACACCTGTTGTGGCAATAATATTATGTCCACATGCGTGAACGATCTTACTTCCTTCTTTAATGGCTTCACCTAAGTCTAGCGCATCGTATTCGCAAAGGATATCGATGCGAGGTTTCTTCACAGTATTTGTGGAAAAAGTAGCACAGAAGGCTGTATCTAGCCCTCCAGCTTTTCCGGTATAGGTCATGCCTTGATCAACCACAACATCTGCCAAGGCATCTTTCACGACATCAAAGGCGCTCTTATCTCCGCCAACCATCAAACAAGCACCATTTCTTGCTCCGGATACACCACCAGATGTTCCACAATCTAAGAAACGAATTTGTTTGTTCGCACAGATTTTGGCATGCTGCATAGAATCAGTATAGCGAGAATTTCCACCATCAATCACAATGTCATCCGCAGCTAATTTTTCTGATAAAGCATCAATCGTAGAATCCGTTGGACCTCCACATGGAAGCATCAACCAAAGTACTCTTGGTTTATCTAATTTTGCGATGAGATCATCCATATCTTTTGCTACTTGGATTCCCTTTTCTGCAATTGATTCACAAGCAGCTTCAGAAAGGTCATATCCAATAACTTCATGTTGATGATCTTTGAAATTCATAGCCAAATTAGCCCCCATCTTACCAAGACCAATCAGTCCTATTTTCATATCATCCCTCCAATTTTTATGTTTTCATTTTAGTCAATGCATTTTATTTGGTAAACGTGAAAATAAAATATTTTTTTCTCTAGTATTATTTCATTTTATTTTCAACCTTTATCCGCCGAGCTATGCTATGATAGTAATAAGAATTAAAAAAATATTTTTTTACTTGAAAGGATTCTTCATGAAAACAGACACAATCAAAATCAAGATTAAAACCAATCAGCAAAGATTCACCAAGAAGGACAAAGTAATTGCGGAATATATTTTGGCCAATCCCAAATCCGTTTCAAAAATGACCATTAACGAAAT